>Ga0214471_10004567_pt1 | contig 10696 bp, 10 predicted proteins | sample RVTome_5_FD_207665 | JGI IMG/M metagenome (GOLD analysis project Ga0214471, IMG submission 207665) | Soil microbial communities from uranium-contaminated site in the Upper Colorado River Basin, Wyoming, United States - RVT142D155 | ecosystem: Environmental > Terrestrial > Soil > Contaminated >... | reverse complement strand
GTTCGAGACGATCTGCACGTACGGGCGGCGAAACCCGTGTCGTTTCAGGTAATCGCGGGCGGAGGCAGCGAGATGCCGCACGAAAGGATCGCGGAGCTCGCGCACGTGCGGCTCCGCGAGCTGCGTGCGGGCATGGATGACGATCGCGGCGATGACCAGCGTCCCGAGAAGCGCGCGTGCCAGCCGCGGACGGATCCACGCGGCGCCGACCGCGCGCGCGCGCTCCGGAAGAACGGCGCTCCCCAGGGCGCACGCGCCGCCGAATCCGACCACCGTTACCCACCGTAGGAGCCAATCGTAGAGGTCTCCGACGATGCGAGTGACCGACCAGACCGCGGCGAGCCCCGCACAGAGCCAGAGGACGCATGACGCGCTCGCCCAGTGCTTCCCGGCCCGCAGGCTCCAGGCCGCGGCGGCGGTCAGGAGCGTGAGCTCGGCCGCGCCGATCACCGCCGCGGCCGCGGGGAGCCGTGTCGCGTCACCGACGAGACCGCGGACGGGAAAGAGCCAGAACGCGCCGAGCCGAGGGAGAACTTCGCCGATGGCGTCGGCGAGGTCCCGCCGCGCGCCCGCCTGCCAGAAGAATCTGGCGAGCTGCTCGAGGTTCCCCGGCTCGACGGACAATTCCTCGAGAACGGGTGGCAGCCATACGGCGACGAGGATCAGGACGGCGATGGCGAGCGGCTTTCCGGACGGCGGACGGCCGCTGACGAGCACGGACCGCATACCGACCGCCGCGACCGAGACGAGCATCACGACCGGAAGATACCCGACGTGCGTCTGAACGAGGAACGAAGCGGTGAGCGCGAGCAGGGGAAGAGCGGACCGGCTGCCGACGGCGAAGCCGCAGGCGAGGAAGACGTAGAGCGCGAGCGGGACGATCGTCACGGTCGGGTTCCACGCCATCGCGAGCTCCGGACCGAGATCGGCGAAGAGCGCGACGGTCACGAGGAGCGTCCACACGAACGCCGCGCCCCGGCCCCAGCGGAGCGCGCACGCGAGAATTCCGATGCCCGCTGCCGTCGAGAGGAACAAGGCGCCGACCGCGAGGCTCGAATAACGGGCGCCGAGAAGGGAGTACGCGGGCGCGAGCAAATAGAAGTACAGCGGGCCGGGATGGCTCCAGCGGAAGCGCGAATACGGTCCGACGAGCTGCTCCGCGCGCGCGGCGCGGATCGTCGAGAGCTCGAGCATCGCCTCGTCACCCGCGGACGTGGCGGCGACCGGGTTGTCGCGGCGCGCCGCCCGCGACAGAACCGGGCTCGCGAAGGCGATCGCGACCGCGAGAAAAAGGAGCGCTCCGGCGCTCGAGCGTGCCTTCACGAACGTCATCCCTCGATTCGGCGGAGAAGGTGATAGCGGCGCGTCCGGTTCGTGTACAGCTGCGGTCGCTCGCGCCGACCGGCTGCGCAGCTCGGAGTCTTCTGATTCGCGAAGGGTTTCGAAGTGTCCGGCGGCACGCCGTGAGCGCGCCGCCGGACGTCGGAGTGCGGGACTCAGTGACTGACCGTCGACCTCGCGTCAGTCGTGCGGATGGTGCGCGGTGTCGCCACTGTGCTTCCACTGGCTCACCGTGCCGCTGCTCGCCTGGTCGAGATCGTTCTTCTCGTGGAACGCGCGGCCCGGGAACTCCTCGCTGTCCTTGTCATGACCGAGGGCGCGGCCCGGGAAATTCGGATCATCCTTGTGCTGCCCCAAGGCGCGACCCGGATGCTCTTCGGGCTTCGCTTCGTCGAGCGCATCTTTCGAAGAGTCGAGCGCTTCGCCGGTCGGCTTCGTATCGTTCATGTCGTGATCGTGCATCTCGGCCGCCATCGCGCTGCCCGCATAAAGCAGCGTCGCGGCGAACGCGGCGGCCAGAAGGTTTTTCGTCATCATGACCGTTACCTCCTCGCAAATAGAACCCGCAGCTGACGGACGCCGTCGCGGTCGCGAATCCGACGTAACGCGTAGCCGGAGCGGCGCGTCGTGAAATGATTCGGCGTCAATTCGTCGGCAGACTAAGCGCACGCGTCGCGAGGATGTTCCGGAGAATCGACGAGGTTCCACCCATGATCGTGTACGAGGGAGCGAACAGGAGCGCACGCGCGATCCTTCCCTCGAGGCGCGCGGACGGACAACCGGGCTGCAACAGCGCGTGCATGCCGAGCGCCTCGCCGGCAGCCTCGGCGATTCGCTGCTCGAGCTCCGTACCGAACGCTTTCGTGAGCGCCGACTCGCGGTTCGGAACGATTCCGCGGGAGAGGAGCCAGGCGACGCGATAGATGAGCGAGCGCCCGATCGCGACTTCGGTTTCGAGGCGAGCGAGGCGGTCTCGCCAGAGCGCGTCCCGTGACAGCCCGGTTCGCCGCGCCTCGTCGCGAAGCGCGCGGAGGATGCCGTGGTTGCTCAGGAGACGCTCGATCCCCGCGCGCTCGTAATCGAGCTGCGACGCGATCTGGTACCAGCCGCGATTCCGGGCGCCGATCAGGAAGCGTCGATGAACGCGTACGCCCTCGAAGAAGATCTCGTTGAAGTGGTGCTCTCCGACCATGTCGACGATCGGCCGCACGGTGATTCCGGGCTGGCGCATGTCGACCAGGAGCTCGCTCAGGCCCTTGTGCTTCGGCGCCGCGGGGTCCGTGCGCGCGACGAGGTAGCAGTAGTCGGCCTCGTGGGCGTGCGTCGTCCAGATCTTCTGGCCGTCGATCACGAAGAAGTCGCCGTCGTCGACCGCGCGCGTGCGGAGCGACGCGAGGTCGCTGCCGGCGCCCGGCTCGCTCATGCCGACGCAGAACGAGAGCTCGCCTCGTACGATTCGTGGCAGGATGTCCTCGCGCTGTTCGTCGTTTCCATACGCGAGAAGCGCCGGCCCGATCTGCCGATCGCCGAACCAATGAGCCGCGACCGGGGCGCCGGCCCGAAGGAGCTCCTCGGTGATGACCAAACGCTCGAGGTAGGAGCCCTCGTGCCCGCCGTAGCGCCGTGGCCACGTGTAGCCGATCCACCCACGCTCGCCGAGCGCGCGCGAGAATTCGCGCGAGAAGCCGACGATCCAGCCGTCGTCGTGCGGCGAGGGGACGCGCTCCGCGAGGAACGCCTGCACTTCGGCGCGAAGACGCTGCTCTTCCGGAGTCGGCGAAAAATCCATCGGCGCGCCGTATCCGCCGAACGGATCAGCGTTCCGTCGCCGGCTCCGAAACGCGCTTTCCGACGCCGAGCTTCTCGAGCGCGTTCCCGAGATCCCCGAGGCCGGTCTTCTGGATGTCCGGACGGACGACCTCCATCGGATCGCGGAGGTCGTCGACGTAGCCGAGCGCGTAGGCGCCGCGCGCATAGCCGATCAGCCGGAGAAGCTCGACCGGAAGCTCGCGCGCCACGTCGAGCGGCACGGACAAGTATTGATTCTCTTCTTGCCGGAGCCACGACACCGCGTAGGTGATGTTCACCCCGGAGCGTGTCTCGTTCGACCGGTTCGAGCCGGCACCGTGATAGAGGCTTCCCGTGTAGAAGAGCACCGAGCCTTTTTCCATCTCGGCGGCTTCCGTGTCCTTCCCGGTGAGTTCCAGCCGGTCATCCCAGCGGTGGCTGCCGGGCACGACGCGCGTCGCGCCGTTCTTCTCGGTGAAGTCGTTCATCGCCCAGATCGTGTTCAACTGGACCTCGTACCCGTTCGGGAACGGGAAGAAGTCGAACGCCCACTGGTCGCGGTGGATCGTTTGCGCCGGCTCGCCCGGATCGATCGCGATCACCTGCGTGAGGTGCAGGTGGAAGCTCGTCGCGCGGGCGAGGACTTTGCCGACGGCGCCGAGGACGAGAGGATGGGTCACGAGATCGCGGCACGCCCTCGAGCGAGCGACGAGGCCGCCGGTCCGGCGCGTGCGGCGGCCGGCGAAATCATCGGGGCCATACGGCGTCGCGTCGAGCCAGTGACGAAGCTCCGAGCGAGCACGGTCGAGAATCTCGGGTGCGACGACGCGGTCGACGACGGCGACCCCGTCCCGCTCGAGCACGGCGGCGATTTCTTCGGGAGATGCCGAAGCGGCGAGATGTGTGATGCTCATGGCCGACATCCGTAGCCGGGCCGCGCGGCGGTCGCAACCTTCGAAATCATGGCAGACCCGCGCCGGGAATTTCCACGCGCACGGTTTCGATCCTGCCCGAGCGCTTCGCCTTGGCTTCCTCCGGATCGTGCGTTTCGGCGGTTGCGAGGAAGAGCGTCCGCCGATCGGCGCCGCCGAGCATGCACGCGTATGGCGCGTGGTCGGGCTTGTAGCGGTGCGTGATCTCGCCGCCTTCACGCGCGCGGATGAGCTCGCCGCTGAGCGGTGACGCGAGCCAGATTCCACCCTCCGCATCGGCGCAGATTCCGTCGGGAGTGACTCCTTCCGGGAGCGTCGCCCAGATGCGGCGGTTCGAAAGCGAGCCGTTCCGTTCCAGGTCGAACGCCGTGAGGCGTGCCGCGAAGCTCTCTGCCACGACGAGCGTGCGGCCGCCGATGATGACCGCGCCGTTCGGAAACATGAGCCCGTCCGCGACGACCGCCGAGCGGCCTTCCGGTGTCACCACGATCAGCTCCGCCGGTTTCGGCGGCGCGTCGTGGAAGAGATCGAAGCCGAAGTTCCCGACGTAGGCCCGGCCCTCGGTGTCGACGACCATGTCGTTCAGATCGAACGAGGCGAGCGCGGAGAGATCGGCGACCTCCGTGAGACCTCCGGGATCGAGACGAAGGAGCCGGCGGTCGGTCATCGACACGACGAGCAGCCGCCCGTCTGGCAGCCAGCCGAGCCCCGACGGCCGCCCCGGCACGTCCACGACGTGCTTCGCGCGGCCTTCGAGATCGACGTTCATCACGCGGTACGAATGAAGATCGGAAAACCAGAGCTTCCCCTCGCGCCAGCGCGGTCCTTCCGGAAAGGCGAGGCCTTCGAGGAGAACGGTCGTGTCGAGGTTCATCGCGCCGCCATAACCCGGGCGCGGTGAACGGGCAAGTTCAGACGTCCCGCAAGAGTTGCGCGAGCAGAAGCTCGTTCGTGACCCAGAGCCGCCGCGCCACTTCCCGCCCGAGGTTCAGGATCAGAACCGCGAACTCGTGGATGTCGCGCTGGTAGAGATCGAGGAGATCGGTGTTGAGGAGGCGTAGCGCGGTGCAGTCGGTCATCGCCGCCACCGAAGCGCAGCGCGGCATGATCGCGAGGATCGACGTCTCCCCGAAACAATCCCCCCGCTGAAGCTCGGCGAGCCGGATTCGCACCGGCTTTCCGCCCTTGCCGCTACGCTCCTTGAACACTTCCGCGCGGCCGGATTCGACGATGTAGAGGTCGCCGCCCGGCTCTCCCTCGCGCATGAAGATTTCGCCGGCGGCGACCTCCATGCGCTTCGCCTTGCCGAGGAGCTCGTCGAGCGTGTCCGGCCGGAGCGCCCCGAAGATGGAGATCTTTCGCAGAAGCTCGGTGCTGTCGGCCATGACCGCGACCTCCAATAAACCTCAGCCGCCTCCGCCGCTGCAAGCGGCGGCACCGGATACGCGGCGCGGTCCGGCTTTCACCGGGGTGACGGCGCACGAGGGCAGGCTACCGGGCGCCGTCGCCCTCGATGGCGTATGTCCGGTTCAGATACGCGACGATGTCCGCGGATTCGAACATCTCGACGCCGGTGTTCGGATCGACGAGGTAGGGCACCATCATCTTGCCCGACCGGCGCACGAGCGCTTCGCGGCCGGCGCTCCCTTTCGCGACGTTGCGCAGGAGGTACGGGATCTCGAGCTCCGAGAGCGCTTCGCGTGCGATGCGGCAGAAGGGCGATCCCTCGTAGCTCCACAGCTCGAGCGGCCGTTCGGGCGCCTTCGCGCGGCGGTATCGCGCTCCGCCTCCGTACCGCAAGGCGGAGGCGAGCATCGACGTCGCATCCTTCACGACGGGGATCGACAGGAGCCACGGCACCGAACCCTGGCCATACTTCTCGAACAGGTAGCGGTTGATGTCGTCGGACTCGTACATCTCGACGCCCGTGTTCGGATCGACGAGGTACGGAAAAAGCGTCTTTCCTCCGCGCCGGCGAACTTCCTCGCGGAAGCGCGGGCCGCCCTTCGGACACGGGAAGATCAGAGCCTCGAGGTCGAGCACCGTGAGCGCCTCGCGCACCTTTCGGCAGAACGGGCATGCCTCGAATTCGTAGAGCTCGAGCGGCTTTTCGGGCCGGGCACCGATCGGCCCGACGCGCTCGGCGAATCCGAGCCGGGCCACGGTGGCGAATAGCGACGTCGTCACATCGAGCGCGCGAATCATCGGGCGATTGTGGCGTGGCGCGTGTCCGAGTCAACCCGCTCGTTGTACGATTCACGGGTGCGTCGCGTCCTCTGCATGCCGCAAGCGTACAAAGGGACCCTCGGGGCGATCGCCGCGGCCCGCGCGGTCGCCGAAGGCGTTCGCCGGGTCCTCCCCGATGCCGACACCGTTCTTTTGCCGATGGCCGACGGCGGCGACGACACGCTCGACGTCCTCGTCGCGGCGACGGACGGGCAGGTTCGGCGCGCGGACGTGCACGGTCCGCTGGGCACGAGGGTGCGCGCGGAATGGGGCGTCCTCGGAGACGGACGGACCGCCGTCGTGGAGATGGCGCGCGCATCGGGGCTTCGCCTTCTCCGGCCGCAAGAGCGCGATCCGCGCCGCGCGAGCACCTTCGGCACCGGCGAGCTCATCCGCGCGGCTCTCGACGGGGGATACCGGTCGCTCATCGTGGGCGTCGGCGGGAGCGCCACCGTCGACGGCGGCGCGGGCGCCGTCAACGCTCTCGGCGTTCGTCTGCTCGAGGCCGACGGCGATCCGCTGCCGCCGGGCGGAGCGGCGCTCGCGAAGCTCGCGACGATCGACGCAGCCGCGCTCGACCCGCGCATCGGAGAGGCGAGGATCGTCGTCGCCTGCGATACCGACGCGCCCGTCTGCGGGGTGCCCGGAGCGTCGCAATACTCCGCGCAGAAGGGCGCGTCACCGAAGACCGTCGAGGAGCTCGAACGCGCGCTCGAAACGTGGTGCACGGTCGTCGAGCGAACCGTCGGTGTGAGCCTCGCCCGGATGCCGTGGACCGGACCGGCGGGCGGTCTCGCCGGAGGGCTTCACGCGTTTCTACGCGCGGCGCTTCGGCCCGGCGCGGAGCTGGTCATGGAGACCATCGGCGCGGAACGGCATCTCGAGAGCGCCGACCTCGTCATCACCGGCGAAGGGACGCTCGACGCGACCTCGTTCCAGCGCAAGGGAACCGGCGTGATCGCCGAGCGCGCCGCCGCGGCCGCCGTCCCCGTCATGGCCGTGGTGGGCGAGACCCGGCTCGTCGACGCGGATCGCGCGCGCCTCTTCGCGGTGATCGAGTCGATGGTCGATCACGCCGGCTCGCGGGAGGCGGCGATGAGCCGTCCCGCGGAGGTGCTCACGATCGCGACCGCCGCCGCCGTTCGCCGCTTTCTCGCACTCGGCAGCTGATCTACTAGAAACGAAAATCGTGTCTACACGCGACGAAATGAGAAGGACGGCGGTCGTCTACCGAAGTTCGGATGCGGCCTGCCCGCGCGTCAGGAGCCGCTTTCGGAGCGGTCGTCTTCGCCTTCCGGGCGCTGGCGCGAACGCAAGCCGTTGACCCCGTAATGGATCTTCCAGTCGCGCGTCGGCGCCTCCCCGGCGCCCGGACGGGCGGCGGATTTCCGCGGCGGCATCGTCGAATCGAGAACCGGCCAGGCCGCCGACCGGATCGGACCGCTCGGCGGCTCTGCCGGCGCCGGCGCCTTTCGACGGAGCAGGGCGGCGCCGCCGAGCGCGACCGCCAGGAGCGAAAGGACGAGGGCTCGGGCGGTCGCGCCGGCGCTTGCAACGCTTGCGACGAGCGCGCGCGGAGCCCAGAGGTCCGGCGTCCACGGCGGAGCGCCGTCCGGCGTTCGCGCGAGCGTCGCGGTCGAAACGAGATCGCTCCCGGAGCCGATCCCGAACCCGGCGCGCGTCCACGACCAGGAGATGCGCGCGGGCGCGACCGCGGGATCGTCGATCCGCGTCTGCCATGCCTCCGGATCGACGCGCTGCCAGACCGGCAGCACGTGACTCCGAAAGCCGTACGCGACGGGCAGCATTTGCACCGCGACACCGACGAAGAGGACGGCACGGAACGACGCGGACCCGAGCCGGCCCGCCCGTTCGGCGAACAGCGGAAGCAGCGCCCACGACAGGAGCGGCACCGCCGCGAGGAGGTGCGGCGGTCCCCACGCGAGAGCGGCGAGGTCCCAGCCCGCGAGGCTTCGGATGACGAGCGAAAGGCAGAGGCCTCCGATCAACGCGGCCTCCGCGCGCCGCGCGAAGGCGAAGCGCGGCAGCACGAGGCACGACACGAGAAATGCCGGCCATGCCATGGCGAGCCCGAACGACGGCGAGAGAAGAACGAGCCCGATCATTCGCGGCGGCGGCAGCGACCAGAGATCCTGGAAGCTCCATGGCGCGGCGAGGCCGGCGAGCGACATCGCGACGGCCAGCGGGGCGAACGACGCGAGAAACGAGGCGAAGCCGCGGACCCGATCGGCGCCGCTCCAGCTCGTCGAAGCGACGAAAGCGAGCACCCAGATCACGAGAAAGGCGTCGGAAAGGCGGACGCCGAGCAGCAAAGCGGCGAATGCCCCCGCGCCGAGTTGCGGAACGGTGGTGGACGACCGGATGGCGCGGATCAGACAGGCCGTCGCGGCCGCGAGAAGCAGCGCTTCGAGAACGTCGACGCCGTCGAGACGCGAGCCGAGGAGCAGCGGCCCGGCGAGCGTGCCGATGAGCGCCGCGCGAAGCGATGCGCGGATCGAGAAGTTCATCGCGACCCCGCCGGCGAGAATCAACGCCGCGATCGACGCCACGACGGCCGCGTCGGTCAAAGCGGCGGATCGAAGATCGCGATCCGCTTCGGAGGCGGCTTCGCCGAGGATGCGATCGGAGAGGACGATGCCCGGGACGTGTACGAGCGCGAGCAGCCGGCCCGATTCACGGCTCGGCGGCGACCCTGTCGAGATCCAGTCGCGCGCCCGCGACACGGCGGCGCGGGTGGTTCCGGACCATTCGTGCGCGGTGCCGATCAGGGACACCGTCGCGAAAACGAAAAGCCAGAGACCGAGAATCGTTCGCCGCATCGCTCACCGCCGTACGTGCAACCCGTGTGCCCGCGTCGCACGAATTCCGGGGCGGCAACCTTATCGCAACTGCCGTGGACGCCGGAATGGGGGAATGTCCGCACGGCCGCTTGCCGGCCGCCGTTTCCGGCGTCCGGATCCGGTCGGCCCGCCCGGTCCCGGATCGTCAGATGCGGGCGAGCGGCGCGACGAGACCGGCAACCGGCGAGCGCGTTCGGAAGATCGTCCCGCGCCGCTCGGGATGCGCCCGATTTCCGGCGGTCACGACGTAGAGATCGCGGCGGTCTCCGCCGCCGAAACAGAGGCTCGTGACGAACGGCGACGGCACCTCGACGAGCTCGTCGAGCTCACCCGCCGGGGTGAAGCGGAACACCACGCCGGCGTCTCCGCCGGCGACCCACACCGCACCGTTCTCGTCGACGGCGAGGCCATCGGGGTTACCTTTCGGCAGCCGTACGAACGTGCGCCGATTCGTGCCGAGACCGTCGCGGTCGAGGTCGTGCGCGAGCACCACGCCTTCCGAGTAATTCGAGTGGTAGATCGTTCGTCCGTCGGGCGAAAAGCCGACGCCGTTCGCGAATTCGATCGCCTCGTAGATCGCCACGGCGCGTCCGGGCGCATCGATTCGCCAGAGCTCGCCCGGGACGCGTGATCCGCTTTCGAAGGCGCTCGAACGAAGCGAGCCCGTGTACACTCGGCCTGCCGCATCGCTCGTCAAGTCGTTGAACCCGAGAACTCCCTCGACCTCGAGGAGGAGGCGGGTCTCACCGTCCTTCACGTGCGCGACGTTTCGGCCCGAGACGACGACGCCGCCATCGGCGTGCAGCAGAAGCCCGCCGACTCCGCGGCGCTTCGGGACGATCGTCTCGATCGTTCCGTCGGGCGAGCGGCGGTACACGCCGCCGTCGGTCACGTCGCTGAAGTAGAGGTTTCCGGCCTCGTCGACGCGCGGCGCCTCGACGAGGCCGTAGCCGGACGCGAGCTCTTCCATCGGCGGGCGGGGATCATGACACGCGGCGAAGGCCGTTGCGAATGCGCGCCGCGAGATTTCTCAGCGCGTTCCCGTCAACGCTTCGAGCTCGCGCGCGAGTTCGAGCGCCTCCGTCTCCTCGCCGGAAGCCCGCGCCACCCGCATCCGGCGGCGGAGGAGCTCCGCCGCCCGACCGCTTTTTCCGAGAGCGAGGTAACCACGATAGGCGCGTTCGTAGTGGTCGGCGGCTTCGGCGAGTCGGCCTGCCGCTTCGGAGAGTGCGCCGAGCGCGGCGTGATCGGCATTCAGTCCGGCGAGGTTGTCCGTCTCACGATCGAGAGCGAGCGCCTCCTCGTAGTACGCGCGCGCCGCGTTCGCGTCGCCCTCCGCCGCCGCGAGCGCTCCGAGGTTCGCGAGATTCGCCGCAAGCGACCGCCGCTCGCCGAGCTTTCGGTTGATCGTCACGGCGCTCCGGAATTCAGCCTCCGCGGCGCGGAGGTCCCCTTCCGTGCGGTGGAGGAGGCCGAGGTTATTCAGCGCGACCGCTTCCGTCCGCCGCGCTTCGGCGGATCGTGCGCGGCGGATAGCTTCCCCCTAGC
>Ga0214471_10004566_pt1 | contig 10696 bp, 9 predicted proteins | sample RVTome_5_FD_207665 | JGI IMG/M metagenome (GOLD analysis project Ga0214471, IMG submission 207665) | Soil microbial communities from uranium-contaminated site in the Upper Colorado River Basin, Wyoming, United States - RVT142D155 | ecosystem: Environmental > Terrestrial > Soil > Contaminated >... | reverse complement strand
AGCTACGTTCGCGAGAACTATAGCTGGCCCCGAATCGTCGGCCGCTACGCGAACTTTCTACGAGCCTTGCGCCCCTAGCCCGACCTTCACCTTCTCAACGGGTCAACGGCTACCGGCCGCCGCCGCCCTTGCCGCGGCGAATGCGCTCCTCGACCCGGTCGATGGCGTCGAGCACCTCGATGGTCTCGTTGATCGTCGCGGAGTCGCGGAAGGCCCTCAAAGCGTCCTGGTTGCGACCCAGCATCTCGAGCGCCACGCCCAGGTCGTAGAGCAGCTTGCCCTGGTTGGCGCTGCCGGCCGGGAACAGGTTCTGCGCCTTCTGGAACTGCTCCGCCGCCCGCCCCCAGTTCTCCATCGCCGAATACGCCTGGCCGAGGTTGTAGATGGCGCTGGCGTTGTTGGGACGGTCGGCGATCACCACCTGGAACTGGCGGATGGCCTCGTCGTAGCGCTCCTCAACCAGGTAGGCGAGACCGAGCTGGTCGCGGATCATGGGGTCCTGCGGGTGCGCCTGGATGGCGCGCTCGCCGAGCTGCACGGCCTGGCGATAGTTGCCGTTCTCGTACTGGATGCGGGCCGCGAAGTAGAGGGCGACCTTGTTGCTCCGATCGATCTGCGCCGCCGTGGTCAGCTCGTCGAGCGCCTTGGCCTTGTCGCCGGTCTCGTACAGCGACCGCCCCAGCCAGGCGTGCAGGTTGGCCTCTCCGGAGCGGGCGGCGACCGCCTTGGTCAGCTCGGTGACCGCCTGCGGGTAACGCCCCTGCTGGTAGTAGGCCTGGCCCTTGGTCTTGGCGATCCCGCCCTGCTGGTCGGCACCGCCGAAGCGGGCCGCCTGGTCGGCGGCGCTGATCGCCTGGTCCCAGTTCTGGTTCAGCAGGTGGATGTTGGCGATCGTGCTGTAGACCATGTAGCGGTCGGCGTCGTTGTCGACCAGATCCTCGGCGATCTCCATTTGCACCAGGGCCTCCTGGCGCTTACCGGCGACGCGCTGCGACGCGAGCGTCGCCCCCAGCATCATGTGACACCAGCCCCAGGGGGCGCCGGCGTCCGAGTACTCGGCGCACACCTCGCGGAAGATCGTCTCCGCCTGGGCGAAGTTGCGCGATTGGAAGGCGTTATACCCCTGCATGTACTTCTCGTCCTGTGCCGACACCGCCCCCGGCAGCGCAAAGCTGACAGCCAGGGCCGCGCCGACGATCGCTGCCAGATAGCGGTTGGCTCTCATCGGTTCACCTTGCTCTCGGTTTTGTTCGTAGTTGAGTAGTTGCATTCGACCTACCGCGTCAGCTCGAAGATGACGGTCACCGTCAGGATGACGTCGACCGGCCGGCCGCTGTAGTAGGTCGGCGTGTACTTCCACTGCAGGACGGCGGCCAGCGCCGCCTCGTCGAGGCCGAGGCGCAGGCCGCGCAAGACCTCCGCCTCGATCACGTTGCCCTGCTTGTCGATGATGGCCTGGATGAGCACCGGGCCCGCGACGCGAGCCCTGCGGGCGAGCTCCGGATACTCAGGTTGCACGTAGACGATCCTCTCCGGCTGCTGGATATCGCCGCCGACGCGCATCGGACCCTGGTCGAGGACCGGCGGCCCGCCGGTCGGCAGGCCGACCACGAAGTCGGCGTCCACCGGGATGCTGGTGTCCTCGATGAACTCGACCTCCTCGTCGACGAAGGGTTCCGGCTCGTCGGGCGTCGGGTCGGGGATCGGCACGCGAGTGGCTTCCCTCTTGATGATCTTCTTCTTCGGCTGCTCCTTCGGCGGGGTCGGCGGCTTGTAGCGCTTGATGACCACCGCTTCGCGGTCCTCCGCCTCAAACGTGATGCCTCCCATCGACGGGAAGACCGTGATGAACAGCAGGAAATGGAAGATCAGGGCACCGATCCAGGCGATCTTTATCGACTGGCGGTCCTCGTTCTCCTCCGCCACGTTCATGGCGTGGGTCTCTTCCCAGAAGTCCTCGGCCTTCGGGGAGCCAACCTTGCGGGTCTTGGCGTCGTCTGCCATCGGTTTCTTCTCCCTGCCTACATCACGTCTCCCCACGAGGCCTTCTCCGCCTGCGTGGGGATCGAGATGTTCTTGACGTCACCTTGTTTGAGCTCGTCGAAGGCGTCGACCATGCAGCGGTAGGGGGCGGTCGGCGCCGGGTCGATGATGACGAACTTGTTGGGGTTTCGCATCAGTTTGGGCTGCAGGTACACGTTGATGTCCGAGAGGTTCATCATCTGCTGGTCGACCGTGAACACGCAGTCGTTCCCGGACCTGTCGATGGCGATATGGACCGCCTCTTCGAGGGTCTGATCCATCTCCTCCTCGTCGGGCTTGGGGAGCTGGAACTCCAGGCCGCGGGTGACCGAGAACACCGAGGTCACCATGAAGAAGACGATCAACAGGAAGGCGATGTCCGCCATCGACGACGTCGGAATCTCCGGATTTTGCTTCTTTTTCTTGAGCTTCATGGTGCGAGCCCCCTGGGCTTAGCCGACAACACCCTCTTGGTCGGTGAGCATGGCGATGTTGCGGACCGCGGCCTGGCGCAGCTGCTCCATGACCTGGTCGATGTACTGGTACTCTGCCTCGCCGTCGGCCTTGATCAGGAAGAACTTGAGCGAGTTCTTCGACATGACGAAGGCCGCCGACGGGAGGATGTCCCGCATGTTCATGACGCGGCTGTCTTCCTCGCCGTCCGAGAAATGCACGACGCCGCTCCGATCGACTGCGATCACCGCCGCGTCCTTGGGCACCTCGGTGCGCTGGAGGCTGGTCGGCAACTGCACCGGCGTCCGATCGACGGTGATCGTCGTCGTCACCATGAAGAAGACGATCAGCAGGAAGGCGATATCCGCCATCGACGCGGTGGGGATGTACGACTCGGCTCGTTTGGGTGCTTTGAGGTTCATGGCTCAGGCCCCGGTGTGTTTGGGTGCTTTGAGGTTCATGGCTCGGGCCGCGGTGCGTTTGGGTGCTTTGAGGTTCATGGCTCAGGCCCCGGTGTGTTTGGGTGCTTTGAGGTTCATGGCTCGGGCCGCGGTGCGTTTGGGTGCTTTGAGGTTCATGGCTCAGGCCCCGGTGCCCGGCGGTCCTTCCATCTCGGCGTAGGTCTCGAGCAGCACGTTGGCGGCGGTTTCCATCTCCAGGACGTACTTGCCGACGCGGGTGGTGAAGTAGTTGTAAGCGGCGAGGATCGGGATGGCGACGGCGAGGCCGGTGGCGGTGGTGATCAGCGCCTCGGAGATACCCTGGGCGACCAGGCCCGGGTTCGAGAGGCCGGCGCTCGCCAGCGCGTCGAACGAGTTGATCATTCCCGACACCGTGCCCAGGAAGCCGAGCAGCGGGGCGATGTTGGAGATCGTCGCCAACACGCCGAGACCGCGCTCGAGGCGGGCCAGCTCGTGGGCCGAGGCGGTCTCGATCGTGCGCTCGATCTCGTCCTGCGGGCGACCGTACTTGAGCAGGCCGGCCTTCATGATGTTGGCGATCGGCCCCTGGTACTCTTCGCAGGTCGCGATCGCTTCCTTGACGTTGCGCCGCTTGATCAGCGCGGTGCGAACCCGATCGAGGAACTCCTGGGTGTTGATCTTGGCGCGATACAGTGCCCAGGCCCGCTCGAAGATGAACACCAGGCCGATGAGCGAGCAGACCAGAAGAGCGTGCATGATCGGCCCGCCCTTCTGATAGAAGTCCATAATGGAACCGCCGGAAAGATCCACAGCCGTATACCTCCCTATTGCTTCGTTGGTCCCCAGCGGGGGAGCAGTTCAATGCCCATCAGGTTTGCGAACTCCCTCATGACCGAGCCCAGCGCCCCTTTTTGCCTCGCCCGAGACACCTGGCCGCTAGCAGAGGCAAAGCTATCTAGCACGGACCCGAGAAGACTGTCAACGCGCGGTAGGAAACCCGATGGCAGGACGGATACCTTTAGTATAGGCACGCACGCCGCCGAGGGTCAACGTACGCGCCTGCCGAGTGCCGGGCGCGACCTGCACGGCCCTCCGGAGCGGTTCTGCGGCCCGCCTACTGCGCGAAGTATCCGGGGCGGGCCCGCACGCTTCTGGCGTCCCCGGAGGCGTCCACGACGCGGATCTCGAGCTCCCGCCATTCTCCGGAGCCGCCGGGGACGAGCGGCGCGTAGCTGATCCGGTACTGGGCGCGGAGGTCCTCCTCGATGGCACCGTAGATCTCCGCCGGATCGGAGCGCCGGCCGAGCGAGAAGACCCGGCCGCCGGTCTGCTCGGCGAGCTGATACAGCACCCAGCGCTCGTAGACGAAGCGCGGCGAGAGCTCGACCGCCAGCGGATAGATGGCCACATCGGCCCGCTGGGCGGCGGCGATCGCCTCCCTCAGGTCGTGGTCGCTGCCCTGGTCGGCACCGTCGGTGAGCAGCACGACGGCCCGCCTGCCGTCGATCCCGGAGAAGCGCCGGGCGCCGCTCACGATGGCGTCGTAGAGGGCGGTGTAGTGGCCGTTGCCGATCAACGCGATCGAGTCGGCCAGCCGGCCGGTGTCGTTGGTGAACTCCTGGAAGATCACCGGCGTGTCCGCGAAGCCGAGCACGAACGCCTTGTCGTTGGGATGGCGCAGGAGGCCTTCGACGAACGCGCCCGCCGCGGTCAAAGCCGTCTCGATCCGCTCGAGCATGCTGCCGCTATGGTCGATCAACAGGCCGACGGCGAGCGGCAGGTCGGCGACCCGCTCGACGGCCGCCACCGGCTGCGGGACACCGTCCTCGATGACCTCGAAGGCGCCGGCATGCCACCGCGTCGCGCCGGCGTCACCCTCGACGCGGACGTGCAGCTCGACTCGTTCGACGCGGACGGAAAAGCCACCGAGGCGGACGCCCGAACCGGTCAACTTGGTTCGCAAGACGTCGCTGACCATCTGGCGTCCCGGCCCGTAGGCGCGGACCTCGATGAGATGATCGGCCGGGCGGCCCGCGTTCCACAGCAGCTCGTACGGGGCCTCCGCATCGGAGAACAGCAGGCGCCCGTCGACGAAGAAGTCCACCGCCGAAACCGCGGCGGGACGGTCGGCGACCACCTCGGCCGTCACCCTGACGCGGCCGGAGACGTCGTCGTCGGGACCGGGCTCGACGATGCGCACCCCGAACCGCTCGAGCTCACCATCGGCCTCGTAGACCGGGCCTCCGTCAGCCTGGCCGGGGGCGCCGGCCGCAGGCTGCTGGGCGCCCGATTGGCCGGCTTGCGGGGATAGGGGCTGGAGCGGCGCCGCGGCCGGGGCCCGAGACGTGGCCTGGATCGTGACCATGGAGGCGCCCGGCACAATCCCGCTGATCCATAGCAACAACGCCATGGTCGCGAGTGCGCGCAAGCTGCCTCCCTTCGCGGCGATCCGGAGACGATGAGACACGGCCTCCGGTGCGTGTACCAACCTGCATCGTCAGCGCTCCACGCGCCAGCATACAGCATGCCCCCGGGTTCGCGCAGGAGCGCACATGCCACGAAAGCTGAGGCGCTGCGAGCTCTTAGCAGGGCACGGCCTGCTAGCGCTAGCGCCGCTGCGAGAGGATGAGGCTCACCGCGGCACGGACCTTTGCGGCCTCTTCGAGGCGGCCCTGCTGGGTGTAGACCTGGGCCAGCAGGTTGCGGGGCTCGATGTACTCCCGCTCCAGCGAGATCGCCCGCTTGAACGACTCCTCGGCGCCGACGAGGTCACCCAGCCGGTACTGCGCGACACCGCGATGGTAGTGCAGGTAGGGGTTACGCCGGCGGTGCTTGAGGGCCTCGCCGTAGGAGCTCAGCGCCGCCAGCAGATCGCCACGGCGCGATTGCAGGTTGCCGAGGTTGTGATAGGCCGAATCGGACTCGGGGTCGATGGCAATCACCATCCGATACGCCGTCTCGGCGGCCTCCAGGTCGTCGAGCCGCGTGTAGGCGACGCCGAGGTTGTTGAGCGCCAGCGTGAACTCCGGCCGCACCTTCGTCGCCAACTCGAAGTTCCGCAGCGCCTCTTCCCAGGGCACGGGCTCACCCGCCTGTTGGGCCTCGACCATGATCTCGAAGCCGAGGTTGTTGTAGTAGTGGGCCAGGGCGGTGACGTCGTCGATGATCTTGAAGGTGCGGAAGCGCACCACGTCGCCGTCGAAGTCGACCAGCGTGTAACCCCTCTCGGTGCGCACGGCGCCGGCGATATGTCCGGAGTCGATGATCACCTCTTCGCCACGGCGCAGGTCGTTGATCAGGTCGGAGGCATCGACGTAGTAGGCGGTCATCCCGAGCTCGCGCGCCAGGCCGATGAAGATCGAGGTCAGCGCCAGGCAGTTGCCGTATCCGCGCTCCAGGGTCACCTCGGGGGTCGACGTCGCCACCGCGTTGTAGGCGAGGCCGAAGCCGTTCTCCCGGGTGATCGAGCGCACCAGGCGGTCGGCCTTCTCGAGGTCGGTGCGGGCGCCGGCGACGATCTCCCGGGCGCGCGCCACCATCTCGGGGGTGACCCGGTAGGGAACGACGAAGTCGTCTACGGGGACCTCGGGAGCCTGGGCGCGCACCTCGACCAGCAGGCGCTCCGGAGAGTAAGCGAACGGATCCAGGCGCGGCCCGCTGCTCGCGCAACCGGTGACGGTAAGCGCGACGGCGGCCAGCAGGCCGATGATGGCTCTTGCCTGCCGGGGGGAGCGGTCGGCATGGGGATACAACATGACCACCTCCGTCGTTGCTGGCGGCCCGTGCCCGTGGCTTGTACGGGGCTGCCAGGGGGGAGCTGCGCCACGTCGCCGAGATCTGCTTATCCCGATTTTATCGCGGCCAGCACGTCCTTCACCAGCGGAAGCTGCGGATCGTCGGCGGGCGCGATCTCGATGTACTTCTCGAACGCCGCGATCGCCGCCGGAATGTCGTCGTTGTTGAGGTGGGCAAAGCCGAGCTGCATATGGGCGGAAAGATAGTTCGGTTCCACCTCGATCGCCCGCTTGTAGTACTGGATCGCGGGCTCCATCTGGCCCTCGCTGAAGTAGAGCTCGGCGACGTTGTAGTAGACGGCCGGATCGTCGGGGGCCGACTCCAGGACCTTTTCGAAGTACGGCATCGCCTCCTGGATCTGCCCCGCCTCGACCAGCATCTCGCCGAGGTTGTAGTTGGCCATGTCGTTTGACGGTTCCTCGGCCAACATCGCCTGGTACGCGATGCGGGCGTTGTCGGTGTCGCCGAGCTCTCGGTAGGCGTTGCCGAGGTTGCCGTGGACCTGGTACAGGGCGGGGTTGAGCGTCAGGAACTCGTTCCACTTGGCGATCGCGCCGGTGTAGTCGCCGGCCTCGAACAGGGTCACCCCCTCGTTGAACAGCTCCGGCGATTCCGAGTCCGCGCCGACAACGGAAGCGCCGGCGCCCTCGGGTATCGGGTTGAGCGTCACGTTGAGGTCGGGGTTGCGGTTGGCGGCGCTGACGGTGACGTCGACTTCGAAGGAGATGTAACCCTCCTTCTTGAACGTGAACTTGTAGTCGCCGCGCGCCATCCCGATCACCGCCCAGCGGCCGCCTTCGTCGGTGTCCCCGGTCAAGGTGCTGGGGGTCACGTCGGGGTTGAAGGCGGTGATCTCGACGCCGGCGACCGGATTACCCTGCGCATCGAGGACCCGGCCCTGCATGCGTCCGGTGCCGCGCTGCGCGAAGGCCGGCTCGGCGACCAGGGCGATGGCGAGGACCGCCGCCAGTGCAACCAGCCCCCGTCGAACGAGGCGCCCGAGAGAAGGCTCGCGTCTCATCATCCATCCTCCTTGTCGGCCCGGCGCCACGGCGCCGGGCCGTCTCGATCTTTCGGACCCGCCGGCCCCGGCCCCCGCATCAGCCCTCACGGGTGGAGAACGGAACCTTGTGGGTCATCTCGTTGTTGTTGACCAGGTCCTTGATGTGGATCTCGATCTCGTAGTCGGCGCCGGGCTCGATCTGCTCGACCAACGCCAGCGGGATCGGCTGCTGGATCGCCGGGAAGTTCATGGCCTGGAGCGGAAAGCGGGCGATGCTGGTGTCGGTTCCCGCCAGCAGGATCCGGTGCTCGATCTCGTAGTTGACCTGCTGGGTAGACGGGTCCGCGGCCAGCCCCTGGATGAAGTACAGCGCCAGCAGCTCGTCGTTGCGGCCGAAGACGTTGTCGAGGTCGGTCCGCAGCTCCAGGTTGCCGACCCGAGTGGCGCGGTAAATCGTGTTGACGTCGATCTCGTCGGTCTGCTCCTCGATGCCGCTGGCGAGGATCACGCTGGGGATCGCCAGCTCGCCGGCGGTAAAGTTCGGCACCTCGAACTCGTAGCTGTTTGTGACGATCCTCTCCGAGGCCTTGTCCATGACTCCCCAGGCGAGGCGGTAACCGCCCGGCTCGAGCGTCATCCCGAACGAATGCGTCCCGGTCTCCTCGGCGTCGCCGTCCCCGGGATCGACGTTGAAAGCGATCTGCATCTGACGGAAGAACCGCTCGCCGTTGGCCGCCGCCGGGTCCTTCTTCAGCAGCACCCCGAAGGCCAGCAGCTCGGCGGGCCCGGGGGCCCCGCCGGACTCGAAGGTCAGGCCCGACTTGCCGATCTCGAAGTTGAAGATCGCGAAGCTGTTGCCGCCCTGCGCCGGAATGAAGCCCATGGCCTGCTGCAGCGAGAAATCCTGGCGGGTCACGCCGTTCTGGATCAATTGCTGCATGGCGAGCACGTCGGGCGTCGGCGGCGTTCCGGCGGTCGCGGCGGTGCCGGTGGGCGGCGCCGCGGCGGCCCTCGGCCCGGCCGCAGCAGGGTTGGCGCGCCGCTCCTCGAAGTAGGCCTGCAGCGTGCGATCGGCAAGGAAGGCCTCCTGGCTGTACTCGATGCCGCCGGTGACCTTCGAGTAGCTGCGCTGGTACTGGGCAAAGGTGACGGTTTCCTTGCCCCCGAGGAACGGGTTCTGGGTCGGATCGAGCGTCCAGATGATGTTCGTGCTGGTGTTGGTGACGCCGGAAGACTCGGCGCCGAGGCCCGCCTGGCCGCTGCCGGCAACCTGCTTGCGCTCCTCGGCGACGAGCACGTAGGGCCCGTAGATCAGGAAGAACTTGCCGCGGTCGGTCTCGTAGCCCGGCCGCCCCTCGCCGGCGTAGCGCTGGTTGGCGGCGCTCACGCGCAGCATCCACTGCTCGCGAAACTCGTTGTCGGTGGTCCCCGGCGTCGGGTCGCGCCGCTCCCAGAACGCGGTGATGAACGCCTGCTTGGCCTCGTCGCTACGGGCGTCTTCCCAGGCGTCCTTCTCGTCGTCGGTCCAGATCAGCTCGACGATCTTGTCGAGCTCGGCCAGGATCGTGGCCTCGTCGAGCGGTTGCGCCTGCCCGCCGCCGCCGCGACGCCCACCGCGCTGGGCGAAGGCTTGCTCGACGCTCGCCGCAAACAGCAAGGCGAGCAACAGGGCACCGGCAACAGCGACAGATGTCTTGGACTTCATGGGATCCTCCGGGACCATCTTCGGCAAGGCCTGCGCGGGCGTGGGAGCGTCGACTGCCGATCTACTGACATTTGCGAAGGAGGCCGCACGCGGCCCCACTTCGAGTTTCTTTTGACTGGTGGGGACTCGTAATGAGTATAAGCCCGCGTTTCCGCCGCGGGCAACCGGACGGCCGCGTGCGTCGCTCGGACGCTATTGCGCGGCAACGGCTTGAAATGCCGTCCTGGCCGCTGTTTCTCATCGCAAGCCTGCTAGCGGCGCAGGATCTGCTCGAGCAATCGTCTGATCTCGGGCTGGTTCGGTTCGAGCTGCAACGACAGCTCGAGCATCTCGCGGGCCTTGTCGTTGCGCCCGTCTCCGAAGTACGCCGAAGCCAGCGGGTTGAGGATCGTCGTGCGCTCGTCGGCTTCGACCAGCCGGATCCTCTCGTAGTACATGATGGCGTCGGTGTCGCGACCCATCTGCGAGCTGACCTCGGCCATCGTCTGCAGCAGGCCCACGTCGTTGGGCTGCTGGATCAGCCGTGGCCGGAGGAGCTCGGCGACCTGCGTATAGCGGCCGGCCTCCATCATGAGGGCGACCTGCAGGTCGAGGATCTCCGGATCATCGACGCGCGAAACCGCCGACGACAACACCTCGATGGCCTCTTCGATCTGGCCCAGCGTACGGAGCTGCTCGGCCCGTTGGTGGGCGAAGCCGGGGTCGGTAGGCGGCGGCCCCAGGTTCATGTGCAGGTACGGGGCCCAGGCCTCGGAGCCGCGGTCTTCGATGGTCACGTCGAAGCTGGCCGGCCCGCGGTTGTCGCCCTCGAGGTCGACCACCAGCTCGTAGTCCCCGGGGGCGATGCCCTCGAGGTCGAGCATGGTGACGTGGTTGATCGTGCCGCTGCGGTCGGCGGCGGCCGGGCCGACGTACTCGGTGCGCTCGAGGATCGCCTCGCCGCCGGCGGACAACGAGTAGGTCGCGGTGAGCCGCCCGGTATGGCCCCGCGGCAGGTAGACCTGCTGGAAGACCATCAGCCCGTCGTCGATCGAGAAGGCGTTGTTCATCGCCGGGACGATGCTGTAGGCGCCGACCTGGAAGGGATAATGCTCGCTGTAAGGGTCGTGGTTGGGGTTCTCGAACACCGCCCAGGCCAGCACCGGCGGTGAGCTGCGGAGGTCGGCGGGCCAGGGAGCCGGAACCTCGACGCGGACCTCGCTGCGTCCGAACTCCCGCGAGACGTTGTTCTCGAGAATCAGATCGAAGTCGAACGCGCCGCCTACGACCGGCAGCCGATCGAGGTAGACCAGCGGG
>Ga0214471_10004565_pt1 | contig 10698 bp, 9 predicted proteins | sample RVTome_5_FD_207665 | JGI IMG/M metagenome (GOLD analysis project Ga0214471, IMG submission 207665) | Soil microbial communities from uranium-contaminated site in the Upper Colorado River Basin, Wyoming, United States - RVT142D155 | ecosystem: Environmental > Terrestrial > Soil > Contaminated >... | reverse complement strand
GTGGCGGTGGGCTACGATAACGTCGACGTCGCCGCCGCCCGCCGGCGCGGCGTCGTCGTCACCAACACCCCCGACGTCCTCACCGAGACCACCGCGGATTTCGCCTGGACCCTGCTCATGGCGGCGGCCCGTCGGGTGGTCGAGGCCGACCGCTACGCCCGGTCGGGACAGTGGACGAGGTGGCAGTGGGGCCTGCTGTGGGGCGCCGACATCCACGGCAAGACGCTCGGCGTGGTGGGCTTCGGACGGATCGGGCGGGCCGTGGCCCGGCGGGCGCTCGGCTTCGGGATGCGCGTGCTCTACCAGGACAGCGTCCGCGCCGACGCCGCCGTCGAGCGCGAGCTGAAGGCCACGGCGACCGACCTGGACACGCTGCTGCGCGAGGCCGACTTCGTGTCGCTCCACACGCCGCTGAGCCCCGAGACCCGCCACCTGATCAACCAGCGCACCCTGCGGCTCATGAAGAAGACCGCCATCCTGGTCAACGCCGCCCGCGGGCCGGTCGTGGACGAGGGGGCCCTGGTCACGGCGCTCTCCGAGGGCTGGATCGCCGGGGCCGGGCTGGACGTGTTCGAGGCGGAGCCCACGATCCATCCCGGCCTGGTGCCGCTGGCCAACGTCACGCTCGCCCCCCACGTCGCCAGCGCCTCGCGCGACACCCGGATCGCCATGGCGGCGCTGGCCGTGCGCAACTGCCTGGCCGTCCTGGACGGTAAGCCCGCGATCACGCCGGTGTCATAATGTTCGCCATCGGGGCGCCTTCGCAGGGCTCCGGCGCCCGAGGGTCGGGCGTAGCGTCCGCGAGGTGAATGAGTGGCGCTGCTGGAGCTCGCGCGGGTCGGCAAGCGCTTCGGCGCCGACCGGCCGCCCGCGGTCGACGACCTCACCTTCGGCCTCGACGCCGGACGCATCCTCGCCCTGCTGGGGCCGTCCGGCTGCGGCAAGACGACGACGCTGCGCCTGATCGCCGGCTTCGAGGCGCCGGACGCCGGCCAGATCGCCATCGGCGGCCGCGTCGTGGCGCGGGCCGGGCAGGCCGGCGTGCCGCCCGAGGAGCGCAGCGTCGGGGTCGTGTTCCAGGACTACGCGCTCTTCCCCCACCTCACCGTCGAGGCCAACGTGGCCTTCGGAGTGTCACGCCGGCCGCGGGCCGAGCGGCAGGGCCGCGTCGCCCGGATGCTGGAGCTGGTCGGGCTTGCCGAGTTCGCCGGGCGCTACCCGCACGAGCTGTCCGGAGGCCAGCAGCAGCGCGTCGCCACCGCCCGGGCGCTGGCGCCGGCGCCGGCCCTGCTGCTGCTCGACGAGCCGTTCTCGAACCTCGACGCCGACCTGCGGGCCCAGATGCGCGACGAGGTCCAGAAGCTCCTGCGCACGACGGGCACGACCGCGATCTTCGTCACCCACGACCAGGAGGAGGCCTTCACGATCGCCGACGAGGTGGGCGTGCTGAACCGGGGCCGCCTCGAGCAGCTGGGCACGCCGGAGACGATCTATCACCACCCGGCCACGCCGTTCGTCGCCGCCTTCGTCGGCGCTGCCGACTTCCTGCCCGGCCTGGTGACCTCGCAGGGCATCGTCACCGAGATCGGCGTGTTCGGGAACGTGGAAGGTCGGGAACCGGGTGAGAAGGTGCGCGTGATGATCCGCCCCGACGACGTGACGTTCGTGCCGGACGAATCGGGCGCCGCCGTGCTGGTGCAGCGCTACTTCCGGGGCTCGGAGAACCTCTACTGCCTCGGCCTGCCCTCCGGCCACCGCGTGCACTCCTCGCAGCCGTCGTCCGCGGCCTTCGCGACCGGCTTGCGAGTGCGCCCGGAGGCACATGTCCTCCACGTGGTGACCTTCGTGGATGGGGCGACGACGCGGCCGTGACCGGCGCACTCCTTCACGCGCGACGACCAGTGACGCAGGCACACGGCATCGTGGTTGAGATACTCCATCGTCGGGGGCCATGGGATGCCGGTGAGACGGCGGCGTGCCGGCAGCAGGTCGGGTCGCCCGGCGACGGTGACGAGACGGAGTCGCCCCGTCACGCTCACGCCCCGAAGCGGCTGAGCTTGCGCGCGCGGTCCTCCCATTGCGCCCGCCGCGGGAAGTGCACGATCAGGCTGACGAGCGAGAGCGCGGCGAAGGCGTAAAAGTCCAGCTGCCGGCCGCCGAGCAGGAACAGGACGAGGCCATAGACCGCGATGGCCTCACTCAGCAAGAGCGTGAGGAGGCTCCCGGTGAAGAGTCGCCTGGTCACCGGGGACGTTCTGGGCATCGGGGTGATCGGAACGACGAGGGCGGCGCCGAGCTTGTCCCGCAGCACGCGGCCGACGGCCAGGCTCAGGATGGCCAGCGCCCCCAGCACGACGCGGGAGACGCCAAGATCGACCTCCGGCGCGAACCCGCGGAATGGCGCGAAGGCCTGGCGCATCATCTCCACGAAGAACGCGTACATCACCACCGCGACCATGAACACGACGGTCACCAGCTGAGCGTGGCGGCAGCCTTGCCGTACGTCCGCGGGCATGGCGCTCACGTGGTGGCCGAGGTGAGCCGTCGCGTCGACAGCCGACGCTCGATCCGGGCCAGGCGGTAGGCAAACGCGTCGAGCACGCGCGAGGCGGCGCCGGCCGCCCGGGCCAGGCCCAGCGCGTCCTCCACGACGGCGCGCGCGGCGGCGAGGTCGCGGGCGCGGTGCTCGTGGAACTTCGCCAGTTCCTCCCAGGGGCGCGGGTCGAAGACGTCGTGGGCACGGGCGGCGTCCCAGAGGGCGCAGGCGGCGTCCCAGCGGGCGGCCCGCTTCTCCCACCAGGCCAGTCGCAGCCGCGCCCACCGGGCGACGGGCTCGGGCAGGCCTGCCCCGAGCGCGGCGCGATAGCACGCCAGACCGCGCTCGAGATCGACCGGCTCCCAGAGGCGGCCGAGCCCGGCCAGCTCCTCGGGCCGCAGGCCGGCGCCGCCTCCCAGCGCCCGGCCGAACCAGCCCACGAGCGCCACGAGCGAGAGGACGTCGTGGCGGTTGTGCTCGAAGACCCGCCGCAGCGGCGCCGCCCGCCGCGAGCGCAGGTAGTCGAAGTAGAGCAGCGGGATCATGAAGCCCGGCACGTCGTCGTCCCGCTCCAGGCCCAGCACGGCGCTCTCCAGCGTCGCCAGCCGGCAGTCGGCCAGCCAGCCCGTCCACACGCGGCGTGCCGGACGCAGCAGGTCCAGATGCGCCAGCGTCGACGGCCACCGCCGGCGGGCGAGCACGAAGCGCGTCTCCAGCAGGGGCAGGTCGAAGGCAGCCCCGTTGAACGTGACCACCGCGCCCGCGCGCGCCAGCAGCGGGTCCAGGGCGGTGAGCAGCGCCGGCTCGTCGTCGAAGTCGCGCATGAAGAACTGCGTGACGACCACCCGGTCACCCTCGACGAGCGCGGCGCCGACGAGGAAGGCGTAGGTGCCGGTGCCGCCGGCCAGCCCCGTGGTCTCCGTGTCCAGGAACAGCAGGCCGTCGGCGCCGGCGATCCCGCCCTCGACGCGCGCGACCCGCGCCAGCAGCGGCAGCGACGCCGCCACCACGTCGCCGAGCGGCTGGCCGCCGTGACGGTGGACGAGCGGATACGCGCGGCGCACGACCACCAGGCTGCCCTGCCCGGTGTCGAGCAGCTCCCCGCCGACCACGCGCTCCACGGGGTCGGCGGCCGGGCGCGGCGGTCGCGCCGTCTCGATACGCCGGATCACGCGCCGCAGCTCGTCGAGGCTGGGCATCCAGGTCAGGCCGTGAGGGCCGCCAGCAGGCGGGCGGCGGTCGCCTTGGCGCGGCGGCCGACCTCGTTGACGGGGCCCACGCACGACGGGCAGCCGGAGGCGCACGGGCACGCCTCCAGCGTGTCGAGCCCGTGGCGCAGCAGGTCGGGCAGGACCTCGAACACGCGCTCGGCGAGGCCGATGCCGCCGGCGTGGGCGTCGTAGAGATAGATCGTCGGGTTGAAGCGCTCGGCCTGCATCAGCCGCTGCTTGGCCGACTCGCGCGTGGCCACCGCGCCCGCCTCGGCCGGCGTGGTGTCGCCGAGCCAGGAGCCGAGGTCGCGGATGTCGCAGAGCAGGAAGATCGGGGCCAGATGGCGCAGCAGGTACGTCACCGCGCGCAGGCCGTCGATCAGCTCCTCGCGCGATCGGCTCACCCGCTCCAGCGTGGGCGGCGGTACCGTGATCCAGGCACTGGTGGTCTGCTTCTCCTGCTGGGGCAGCTCGACCTCGCCGGAGCCCACGTTCTCCATCGTCCCCAGCTTGATCTTCTTGAAGCCGACGACTTTCTCGGCCACCAGCACCTCGCCCTGCTCGGCCAGGTAGCCGGGGTGCTCGCGCCCTTCCAGCCGTCGCAGGATCCACACGCCCTTGGCGCTGACGGCGTCGGTGAAGTAGTCGACGTCCACGCGCTTGACGTACGCCACCTTCTCCTCGTCCTCCCGGAAGCGCAGCTCCTGGACCTCGTAGGGCACGCTCTCCACCAGGTAGATCGCCTTCGGATGGACGGTCGCGAAGGCGCTGCCCCAGTCGACCTCCGCGATGATCTGCCGCTTCTTGGCCTGCTTGTCGTCGCGGAAGGTCGTGTCGATCACCACGAAGTTGTCGGTGGTGACCGTCCGCAGCGAGACGTGGTCGGCCGGGTAGGTCTCGGACGCCCAGTGATAGCGGGGGCCAGCGCGGTGCAGCACGCCCTCGTCTTCCAGCGCGGCCAGTTCCCGCCGCACCTCCACGCCGTCGAAGGGCTCGTCCTCGGGGAGCGGCAGCTCGAAGGCCGCGCACTTGAGGTGGCTCACGAGGATGAACGGGTTGTCGGGATTGACGCGGGCGTGCTCGGGCGGGGTGCCGAAGAGATAGTCGGGATGCGTGACCATGAACTGGTCGAGGGGGGCGCTGGTGGCGACCAGGATCGCCGCCGACGGGTCGGTCCGGCGCCCGGCCCGGCCCGCCTGCTGCCACAGCGAGGCGATCGTGCCGGGGTAGCCGGCCAGCACGGCGGCGTCGAGGTGGCCGATGTCGACGCCCAGCTCGAGCGCGTTGGTCGACACCACGCCGAGCGCCTCGCCCGCCCGCAGCTCGCGCTCGACCGCGCGCCGGCGAGTGGGCAGATATCCGCCGCGGTAGCCGCGCACGATGCCGGCGTCGCCGGTGGCGCGGTCGGCCACCCCCTGCTTGATCGAGGTGAGCAGCACCTCGGTCGACAGCCGGCTCTGCGCGAAGACGATCGTCGGCACCTCGGCCCGCAGCAGCCGGATGGCCAGCTTGGCCGCCTCGCCGAGGTAGGGCGCCCGGATGCCCAGCGCGGGGTTCACCACCGGCGGGTTGTAGCAGACGAACGTCTTGTCGCCGGTCGGCGCTCCGCTCTCGGTGACCTCCTCGACCGGCTCGCCGGTGATCCGGCCGGCCAGCTCGCCGGGGTTCGCGATGGTGGCCGAGGCCATGATGAACTGCGGCGCCGAGCCATGGTGTGCGCAGATGCGCTTCAACCGTCGAAGGACGTTGGCGAGGTGCGAGCCGAAGACTCCCCGGTACGCGTGCAGCTCGTCGATCACCACGTACCTGAGGTTCTGGAACAAGGCCGCCCACTTCGTGTGGTGCGGCAGAACCCCCGAGTGCAGCATATCGGGGTTGGTCAGCACCAGGTTGGCGCGCGCCCGCACCGCCCGGCGCGCGTCCTGCGGGGTGTCGCCGTCGTAGGTGAACATCCGCATCTCGGGCAGCGCCCTCGCGATGCCCTCCAGCTCGGCCAGCTGGTCCTGGGCCAGCGCCTTGGTCGGGAACAGGTAGAGGACGCGCGCCTCCGGCCGCTCGACGAGCGACTGGAGCGCGGGCAGGTTGTAGCAGAGCGTCTTGCCCGAGGCCGTCGGCGTCACGACCACGACATTGCGGCCCGCCTCCACCAGCTCCCACACGCGCGCCTGATGGCTGAACAGCTGCTCGATGCCACGGGCGCGCAGCGCCTCGGCAATGCGCGGATCGAGCGAGGCGGGAAACGGCGCCAGCACGGCCGGGCGCGCGGGGACGTGTCGGGTGGCGGTGATGCAGCGGCCGGTCGAGGCGGAGATCAGCAGATCGTCCAGGATCTCGCCGAGCATCGGCCCGACTGTATCATGAAAGCGTGAGCCGGCTCGCCACCTGGGTGCCGCCGATCGTGTGGATGGCGGTCGTCCTCGTCATGTCCTCCGCGGAGTTCAGCGCCGAGAACACCGGCAGCGTGCTGCATCCGCTGCTGGCCTGGCTGCTGCCGTGGCTCACCCCGGCTCACACGGCCATCATCCACGGCGTCGTGCGCAAGACGGCGCACCTGGTCGAGTACGCGATCCTGGGCGCGCTCTGGTTCCACGCCTTCGCGCGCCGCGGAACGGCCCGGCCCGCGGCCGCCGGGCTGGCGCTCGGCCTCAGCGTCGCCTGGGCGATGATCGACGAGGGGCACCAGGCCCTCCTGCCGAGCCGCACCGGCAGCGTGGGGGACGTGCTGATCGACGCGGTGGGCGCCCTGGCCGCCGTCGGGGCGGCGTGGCTGGGATGGTGGCGGGCGATGCCCGCGGCCACCGGCATCCTGCTGTGGATCGCGGCGGCCGGCGGGCTGGGGGCACTCGCCCTCGGCCTCGCCGCGGGAGTCGGCGGCGGCGTGTTCTGGTTCACCGTGCCGGCCGCGGCGGCGCTGCTGATCTATCGATGGCGGAAAGACAGCTCGCAGAGCTGAAGGCGCGCTGCCCCGGTCCCCTGATCGCCGAACCAGGCCAGCCTCTCGCGTAGCGCCACCACGTCGCCGACCACGATGACCACCGGGGGCGCCAGCCCTACCGCCGCCGCCAGCGACGCGACCTCGCCCAGGCGTCCCACGACCGTCTCCTGCGCGCCGGTCGTGCCCCACCGGATCAGCGCCACCGGCGTCCCGGCCGGGCGGCCGCCCGCCAGCAGGGCCCGCGCGATCGTCGGCAGGCTGCGCGCGCCCATCAGGACGACCAGCGTGTCGACCGCGGTCGCCAGGCGCGCCCAGTCGACCGAGGCCCCGGCCTTGCATTCGTCCTCGTGACCGGTCACGACGGCGAACGACGACGCCACCCCGCGGTGGGTGACGGGGATCCCCGCATAGGCGGGCACGGCGACGGCGGCGCTCACCCCCGGGACGACCTCGTACGGGATGCCGGCGGCGGCGAGCGCCTCCGCCTCCTCGCCACCACGGCCGAACACGAACGGGTCGCCGCCCTTGAGACGGACGACGCGCCGGCCGTGCCGGGCGTGGCGCACCAGGAGCGCGTTGATCTCGTCCTGGGGCCGCGTGTGCGAGCCGGGGGCCTTGCCCACGAAGATCCGGCGCGCGGGCGGCGGAGCCTCGTCGAGGAGCTGCGGATCGACGAGACGATCGTAGACGACGACCTCGGCCCGCCGCAGCAGCGCGAGCCCCCGCACCGTCATCAGTCCGGGATCCCCGGGCCCGGCGCCGACGAGCGCGACGCTGCCGCTCACGCCGGCGTCCGCGGCGTGCCCGCCGCGCCCGCCGCGCGCCCGTCGCTCGGTGCCAGACGCCCGCGCATCCGCCTCCGTGCCTCGTCCACCCGGCCGGTGGCGAGCAGCTCGCGCACGTCGGGGGCCAGCGCCCGCCGCCAGGCGTCGCCGGCCGCCGAGCGGCCGGCCGCGCGCAGCTCGCGCCGGGCCTCCGCCGCCAGCTCGCCGAGCGCCGCCCACTCGGCCCCGAGCGTGGCGTCGAGATGCTCGCGCAGGGCGCGGGTGAGCGCAGGGCTGGCCCCGCCCGAGGCGACGGCGATCGTGAGGACGCCGCGCCGGACCACCGCCGGCAACATGACGTCGCAATGCGCCGGGTCGTCGGCGGCGTTCAGCGACACGGCCCGCTCGCGCGCCTCCAACGCCACGGCGGCCGTCACCGCCGGATCGCCGGTGGCGGTGAGCGCGAGCGCGGCGCCGTCGAGGTCGCCGCAGCGGTAGGGACGGGCACGGTGCCGGATCCGCCCGCCGGCGGCCATCTCCGCCAGCACCGGCGTGAGCGTCGGGCTGACCACGGTCACCACGGCCCCGGCCGCCAGCAGGCCCTCGATGCGGCGCTCGGCGACGGCGCCGCCGCCCACGACGACACAGCGCCGGCCGGCCAGCTCGAGCGAGACGGGGTAGTAGCCCATCACCCCTCGACGCCGGCCGGCGGCCGCCCGGCCGGCACGTCACGCTCGGCGGCGGTGACGACCCCGCCCGCCAGGAACCCGCGCAGCTCCTCGTCGGTGTGCCGCGCCGCGAACTCGCGGAAGCCCTCGCCGGGGCGCCGGCCGTCGAGGTACCGGCGCAGCAGCCGCTCGATCGCCGCCGGCACCTCGCCGGCGGCCACGCGGTAGCCGACGGGGCGCGCCACCGTCTGGTGGCGGCCGACGGCACCGCCGACGCAGAAGTAGTAGGCATCGACGAGGGCGCCGTCGGCCTTGAGCTTCTTGCCCTCGATCCCGATGTCGGCGATCCAGTGCTGGCCGCACGAGTTCGGGCAGCCCGTCACGTTGATCCGCACGTGTCGGTCGAAGTCCGGCAGCCTCGACTCGAGATCGTCGACGAGGCGGCGGGCGAAGCCCTTGGTCTCGGTCAGGGCGAGCTTGCAGAACTCGCTGCCGGTGCAGGCCACGGTGCCGCGCCGGAACGGCGAGGCGTCGAGCGACAGGCCGACCGGCTCCATCTCCCGGGCGAGCCGCCCCGCGCGCTCGCGCGGCACGTCGAGCACGAGCAGGTTCTGCATCGTGGTCGTGCGCAGCTGGCCGGAGCCGAAGCGCTCGGCCACGTCGGCCACCGCCCGCATCTGCCCGGGCGTGAGGCGGCCGCGGACCACCGGCAGCCCGACGTAGCACAGCCCGTCCTGCCGCTGCGGATGGATGCCGACGTGGTCGCGATAGACGTCGTCGGGTGGATCGTCGGGCACGCCCGCGGCCAGCCTGGTGCCCAGCCGCTGCTCCACCTCGGCCAGAAACCGCGCGGGCGTCCAGCCCCCGTGGAGGAACAGGAACTTCAGCCGGGCTTTCTCGCGGTTCTGGCGCAGGACGTCGCTGTCGCGGAACACCTCGGCGACCGCGCGCACGACGGGGACGACCTCGCGCGGTCGCACGAAGGCGTCGAGGCGCACGCCCAGGTGGGGGGCGGTGGAGAGCCCCCCGCCCACCCGCACCGCGAAGCCGATCTCGCCCGTGGCCGGATGGCGGACCGCGGTCATCCCGACGTCGTTGATCTCGGGATAGACGCACCAGGACCGGCAGCCCGTGATCGTGACCTTGAACTTCCGCGGCAGGTTGTAGAAGTCGGGGTTGCCGTTGAGCAGGCGGGTGGTCTCGTGCACGAGCGGCGAGGCATCGAGCAGCTCGTCGGCGTCGACACCCGCCACCGGGCAGCCGGTCACGTTGCGGGTGACGTCGCCGCAGGCGCCGAGCGTGGTGATTCCCGTGCGCCACAGCGTCTCGAACACCACCGGCAGGTCCTCGATCGTCACCCAGTGCAGCTGCACGTTCTGCCGGACGGTCAGATCGGCCACGCCGCGCGCGTGGCGCTCGGCGAGGTCGGCGAGCGCGCGCAACTGGTGGGCGGCCAGCGCGCCGTTCGGAATACGGATGCGGACCATGAAGTACGGCACGGCGCGCCCCTCGCCGCCCCGACCGCCCACTGCGCCCACGCCGTCCCCCTGGCTGTAGACCCCCCACCACCGGAAGTACGTGGCCCACTCCGCCGGGATCGAGGCGTGGCCGTCCCGGGCGAACCGCTGGATCTCCGCGTACGCCTCCCAGGGGTTGAGCGCTTGCTTGAGCCGCTCGGCACGCTGGGCCTTGGTCTCCTTGATCGCCTCGCTCATGAGGTCCCCCGATCAGGGGCACCGCCCAACCGGCGGGCCACCGTCGGCGAAAATACTCATTGTCGATCGATATTGTCAAGAGTAGGAGGGTCTACCTGCAAACGCCAGTCTCCAAGGAGGGTTCCATGTCACTACGCCTGGGCGATACCGCTCCCGATTTCGCGGCCGAGACGACGCAGGGCAAGGTCCGCTTCCACGAGTGGATCGGCGACTCGTGGGCCATCCTCTTCTCTCATCCGCGTGACTTCACGCCCGTCTGCACCACGGAGCTGGGCTACGTCGCGCGACTCAAGCCGGAGTTCGATCGGCGGGGCGTGAAGGCGATCGGGCTGTCCGTCGATCCGGTGGACGCGCACGCGAAGTGGTCGGAGGACATCCGCACCACCCAGGGCCATGCGCCGAACTTCCCGATCATCGCCGACCCCCACCGCAAGGTCGCCGATCTCTACGGGATGGTGCATCCCGCCCACGACGAGGTCTACACGGTCCGGACGGTCTTCGTGATCGATCCCAAGAAGAAGATCCGCCTGATGATCACCTACCCCCAGACCACCGGCCGCAACTTCGACGAGATCCTCCGCGTCATCGACTCCCTGCAGCTCACCGCCGCCCACCGCGTCGCCACCCCCGTCAACTGGAAGCAAGGCGACGATGTCATCATCGTCCCCGCCGTCACCGACGAGGAGGCCAAGCAGAAGTTCCCCAACGGCTGGAAAGCCCTCCCCCCCTATCTCCGGCTGACCAAGCAACCCAGCGCCAGGTAAACAGTCGGGCAACGCGAGCGCAGCGAGCGAGCCGGCCGTCAACCGATGCCGGGCAACGCGAGCGCAGCGAGCGAGCCCGGCGAGGCGCCCTCGACGACCGTCGCC
>Ga0214471_10004564_pt1 | contig 10699 bp, 8 predicted proteins | sample RVTome_5_FD_207665 | JGI IMG/M metagenome (GOLD analysis project Ga0214471, IMG submission 207665) | Soil microbial communities from uranium-contaminated site in the Upper Colorado River Basin, Wyoming, United States - RVT142D155 | ecosystem: Environmental > Terrestrial > Soil > Contaminated >... | reverse complement strand
CCCTTCTTCGCCAAATGACGCTCGGTCAGCGTTTCGTCGTCGGGCAGGAACTCGACCGCCCGGTTGAGCCGGTCGGCGCGCTCCAGCCGGCGCATCAGCCGGCTCTGGTTGTCGAGCACCTGCACGGCCCGCGCTTCGACCACGCTGATGGCCTGCGACTGGCCGTAGTTGCTGTTCAGCACCAGGCCCCCCACCTCGTCGGTCATCGCCGCCAGCAGCTTGTTGCGCTGTTTTGCCGAAAGCCCGCCCTTGGCGACCACCGAATCGATCAAGATTTTGATGTTGACCTCGTGGTCCGAGCAGTTGACGCCGGCGGAGTTGTCGATGGAATCGGTGTTCAGCCGGCCGCCGTTGAGCGCGTATTCGATGCGCCCCAACTGCGTGGCGCCCAGGTTCGCGCCCTCGCCCATCACCTTGGCGCGGATATCGCCGCCGTTTATGCGAATGGCATCGTTGGCGCGGTCGCCGACGTCGGCGTTGGATTCGGTCTCGGCCTTGATGTAGGTGCCGATACCGCCGAACCACAACAGGTCGACCTCGGCCTTGAGCAGCGTCTGCATCAGCTCGTTCGGGGTCACCTTGTCCTTGGCGATGCCGAATCGCCGACGGATTTCCGGCGTCAGCGTCAGCGACTTGGCACTGCGCTCGAAGATGGCGCCGCCCTTCGACATCACGCTCTTGTCGTAGTCGGTCCACGACGATCGCGGCAGATTGAACATCCGCCGGCGCTCCTTCAGGCTCTTCGCCGGGTCGGGATCCGGATCGACGAAGATGTGCATGTGGTTGAAGGCGCCGAACAACTTGATGTGCGGGCTCAGCAGCATGCCGTTGCCGAACACGTCGCCCGACATGTCGCCGACGCCGATGACGGTGAAGTCCTGTTTTTGGATGTCCTTGCCGACCTCGCGGAAGTGGCGCTTAACCGATTCCCAGGCGCCGCGGGCGGTGATACCCATCTTCTTGTGGTCATAGCCCTGGCTGCCGCCCGACGCGAAGGCGTCGCCGAGCCAGTGGCCGTAGGCGAGCGAGACGCCGTTGGCGATGTCCGAGAACGTCGCCGTGCCCTTGTCGGCGGCGACCACCAGATACGGATCGTCGTCGTCGAGGCGTATCACGTTCTTGGGCGGTGTTACCTTGGCGCCCTTGATGTTGTCGGTGATGTCGAGCAGCCCCGAGATCAGGATCTTGTAGCACGCGATGCCTTCCTTCAAAAAAGCGTCGCGGTCGCCGGGTGGGGTCGGTCGCTTGAGAACGAACCCGCCCTTCGAGCCGACCGGCACGATCACTGCGTTCTTCACCTGCTGTGCCTTGACTAGGCCCAGAATCTCGGTGCGGAAGTCCTCGCGCCGGTCCGACCAACGGATTCCGCCGCGGGCGACCAAGCCGAAGCGCAAGTGCACGCCCTCCGTGCGCGGGCTGTAAACGAATATCTCGCGCAACGGCCGCGGCAGCGGCAACTCGTCGAGGTTCTTGGAATTCATTTTGAACGACAAGTATGGCTTCGGCCCGCCGTCGGCGCCCGGCTGGAAGAAGTTGGTGCGCAGCATCGAATCGACGACGTTGACGAAACGCCTCAAGATTCGGTCCTCGTCGGCGCTGACCACGGCCTCCAGATCGGCGTTGACCTTGGCGCGGATTTCGGCGGCCTTCTTGTCGCGGCCCTTTGCGGCCGGATCGAACAGGGTCAGGAACAGATCCACGATCTGGCGGGCGATGGAGCCGTTCTTGGCCAGGGTTTGCTCCATGTAGGCCTGCGAGAACGGGATGTTGGCCTGGCGCAGGAACTTGCTGATGGCACGCACGATCACCACCTCGCGCCAGTTGAGCCCGACGCCCGGCACCAGGGCGTTGAAGCCGTCGCTTTCGGTGTCGCCGGCCCAGACGCGGCGGAACGCTTCCTGGAAGTTGTCGCGGATGGCGGCGATGTTGACCGCGCCGCCGCTCCGCGATTCGAGCCCGAAGTCGTGGATCATCACCACCTTGTCGCCTGCCGACCGGAGGACGACCTTGTAAGGCGATTCGTCGAGCACCTTGAATCCCATATGCTCGAACAGCGGCAGCACGTCCGACAGCGACAGCGCCCGGTCCGGATGGTAGACCTTGAAGCGCACCCGGCTTTCCGGTTGCCCGTCGACCCGGTAGAGGTTCATGCCGATGCCGCCCTCGACAAGCAACTCCTCGATCCGCTCGATATCGTCGAGCGCCGCCTCGCCCGTGTACGCGTCCTGGTAGCCGGGACTGAAGGCGGTGCCGTATTGGTGCATCAGATCAAGGCCACGTGCCTCGCCGTAACGGGCTATCAACGCTTCGCTCAGGATGTCCGACCACGAACGCGACGTTTCGACCAGCTGCGCCTCCAGCTTCTTGACATCGTAGACGGGGATTTTCCCCGGCGTGGTGCGTAGGATCAGATGCAGCCGCGCCAGCGCCGAATCGCCGAGCGTGGCGTGATGGGCGGTGGCTTCGCCCTTGAACGCGTCCTCAAGGATCTTCTGCATCTTCAGCCTGAGCGCCGTCGTGTAGCGGTCGCGCGGCACGAAGATCAGGCACGACATGAAGCGCTCGAAGTTGTCGCGGCGCACGAACAGCGCCACCCGCTGGCGGTCCTGCAGATGCAGGATGCCGAGCGCGGTCTCGAACAGATAATCGTCCGACACCTGGAACAGCTCGTCGCGCGGAAAAGTCTCGAGGATATGCGTCAGTGCCTTGCCGTCGTGGCTGGAGGCCGGGAATCCGGCGCGCGCCACGACGTTCTTCAGTCGTTGGCTCAGCAGCGGAATCTCCCATGGGCTGCGGCTGTAGGCGACCGAGGTGAACAATCCGATGAACAGGTGTTGGCCGACGACCCGGCCCTTGGCGTCGAAACGCTTGATGCCGATGGCGTCCATGTGCACCGGCCGGTGAATGGCCGAGCGGCGGTTGGTCTTGACCACCATCAGTAGCGACGGCGATTCGACGAACGCCTTGACCCGCGCCGACGCGGTATCGAGCTTGCGCATCTCGTCGAAGACGACCACCTTCGGGTCGCGCAGGATGCCGAGTCCGTTCTTGCGATCGATCTTGATCGTGTCGGCGCCGCGACTGTGGACGTATTCGCGGTAGCCGAGGAAGGTGAACTGGTTGCCGTGGATCCAGCGCAGGAACTCGCGGATTTCTGCCGTCGTTTCCGGATCGGCGCCGGCCGATGGGGTCGCCAGCTCTTCGATCACCTGTTCCATGCGGGCGCGCATCGCTTTCCAGTCCTCGACCGCGAGGCGTACCTGGCCGAGCACACGCTTGATCTCGGTTTCGATTGCCTTCAGCCGTTTTTCCGACTGCTGGGTAATCTGAATGTGCATGAACGATTCGGCGATTGCCCCATCGGCCGCCTTGGCGCCGTCGACGATGTCGAGGAACTTGCCGTCACGGTCGCGCGCTACGCCGATGATCGGATGGATCACCAGGTGCACCGTCAGATTCTGGCGATTGAGTTCGGAAGTCACCGAATCGACCAGGAACGGCATGTCGTCGTTGACGATCTCGATGATGGTGTGGCCAGAGCGCCAGCCGTCCTTCTTGGCGTCGGGATTGAAAGCACGCACCAGGACGTGGCCGGGCGGACGCTGTCCGCCGAATGCGAAGTGTCCGTGCGCAATGCTGTAGAGCGCGTCGGCGCCGGTCTGCTTCAGGTCCTGCGACGGTACGTTGTGGAAATAGGCGTTGAGGAAGCGCTGGAAGCGATCGTGGTCGCCTTTCGCCAGCTTGCTGCGGCTGACCGTCTCTGCTCTCTTGATGATGTCGGCTTCCTGCCGTTCGACTTCTCCCGGCATGTCCTCCCTCCTCCCAGACGGATAGTTCGGTTTGAACTTAAAAAATTATACTTTTATTCTGTTTTTACAATGGTTTCGTGAAAACCTCCGGGGGCGACCGCCAGACTGCGGTTGGGGACCCGCCGGCGCGCCGGCTGCAGCCGGCGCGGGCCGGCCGCGGGGGCGCGTGGGCAAAGGCCAGGGAAGGCGCTAGACTTGGGGTCGTCCCCGGGAGGTTCCCATGGCGGACGCGAACAGCGCGCCGACGGCCAATAAAGTTATGGAAACGGTGCAGGGCAACTGGCTTTTCGAGCGCCTGCCGGCGTGGGTTGTCGACACGCTCACGGCCGAACAGAAGGAGGCGATTCACAAGGTCATCGAGGATCCGTCGTGGAAACGCCCGCCGGTCAACATCCGCTTCACCGTGCCGATCATCCACAAGCAATTCTACGTCACCGTCGTCAGCGGCGAGGAAAAGCGGAGCACGGAGCGCCGCCGCGACGACCGTCATTCGTATCCGCTGCGCACCGCCGCCAACGTGTTTTTCTTCGTCGGCATCGCCACCGTGTTCTACATGGCGGCGGTGGTGGTGCTGGCGGTACAAAGCGCCATCATCGAGTTCTAGTGCCGCCCTTCCGGAGTCACAGATAGGGCTTCAGCCAGCCGAGTCCCTCCGCGGTGGTCTTGAGCGGCTTGTACTCGCAGCCGATCCAGCCCTTGTAACCAACGCGGTCGATGTGCCCGAACAGGAACCGATAATTGATTTCGCCGGTGCCCGGCTCGTGGCGCCCCGGATTGTCGGCGAGCTGCATGTGGCGGATTCGATCGAGGTTCTTCTCGATGGTGCGGGCGAGGTCGCCCTCCATGATCTGCATGTGATAAATGTCGTACTGCAGGAACAGATTGTCGGAGCCGGTGTCCTCGATGATGTCCAGCGCCTGCTTCGTGCGGCGCAGGAAGAAACGCGGGATGTCGTGAGTGTTGATCGGTTCGATCAAGAGAGCGATGCTGGCTTCCTTCAGCTTTTTCGCCGCGAATTTCAGATTGCCGACGAAGGTATCGCGGATGGCTTCCGTCGGCACGCCCCTGGGCGCGATGCCGGCCAGGCAGTTGAGCTGCTTGCAGCCGAGCGCGGTCGCATACTCGATAGCCTTGCCGACGCCGTCGCGGAACTCGGCCGTCCGGTCGGGATGGCAGGCGATGCCGCGCTCGCCCGACTGCCAGTCGCCGGCCGGCAGGTTGTGCAACACCTGCTTGAGCTTGTTCTTCTTCAGGCGCTCGACGAGTTCGTCCTTGTCAAACTCGTAGGGGAACAGGTATTCGACGCCCTTGAAGCCGGCCTTGGCGGCGGCGTCGAAGCGGTCGAGGAACGGCACCTCGTTGAACATCATGGTCAGATTGGCGGCGAATTTCGGCATGGTGTCCCTTCCTGCCCCTCGGCGCTTCTCATTGGGCCTTTCCGGGGCTCCCAATGACGATAACCTTAACTATATCCCGTGTAATGGCAACGCCAGCCTTCGCCGATCGGAAGACTCGGCGGCGGCGTTCTCAACCTTCCCTAGCGGTCGAGGCGGAAGATGCGGACAGCGTTGGTCTCGGCCAGCCGTTTCGCGGTTTCTGGCTTAAGTGTGCCGAGAAGCTTTCGGAAGCGTTTGATCCGCAGGCTGTAGGTCCTGTCGTTCATGACGGGCGCGTGGGCAATATCCGTGCCGATCATGAAACGCTCGGAAAAGTCCTCGTAAACGGCCTGCATCTCGGGAAAGAATCGGCCGTTCTCCTCCATCAGCGCTGTGTAAGTTTCCGAGCGCGGCCAACCGGTGCCATAGCCGTGTCCCCGCGGCGCGAAGTTCACCATGCCACCCAGGTCGCACATCAGATTAGGATGCCTGGTCAGCATGTCGCGGATGACCCGCGCATGGCTTCGGCCGCAATTGTGGGCCCAGACGTAGACGACCTTCGGGTTGTCGGCGATCAGCCGGCTGAAATTGGCAACCAGGTCCGGGGCACCCTCCATGTGGATAACGATCGGCACGTCAAACTTGGCGGCCAAGTCACTCAATTCCCTCATGAACGCCGAATAGATGGGCTGGTTGAGTTCGGCGTGAGGGCCGCTGGAATAGGCGAAGTGGCGGACGATCACTTCACCGATGCCGTGAAACTTGCCGCTGGCTAATTTCTTTTCCGTGCTTTCCAAGAGTTCCTTCACCGCATAGTCCGGCTCGCGCCATTTCTCGGATCCGGTCAATAGCGGATGTTGCATACCAACCAGGGCGAAGAAGCGGCCGGGGTGCTTGGCGGCGAGCGCCAGAGCCATGTCGTCATCGCCGGGCATGTCTAGCTCGCCCATGGGACCTGGGTAATAGCGGGCCATCAGCGTCATCGCGCGAACGCCATTCGCCTTGGTGACGCGGTCCATAACGTCGGTATCAAAAGAGCCGCCGATGTGGCCGTGGGCGTCGATGATCGGCCCGTCATAGTCCTGGGCCGCCACGCCGATGCCCGCCGGCGACGTCAAGCCGGCGAGAAATATCGCGGCGACGAGATTCCGGGCACGCCAAATGACCGCGGAGGCATTCAATCCACGACGGCTCATCGATGATTTGGTCATTGGAATAATGGAGCGGGCGAAGGGATTCGAACCCTCGACATCAACCTTGGCAAGGTTGCGCTCTACCCCTGAGCTACGCCCGCATCCGCTCCCGTTTGGGAGCGCCGATCATAGCTTCTAACGGTCGCATTTCAAGGCCGCTTTTGGCCGTTTCCGGCGCCCGGATACGGCTCCGAGGCTTGCGCCGGCAGCCCGGACAGGCCATGTATGGGAGGACCAAAAACCCGAACCGCAACTGCCCGAACGAAAGACCGCACCATGCAATACACCCTCGACCCGGATGGCTCGTTGAAGCCCGACGACCAATCCAAGAGCACCGGCCAGGCGACCGCCCGCGGCGCGGCCCCGGGCGCGGCCCAGGGCACAGCCAGGGCCTCCACCGGCGCCGGTTCGGGCGCCGGCGGGCGCGCAGCGCCCAGGGACGTGATCAAGGATTCGAGCACCGCCAACTTCATGGCCGACGTCATCGAGGCCTCGATGCAGGTACCGGTGATCGTCGACTTCTGGGCGCCGTGGTGCGGGCCGTGCAAGCAGCTCGGCCCGGTGCTCGAAAAGCTGGTGCGCGAGGCCGCCGGCATGGTGCGGCTGGTCAAGATCAACATCGACGAGAACCAGGAGCTGGCGGCGCAGATGCGCATCCAGTCGATTCCCGCCGTCTATGCGTTCAAGAACGGTCAGCCGGTCGACGGCTTCATGGGCGCGCTGCCGGAGACCCAGCTCAAGTCGTTCATCCAGCGGCTGACCGGCGGCGCCAAGACGCCGATCGAGGTCGCGCTGGTCGAAGCCAAGGCGGCACTCGAGGCCGGCGACGTCGCCACCGCGCAGGCGATCTACGCCAAGGTGCAGACCCGCGACCCGGCCAACGGCGAGGCTATCGCCGGCCTGGTGCGCGCGGCGCTGGCGCTCGGCGAGCATGCCCGCGCAAGAGAGATCATCTCGGCGCTTCCCGCCGAGGTGCTGCAGAAATCCGAGGTCGCCGCTGCCGTTTCGGCAGTCGAGTTGGCGGAAGCCGGCGAACAAACCGGAGACTCCGAGGCGCTCAGGGAGAAGCTGGCGGCCGATCCGAACGATCATCAGACACGCTTCGACTTGGCGATGGCCGAGTACGGACGCGGGCACAGCGAGGCCGCCATCGACGAGCTCCTCGAACTGTTTCGCCGCAAGCGCGCGTGGAACGATGAGGCGGCGAGGAAGCAGCTGGTCAAGATTTTCGAGGCCCTGGGCCCGACGCATCCGTTGACTGTCTCCGGCCGGCGGCGCCTGTCGTCGCTGCTGTTCTCCTGACAGGCAACCGGCCATGACCGGCGGCACCTATCCACGGAGCATCGCGGAGCTGCCCGACGCGCTGCCGATCTTCCCCTTGGCCTCTGTGCTGCTGTTGCCGGGCGGCAGGCTGCCGCTCAATATCTTCGAGCCGCGCTATCGCAATATGACCGCCGATGCCCTCGGCGGCGACCGCCTAATCGGTATCGTGCAGCCGAAGCGGCCGGAGGCGGCGTCGCAGGCTGGCTCAGTCGGCGACCGCGAAGAGGTGTTCGAGACCGGATGCGCCGGGCGCATCACCGAGTTTTCCGAGACCGACGACGGCCGGTTCCTGATCGCGCTTTCCGGGGTCTGCCGGTTCCGCATCGCGGCCGAGTTGCCGATGGTCAAGGGCTATCGCCGGGTCAGGCCGGATTGGTCGCCGTATGCCGGCGATCTCGACAACGCCTTCGGCGAGGTCACCGGCAAGGAGCGGCTGTTGAAGGCGCTTGTCGACTACGCCGCCAACAAGGGGCTCGAGGGCGACTGGGCCTCGGTCAAGGGAATGCCGGGCGAGGTGCTGGTGACCTCGCTCGCCATGATGGTGCCGCTCGCCGCCCAGGAGAAGCAGGCGCTTCTGGAGGCCCGCGACTCCGACGAGCGCGCCCGCATGCTGACACAGTTGATGGAAATGGCGATCCACGAGCGCGCCTCTGCCGGAGACCGCGCCCCGCCGGCGTTGCGGCACTGATTTCGGCGCCGCCGACCACGCAAGCGGAGAACCGAAAGGACGACACCGATGGCCAAGCGCAAGGTCGACCCAAAGCTCCTCGAGATCCTGGTCTGCCCGCTGACCAAGGGGCCACTGCGTTACGACGCCGACGCCGACGAGCTGATCAGCGAACAGGCCAAGCTGGCGTTCCCGATCCGCGACGGCATCCCGATCATGCTCGTCGACGAGGCGCGGCCGCTCGACGGCGGCAAGCCGGGCGGGCGGTGAGCGCGGCGGCGGAGAGAGACCGGCGATGAGCGAAAACCGGGGCAGCCGTCACAAGCCGGTGGAGATCCGGCTGAAACGTGCCGAGAAAGCCCTGGAGATCGAGTTCGACGACGGCAAGACCTTCCGCCTGCCAGCCGAGCTGCTGCGCGTCGAGAGCCCATCGGCCGAGGTGCAGGGACATGGGCCCGGCCAGCGAACCCTGGTCGCCGGGCGCCGCCACGTCGGCATCATGGCGGTCGAGCCGATCGGCAACTACGCCATCCGCATCAAGTTCGACGACCTGCACGACACCGGCATCTTCTCCTGGGATACGCTCTACGATTACGGCGAGCGCCAGGACGAGCTGTGGCGGAACTACCTTGAGGCGCTAAAGACGCGAGGCCTCAGCCGCGATCCGTAAGCCCGGCAAGCAGTTCCGGCGGCAGGTTCGCGTGTCGATTCAACCGGCGGCCATAACGCATTGAGGAATGGAAATTTTTTCGGCCGCCGCCGGCCCGATCGTCGTTCGCCGGCGACCGCCGGAGGCCCCCCGCCGCATTCAAGTATCGATTCAAGAGCCGCCCGCAACCGTTTGATCCCCGGATTCTTTTTCTAGAGGGGCTGGTCGCGCATCAGGCGCGGCAGGGCGCCTGCCAGCCCCATAGCGTTGCGCATGAACAGCCGCTTCACGGGCGGCAGCTTGTTGACGGCGGCGAGGCCCAGGTCGCGGGCCAGCCTGAGCGGGCGGACGCGGTTCGAGAACAAGCGATTGAGCCCGTCGGTCGCGGCCATCATCAGGCCGTTGTCGAAGCGGCGCCAGCGCTGGTAGCGCTCGAGCACCGCCGACGAGCCGATATCGAGGCCGAGGCGGCGGGCATCGAGAATGACTTCCGCCAGCGCCGCCACGTCGCGAAGTCCCATGTTGAGTCCCTGGCCGGCGATCGGGTGCATGGCGTGCGCCGCGTCGCCGATCAGCGCCAAGCGGCGAGCCAGCACCGTCTCGGCGAACTGCAGTGACAGCGAGTGGCTCCAGCGCGGGCCGATCACTTCGATTTCGCCTAAGAAGTCGCCGACCCGCTGTTTGAGCTCGGCCAGGATTTCGCCGTCGTCGAGGGCCATCATCGCCGGCGCCAACTCGGCCTTCTCGGTCCACACGATCGACGAGCAGTGGCCCGGCCGGCGGCAGTCGCCAACCAGCGGCAGGATGGCGAACGGCCCGGCCGGCAGGAAATGCTCGTGGGCGATGAAGTCGTGATGACGCTGATGACGGATCGAGCACACGATGCCCGCCTGGTCGTAGGACCAGCGGGTGACTCGGATGCCGGCGGCGTCGCGGCTCGGCGAGTTGCGGCCCTCGGCGGCAATGGCGAGCGGCGCCCTTATCCGGCGTCCGTCGGCGAGGATCGCATCGACGCAACCAGAGCCGCGCTGCAATGACGCGATCGCCGCCGGCGCGCGCACTGTGACGTTTTCGAGCTCACACACCCGGTGATGGAGCGCCCTGCGCAGGTTACGGTTCTCGACCATGAAACCGAACGGCTGGTCGCCGGCCTCGCGGTGATCGTAGTGAAGGAACAACGGCGATGTTCCCTCGGAGACGCGGATATCCATGATCGGCGCCGCGTCATCGGCGAGGAGCGCCCAGATGCCGAGCCGGTCGAGCAGCCGCTGCGTGCCGAGCGCGATCGCCGATGCCCGGCCGTCGAAGGCAGCGTCGAGACCGGCCAGCGGGTCCTGGGTGTCGACGACGGCGACGGTGAGCCCGGCCTGGCCGAGGGCGATGGCGAGCGTCGCGCCGACCAGGCCGCCGCCGGCGATCACCGCCTCGACGGCAAGCGGCGATGGCGCGGGTTTGCCGAGCCGGGATCGCGGCGGCCGAGATTTCACATGCCGGGGGCGGGCTGTGGAACGGGTCATCGCCTTTAATGTCCGAGTTTGGTGCCGCTTGTCCAGGGGCGGGTCGCGGCGGCCCGCGCCGCCGCTTCGGGGGCCGCTGCTTAATTTCTAGGCTGAATCGAAAATATGCATAGTTTTTATGCTATCCGACCTCGGCAACGGCCGTCGCCGGAGCCGGCGGGATCA
>Ga0214471_10004563_pt1 | contig 10699 bp, 10 predicted proteins | sample RVTome_5_FD_207665 | JGI IMG/M metagenome (GOLD analysis project Ga0214471, IMG submission 207665) | Soil microbial communities from uranium-contaminated site in the Upper Colorado River Basin, Wyoming, United States - RVT142D155 | ecosystem: Environmental > Terrestrial > Soil > Contaminated >... | reverse complement strand
GGCTTTCCTTGCCCGAGCTGAAGCCGAACAACACGTCACTGAGGCGTCGAGAAGGCACGTGCTGACGGGCACTCATGGGCCTCCATCGGAGCCATGGTCGGCACATCGGGCGAAGCCGCCCGACAGAAGTACGGTCAAAGGGCTCCAAGGTCATAGAGGCCGACCCAAGTACTCCACGGGGATCCTGAGTGACGCGCCCTGATCATCTGGGGGCGGACCGACCCTCTCGGTGATCCGGACGCTGCGAGCCTGGTTGCAGATGCCATCCCGGACTCCTGTACTGCTCGACGCTGGGCATCGGCCCTAGTTCGGTCACCCGGGCACCATGTCAAGCCTGGTCGAGGAGTTCTTGACACCCGCCTGACCCCGCTGTTCGCGTGGCGCCTCATTACCCCCGAGTTGGTGGTGAAGACTCCGCTCTTGTGGTCCTGCCGGGCCGGGCCCCCCGCTGGGGACGTGGGCCCCTGGTCTCAACGGGGCGGCTGTTCACTCGGAACTCGGGCGGATGTTCTGGTTGTGGTGGAAGACGTTGTCGGGGTCGTACTTGGTCTTCATGTCCACCAGCCGGTCGTAGACGGCGGTGCCGTAGGCGTCGCGGATACGGTCGGGGTCTTCGTCGGCGCCGAGGAAGTTGACATACACGCCCTCGCGGTAGCTATCGAGGGCGGCGAAGAAGTGCCTGGTCCAGGCGATGTCCCGGTCGGCGTAGTCCTCGCCGGACCGCCACACGCCGTCGAGGGTGATGGCGTGTGACGCCTGTCGGTTCCCGAACGCGGTGGCGGCTTCGGGCACGCGGCTGACCGCGCCTCCCAGGTGGAACATGACCGCGTACGACCGTGGTGACGTGCACGCGAATGCGTTCTCGGCGATCACGTCGATCAGGTCGTCGCGAAGCTCGGGGAGGTACGTCGACTTCCAGTAGTAGTTCCAGCCGTGCAGCACCGTGGAGTCGAGGGCGCTCTGGTGGTTCACGTAGGGCGTGGGTGCGATCAGATCGAGGACGGGCCTCCCGAAGGCGCGCAAGGGGCGGAGCACCTCTTCAGCGTCCTCAACCGGTCCTGCGTAGCAGGCGCCCACCAATATGACCGGGCGCCAGTGAAGTTCTTCGGGGATGACCGGCAGCGGTGGTGCGGTGCCGAATCTCACGACCGTGCCGAGTTCGTCGGGGGCGTTGCGCACGAAGTCGCGGTAGAAGTGGAGGACCTCGCCGGTGTCGCTGGCGTCCCAGAGGATGGGGCCGGCCAGGACGTCGGGTCCAACGCGGTGGAGCTGGAACTCGAACGAGGTGACCACACCGAAGTTGCCGCCTCCTCCGCGCAGCGCCCAGAAGAGGTCGGGGTGCTGGTCGTCAGATGCCCGCAGCAGTTCGCCGTCGGCGGTCACGACGTCGACGGCGAGCAGGTTGTCGACCGTGAGACCGTGCTTGCGCATGAGCCAGCCGATACCACCGCCGAGGGTGAGTCCTGCGACGCCGGTGTGGCTGACGATGCCGCCGGTGGTGGCCAGACCGTGGGCCTGTGCCTGCCGGTCGACGTCGCCCCACAGGGCACCACCCTGCACCTGGGCCGTGCCGCTGTCTGGGTCGACCCGGACGGCCCGCATCGCCGAGAGGTCGATGACGATCCCGTCGTCGCACACAGCGGTGCCGGCCACGTTGTGGCCCCCGCCCCGTACCGCGATCTCCAGGTCATGTTCGCGGGCGAAACGCACGGCAGTGGCCACGTCGGCGGTCCCGCTGCAGCGGGCGATCAGTCTCGGGTAGCGGTCGATGGCGCCGTTCCATACGGATCGGGCGGTGTCGTATTCGGCGTGGTCAGCCGTGATCGGCTGGCCCTGGAACTCGTCGATCTCCATGGTCGTCGCCTCCGCGCTCAGGTGGGTAACTGGTTGGTCTTGGTTCGTCCCCATCGACTGCTTCCATCGCACCACGTTGGACCTCGGTTGTGAAGTCAAGAATCTGGACTTCAAAACCGACCGTGGGTAGGTGACAATGGCGTCATGCGGACTTACGGCCAGTACTGCCCCATCTCCCGTGGCGCCGAGATCTTCGCGGAGCGTTGGACGCCACTGATCGTCCGCAACCTGTACCTGGGTTGTGGGAGTTTCAGCGAGATTCTGGAGGGTGCGCCGGGCCTCTCCCGCACTTTGCTCTCGCAGCGCCTCAAGCAGCTGGAACGGCTCGGCATCGTTGAGTCTGTACCCAAACCTGCCGGGAGCGGGCGCTACTACGAGCTCACACCCGCCGGTCATGACCTGTTCAAGGTCTGCGTGTCGCTCGGCGAGTGGGGGGCACGCTGGCTCGAGATCGCCCCGGAGAACCTCGATCCATTCGTGGCTCTGTGGTCGATGTGCAACGCGCTGCGCCGAGACCGGCTCCCGGATCGACGCGTCGTCATTCAGTTCGACTTCACCGGTCGCCAGTCTCCTGAGCGGTACTGGCTGCTGATCGAGGTCGGCGACACCGAGATCTGCAACACGTACCCGGGCCTGGACGAGGACCTGTACATCACCGCAGAAGCCGAAGCCTTCGTCAAATGGCACGCCGGCCAGCTCAGTTGGGCCGCAGCCATCCGGGACCGCCGCATCCAACTCTACGGCCCGTCATGGCTCGTCCGAGCCTTCCCCACGTGGAATGCCCGGAGCATGTTCGCTCACATCAAGCCGGTGGTCACTCAGGTCGCGCCGTATGCAGCTGGGTCGTAGCCTTGGTTCTGTCAGCTCAGACTCAGGTCATCGGGAACATGGCCGTTACAAGTGTTGGTGGAGCAAAATCGTCAGTCTCCTCATGTCCTTATGCTCGCTCGGCCAGGTCGGATACAACAACGGAAGACACTGCATGAGCTGGACGTAGGTCTCATAAGGTCCGGGTGTGAATCAGCTCGGATCGAAGGTTGACGTGGCGTCCATCGCTGCAGCGACGAAGTCCTTTAGCCACTGACTATCGACAGGCTCGGCCAGCACCCTTTAACCCTGCATCGCACGTCTATCGCTCATGCAGAATCTGAAAGGAATCTGGAAGGCAACCGCACACTCGGTACGGCTGTACCAGATCGCACGTATCGCTCGGGGTCGAGCTGGATTGGCGGTTGTGGGTGGCACCGGCTGTACGCCCGTATGCTCGGCGTTGGCTCTCTGTTGAGTCAGGCAGCGACTCACGAGGCTCAGGGGAGCAGCAAGGCAATGGAGAAAAGCGACCACGGAGAGGCAGGCAACATGGAGAAGAGCCAGTCGAAGAGAGACGCGTCTCCATCTGAGTTGATAGACGCGAGGATCGAGGATCTGGACCACTGGAGGGGCGAGATGCTCTCCCGGCTCCGCGCCCTGATCAAGGAGGCAGATCCCGAAGTGGCCGAGGAGGTGAAATGGAGAAAGCCATCAAACTCGATGCTGGGGGTCCCGGTGTGGTCCCACGACGGGATCATTTGCACCGGCGAGACGTACAAGAACGTCGTAAAGATGACCTTCGCCAAGGGAGCCTCCCTGAAGGACCCTTCACGCCTCTTCAATTCCAGTCTCAAAGCCAGCACCAGGCGCGCCATCGACTTCCATGAAGGCGACGAGCTGAACGAGGAGGCTCTGAAGGCTCTCGTTCGGGCCGCCGTGGCCCTGAACGAGTCTTCAGCCCACCGCAAGTCCGCAAGCTCGACCCGCGCGCGAACCGAGATCAGCTAAGACTGGCCGAGCGAAAGACGGATCATCGTTCATCGGTGTCCGAGTCGCTGCGCAAGTCTCATCAGTCACCACGACGGCCGTTCGATGCTCCTCTCCGTTGAAGGCACGCCCGGCCCTCGAGCTCACAATTGGTTCTACTGAGCAGCTGTGCAGCTGGTCGAGTGAGCAACCGGCCGCACCAGATCTCAACAGTTCTGTAACGGCCCAAATCTGAACTCGCAACAGATCAGGCACTTCCAGGATCGGCATTGGGCAGGTTTGCGGCTACGCAGCGTGGCGTTGACGGGTCCGATCTGGTGCCGTTTGGGCCGGCAGTATCGCGACAGCGGTTCACCCGGCCGAGAGGACCCAGTGCGACTCCGGGACAACATCCCCTAGCGATACGTTTGGCCCCTCACCGAGAGGGACGAGTGTCACCGATGAGCTCTCGACCACGACGACCCAATCTTCGCCCCGCGACCATGACGCCAGGTGTGATCCTTGTGAGAGCTCGAGGATGGGTGTCGCGACACCGCTTGGGTCGACTAAGACCAATTCGCCGCTGCTGACTGCGCCTTTGTCTGGCTCATGGGCGAGCATCACGAGGTGCCGGTCTGTTCCGGTCCTCGCTGGAGGCGAGGTGGCCGGCACGATCGGCCCACCGATTGATACCCATTCACCTTCGCCTGGCTTGTCGACCGGGACCGGGTTGTCGAGTCGAGCATCCGTGACGACCAGGGATCCGTCGGGGCGGAGGATGGCGGCACCGCTCCATCCCACCGACAGCGCCGTCCCCTGCAGCTGGGCGGCTACGGTCCCGTCGGTGGCGACCAGTCTGGTGCGAGGCCCCAGATCGTCGCTGGTGAGGATCAGGCCTTCGATCGTAGCTCCCACCGGTCGCCAAGAACCTTCGATATCGGTCGACATCAGCCGAGCAAGCTGCAATCCGACAAGGTTGACCAACTCAACCAGAGTTGGTTCGTTGTCAAAGCCGGGCTGCACGAGCCAGGTTTGGTCCCCGTCGGGTCCTGGAAGTACTTGCAGCGTGGACGCGATCCCTGGCACCTCTCGCAGGGGATCGGGTTGATACACCAGCGGCTCCGAATCGAGCGGCCAGTAGGAGGAAATGGTTCCACTCGCCCACAGGTGGATGAATCCTCCGCCGCCGCTCGCTCCATCGATGGCGTCTGCTGGTGCTACGTACTGCCCAGGTTGGTAACGATGCACGGTGCCGGTAACGAAATCGACTACAGCCACGCTGCGCTCATTGGCGTTGACCGCTATTAGTTCGAGTCCGAGCGGCTCCGGGATCGAGAACCGACCCACCAGCGTCTCCGCCACGTCCAAGCCGACTCCCGGCGTCACGGTGATCGGCGAATCGGCGTTGAACACCGCCGCGTCCCCTACCTGGACACATTCCGTCGGGAACGGTTCCAGTCCCGCCATGCGTGCTTCAGCGTTGGCGTCGACGTATCCACCACCGCCCTCCACGCGGTCACCGGGCTGCACAAGTTGGCCGTCCGCAAGCACGATCCCGAAGGGATCAGACTGCGCCCTGGTGCCGACCGGCCACACCACCGGGTATCGAACGCCACCCGGATCGGACAACCAAACACACCCTGGGTCCAAGTCGACCTCCACGATCCCAGCCACGATCGCACCCATCCCGCCACCCGTATGGGAGTCGTGCGCACGAAAGCCCTCCACAGATGCAGACCCACCACCAGCGTCGTCCAAGGGGCCGTCATCAGAAGAACAGCCTGCGAGGGCTACAGCCACGGCAGCGGCAACCAGAGGCCAATACCGACGCATCGTCACATCAGTATGACGAACCAACCAAGACCTGAGTTCCAGCGAGCGCCGATCACCAGTTCTCGCGCGGAACCGCCATACGAGGCTCGTCAGCGAGGGGCGAGAAAGTCGAGCACGCGCCTGCTGAGCAGTGCGGCAGCGGCGGCGTCGTAGGACGGCAGGCTGGCGTCGGCGAACAGGTGCTGATCGCCGGGGTACAGGAACAGTTCCGCGTGAGCAGCGGCTTCGACGAGCGCGTTGGCGGCGTCGAGATCGCCGTCCTCGACGAAGAACGGGTCCGCTTCCATGGCGTGGACCTGCACGGGGACCTCCGAGGGCCACGAAGAACCGAACTCCGACGTTGGCACACAGGAGTGGAACAGCAGCGCACCTCGCGCTCCCGGGCGGGTCTGGGCCAACTTCTGCGCCGGCAGCACTCCCAGTGAGAAGCCTGCATACACCAGCCCGCTGGGCAGGTCGCTCGCGGCGCCTACTCCGCGCTCGATGACCTCGCCGAAGCCAATCTCCCTTGCGTGCGCCACACCTTCGTCGAGGGTGTCGAAGGTGCGCCCGTCGTAGAGGTCGGGGGTGTGCACGGTGTGCCCGGCTTGACGCAGCTCGTCGGCGAAGTCAAGGAACCCCGACGTCTGACCCTGCGCGTGGTGGAACAACAACACCTCAGCCATCTCGTACCCCCTGTCCTTTCGTATGCGCACCATGAGCGCCACGAGCTGCGCTCACCGCCAACCGTCCAAGACCATAGATCGACCCAGCAACGTCGATCAATCGAGGCCGAGGCTCCTCCAACCGACGGTTCACCAGAGGTGCCGGTCAATGAACCTTCGAAACGAAACCCGCGAGGCGCTCGGACCCGCTCGACATCGACACCTCGGCCATCGATGTTGCAGATCATGTCTGAACGAGGACGCTCAGGATCTAGAGAGACTTGGATTTCAGGTCGGCGAAGGAGGCTTCCGAGACGTTCGAACTCTTCGGCGGTCAGGCGAATCTCGTCTCGCAATTTGGGCTCCGTCCCGTGACCTGTCGAAGCCGATGGATAAGAGGGCGGTCCAGTACCAGCAGGTCGAGTGCGCGGCAAGGGCGACCTTGGCATACGTATTCCTCTTGGGCAAAGACGCTGATTGTGGGTCGATGAGGGGCCGATCCGGCCGGTCGGATCACGGCGACGCCGCACACCAGCGTGAGCACCAGTTGTCAGCTGTGAGTCAGGTTGGCGGTGGGAGAATGGCGCCGTGAAGATCCTGCTGATCGAGGATGACAAGAAGATCGCGACCATTGTCAAGCGCGGACTCGAGGCGGAGGGTTTCACCGTGGAGGTGACCTTCAACGGCTCCGACGGTCTGTGGCTGGCTACCGAGGGATCCTACGACCTGATCATCCTCGACATAATGCTTCCCGGTCGCAACGGATACCAGGTGTGCGCCGACCTGCGCGAGGCGGGTGACTGGACTCCGATCCTCATGCTGACAGCCAAGGACGGCGATCTCGACGAGGCCGAGGCCCTCGACACCGGGGCCGACGACTATCTGACGAAGCCGTTCTCCTTCGCCGTCTTGATCGCGAGGATTCGCGCCGTCCTGAGGCGCGCCGGTGGTCGCCAGCCGATTCCCGTCGAGGTCGGCGATCTCCGCATCGACCCAGGTCAGAGACGGGTCTGGCGCGGGGATGTGGAGATCGGGATGACGGCGAGACAATTCGATGTCCTCGAGTTCCTGGTGCGGCGGGTCGGCCAGGTCCTGTCCAAATCGGAGATCCTCGACGGGGTCTGGGACTACGACTACGAGGGCGACCCGAACATCGTCGAGGTGTACATCAGACGTCTCCGGGCCAGGATCGACGAGCCCTTCGGGAGACAATCGATCGAGACCGTCCGTGGCGCCGGGTACCGTCTGGCGACAGACGGGGGCTGATGCGGTTCAACAGCATCCGGGCCCGGATCACCGCACTGGCTACTGCTCTGGTGGCGGTGGTGCTGGTCACCGCAGGTCTCTCTCTCGTGCTGGTGCAACGAGCCCTCCTCACCGACAGCCTCGACGAGGCGCTGACCCAGCGAGCGGACGACATCGTGGCCTTGCTTGCGGAGGATTCACAGCCGGAAGAGTTCGCTCAAGGAGCCAGGGAAGGCTTCGCCCAGCTCGTGGCCGAGGACGGCACCGTCCTCATCGCCACACCGAATCTCCGCGGTGTTCCGGCACTCGAAATCGAAACAGATCCAGATGCCATGGTGACGATGCAGACCGTGGAGGGTCTCGAGGTCGACGACGATCGGTTTCGGGTGCTCAGCCGGGAGCTAGAGGGGATCGGGGTGCTCCATGTGGGAACCAGCTACGACGTGGTCAACGAGAGCACCGCCGTTCTGACCGCCTCGCTCTCGGCCACCGTACCCATCGTCTTGGCGTTGCTCATCGCCCTCGTGTGGTGGTTGGTGGGAAGAACGCTCCAGCCGGTGGAAGACATCCGGTCAGAGGTCGCAGAGATCGGCTCGACTGGCCTCCATCGCCGGGTTCCCGATACCGGGTCGGGCGACGAGATCGATCGTCTGGCGGGAACGATGAACGAGATGCTGTCGCGCCTCGAGACCTCGGTGACCCGCCAACAGCGTTTTGTCGCCGATGCCTCACACGAGCTGCGCAATCCACTCACCCGCGTGCGCACTGCTCTCGAGGTCGGGTTTGCCACCAGCGACGACGTCAACCAAGAGCTCGCCAAAGACATCCTGGAAGACGTGATCGGGCTGCAACACATGGTCGAAGACCTGCTCTATATGGCCAGGGCAGATGCCGGTCACGGCCGGCCAGTCTTCAAGCGGGTCGATCTCGATGACGTGGTCCTCCGGGAGGCGCGACGGATACGTTCCCGTGAGCGGGTGGAGGTGGATATCTCCCGAGTCTCCGCGGCCCAAGTCAATGGAGACCCCGGTCAGTTGGGCAGAGCGGTCAGAAATCTCCTCGCCAACGCAGAACGGCACGCCTCGAGCCGTGTCGAGATGAGCCTGAGCGAAGCCGATCGGGTGGCGATCCTCACGCTCAGCGACGACGGCCCGGGGATCCCGCCCCAGTATGTCGAGACCATCTTCGAGAGATTCACCAGGCTCGACGAGTCCCGCAACGCCGACTCGGGAGGGACCGGTCTGGGTCTCCCCATTGCCCGCGAGGTTGCGGAGCTCCACGGGGGATCATTGAACCTGATCGCCGACGAGAGCACGGGTGCCACATTCGAGATGAGGATCCCCCTTGCCGACTGAGCCGACAACCGTTCAGCTTCGGCCGAAGAATTCCTCCTCTATCCGGTCGAGAACCGGCTCGAGATGCCTCGATTCACAGCTGTCGCTGGCGGCCGTGACCGTCCGCTCCTCATCTTGGAGACCAAGCAGCTGTTCCATCTCGTCTGCAGTCAGCTCCTCGTGATCCCGACCCTGAACCAGGGTGTCGTATCGGAGCTGGAGATCGATGTCGACATCGTCCGGGTGGCCATACGGGAAGCCGGCCTCGGACATGCAGGCCGCGAACTCCTCGAGCGCCTCCCGGGCGCGTGGGTCCTGCAGGATGAGGGCATCCGCCGGGTTGAAATAGGTGGCTGCCAGCTCGTGAGGCTCGAACACCTGCTCGATCGCCCCCCTGGTGCAACCGCCGGTGCGTGAGAAGTCCTCGGACTCCAGCCCGAAAGCGAGGGTGGCGTCGTTGTTCTGTCCCCACAGGGTTCGCCGGTAGGCGACCTGGTCGGCCTCCGAGAGCCCTTCGAGGATCCGCTGGTTCTGCTCTCCGAGCCCGATCTCGACGATGGGCTTGTCGGGCTGGGTGGTGATGCCGTGGCCGTATTCCCTCAAATACTCCGACCCGCTCAGCCCGGGCGCCGACTTGTCACTCGTCATGGCGCTCCGGATGGTGGTGAAGTCGACCGGCACGTACTCGAACCCGGCCTCGGCCATGCACTCACTGATCAGAGTCTCCACTTCCTCCGCCCTGGAGGTGAGATCGCGCATGGTCAGCCCGAACTCCTCGGTCCCGTACTGGCCCCCTACGGCCGCCTCGGCGGCGGCCTGGGCGCGGGCCTCGGCGGGCACGTATCCGCTGGTCACATCACCCTGCCCTTCACCGGTGCCGGTGGTGGTCGACTGATCGCCGGAACCCTGAGCCGAGGTCGTCGTGTCGGCGGCCGGACTGGTGGGAAGCGAGAATTCGGGTGCGGGCCCGGTGACCGGGGTGCACGCCGCCAGGAGAAGGAAGAGCCCGGAGGCGACCGACGGGATGCGCCGTGACATCATCCGCTGACAGGTGATCCGTAGAGCTCGGTCTCGATCTCGCGGATCAACTCACCGAGAGGAATCCCACACTCGAAGTCTTTGAGTGTCACGGCGATCTCCTCGGCCTGCAGATCCTCCAGGGCCTCGAGATCGGCACCGGAGAGTTCCTCGGGGTCCTCGCCTCCGGTGAGGGCGTCGAGTCTCTCCTCATACTCCTCGATGATCTCGTCCTGGTCCTCGTAGTCGTAACCGGCCTCGCTCATACAGTCAACCCACTCCTCTTCGGCGGCCACCACGCGTGGATCCGACTCGATGAGGATGTCTTTTGGGTTGATGAAAGAAGCCGACAGCATCTCCTCGGGGAACACCTGCTCGACTGCCTCCTGCGTGCAGCCACCGAGATTGCCGAAATCCTCGTCGTCGAGGGCCAAGGCAAAGGTCTCGTCCGGATCGTCACCGAAGAGGGTGCGGTCGTATGCGACCTGCTCGGACTCCGAGAGGCTCTCATAGATCTGGATGTTCGGGCCGAGCCCGATCTCACGCGGAGGGTTGTCGGTACGAGTAGATATCCCATAGCCCCATTGGGTCTTGTACTCCTCCTCGCTGAGGGAGGGATCGGCCCGCATCCATTGACCGACCTCGAGTACGGCTGTCACATCCACGGGGACATACTCGAAGCCGGCTTCTGCCATGCACGCCGCGATCGCTGTTTCGACCGCCTCGACATTGGCGGCAAACTCTTCATTCGTCAGACCGAACGCCTGGATCCCTGGCAGAGGTATCGAGGTCGAGCTCGACGGGTCGTTGGTGCTCGTACTGCCCGGGTCTGCACCGGTGGTGCAGGCCGCCAGCGCCATGGCGATGGTGATGGCCATAGCAAACGGAAGATAGCGTCTACTCAACTTCGTGTACCTCTGACTCGATTGGCCCTAATCTTTCCCCCGAGAGCTGACTCTCAGCTGACTATTGAGGGACCAAGGTTCAGCTGACAGT
>Ga0214471_10004562_pt1 | contig 10700 bp, 9 predicted proteins | sample RVTome_5_FD_207665 | JGI IMG/M metagenome (GOLD analysis project Ga0214471, IMG submission 207665) | Soil microbial communities from uranium-contaminated site in the Upper Colorado River Basin, Wyoming, United States - RVT142D155 | ecosystem: Environmental > Terrestrial > Soil > Contaminated >... | reverse complement strand
GTCGAGGGTGGTCGCCTGACAGGCGATGCGGACCATCGCTTGCAAGTCCTCGGGCAGCGAGTTCCAGGCGTCGAGGTTGACCATGCACTCGAGCGTCGGGCCGGGCTCCTGCCAGCCCGGGTAGTAGTAGTACTGAGCGGCGTTGTGCAGGCCCAGCGCGAGATCGTTGTACGGGCCGACCCACTCGGTCGCATCGATGCTGCCGGTCTGAAGCGCGGTGAAGATTTCCGACAGCGGCAGATTCACGGGCGTGCCGCCGGCGCGCCGCAGGACCTCGCCGCCGATGCCGGGGATGCGCATCTTCAAGCCGCGCAAGTCGGCGAGGCTGTTGATCTGCCGCTTGAACCAGCCGCCCATCTGCACGCCGGTGTTGCCGGCAGGAAACGGCATCAGATTGAAGCGCCCGTAAACTTCGCGCCACAGCTCGAGCCCGCCGCCGTAGTAGAGCCAGGCATTCATCTCGTGGGCGTTCATGCCGAAAGGGATGCAGGCGAAGAACTGCGTCGCTTCGCTCTTGCCGCGCCAGTAGTACGCCGCGCCGTGACCCATCTCGGCCGAGCCTTGCGAGACGGCGTCGAACACCTCGAACGCCGGAATGAGCTCGCCGGCGCCGTAGATCGTGATCCGCATGCGGCCGCCGCTGAGCTCCTCGAGATAGCGCGCGAGCGTGTTGACGCCCGTGCCCAGGCCCGGAAAGTTCGGCAGCCAGGTCGTGACCATGCGCCAGTTGAAGGATTCGGTCGACGCCGTGCTCTGCTGTTGCCCGGGCGTGCACGCGGCCAACGCGGCGCCGCTGCCCAAGCCCGTGATGAATTCACGACGTTTCATTAGACGGTCCTTGTGTTTTCCTTATCTCAAGGAGTGTAGCGTGCTTTGCGCTCAGCCCACCAGGCCAGGCGCTCCGCGATGGTCTTCTCGAAGCCCTGGCCGCTCGGCGTGTACCACTTGGCGCCCTCGAGCGACTCGGGCAGATAGCGCTGGCCGGCTGCGAAGCCCCCTTCGGCGTGGTCGTAGCGGTAGCCTTCGCCGTAGCTCAAGCTCTTCATCAGCTCGGTGGGCGCGTTGCGAATGTGCAGCGGCACGGGCTCGGCCGGGTGCTCGCGCGCGGCGGCCTGCGCGAGTCCCCAGGCTTCGTAGATGCGATTCGATTTCGGCGCCGAGGCGAGATAGATCACGGCCTCGACGAGCGCGAGCTCGCCTTCCGGCGAGCCGAGGAAGTGATAGGCGTCCCTGGCCGCGAGCGTGATGCTGAGCGCACGCGGATCGGCGAGGCCGACATCCTCGACCGCCATGCGCACGATGCGCCGCGCCAGATACATCGGATCCTCGCCGCCGTCGATCATCCGCGCGAGCCAATAGAGCGCGCCCTCGACGTCGCTGCCGCGCACGGCTTTGTGCAGCGCCGAGATCAGATTGAAATGCTCCTCGCCGGCTTTGTCGTAGCGTGCCAGGCGCTTCTCGAGCACCGCGGCGACGAGCTCGGCGTCGACAGGCCTGTCGCTCGGCAGCTCGGCCGCGACGATGTGCTCCCAGACCGCTTCCGTGGCGTTCAGCGCCCGGCGCGCGTCGCCGTCGGCGTGACGCGCGAGCAGTGCCAGCGCCTCGTCGTTGAACGCGGGCGCCCGAGCGCCCGGCTTCGAGTCCGCACGCAAGGTCGCAAGCGCCTGCGCGACGATCGTGACGATATGTTCGGCGGCCAGCGGCTCGAGCACGAACACGCGCAGCCGCGAGAGCAGAGCGGCGTTGAGCTCGAACGACGGATTCTCCGTGGTCGCGCCGATCAAGGTGATCACGCCTTCCTCGACCGAAGGAAGAAATGCGTCCTGCTGGCCTTTGTTGAAACGATGGATCTCATCGCAGAACAGGATCGTCGCGCGGCCTTGGACGTCGCGGCGTTGCCGTGCATCCCTGATGATCTCGCGCACGCGCGGCACGCCTTCGGTGACGGCGCTGAACGATACGAACTCGCCGTCGGCGTAGTTGGCGATCAGGCGCGCCAGCGTGGTCTTGCCCGATCCCGGCGGCCCCCAGAACACCATGCTGCCGGCGGCGCCGCGCTCGATCGCCTCGCGCAGCGGTTTCCCAGGACCGAGCAACTGCTGCTGGCCGAGGAAGTCCTCGAGCCGGCGCGGCCGCATGCGGTGCGCAAGCGGCGCTTTCGGGCCGGCCTCGGCGGGGAACAATGAAGGTTCGGCGGGCATGGCAACCCGGCCAGTGTACTCAAAAAGCGCGTATAATCCGTCTAGAATGCATCCAAAGGCCCTCGCCGGGCCCCATCGTCCGGAGTTAGCTCATGTATCAGTCGACACGCATTTTGTTCTCGGCGGCCGTCATCGGCTTCGGCCTCCCGCTGGTTGCGCAGGCGCAGCCCGAATTGCCTGAAGGCGAAGGCAAGGCATTGGTCGAAGGCATCTGCGTGGCCTGTCACCAGACGGATTTGATCACGGACTCGGTCGGCTATACGCACGACGAGTGGAGCTATCTTTTCGGTCAGATGATCGCTCTGCCGGATCCGATCGCATCGGATATCTCGGGTTATCTCGCGGAGCACTTCCCGCCGAGCGGCGAGCGCCCCGCCGTCATCGTTCCCGGCGAGGTCGAGATCACGTTCCAGGAATGGACCACGCCGACGCTCGGCCAGCGGCCTCGCGATCCTTTCATGCACTCCGACGGCAGCATCTGGTGGGCGGGTATGTACGGCAGCCTCGCCGGCCGGCTGGATCCTGCGACCGGTGAGATGTCCGAGGTCAGGCTCGATCCGACTGCCCGGCCGCACACCGTGCTCGAGGGCCCGGACGGCGACATCTGGTACACCGGCAACAGCAACGGCACGATGGGCCGGATCGACCACGACACGCACGAGATCACGGTTTATCCGCTGGGGAATCCCGATGCGCGCGACCCGCACACCGCGGCGTTCGCCGACGACGGCTCGCTGTGGTTCACGGTGCAGAACAGCAACATGCTCGGGCGCCTGGACCCGGCGAGCGGTGAGGTCTGGCTCCGCGACATGCCGACCGAGCGCGCGCAGCCTTACGGCATCCGCAAAGATTCCGAGGGCATGCTTTGGATCGCCTATCGCGGCGCTTACAAGATCGCGCGAGTGAATCCGGCAACCAAGGAGCTCACCGAGTTCGAGACGCCGAAGCACGGCCAGTTCCCGGACATGGGGCACTACGTGCGCCGGCTCGCGATCGATAGCGAAGACAACGTCTGGTACGTGGATTCCGGGCGCGGGGGGATCGGCCGGTTCAATCCCAAGACCGGCGAGTTCAAGGAGTGGGCTTCGCCCGGCGGTGTCGACTCGCACCCGTACGCCATCGAGGTCGTCGACGACGTCGTCTGGTACAACGAGTCCGACATGCGTCCCGACACGCTGGTGCGCTTCGATCCCGCGACCGAGACCTTCCAGAGCTGGGCGATCCCCTCGGGCGTCGGCATCATCCGCAACATGCACAAGACGCCGGACGGCAATCTCGTGATTCACCAGTCGAGCACCAACACCGTGGGTCTGGTGACCATCGGCGAGAACGACGAAAGCTAAGCTGAATCGTTGCGCCGGCGCCGGCCGCGTGATTGCGGCCGGCGTGTTGCTGTCGGCGTTGTCCGGCTGCGCGTTGATCGAGGATCTGGAGCGCCGCCTACTCGCGCCCGAGCCTCAGCCGCAGGCCACGACCGCACCCGACCCCGCGGCGCCGCGGCAGGCGCCGCTGCCCACGCGTCATTTCGAAGCCATCGCCGCGGACGAGGAGGTGCTCGGCGCCGTTCAGGTGCTGTTCGCGCGGCACGAGAACACGCTCGTCCAGCTCGCGCGCGAGCACGACTTGGGCTACGAGGAGCTGCGCCTCGCCAACCCGGGCGTCGACGTCTGGTTGCCGGGCGAGGGCACGCCGGTCTACCTGCCGACCATGTACATCGTGCCCGTCGCGCCGCGCGACGGCATCGTGCTCAATCTGCCGAGCATGCGGCTGCTCTACTTCGCCGACGATGCCGTGACCAGTCACCCCGTCGGCATCGGGCGCGAAGGCTGGGCAACGCCCACGGGTCGGGCCGAGATCACCGGCAAGGCCCGCGACCCGGTCTGGTATCCGCCGGCATCGGTGCGCGCCGAGCATGCCGAGCTCGGCGATCCGCTGCCGAGCGTCGTCCCGCCGGGGCCCGACAACCCGCTCGGCGCCTTCGCGATGGGCCTGTCCATGCCGGGCTATCTGATTCACGGCACCAACAAGCCCGCCGGCGTCGGCATGCGCGTCAGCCACGGCTGCATTCGTCTTTATCCCGAGGATATCGCGGCCCTGTTCGAGCGGGTGCTCTCGGGCACGCCCGTGCACATCGTCGATGAGCCCGTGCTGGCGGGTTGGCGCGACGGCGAGCTGTATCTGGAGATCCACGTGCCGCTTGCCGAGGACGCGCGCGACTTGACCGTCGAGGCCGAGCGCGTCATCGCCGCGGCCTTCGAGCGCGCGGGCGTCGCTGCCGTTGCGATCGACGCCGAGCTGATCGCGCGCATCGTGTCCGAGCGGCGCGGCATTCCGTTTCCGATCCTGAGCCCTGGGCCGGGCATCGATGGCTATCTCGCGAGCGCGAGAATCGTCGAAAACACGATACCGGCGGCGGTCGCCGAGACGACGGCGCGTGACGACCCCGCGGCCGGCGAGCCCGGCGCGCAGACACCTTAGGGCGCTAGTTTGCGCCGAGCCGCTTGCGCAACGCGCGAAAACGTTCCGCCGACGGCTAGCGGATTCGCTCCAGCGCTGCCTGCAAGATCGGCACGATCACGGCGCCCGCGCCGGTGATCTGGGCGATCTTCGCCTGCTCGGTTTCACCGTCCGAAGGGATCAGCGGCATGCGCTGCCGCTCGGACTCAGCGATGAGCTCGGGATCGGCGAACGCCGCGCTGATCGCGGCGCGCAGCTCGGCCGTCGCTTCGGGGTCGAGCCCGGGCGGGCCGAAAAACCCGCGGTGCATGTCGAGCATGTTGACGATTGCTTGCACGGCGGGCCTGGACTCGGGATTCGAAACTTCCATGGCCGTCGGCACGTCCGCGTAGCGCGGATAGCGCTCGGCGCCCAGAGTCAGAATCGGGCGCTCGTCGCCGGCCTCGATGACGCCGAGAGACGCGCGCCAAGCGGTGATATGGCCGTCGCCGTCGCCGCGGATCACGGCCATCGCGGTGTCGGCGTTGCCGTCGTATCCCATGACGAGCTTTAGCTCCATGCCGAGCGCGTGCCCGAGCACGACCATCGAATAAAAATCCTCGTCGGTGCCCTGAGACGGAAACACGAACGGCCGGTCGAGATTCATGAGCGCCTCGGCCGAGTCGATACCGGAATGCACGCCCACGGTCAGCACGCGCGCCTCGGTCGCGGCGCGGCCGAGATAAACCAGACGGGTCGTGTCGAAGCGCACCGCCTCGCTGCCCGAAAGCTGTGCGAGAATCAGCGAAGGAATGCTCGTGAAACCGATCGTGCGCCCGTCGGGCTCGGCATACCAGAGATAGTTCGTGCCGCGGATGTTGCCGCCGCCCGTCATGATGCGCACGCGCACCTCCTCGGCGCCCGCATGCTTGGCGATATAGGGCGCGATCATGTGGGCATAGCGCGCCATCAGGCCGCCGGCGCTGTTCGGCACGATCAAAGTCACGGTCCCGTCGCGCACGCTCGCAGCCTGCGTCACGGCGCTCAACGACACGAGAGTCAGCACGCACACGGCGAGCGCGGTAAACGTTCGTTGCGATGCGTGTTTCGCTGTCATCCCGCGATCCAAGGTTCCAACAGGCCGTGGTAGAGCTGCAGCTCCAAGCCGACGACGAACAATAGATATACCGTCGCCGCGAACGCGAGCGCAACCGCGGCCGCCTTCCAGGGCGCGTAATGCTTGCTGAAAGTCAGGAAGCCGGCACAGAACAGAAACACGGCCGGCACGGGGCCGAGCGCGACGATGAGCAGCACGAACAGGGCGACGAAGCCGAAGGCCTGAAGCTCGCGTCGCGCGTCGCGCCCGGACGGCGCCCCCGCGGCTTCGGCCGCGTCTTCGGTCCCCGGCGTCTGCCGCCCGCCCGTGAGCAGCAGCAAGGGGCCGAAGGTGTTTTTCGTGAGGCCGCCTTTGAGGTTTTGCCGCACGATCTGCGCGACCAGGCAGACGAGTCCGATCAGCGCCATCGGGATCGGCACGAGCCGCGCGTTCGGGCCGAAGCGTGTCGCAACGGCGAGATAGCCCAGGAAGAAGACGAGCAGCACCGCGGCGAGCAGATTCTCTTGCGCGCGACGGCTCATGCGTTTCGGCGCTCGAGCGTGCGCTTGAGCTTATGGCTTCTGACGAACGGCAAGGCCGTCGTGACGACGACGAAGATCAGCATCGTGAGCGCGATCGGCCGCGTGAACAGAAAGTCGTTGCCGTAGAGGCTCAAGGAGATATGCAGGTTCCGCTCGATCATCTCGGCGAGCACCATGCCGATGACGAAATTCGCGCGCGAGTAGCGGTACTTGTCCATGACGTAGCCGATCAGGCCGAACGAGGCCGCGACCACGACGTCCGCGATCAAGCCGCGGGTGGCGAAGGCGCCGAACAGGCACACCGAGAGCACCAGTGGAATCAAAATGTTCGGGTTCATCATCGGCAGCCGCGCGAGCTGAGAGGATACGGCCAACCCAAGCAGCGTCGTGAGCAGATTCGCGATCACGATGATCCAAACCATGCTGAAGACGATATCGAGCCCGCTGGTCAGCATTTGGGGTCCCGGCACGATGCCCATGCTCAAGAAAGCCACGAGCAGGATCGCCATGCTCTCGCCGCCGGGAATGCCGAAAGCCAGGGTGGGCATGAGGCCGCCGCCTTCGTTCGCGCCCAAGGTCGCGTCCGGCGCGATCACGCCCTCGACCGCGCCCTTGCCGAAACGCTCCGGCGTCTTGGACGTCTGCACGGCGTGCGCGTAGGCCGCGATGCCGCCGACGCTGGCGCCGACGCCCGGCAGCACGCCGATCCAAAGCCCGAGCAGGCTCGAGCGAACCACCAGCCACCGATGGCGAAAGGTGTCCTTGACGCCGTCGAGCACCGAGCTTTGCTCCGAGCCCGCGACGCGATCGACGATCGTCGCGCCTTTGACGTGCAGCTTGATCATCTCGGCAACCGCAAAGAGCCCGATCATCGCGACCGGGAACGAGATGCCGTCGAGCAGATAGACGCTGCCGAACCAGAAGCGCGGCGTGCCCGTGACCGGGTCCATGCCGACGAACGCGATCATGATGCCGAGCGCGGTCGCGATCAGGCCTTTGAGTAGAGAGCCTTCGCTGAAGGTGGCGATGATCGTCAGGCCCCAGAGCGCGAGCATGAGGTATTCGCTGGGGCCCAAAGCGAGCATGACGGGGCGCACGATCGGAATGCTCAAGGCGAGGAACACCGCGCCGATGATACCGCCGAGCAAGGCTGCCATCGCCGAGGCGCCGAGCGCGCGGCCGGCCTGGCCTTGCTGGGTCATCGGATGACCGTCGAAAACCAGCGCGAGACTTTTCGCGGCGCCGGGCACGTTGAACAGGATGCTCGTGACCGAGCCGCCCCAAATCGTCGCGATGTGCGCGCCCAGCAGCAAGGCCAGCGTTGCCGCAAGCTCGTGGCCGTAGGTGAACGGCAACAGCAAGGCCAGGGCGACGATGCCGCCGAGGCCCGGCAGGATACCGACGACGAGCCCGTAGACGACGCCGATCAGCATGAACGTCATGGCTTGCGGCGTCGCCAGCGCGACGAGCCCCGCACCGATGGCCTCGAGCATCTGCCGTTAGTCCCCCCGGCTGTGTTGGGTGTTATCGAGTGTTATTCGACGACCTTGCCCAGCAAGCTCACGACGTCCGTCTTGCAGTCGATCATCTCCTTGGGAAACACGATCGTGATGGCGTCGACCGGGCAAATCGATTGGCACAAGCCGCAATACCAGCACTCGTCCGGATAAGCGATCACGGGCAGAGTCTCGCGATTGTCTTCCTCTTTATAGATGAGATCGCCGGGGCAGATCCAATCGCAGAGATTGCATTTGACGCAAGTCTCCGGGTCGATCCTGATCGGGTTGTGCACGGTCTCAGCCGACACTAGACAAGCTCTCCCGACCGACGCGCGTGAACGCCGCCGCCAGCGGCCGGTCGCAGGACTGCGTGCTCACGCGCGGGCTTTTCTCGCCGCGCTGCACGAGCACGAATTTGCGCCAGTGCTCGTCGTCGGTGGCCGGATAATCGAGCCGCCGGTGCGAGGAGCCCGTGCGCGTTTCGGCACGCGCCAGCGACGCATGCGCCATGAGTTCGGCCGATAGCCGGATGCTCTTGGATTCGTGCACCCGCATGAGGCCGTGCAGGTCGTCGGCCTCGAGCGTCGGCTCCTGGATGGCGAGCGCCTTGAGCGTCTCGAGCGCGAGATTCAAACCCTTTGCGTTTCGGCGCACGCCGACGTAATCGGTCACGGTCTGACGCGTTTTGCGCTCGAACTCTTTCCAGGACATGCCGCCCGGTTGGGCCAGATGTTGCAGCGCCGAGGCGCGCAGCGCGTCGGCGAGGCGCATGTCGATGCTCGGTCGGGCGCCCCGCGGCTTGCGCAGGTGCGCCGCGACGCCTTCGCCGGCGATGTGGCCGAGTACCGAGGCGCCGGCGATGCCGCCGCTGACCGAGGCGCAATCGCCGGCCGCGAACAGGCCGCCGATCGAGGTCTGCCCGTCGGTATCGACGGCCAGCCCGCTGCCGCGGAAGTAGACGCCACTGCGGCGAATGCTCAGCTCCGAGATCGAGACCTCGACGGGCTCCTCGCGGAACTTCAAGTGCTTTTGCTCGTAGAACGCCGGCATGGTGTAGCGATCGACCTGCAGCGTCGCTTCCATATGGTCGAGAACGTCTTTCGGCAGGTGCCGGCAGTCGGCGTAGATCGGGCCATTGCCGAGCAGATATTCGGTGATGACGGCGTCCGCGATCACGGCGCGGCGCGCGTTCTCGCCCTTGTCGTCGTACTTGAACATGAAGCGCTCGCCGCTGTTGTTGATGAAGTGCGCGCCTTCGCTCACCAGGGCGTTCAAGCCCTGCGCCGAAAAGCCCTTGGGCGTCAACGTCGTCTCGACGAACTCCATGTTCGTGAGCACTGCTCCGGCGTCGTAACCCATGCGATGCGCGTCGCCGGTGTTGTAGGGGCAGTGCCAGCTGTCGAACGCCACGCCCGAAGCGTTGTTCGACAAGCGATTGACCTCGCCGGCCGCGAGCACCACGGCGTCGGCGCGTATCGCGAACCATTCGCCGCTGCGAAAATTGAACGCGAGCGCGCCGTAGACGCGCTCGTCCTGGGTCAGCAATTGCACCGCCATCGTGCGCGTCAGCACCGTGCCTTTTTTCTTGCGCACTTGTTGGCCGATGTGCTTCTTGAACTCGGTGCCGTCGAAATTGATGTGATAGGTGCCCGGCAAGCCGAAAGACCGCAGCCGGTAATAGTCGCCGTAGCGGGGGTCCTTGAAGTCGACGCCGAAGCTCTCGATCTTGCGCAGAATCCGCGGCATCTCATGAATCACGCGGCTGGTCACGGCCATGTCGACGATGCCGTCGGTGAGCTCGGGCACGTGCTTGAGCAGAAACTCGGGCGTGTCCCACTCGGGTCCCGAGTCCATGATCGTCAGATAGTGGTCGACGCCGCAGCCGACGCTGCCGCAGTGATCGAGCACCTTGCCCTTCTCGCAGACGACGACCGCAAGGCCGGCCTCGAGCGCGGGGATCGCGGCCATGCAGCCGGCGACGCCACCACCGATGACGAGCACGTCGGTGTCGATGGTTTGCCATTCGGCGCTCACGAACTCACCTCGGGCGTGGCCGCGAGCAGCCGCAAGACTTCCCGCGCGGCCAGGTTGGCTTCCTCGCGGGTGACGCGCTCGGCTTCGTCGGCGTCCCGGGCCTCGATTGCCGTGACGATCGCCGTCAGGTGCTCGATGCTCTCGCGCGATCGGCGGCTCGAGCGCTGCGGATGCGCGAGCCCCAGCGCGCGCCAGCGCCACATGCGCGCATGCAAGCTGCCGAGCATCGCGCTCAAGCTCTCGCTCGCCGCGCCGGCGTAGAGCATGTCGTAGAAATGCGTCTTGGCCTCGGCGATGTGCTCGGTGACGCCGGCGTCGTACGCCGAGACGACGCTATCCAGAGCCGCCCGCAAGGCCTCGAGGTCCGCGCGGCTCGCATGCTCGACGAACTGGCGTGCCGCGAGCCCGTGCAACACGGCGCGAATGCGGTAGAGATCCTCGGCTTCCTCGGGCGTGAGCGTGCGCACGACGGGCCCGCGGTTCGGGATGACCTCGATGAGCCCTTCCGCGTCGAGCTGCCGCAAGGCTTCTCGCACCACGGTGCGGGACACGCCGAGCCTCTCGGTGAGCTCGCGCTCGGTCAGGCGCTGCCCCGGGCTCAAGCGGCCGGAGATGATCGCGGCGCGTAGCTTTTCAATGACTTGTTGGCGCAGCGAAGCGGCGGTTTTGTTGATCTTGAGCAGCAGCGCCTCGCCCATGCGTCAGCATTGTAATACAATCATACAATCTGTCCATAGCCGTGAAACTCGAGAGGAACTAAGGAAGCCGTTGCCATGAGTGTGAAGGTGGGGATCATCGGCCTCGGCCGCTGGGCGAAGGTGCTGACCCGTGCGGCCCGGCCGTCCGGCAAGCTCGAGATCGTTGCGGGCTTCAGCCGCTCCGAGGAAAAACG
>Ga0214471_10004561_pt1 | contig 10700 bp, 9 predicted proteins | sample RVTome_5_FD_207665 | JGI IMG/M metagenome (GOLD analysis project Ga0214471, IMG submission 207665) | Soil microbial communities from uranium-contaminated site in the Upper Colorado River Basin, Wyoming, United States - RVT142D155 | ecosystem: Environmental > Terrestrial > Soil > Contaminated >... | reverse complement strand
CGCTCGTGCCGGTGGAGGACGGCGAGCGGCGTCGCGTTCGCGCGGCCCGGATGACGGTGCCTTGAAGTCGCGTCCTGCCATCGTCTTTCCCCCCTCCGCAGTTCTCCTCCGAAATCGATCACCGCAGTCTACGGCCTGCGTAATGGAATGTCGGTATTCCGGTCTGCGTTTGCGGACCGGGGAGTGACCTTCGTTGTGCCCTAAGGAGAGCCATCATGGATAGACGCGTGTTCCTCAAGTCATCGATTGCGCTACCCGCCGCTGTTGCGGTTGCCGGCCTGCCCCGGATTGCCGCGGCTTCCATGCCCGGCCCGTGGCGGGTATTCGAAGTGACGACGACCGCGGAGATTCTGAAACCTGCCGGCGTAACGCGGGTGTGGCTGCCCGTGCCGCTTACGGCGGACACGTCCTACCAGAAGAGCCTCGGCAACACCTGGAACGCGGAAGGCGGGAAGGTCGGCTATTCGCAGGACGGCAAGTACAGCATGGGCATCGTTCATGCCGAGTTCAGGGAATCGGCGCGAAGCCCGAAGCTCGTTCTGGTCAGCCGCTTTGCGACCCGCGACCATCTCGTGGGCCTGTCGGCCCCGGGAGGCGGCGTCCAGGAAAATTCCGCGGTACTGAGGCTCAACCTGCAGCCCACCGAGCTCATCCCGACCGACGGCATCGTGCGCGATACCGCGCGCGAAATCACTAAGGGGGCGCGGACCGACATGGACAAGGCGCGCGCCATCTACGAGTGGGTGGTGGACAATACCTTTCGCGACCCGAAAGTCCGCGGCTGCGGCTGGGGCGACATCAAGGCAATGCTCGAGACACGCAACCTCGGCGGAAAATGCGGCGACCTGAATACCCTTTTCGTCGGGCTGGCGCGATCCGCCGGCGTCCCGGCGCGCGATGTGTACGGCGTGCGCGTCGCGCCTTCGGCGCTGGGCTACAAAAGCCTCGGCGCGGGCACGGAGGTCATCAGCAAGGCCCAGCATTGCCGCGCGGAGTTCTACGCGCAGGGACGCGGCTGGGTCCCGGTGGATCCCGCCGACGTGCGCAAGGTTGTGCTGGAAGAGCCGCCCGGCAAGCTGGCGATGAACGACGCCAAGGTCGTGGCCGCGCGCAAGCGGCTGTTCGGGAGCTGGGAGATGAACTGGCTCGCGTACAGCTACGCGCACGACGTGGCGCTGCCGGGGTCCTCTGGCCCGAGAATCCCGTACTTCATGTATCCGAACGGCGAAACGTCGGAAGGACGGCTCGATCAGCTCGACCCGGACAGCTTCAAGTACACCCTCACGGCGCGCGAACTCAAGATCGCGTGATTTCGTCGATCCTGCGGGTCGCGTTGCCGTGCTTACTGGCGGCGGCGCCGTCCAGCGCGGCGGATCTGAAACCGTGGCCAGGCGGCCCGGCGCCGGGGCTCGAGCTGCGCGCGCTCGACGGGAGCAGGCACCGTCTCGCCGATTACCGCGGCCAGGTCGTGCTGGTGAATTTCTGGGCGACGTGGTGCGCGCCGTGCCGCGAGGAGATGCCCTCGATGCAGCGGCTGAAGGAAAGACTGGCGGACAAGCCGTTCATCGTGCTCGCGGTCAATCTCGACGAGCCCGAAACCCGCATCCGGAAGTTCCTGTCCCAGGTGGCGGTGGATTTCACGGTTCTGCTCGATCCCGGGAAAAAAGCAGCCAGCACGTGGCAGGCGCGCATCCTGCCGGCGAGTTTTGTCGTCGGGCCTGACGGCAGGGTCCGCTATAGCATGGTGGGGGAGCTCGACTGGAGCCACGAGCGGGTGGTCAGCCGCATCTCCGCGCTCCTGCCCACAGGTCTATAGCTCGTAGCTGCTGCCTTCGCCTTTGAGCGTGGCGTCCACCACGGCGCGCTTCAGCTGCGGCGCGAACATCTCGATAAAGACGTAGGCGAACTCGCGCAGCACGGTGCCGCGCCGAACGGCGATGCGGGTGGTCATGGTCCCGAAGAGGTGCCCGGCCTCGACCGCGCGCAGGTGCCGGTCGCGCTTCTCGTCGTAAGCTCGCGCGGAGATAATGCCGATTCCGAGACCCAGCTCCACGTAGGTCTTGATCACGTCCGAATCAACCGCTGAGAGCACGATATCGGGCGCGAGCCCCCGCGCCCGGAACGCTTCGTCAATGTGGCTGCGCCCAGCGAAAGCCAGATCGTAGGTGACGATCGGGTAATGGGCGAGCGTCTCCAGCGTGACGCGGGTTTCCTTCAGGAGGAGATGCTTCTCGGGCACGACCACGCAATGGCGCCACTGATAGCTGGCCAGCGCCAGCAGCTTGGGATACCTGTCGAGCGCTTCGGTTGCAATCGCGATATCGGCTTCACCCGCCATCACCATCTCCGCAAGCTGCGGCGGACTGCCCTGCTTGAGCGTCAGGCGCACTCTCGGGTATTTCTGCTTGAACGCGGTCACCACGTTGGGCAGCGAGTAGCGTGCCTGCGTATGCGTGGTGGCGATCGTCAGTGTGCCCGCGGCCTGGTCCCGGAATTCGCGCCCGACCTGTTTCAGGTTCTCGGTGTCCTGCAAGATCCGCTCGGCGATGCCGAGAATGACGCGTCCGGGCTCGGTCACGTCCACGACCCGCTTGCCGTTGCGCACCAGGATATCGACGCCCAGCTCGTCCTCGAGCTGGCGGATCTGCTTGCTGATGCCCGGCTGGGAGGTATGCAGGGCCTCCGCGGCATCAGAGAGATTGAGGCCGCGCTTCGCGACCTCCGTCAGGTAGCGTAATTGCTGCAATTTCATGGAGTTAACCTACATAATTTCAAGTTATTACACTCTAACACAATATTCTTTTGAATTATAAGTGGCCGTTGCTACGATGCCAACCTCTCGGTTTTCGCAGGGAAAACGCGGTGTATCACTACGACGAGATCGACCAGCGGCTGGTGGAGGAGCGAGTCGCGCAGTTTCGCGACCAGACGCGCCGGTTTCTGGCCGGCCAGCTTTCCGAAGACGATTTCCGCCCGCTGCGCCTGCGTAACGGCCTCTACATCCAGCGCTACGCGCCGATGCTGCGCGTCGCGATCCCGTACGGGCTGCTCAGCTCGCGCCAACTGCGGACGCTCGCTCACATCGCCCGCCAGTGGGATCGCGGCTACGGGCACTTCAGCACGCGGCAGAACATCCAGTTCAACTGGGTGAGGCTCGAGGACACGCCCGATATACTCGCCGAGCTCGCCCGCGTGCAGATGCACGCGATCCAGACCAGCGGCAACTCCGTGCGCAATATCACCACCGATCACCTCGCGGGGGTGGCGCGCGATGAAATCGTGGATTCCTTTGCCTGGTGCGAGCTGCTGCGGCAATGGTCCACGCTGCACCCCGAATTCTCCTACCTGCCGCGCAAATTCAAGATCGCGGTTAACGGCGCCGCGGCCGACCGCGCCGCCACCTATTTGCATGACATTGGGCTGCACGCGGTCCGCGATGGCGCCGGCGCGGTCGGCTTCCGCGTGATCGTCGGTGGCGGGATGGGGCGCACGCCGATCATCGGCCACGTGATCAAGGAGTTTCTGCCATGGCGGCACCTCCTCACCTACGTCGAGGCCGTCATGCGCGTCTACAACCGCTACGGCCGGCGCGACAACCTCAACAAGGCGCGCATCAAGATCCTGGTGAAGGCGCTCACGCCGGAGCGGTTCCGCGAAGACGTCGAAACGGAATGGGCGTATTTGAGGGACGGCCCCTCGACGCTCATACCGGAGGAAGTCCAGCGAGTCGAGCGGCGCTTCACGCGCCCGGTTTACGAGAAACTGCCCGGAGACGATGCCTCGCACCTCGGTATGCTTGCATCCAACGCCGCCTTTGCCGCCTGGACGAAGCGCAACGTTCATCCCCACAAGGCGCCGGGCTACGCCGCGGTGACGTTGTCACTGAAAAAAACGGGCTCGCCGCCGGGCGACGCCACCGCCGACCAGATGGATGCCGTGGCGGACCTTGCCGAGCGCTACAGCCAGGGCGAGCTGCGGGTTTCCCACGAGCAGAACCTGATCCTCGCCGACGTGCGCCAGTCCGAGCTGCATGCGCTATGGCAGGAAGCAAAGTCGCTCGGGCTCGCGACGCCCAATATCGGGCTCCTCACCAACATCATCGCCTGCCCGGGCGGCGATTTCTGCTCTCTTGCCAACGCCAAGTCGATCCCGGTTGCGGAGGCCATCCAGCGGCGCTTCGACGATCTCGATTACGTCTTCGATATCGGGGAGCTCGACCTGAACATCTCCGGGTGCATGAATTCGTGCGGTCACCACCATGTCGGGCATATCGGCATCCTTGGCGTCGACAAGAGCGGCGAGGAGTGGTACCAGATCTCCATCGGCGGCAACCAGGGGCTCACGCGCCCCGGCGCGCCGGCGGGGCTGGGCAAGGTCATCGGCCCGTCGTTCGCGCGCGACGAGATCCCGGACGTCATCGAGCAGTTGATCGAGGTCTACCTCGGGCAGCGCGATAGCGAGCAGGAGCGCTTCATCGACGTCGTATGGCGCATCGGAATCGAACCGTTCAAGGAGCGTGTCTATGGCGGTCGTCATCAAGGGGATGAACGTCATCGCCGATCACTGGCAGCGGCTTGAGCGCGCCCCCGACGGCAGCCTTCCGCCGGTGCCCCCCGCGGGCGACATCATCGTGCCGCTCGCCCTGTGGCAAGGCCGGCGCGAGGAATTGCTCGGGCGTCCCGGCCGGCTCGGCGTATGGCTCGAAGCCAACGAAGATCCCGCGGCGATCGCGGAGGACCTGCGTCTCTTCGGCGTGGTGGCGGTGAGGTTTCCGAAAGTCGGCGACGGGCGCGGCTATTCCATCGGGTGCCTGCTGCGGGAGCGCTACGGCTGGAGGGGCGAGCTGCGGGCGTTCGGGGACATCTGGCGCGACCAGCTGTTCTTCCTCGCGAGCTGCGGCTTCAATGCCTTCGCGCTGCGCGAAGGCGAGGATCCACGCGCCGCGCTCGCTGCATTCGGTGAGTTCAGCGAGACCTATCAGGCCTCGGTCCGGCAACGGCTGCCGCTGTTCCGCCGGCGGCCCTTCCCGTCGCCCGACGATAGGGAATGATCATAACCTCATGAAGCACGCCGCAGGAAAGGTCTATCTCGTGGGCGCGGGGCCGGGCGCCCCGGATCTCATCACGCTGCGCGGCGCTGACGTTCTTCGTCGCGCGGACATCGTGTTCCACGACGCGCTAATTCATCCCGAGGTGCTCTCCTTGGCAGCGCGTGCCGAGAAAATCGCGGTGGGCAAGCGCTGCGGGAAGTTCACGACGGCCCAGCAGTTCATCAACAAGCGCCTGGTGGACGCGGCGCGCAAGAACGACGTGGTGGTGCGCCTGAAGGGCGGCGATCCGATGCTGTTCGGGCGCGCGCAGGAGGAGATCGCGGCGCTCGAGGCGGCCGGCGTCCGGTACGAGGTCGTGCCCGGGGTGACCTCGGCGCTCGCGGCTGCGGCGGAAGCAGGCGTGTCGCTCACGCAGCGTGGCGTCGCGCGCACGGTTGCGTTCGCCACGCCGCGGGTCGGCGAAGGTGAAGCGCCCAGCAACTGGGCGGGCAATGCTGCGTCGGCGGATACGGCCGTCATTTACATGGGCGCCGGGCAGGCGCGCGAAGTCGCTGCCGCGCTGATCGCGGCCGGCGCGGCACGCGACACCCCGGTGCTCGTCGCGGAGAACGCAACCTTGCCACAGGCGCGCCGCATCGCGCTCACCCTGGAGGAATTGCCGCAGGTCGCGTGGTACGGCATCACCGGGCCGACGCTCATCATGGTGGGCCGCGCGTTTGCCGCAGCGCTTGCCACAGCCGACACGGAAGCGCAACAAAAGTACGCTCAGTCGTGAGCAGGCGGGCGGCGCCCGCTGGACCGGCTCTTTCAAAACACGCTACAATTCAAGCTTTTAGTAACGTTTTTGGCTTGGTTGTATGCGACTCACGCGCGGCGTTCCCGCCGCAGCCGCGGGCCCGACCGCGCTCACCATAGGGAATTTCGACGGTGTCCATCTCGGCCACCAGGCGATGCTGGCCGAGCTGAGGCGCGCGGCGGCACGACTCGGCGTGCCGGCCTGCGTGCTCACGTTCGAGCCGCATCCCCGCGAGTTCTTCGCCCCCGACAAGGCGCCGACACGGCTCACCTCCTTGCGCGAGAAGCTGGAGCTGCTGGCAGGCTGCGGCATCGAGCGCGTGCACCTCTGCCGCTTCGATTTCCGGTTCGCGCAGATCGCGGCGGAAGACTTTGTCGAGCGCATCCTTGCGCGCGGGCTGGGGGCGCGCTGGCTGCTCGCGGGAGATGATTTCAGGTTCGGCGCGCGGCGCGCCGGCGACCTCGCCCTGCTGAAGCGGATCGGGCCCCGCCTGGGCGTGGAGGTTTCCGCGCTGCCGAGTTTCCTGCAGGACGGCGAACGGGTGTCCAGCACCGCGGTGCGCAGGGCGCTCGCGGCCGGCGAGCTCGCGCGCGCGGAGCGGCTGCTGGGCCGCGCCTATTCGATCAGCGGGCGCGTCGTGCGGGGCGACGGGCTGGGACGCAAGCTCGGCTTTCCGACCGCCAACGTGCAGATGAAGCGCAACCGCCCGCCGTTGACCGGCATCTTCGCCGTGCGCCTGCAGGGCGCCGCGGACCGGTTGCGGGGCGTGGCGAGCCTGGGCGTGCGCCCGACGGTGAAGCGCCAGGGCGCGCCCGTGCTCGAAGTGCACGTGCTCGACTATGATGGCGATCTTTACCGCCGCCACGTGCGCGTGGAGTTCCTGCACAAGTTCCGGGACGAGGAGAAGTACGCCGACCTCGCCACGCTGACGCGCAGGATCGCGCTCGACGTCGAGAATGCCCGAGGCTACTTCGCGCGCGAAGATGCACGGGTGCAAAAAAAGGCCGGTCCCTGACGGGCTTTTGGCTGACAGCTGAGGGCTGACCGCTGGTTTTCCGATGACTGACTACAAGAAAACGCTCAATCTGCCCGATACCCCGTTTCCGATGCGCGGCGATCTCGCCAAGCGCGAGCCGCTGATGCTGAAGCGCTGGCAGGAGCGCGGGCTCTACGAGCGCATCCGCGCCGCGCGCCGCGGCGCGCCGCGCTTCGTCCTGCACGACGGTCCGCCCTATGCCAACGGCGACATCCATATCGGGCACGCGGTCAACAAGATCCTCAAGGACATCATCGTCAAGCTGAAGACGCTGTCGGGATACGACGCGCCCTACGTCCCAGGCTGGGACTGCCACGGCATGCCGATCGAGGTGCAGATCGAGAAGAGCCACGGCAAGAATCTGCCGACGGCGGAAACCCTGCGTCTGTGCCGGGCCTACGCATCCGAGCAGATCGAGCGGCAGAAGCGGGATTTCCAGCGACTGGGCGTGCTGGGCGACTGGGACCGGCCGTATCTCACCATGGCCTACCGGAACGAGGCCGACGAGATCCGGGCGCTCGGCGTGCTGCTCAAGAAGGGCTACATCTACCGGGGGCTGAAGCCCGTCAACTGGTGCTTCGACTGCGGCTCGGCGCTGGCCGAAGCCGAGGTCGAGTACGAGGACCGGACCGACATTGCCATCGACGTCGGATTTCCGATCGCCGAGCCGGATAGAATCGCGCGTGCGTTCGGACTCCCCCGGCTGCCGGACGAGCCCGGCTACGCCGTGATCTGGACGACGACCCCGTGGACGCTGCCCGGCAACCAGGCGCTCAACGTTCACCCGGGCCATGTCTACAACCTGGTGCGGACCGAGCGCGGGCTGCTGATTCTCGCCGCGGACCTGCGCGAGACGTGCCTCGACCGCTACGGCTTGAAGCAGCGTGAGGTCCTCGGCGAATGCAAGGGCAGGGCGCTCGAGTCGATCGCATTCAGGCACCCGTTCTATGACCGGACCTCCCCCGTCTATCTTGGAGAGTACGTCACGCTCGATACCGGGACCGGCATCGTGCACTCGGCGCCGGCATACGGCGTGGAGGACTTCGACTCGTGCCGCCGCTACGGCATGAAGGACGAGCAGATGCTGACGCCGGTGATGGGCGACGGAAGATTCGCGCCGGGCCTTCCGCTGTTCGGCGGGATGGTGATCTGGAAGGCGAATCCCGAGATCGTGCGGACCCTCGATGAGCGCGGCGTGCTGTTCGCGCGCGACAACCACCACGTGCACAGCTACATGCACTGCTGGCGCCACAAGACGCCGGTGATCCTGCGCGCCACCGTGCAATGGTTCGCGGGCATGGACGACGTGCCCGGCTACGGCGGCGCAAAGCCGGGGGAGACGCTGCGCGCGACCGCGCTGCGCGGTGTCGGGGCGACGGCGTTCTACCCGGCCTGGGGCCAGGCGCGGCTGCACGGGATGATCGCCAACCGCCCCGACTGGACGCTGTCGCGCCAGCGCCAGTGGGGCGTGCCGATGCCGTTCTTCATCCACAAGGAGACCGGCGCGCTTCATCCGCGCGCGCTCGAGCTCCTCGAGCAAGTCGCGCTGCGCGTGGAGCGCGGCGGCATCGAGGCCTGGCAGTCGCTCGAGGCGGAGGAGCTGATCGGCGCGGACGCCGCCCATTACGAGAAGGTGAAGGACACGCTCGATGTCTGGTTCGATTCCGGCTCGACGCATTACACCGTGTTGCGCGGATCGCACCGCGCCGACACGGCATTTCCGGCGGACCTCTACCTCGAGGGCTCGGACCAGCACCGCGGCTGGTTCCATTCCTCGCTCCTCGTCGCCTCCATGATGGACGGGGTGCCGCCGTACCGGGCGCTGCTGACCCACGGCTTCGTCATCGACATGGAGGGCCGCAAGATGTCGAAATCGCGCGGCACCGGCATGTCGCCGCAGGAGATCATCGGCACGCTCGGCGCGGACATTCTCCGCCTGTGGGTCGCGAGCACCGATTACTCGGGCGAGTTGAACCTCTCCAACGAAATCCTGAAGCGGGTGGTCGAATCCTACCGCCGCATCCGCAACACGCTGCGCTTTCTCCTGGCGAACCTGGCCGATTTCGATCCGGCGCGCGATGCGCTGCCAGTGGACGAGTGGCTGGAGATCGACCGCTACGCGTGGGTGATGACGCACGACCTGCAACGCGCCCTCGTGCCTTCCGCGCCCGGCACTGCAAGTCCCGCGGCGCCCGGCCACTACGGAGCGTACGAGTTCCACGTCGTCGTGCAGAAATTGCAGACGTTCTGCTCCGAGGACCTGGGCGGCTTCTACCTCGACATCCTCAAGGACCGTCTTTACACCATGCCCGCCGGATCGCGCGCGCGGCGCTCGGCGCAGAACGCGCTTCACCACGTCGCGCATGCGCTCACCCGGCTGCTTGCGCCCGTCCTCTCCTTCACCGCCCAGGAGGCGTGGGAGGTGCTCGCGGGCCCGGAGGCGAGCGTGTTCGAGCAGGTCTGGCACGATTTCGCGCTGCCGCGCGATGCCGACCCCTTACGCAGCCGCTGGACCAAGCTGCGCGAATTGCGTTCCGACGTTCTCAAGCGGCTGGAGGAATTGCGGGTCGCCGGCAAGATCGGGTCCTCGCTCGCGGGCGAAGTCGAGCTCTACGCCGACGGGGAAAGCCGCGAATTCCTGAAGTCCTTCGGCGACGACCTGCGCTTCGTGTTCATCACTTCCCAGGCGTCGGTCGCGGATCGGTCCGCGCTCGAGGCGCCGGCCGTCCGGATCGAGGTGAAGCCGAGCCCGCATCGCAAGTGCGAGCGCTGCTGGCACTACCGGGCGGACGTCGGCCGGGATCCTGCGCACCCCGGCCTGTGCGGGCGCTGCGTCGCGAACCTGTTCGGCGCCGGCGAGCCGCGGGTGCATGCGTGACATGACCAAGTGGCTCGCGCTCGCGGCGGCTATCGTGGCGGCGGATCAGCTCGCCAAGGTCGCCGCTGTCCAGTACCTGGCGGCCAACCAGGCCGTCGCGGTGACCTCTTTCTTTAATCTGGTCCTGGTCTACAACGCCGGCGCGGCCTTCAGCTTCCTGTCGGACGCGGCAGGCTGGCAGCGGCTGCTCTTCATCGCGATCGCGGCCGTCGCCTCGGTCTGGATCGTGTACCTGCTGCGCCGGTATCCCCACCAGCGCCTGTTCGCGCTCGCGCTCTCGCTGGTGCTCGCCGGCGCGATCGGCAACCTCATCGACCGGATACGGGTCGGGGCGGTCATCGATTTTCTGGATTTTCACGCGCTCGGCTACCACTGGCCGGCGTTCAACGTCGCGGACTCCGCCATCACCTGCGGCGCGGCGCTGCTCATCTGGGACGCTCTGCGCCCGAAGCAGAGCGAAAACCTCGACGCAAAGTCGCAAAGTCGCTAAGAATCTGATTTGATATTTAGAGTCTTCTCTTTGCGCCTTCGCGGCTTTGCGTCTGGCTTATAATCCGCCCATGCAAGTACTCCTCGCCAATCCCCGCGGCTTCTGCGCCGGCGTCGATCGCGCCATCGAGATCGTCGAGCGCGCGCTGCGCCTGTACGGCGCACCCATCTACGTGCGCCACGAGGTGGTGCACAACAAGTTCGTGGTCGACGATCTGCGGCAGAAGGGCGCGGTGTTCGTCGAGCACCTCGCGGAAGTGCCGGCAGGCGCAACCGTGGTCTTCAGCGCCCACGGAGTATCCCAGGCGGTGCGGCGGGATGCCGAGGCGCGGAAGCTCAAGGTGTTCGACGCGACCTGCCCGCTGGTGACCAAGGTGCACGTCGAGGTCGCGAAGATGCGCGAGCACGGGCGCGAGGTCGTCATGATCGGGCACCGCGGCCACCCCGAGGT
>Ga0214471_10004559_pt1 | contig 10702 bp, 7 predicted proteins | sample RVTome_5_FD_207665 | JGI IMG/M metagenome (GOLD analysis project Ga0214471, IMG submission 207665) | Soil microbial communities from uranium-contaminated site in the Upper Colorado River Basin, Wyoming, United States - RVT142D155 | ecosystem: Environmental > Terrestrial > Soil > Contaminated >... | reverse complement strand
GTACAGCAGAGACTCGACCAGCCGGCCAAGCATCAAACAACCGGCAACCCCCGCCATCGTCCCGAGAATTACGATCCGCGCGATGTCGTTGACGACCATCCAAACCAGGTCTCTCCGAGTGGCGCCAAGTGCGATCCGAACGCCGATTTCCTTCGTGCGCCGCTCAACCGAATAGGCAACGACTCCGTACAGGCCGATTCCGGCCAGCAACGCGGCGATCAAACCGAATGAGACGGCGCCGGCCGCGATGATTCTCTCGATGTAAAGGTTTTGGTCGATCCAGGTCTCCACGGGCACAATTCTGATTTTGGGAACGGGCATCGCCAAGGTTCGGAACCTTTCTCGAATCATCGCGGTGACCGGCAGGGTCGGCAGCGTGGTTCTGGCGAAGAAATGGACCGCGGTGTAGCCGTTCTGCAGATACGGCACGTACATGGCCGCCTGGCTCTCTTCGCGCACTTCATCCAGCTTGCTGTCTTTGACGACCCCCACAATCTCGAGGGGTTGTGGAGGGTTTTCGTACGCAAAGCTGATTCGCCGGCCGATCGGGTCCTCGCCGCGAAAGTAGCGCTCCGCCATGGCGCGGTTGATCACGGCGACGCGCGGCTGCCCTACGCGATCCCGGTCCGTGAATTCCCGCCCCGCAAGCACTCCAAGCCCGATCGCTGAGAAATACCGCGGACCCACCAGATCGGCCGGGAGAGTCAGGTTCTCGCTGTCCGGGCCGCTGGAGCCGTCGATGCGGATCGTCATGCGGTTTGAGCTATTCAACGGGCCATCCAAGGCGAACGAGACAGCGTCCAGTCCCGGAAGACTCTGAAACTCCGCGAGCAGCTTCGCGATTAGATCTGCCCGTTGACCTCGCCGCGTACCGACATCGGCGGGATTGACCTCGAAACTCAAAAGATTCCGCGGCTGAAATCCGAGATCGACGTTTCTCAGGTTGTAGAGAGTCAGAGAAAATGCGCCCGCCGCGGCCAGCAGCAACACCGACAGCGCGACCTGGAGCGAGATCAGCCCGCTGCGAAGCCGGCTCTTCGCCCGTTCTCCTGTGCCGGCCGGGTCGGACTTCAGGGCCGGGGCCAGGGCGGCCCGGGTGGCCTGTAGAGCCGGGGTCAATCCGAACAGCAGGGCAGTGAGGACCGTGAGCCCGGCCGTAAAGCCTAGAACCCGCCCATCCGGGCTCACCAACAGGGAACGAGAAATGTCATCGACAGGGATCGCGTGTAGAATCGACGCCGCTGCCCAGTAAGCTAGGCCTACTCCGGCGACAGCGCCGCTAAAAGCAAGAATGAGACTTTCGAGCAGGAACTGGCGTACGATGCGGCCTCGCCCTGCCCCAATGGCCAGGCGCAAGACGGTTTCCTTTTGGCGATTGGCCGCGCGAGCGGTAAGCAGCCCGGCCAGGTTGATGCAGGCGATTAGCAGGACCAGTCCGACCATCGACATCAACACCAGCAATGGTTGTGAAAACACGGAGCGTAGACCCGAGTTCCCTCTCGCTCCGGAAAGCACCTCGATGCGCCTGGCGCGGAAACGCTCGCGAACGCTTTCCGGAACGCCCTGCATCTCTTGCGCTTCGCGCTGCAGGATTCGGGGATAGATCAGATTTAGGGCTGATTCGGCCTGACTTCGCGACACTCCTGGTTTCAGCCGGGCATACAGGTTCAGCCACGAGGCGCGGCGGCTCCAGTGGCCCCTCCAAACGGTCATCGGCTCCGCCATCATCAGCGGAACCATCACGTCGAACGGCGTGCCGACATCGAGGCCCCGAAACCCCCGCGGAGCGACGCCGACGACCGTCATCGCCCGCTCGTTGAGGGTCAAAGCACGGCCGACGACCGCCGGGTCCGCATTGAAGCGGCGCTGCCAGAATTCGTGACTCAGCACCGCGACCGGATGTGCCTCCGGTTTCTGGTCGTCTGCGGCCGTAAACAGTCTTCCCAGCGCCGGCCGTAACCCGAGCACTTCAAAAGAATTGCCGGAAACGAGCTCGCCGTTGATCTGCTCCACTTCTCCCTGCGCCGAAAGCGCCAGCCGCAAGGGGAAATGAGCCAGCATTCCGCTGAACACTTCGGTTTGCTCGCGGAGGTCCACGTAAAGGAGATAGGAAAACGCGAATGAGCCGCTGCGGCGCACCATGCCGGGGTTGGGGCCCGGGCTGTTCAGCAACACGACCTCGTCCGGGTTCTCGATGGGCAGCGCCCGGATCATCAACTGATCGACCAGCGTGAAAATGGCCGTGTTGGCGCCGATCCCAATGGCGAGCGATAGCACCGCAACGGCGGTGAAGCCCGGGCTCTTTCTCAAGACGCGGATTCCGTACCGCAGGTCTTGCCAGAGCGACTCGACGAGTGGTACGCCGCGCTGGTCGCGGTACGCTTCCTTGACCTGTTCCAGCCCTCCGAAGCTTCGGCGCGCCGCTTCTCGGGCCTGTTCAGCGTTCATCCCGCGGCGGAGGTTTTCTTCGGTTGCCATCTCGAGGTGCGTGCGCACCTCTTCACTCAGTTCGCGATCGAGCCGCGACTTGCGCAACACGGCGGCAAGGCGCTTCAGCCACGTTCGCAGCATTACGACCTCGCTTTCGGAAGCCGTGCGAACGGAACCGCAGAATCCGCTCTTCCGGAATGGACGTCACCGCTCACGCCTTCGCCTCCAGGAATCGTGCCACCAGCGCCGCCGTGCGTTCCCAGTTTTCGACCTCGCTCTGAAGCTGTTTCTTCCCGCTGCGGGTCAAGGAATAAAACTTGGCGCGCCGGTTGTTGTCGGAAACGCCCCACTCGGTTTTGATCCAACCTTTTTGCTCCAGCCGCAGCAGGGCCGGGTAGATGGAACCCTGATTCAGGTGCAGCAGGTCCTGGGAAATCTGCTCGATGCGCCGGGCAATGCCGAAGCCGTGCATCGGCCCCATCGTATCGAGGGTCTTCAGCACCAGCAGGTCGAGCGTGCCGTAGGGAACGTCAGCTTTGGGATTACTCATGTTGAGTCGCTACGGGGAAGCTTAACCGCTCTACCTGTTGCCTGTCAACAGGGTGTCGCTACGCGGCATCTCGAGCCGCGAGGCATTGTTGGAAACCCCGGAGTTGCAGCCGCGGGCGCTACCCCGGATTGAATCCCACAAACAGAACGAGCCTCCCAGGACCGGCGGAAAACCCAGCCAGGAGTGATGGCTGTCACGGTACTTTCAATGCTCCTAATCTCCACTGAATCAATAACATACTGGAAAAAGGAGCCAGGATTTTTGTGGCTCGCTGCTACAATTTAGAGAAGGGGACCGGAAATCAGGCCTTAACAGGTCGCAGATCGCAGAATCCGTACTCATGAAGATTCCCTATCCAACTCGCGTACGCCAGGCCGGCGCTCCCAATGTTGCCGCCCGGTCTGCCGTTCGCCGTCGCAATGTGTGCCGGGATACCCATTCGCCTGTACGCGGCATCCTAGGAATCGAGTTCCGGGCACGGGACGACGTCGCCAAAAAAAGAAAAAATAACAAAACGAACCCAATCCCAGTTTTGGGACAGTCGCTGGCATCCATATGATCCTTAAGGGGTTAGAAGCCTGCGCACACCACGGCGCAAGCCGGCAGTCACCTGCGGCACGGCTTGGCGTCCTGCCTTCACGAAGCAGTTGGGTCGAACGGTGCCTGCCTACCGCCGGTAAGCCAGGGACGTGAGGAAGACGGATCAATCGCGACCCAACCGGTCGACGGTCCTCAGGCGTTGACGATCTTGTTGCTGCGGAAGTCCCAGCTCACGCGCGCGTTGCCGTCGCGATAGGCCTTGTTGGCGAGGTGCGCCGCCGCGGCCGCGTAATGGCCTTTGGTGGCGTCCTGGACGCTCGGCTTACCTTCGCGCAGCGACTGGATGAAATAGTCGGTGTGGCTCAGGCCGCGCTCGACCGTGATGGTCTTTTCGGGTGGGCGCTCGGTGCGCTGGCCGGGCGTGTAGCCCGTGGCCGCGAAATGCTGTTGCTGCATGGCCGCGGGCCAACTGTCGGTCGCGTAGGGGTCGGCCTGCGTGTCCGGCTCGTCGGGATAGAGCGTCAGCCCGTTCCGCCCGCCCATCACGAGGCTTCCTTTCGTGCCTTGAATGACGACGCCGTGCGGCGCATACACGCTGCACAGGTTGACATACATGTCGGCGACGAAACCCTCTTCGTATTCGAAGACCGAGTTCATCACGTCGGGCACCGTGCGGCCGTCTTTCCATTGGTAGAGCCCGCCCTGGCTGACCACCGATTTCGGCGCGGTCACGTCCATGAACTCGTGCAACTGCGTCAGCAGGTGAACGAACAGGTCGGTGGCGACGCCGCCCGAGTATTCCCACCAGCAGCGCCAGCGAAAGAAGACCGCGGGATCATAAGCGCGCTTCGGCGCCGGCCCCAGGAAACGCTCCCAGTCGATGGTTTTGGGGGATGCGTCCGGCGCGATCGGGTACACCCAGGCGCCGCTGGCGCTGTTGCGGTTGTTCGACATGCGGATCATGTTGACCTTACCGATAGCGCCTTGCTTGATCAACTCCTTGGCCTTGGCCGTGATCGCCGAACTGGAGCGCCCGCTGCCAACCTGCAGCGTCTTGCCGCTCTTCTTCTCCGCGGCGATGATCTTGGGGCCCTCCTCGAGGCTCCAGGTCATCGGTTTTTCGATGTAGACGTGCTTGCCGGCCTGCAGCGCCTCGGTGGTCATCTTCAGGTGCCAGTGGTCGGGGGTGGCGATGACCACGGCGTCGACATCCTTGTTGTTGATGACTTTCTCGTAGTCGCGGGTGGTGGGAGTGTCGCTGGTGGTTAGCTCTTTGAAGCGCTCGAGATGACCGTCGTAAACGTCAGCGGCGATGATCTGGCGCGTGCCGGGAGCCTCCTTGAAGCTGTTCAGCAGGATCGTTCCGCGGATGCCGACGCCGATGTAGCCCAAGCCGATCTGATCGTTGGGGCTGTCGGCGGCCTTGAGCCGCGTGCCGGTCTTCGCCAGTTGGTAAACAATCGGCGCCGCTCCGGCCGCCTTCATCAGAAATGCTCTGCGGCTGTCTTTCATTCGATTTCCTCCTGGTGCTGTTATCGTCCTGTTGGCGGTTGCCTCTCGCGGCCGGCGAGGGGTGTCTCCGTTGGGGCGAGGACTGGCTTCCTTGGTGGTTCAACTGCTCTTGATGACCGTTCGTTCCAAAACGGCCTTCGTGAGCAGTACACCCTTCTTGTCATACTCCCAGGTCTGCTCCGGCGAAAGCGCCGGCTCGGGCGGCTGAGGCTGTCCGCGCTGACGTCGCTGATTGCCGTAACTCGACTCGATTCCCCAGTAGCCATGATAACCGGCGTCCTGGGCGATCTGGATCATTTTCGCGACATCGTATCGCGGATGGCTCTCATCCAACGCCCAGCCGGCTTTTACCGACACACCCTTGGCATAGGGCATCAGCTTACGCATGACTTCGTAGCCGTCGTCGCCCTGGTTGGTGTTGCCGAAATCCGGCAGCGTGCCGAAACGCGAGTTGTTGACCTCTTTCATGAGAGCGACCAGAACGTCGGCGTCCGAGGAAGCGCCGCCGTGGTTCTCGATGACGATGTTGAGGCCCGACCCCTGGGCGTAGTTCAGCAGATCGCCAAAACTCTCCGCCGCCCGCTTGACGATGTCTTTGTCCTGCTTCCAGTCCTCGATGCCGCCGCGCATGTTGCAACGGATCGCATGGCAGCCGAGGAAGTGTGCGATATCGACCCACTTGCGGTGGGCCACCGCGGCCCGCATACGCTCGGCTTTGTCGAGCGCCGCCGTGTCCCCTTCGCCGTCGACCATGATCAGCACCGAAGTCACGCCGTGGTCGGCACAGTTGCGCTTGAGCCGCTGCAGGTAGCCCATGGTGGGGTTTTCGAAAAACGTGTTGACGTATTCCAGCCCGCTGATGCCCAGCTCATCGCGCAGCAGCCGCGGCAGGTCGAGATTCTTCCACTTGCCCGCGCGGAAGCTGCGGACCAGCGACCAGCTTGCCAGCGATATTTTGTCCTGGCCGGCAGCGGGGGCGGCCGCGGCGGCGGCCCCCGCGAGCGAGGCGCCTATAAACTGGCGTCGCGTCTGACTCGTCATGCTGTGCCTCCTTGAGAATACTCGTTACCGCGGGCCGGATCGATGCGTCCGGCCACGGCCGGGAAAGCGCCCGCGTCCCTGGGCTCCTGGCGAACCTCGCTGGCTTGCCGCAGGCCGCCGCGGTACTCCCGCGGGGTCGCGCTCAGCAACTTTCGGAACACCTGCCCGAAATAGCTTTGGTCTTTGAAGCCGGCTTCGAGGCCGATTTCCGCGATGGTTCTGTTCGTCGTCGCCAGCAAGACCTCCGCCTTGGCGATGCGGAAACGGTTCAGGTAGGTGACGAACGTCTCGCCCATGGTATTGCGGAACAGCCGCATGAAGTGCGGCCGGCTCATGTGGAGGATCTCCGCGCCATTGCTCACCGTGATCGGCTCGCGGTAGCGGCGGGCCACGAAATCGAACAGCGGCTTCAACCGTTGCAGGTCGTGCTCTCTGGTCTGCAGCGCGTCGCTCGACCCGGCATAGGACGAGTAGTGATTGACCAGCAGCACCAGGATCATCTTCAGGTACGTCTTGCCGGTCAGCCGCGCGCGGCTGGTCTGGGCGGGCAGCTCGCTGTGAATCCGCCGCATCAAGTCGCTGACTTCGGCCGGGATACCGGTCTTCGCCGGGACGACGTGCGGGAACCGCTTGTCCTGGGCCGGGAAGGGCGCCAGGTACTGCCAGTCGTCGCCCGCCGCGTGGTCATCGGCGATCAGCTCGGGCAGGAAGTAGAGCAGAATCTCCCTCAATCCCGGGCGGAGGCTCTTCCTCATGCGGTGCGGCAGAGCGCCGTTCAACACAAACAGATCGCCTTCCCGCACGTGGACGAGGCGCTCCTGCACCTGATACAGAACCTCACCGGTCTGGAGGTAGCACAGCTCGAAGTAGTCGTGGCGGTGCAGCGGCGAGCGGGGTTCGCGGCGATGGATGAAGCGCACTTCCACCGGGAACGCTGCATCGAACGATCGCTCGAGCCTCCCGTTGGTGGTGATCCGCGGGCGAACGGTGCGGCCCGTTTCCCAGACGATCTTTCTGGAGCCGTGCACGAACAACCTTCACCTCGCCGCCGGCGGCCCGCGAGCCGAATCCCCTCTCGTCGCGACACGCGACGATCGTTGACTTCGCCTGCAGGGGGATTCCCAGCAACAATGTAGCGCGAAACGGGTCGACCGGCAAGCCCCAGGAACGAGTGTCTCAAGCTTGCATTATTGCGCGGCCGCCTCCAACTGCGCGGAAGATACGCCGTAGCGCAACCGCAGCGCCGTTCCCTGGCCCGCGCCCCAGCTTGTGACGACATACAGGTTGTCGTACTCGCTCTCCTCGATCGGCGCGGCCGGCTTGCCCGTCAGCTTCTCGACCAGCACCGGGACGGTGTTGCTATGCGCGGCCACCACGACGGTCTGGCCGCGATTCTCCGACAGCACTTGAGCGACGAGGCCGTCGATGTCCGCCGAGTCCCGTTGCCGCGTGGTCAGTCCAAATTGCGCGGCAAGCGGCTCGACCGTCTGCTGGGTGCGAAGATACTGCGTGGCGTAGGCCGCGGAAACTCCGCTCGGAGCCGCCATGCGCGCCAAGCTGGCCGCACGTTCGCGCCCGGCCTCGGTCAGCGGCGGATCATCCGCCGGCTCGGCAGCCTTCTCCGCGTGGCGTACGATGAGCAGTGTCGTCGCCGCCGGCGGCTGCTGAGGACCGGAAGGCGTGCAGCTTGCCAGGCTCAGCAGCAGGAAGAGCGCGGCGAACGCCGGGAATGCTCTCGTTCGCATCCTAATTGGGAAAAGCATCGGGAAGTCTCCTCTCGTGGGGGTTGTGCGAGCTTTCGGATCAACCGTCATCTCAGCGCAAACGGCCAGGATTCTACAACAGAGCTTGCCGCCCCGATCGAAGCCATTCCAGCATCCGCCGGAACGCTTTACCGCGGTGGCTGTGAGCCCATTTCTGCTCATCCGGCAGCTCGCCGAAGCTCCCCGACAGCGGCGGATAGAAAAACAGCGGGTCGTAGCCGAAGCCTCCTGAACCCGCCGCCGCTTCGAGGATGCGCCCCTCGGCCGTGCCATGGAAGGTCTTCACGAGCTCGCCGTCGCGCGTGAGAGCGATCACGCAGACGAATCGCGCGCTGCGCTCGGCGTCCGGCAACCCGCGCAGGCGCTCCAGCAACAGCCTGTTATTGGCGAGGGCGGTGGCGTCGGGGCCGGAGAAGCGTGCCGAACGCACGCCGGGGTCCCCGCCGAGCGCGTCGACTTCGATGCCCGAGTCGTCGGCGAAGACGTAAAGCGGCCGCTCCCTGCTGAGCGCCGCGTTCGCCAGGGCCGCGCGGCCGTGGCAAAGGGCCTTCGAGATGGCATTCTGCTCGAACGTGGCGCCGTCTTCGGGGCAGAGAACCGCCGGCAACGCTTCGATGTGGATGTCTTCTCCCGCCGCCAGACGAAATTCACGTAGCTTGCCGGGATTGGACGTGGCGCAGAAAAGCCGCACAGGAGGGGAACCCGCCATCACAGCGTCACGATGCTCTTCTGGACCTGGATGAGTTTGGCGATGCCTTCCTTGGCGAGTCCGAGCATTTGCTGAAGCTGCTCGAGGCTAAACGTGCGGGATTCGCCGGTTGACTGCACCTCCGCATACTCGCCCGCCGCGGTCATCACCACGTTCATATCGACTTCCGCGCGGGAGTCTTCCTCATAGCAAAGATCGAGGATGGGAACCCCGTCGACGATGCCGACGCTGACAGCCGCCAAAGGCTCGCGCAACGGCATCGCGGCGATCATGCGGAACTCGACCATTTGTTGGAGAGCCAGGGCCAGCGCGACCCAGCCGCCGGTAATGGCGGCGGTACGCGTGCCGCCGTCGGCCTGCAGCACGTCGCAGTCGATGTAGATCGTGCGCTCGCCGAGCTGCTCGAGCCGCGTCACGGAGCGCAAGGCGCGCCCGATCAGCCGCTGGATCTCCTGAGTTCGTCCTCCGGGACGGCCGCGGTTCACTTCGCGCGACGTGCGCGTAGTCGTGGCGCGCGGCAGCATGCCGTACTCGGCGGTGATCCAACCGCGCCCGGCGCCACGCAGCCACGCCGGCACGGCTTCTTCGAGCGAGGCGCTGCAGACAACCTTGGTGTGCCCGATCTCGATCAGCGCGGAGCCCTCGGCCGCCGGCAAAAAGCCCGGCGTTATGGTCACGGGGCGAAGGTCGGTTGGCTGTCGTCCGTCAGAACGCATATGGGTTGAAGGGCTCAAGGCGACAGTCACCACGTTTCGCGCCCAGCCGGCTCCTGCAGGTGATCGAACTCCTCCGAGGCGCGCAAGGGGGTGACTGTCCTCTAGCCAGGGCATTGTCCCCAAGGTTATTTAGCCCGGCCTCAGCGCGATCCAAAACATCAGCACGAAGAACAGCAACACCGCGACGATGGCGCTGATGCACCCGATCGCGGTGCCCCGCCCCGGCTGCCCCAACTTCTTCTTCCCTCGTGGAACTCTCCAGCGTGCCATGGCGCTACGTGCGGCGTTTGGTGCGGCGGGCAACCTCGCTGAAAAACTCGCGAATCGTCTGCCGGCTGTCGTCGCTCAGGTCGCGTACGGTTAGCGCTACAACCGCCCGGCCACGCTCGGCCAGGGCCTTTTGCGTCGCCAGCCATTGGGCGCGGTGGTAGTCGGCATCGTACTGAATGCGCCGGATGCTTTCTTGTTTTTCCGAGAGAACGATCGTACTGAAGCCCCGGCCGTAACCAATGATCATCTCATGGTAGGAGTGGTTCATGGCGGGGCCCTCATAGACGTCCACGGGCATCTTCAGCCGCGAGCGAAAAACGGTCTCGCCCGCCCTCTCCAGCGTCATGCGCAGGCGCTTGCCGGCGGGCTGGTAGCGCATGTCCCCGAAGAACGTCAGCTCGCCGTAGCTGACCTTGCCGCGTTCGACCAGGCCCCCCAGCGCCGCGGCGTAGATGGCGGCGGCGTTGCGGTGCTCTTGATCGAGCCGCCCTTCGTCGAGCAGCCCCAGCTCGATCAGCGGCGCGAAGTTGACCGCCAGTCCACCGCGCCACTTGACGCGGTGCTGGCCGCTCATCTGCTCCCGCCACACCGCGGTGCGCTCGATGCCGCCCGCCTTTTTCGCCTGCTGGTGGATGTCATTGGCGATCTTCTTGTAGAGCTCGACGCCCGGCTGGGTGACGAAATTCATGTTGCGCAGGCAGCCAAGCGCAAACACCACATAGTGAATCAACTGCATGTAGCGCGGCAGCACGGGCTCGCCGCTCAGTTGCAGAACCGCCAGCGGGTAGCCGGCGCGGCGCAGCGCGGCCACCTTGGCCGCATCGGCGCCACGCAGGCCGGGCACGTTGACGACCACGAAGCAGCGGTCTTGCCTCGCGTCCTTGCGCGGGAAATAGTTCACCAGCTTGATCTTCTCGCCGATGACTACTTTGACGCCGATGCGCTCGCTCTTGCCCAGGCTCTCCTCAAAATCCTGCTTGGTCCAGACCGCGCCGCCGCTCCAGGGGTCAGGCAGGAAGAGCGTGACCTTGTCGCGCCCCTGGCTGGCGTTGCCCTGAACAAAGCCGGCGAGCTGAAACGCCGCTTGAATGTGCTCCTCATCGAGCGCGGCGCCGCGAATCCAGGCTGCGAGGTCGCAGCCGCTCAATGCCAACGGGTAAAGACTGCCCCG
>Ga0214471_10004558_pt1 | contig 10702 bp, 10 predicted proteins | sample RVTome_5_FD_207665 | JGI IMG/M metagenome (GOLD analysis project Ga0214471, IMG submission 207665) | Soil microbial communities from uranium-contaminated site in the Upper Colorado River Basin, Wyoming, United States - RVT142D155 | ecosystem: Environmental > Terrestrial > Soil > Contaminated >... | reverse complement strand
ATCTCGAGAAGGACGGCGTGCTGCACCCTGCCGTCGAGGATGTGGACTCTGGCGACCCCGTGCTCGATGGCGTCGATGCACGACTCCAGCTTCGGCAGCATCCCGGACGAGACGGAACCGCCGTCGAGGAGGTCGCGCAACTCGGAGACGGAGATGCGCGAGATCAGCGACCCTTCGTCGCCGAGGTCACCGTAGAGGCCCTCGACGTCTGTCAGGTAGACGAGCTTGACCGCCCCGATGGCGGTTGCCAGCGCCGCCGCGGCAGTGTCGGCGTTGAGGTTGTACGTCTGGCCGTCCTCGCCTCTCGCCAACGGAGCGACGACGGGGACGTAGCCGCGCTCCTGGAGGCTGATGACGATGCCGGGATCGACGGCGGTGACCTCGCCGACGAATCCGAGCCGCTCGTCCTTGGGCCTGGCGACGAACAGGTTGCCGTCGAGACCGTTGACACCTGCCGACACGGAGCCGTGGGAGTTGACGAGCCGCACGATGTCAGGGTTGATCTCACCGGCCAGGGTCGACTGGACGACGCGGATGGTCTCGGCGTCCGTGATGCGCAGGCCGTCGACCCATTGCGGCTCGATGCCGCGCTGGCCCATCGCCCGTGAGATCTGCGGGCCACCGCCGTGGACGATGACCGGCTTCATTCCGACATAGTGCAGCATGGCGACGTCGTCGGCGAACGACGAGCGCAGATGGTCGTCGACCATCGCCGAGCCGCCGTACTTGATGACCACCGTCGCGTTGCGGTAGGCCTTGATGAACGGGAGGGCCTCGCTGAAGATCCGAGCCTTCCCCATCGTCGATGCGATCCGCGACTTCATCGCCTGCGGGCTGCCGTGTCCTGTCGCCATGTCAGCTCCGCTCGGAGTTGAAGCGCACGTAGTCGGGCGTCAGGTCGGTGGTGAGCACCGTGGCGGCTCCGGGTCCCTGGTTCAGGTCGACGGCCACCGTGAAGTCACCCTTGGCGAGCGCCTCGACGAGAGCGTCCTCGTCGAACTCGGACGCCACGCCGTCGTACGCGACCGTCACACCTGCAAAGTCGATGCGCACGGAGTCGAGGTTCACCGGCACGGATGCCGCCCCGAGCGCCCCCACGATCCGGCCCCAGTTGGGATCGCCTCCGTGGAACGCCGACCGCACGAGGGCCGAGTCACCGATCGACCGACCGAGCGCCCTCGCCTCGCCGTCGTCCGCGGCCCCTGTCACATCGATCGTCACCACCCGCGAGGCTCCTTCGGCGTCCTCGGCGAGCTGGTGGGCCAGCTCCCGGCACACCGACGAGAGCAGTGGTGCGAGGTCCGACGACGCCAGCCTCGTCCCGGAGGCGCCCGAGGCGAGAACGACGACGGTGTCGTTCGTCGATGGGCAGCCGTCGATGTTGAGGGCGTGGAACGAGTCGTCGACGGCCGCCCGGAGAGCGATGTCGAGGTCGCCGGGTGAGACCACAGCGTCCGTGGTGAGAGCGACGATCATCGTCGCCATGTCGGGCCTCACCATCCCGGCACCCTTGGCGATGCCGCCCACGGAGACGCCCCCGATCGATGCAGAAGCCATCTTGGGAACCGTGTCGGTCGTCATGATCGCCCTGGCGGCGCCGGCGTCGGCCGCGTGCCCCGCCGACACGGTGCCGGCGGCCGCATCGATGCCTCGCATGACGAGGTCGACCGGGAGGTGACTTCCGATGGTCCCGGTGGAGGCTACGAGCACGTCGCTCGGGGCGCACCCGATCGCCGATGCCGTCCGGACAGCCATGGCGCGGGCAGCTACCTCGCCTCGCTCCCCCGTCGCCGCGTTGGCGCATCCGGAGTTGACGACGAATGCCCTGGCCGTCGGGCCGGCGCCCAGATGCTCCCTGCTGAGTCTCACCGGAGCGGCGGCGGCGCGATTGACGGTGAAGACGGCCGAGGCCACGGCCGGTTCGACGGCGGTGACGAGAGCGAGGTCCTCGACGCCTGAGGGCTTGATGCCACAGGCGACGCCTGCGGCGAGGAAGCCATGCGGAACAGTGACGCTCATGGCAGCCACCCCTCGGTTGGGAGGCCGCTGGTCTCGTCGAGGCCCAGCATGAGGTTGGCGCACTGGACTGCCTGCCCCGCAGCCCCCTTCACGAGGTTGTCGATGGCGCACATGACGATGGCGGTGCCGGTTCTGTCGAGGTGGAAGCCGAGCAACGCCCGGTTCGTGCCGACGACCCAGCGAGTCTGAGGCGGGTCGTCGATCACGGACACGAAGGCCTCGCCTGCGTACGCCTCGTCGAGGATGCTCCGCAGGGCGGCCGCGTCCCCGCCGGGCGCCGTGGCGTGGCACGTTGCGAGCAGGCCGCGCTGCATCGGGACGAGATGCGGGGTGAAGGCGACTGCCACACCCGCCATCCCGGAGTGGGCGGCGATCGCCTGCTCGATCTCGGGCCTGTGACGATGGACGCCCACCTTGTACGGTCGGACTCCCTCGGCGACGGCGCCGAATGACAAGGACTCGTCCGCCGATCTGCCGGCTCCGGTCGCGCCGGATACGGCGGACACGACGAAGGTCCCGGCGATGGCGCCCGCCCGGGCGAGCGGCGCCAGGGCGAGCGCAGCTGCCGTCGGGTAGCAGCCGGGGACTGCGACGCGGTCTGCGCCGCGGATCGACTCGCGGAACAGCTCGGGCAGACCGTACGGCCAGCGGCCGAGCTGGTCGGGCCTCGGGTGCTCTCCACCGTACGTCTCGGAGTAGCGAGCCGCCGAGTCGAGCCTGAAGTCGCTTCCGAGGTCGACCACGCGCACTCCGCGGTCGAGCAGCCCCATGGCCGGCACGGCAGACGCTCCGTGGGGCATCGCCAGGAACACGACATCGAGGTCGGACATCGCATCGACGTCGACCGGCGAGAGGACTCGATCCCCGTTCGACAGCTGCGGATGGACCTCACGCTGGTGCTTGCCTGCGCTCGTGTTGGCTGCCAGGTAGTGCAGCTCGAGATCCGGGTGCGAGTCGACGAGCCGGATGAGCTCGCCGCCGGCGTACCCCGAGGCGCCGGCGATCCCGATGCGGTAACCCATGATGGCCGAAATATACGCATATGTGAATGATTCGGCAAGACGGGTAGACAGAAGGGCTCGAACCGAACCGCCACTACCGTTGCCGGGATGTGCCGCACCGAACGCCCCATGATGCTCGGCATCGTCGTTCTCGTCGCCGCCATCTCTGCATGCGGCACCAGCGCGACCACCACGTCCACCATTGCTGAGACGACGGCGACAACGGCCCCGACCACGGCAATCCCGACCACGTCGGCCTCGCCCACCCCCACGGCGGGCGAGGAGACCACGACGACCGCCGGGGCGACGTCGACCTCTACCCCCGGACCGACGGTGATCGAGGTCTCGGTCGCGGGTGGCGAGGTCGCAGGGCCCGGGCAGGTCGAGGTCTCGCTCGGCAGCGATGTCGTGCTGCGGGTCACGAGCGACGTCGCCGACGAGGTCCACCTGCACGGCTACGACGTCTTCGCCGACGTCGAGGCGGGCGGCACCGTCGAGCTGTCGTTCACGGCGGACCGCGAGGGCATCTTCGAGGTGGAGCTCGAAGATGCCAGGCTCCCCTTGCTCGAGATCATCGTGCGATGATCCGACGCCTGTCGGTCCTCGGCTTCGTGGTGGCGGCGGTGACGGCGGTCGGGACGACGCCGGCGCACGCCCATGGCATCGGAGGCCGAGAGGACCTGCCCGTCCCGCTCGAGCTGTTCATCGTCGGGGCCGGTCTCGCAATCGTCGTCTCGTTCCTCGTCGTCGCCTCGAGATGGACGACGCCGCGGATGCAGGACGGTCCGTTCGACCGGTCGTCGCGCCTGACGGTCCTCGGCGCCCTGCCGCCCCTGCTGAAGCTGATCGGCCTCGTCGGCTTGGCCCTGGTGCTGCTCGGCGGAATCATCGACGGCACCGAGAGCCGCAACAACATCGGACCTGTGCTCGTCTTCGTGTTCTTCTGGCTGGTCGTGCCGTACCTGGCTGTGGTGCTCGGCGACCTGTGGCCGTACGCCAGCCCGTTCCGCAGCATCGCCAGGTGGGCCAACGGAGACAGGCAGGAGCGACCGGACCTGCTGGCCGACTTCGGCGTGTGGCCTGCAACGGTCGCGTTCGTGGCGTTCACTTGGCTCGAGCTGGTGTCACCGGACAACGTCTTCCCGCGGACGCTCGCCATCGCGGCGATCGTCTACACGCTGTACGTGCTCGTGATCACGGCGGTGGCGGGTGTCGAGACGGGACTCAGGATCGGTGAGGCGTTCGCGACCTACAACCGGCTGATCGGCTCGATCGCCCCGATCGCGGTCGAGCGCGGCGAGCACGGCGTCCGCGTCGTGCACCGCGGCTGGTTGAGAGCGCTCCCGGCGTTGCCCGAAGGCAAGGGCGTCGCCGCATTCACCGTCGCCATGATCGGCACCGTCACGTATGACGGGGCATCGTCTTCGACGTGGTGGGGGGAGGCCTTCGGCGACCTGACCCGCGAGACGTGGTTCGGGACCGTGGCTCTGGTGGCCGTCGTCATGCTCGTCGGACTCGCCTACCTGGCGGCGTCGTGGGCCGCGGCTCGCCTGGCGGGGACCGGTGCGACCCTGGACGTCGCCCGCAGGTTCGCGCACACCCTCGTCCCGATCGGCTTCGCCTACGCATTTGCCCACTACTTCACGCTCATGCTGTTCGAGGGACAACTCCTGTTCCGCACGGCCAGCGACCCCTTCGGGCTCGGCTGGGACCTCTTCGGAACCGCAGACTGGGTGTCGGTTCAGTTCCTGCCCTCGCTGGCGATCTGGTACATCCAGGTGGCGACAATCGTCGCCGGCCACATCGCAGGGGTGGTCCTGTCGCACGACCGGGCACTCGCAGACTTCGGGCGGGAAAGGGCGACCACCAGTCAGTACGCCATGCTGGTTCTCATGGTCCTGCTCACCAGCGTCGGCCTCCTGATACTGGCCGGCTGATGCCATTCGTTGTCGCGCACCAGGGCGGATGGGACGAGGTGCTCTACATCGTCGTGCCGGTCCTGGCGGCATTGCTGGCCGTCCGCTGGGCTGAGCGGCGCCGGCGGGAGACACCGCCGGACGACCGCCACGACGTGCCGGGCGAGTAGCCGGCCGCCCACTCGACGCCCTGAAGCCTGCCGAAAGCCCGACCGCTACGGTGCGCCGGGGCGCACTGAACACGAAGTGGACGATTGGGGCGGGCATGAAACGATCTATGGCGACGCTGCTGCTCGGGACGGCACTTGCCGCTTGCGGAGGAGGCGACGGTGGAGGCGCCGACATCGACTCGCCGTGCGACCTCGCCGACGCCGCCATGGTTCAGGAGGCGTTCGGTGGCACCGTCGCAGCGGGCGTGGAGGGCGGAGCACGCAACTGCGAATTCGAGATCAGTGGTGGGCCTGTCGAGTCGCTGAGCGTCTTCCACTTCGGCGAGGCGTCGAGCTTCGACGGTGTCCGCAGCGGGTTCGAAGACAACCGAGGGGGCACCACGGACGTGGCAGGCATCGGAGACGAGGCCTTCTACCCGAACGACCGGGGGCCCATCGAAATCGTCGCCAGCGCCGACGGGGAGATCTTCGCAGTGTCGGTGTTCGTGTTCTTCTCCGATCCCCCGGCCGGCACGGACGGCATGGTTGCCGACCTCTCGCGTGCGATCGTCTCCCGACTCGCAGACTGACACCGGCCCTCCCGCCGGGCGGCGCTAGGTTGCTCGAGATGACAGCCGATGACGGCACGGACCACGACGCTGCCCTGGTCGACCACCTCGTCGACGAGCTTCTCGTCGAGGCCGACCCGGGTGGTGACCGGTATGAGTTCATGGGAGCCCAATTCGACAAGGGCCTAGCCTGGGTTCACTTCCCGGAAGGCTCTGGCGGCCTCGGCCTCGCCCCTCGGCTTCAGGAGGTCGTCGACACCAAGCTGGACGCCGCGACGAGCCACCGTCCGCGCCGCGTCGACGTCATCGGGCACGGCATGGGCGCTCCGATGCTCGTGACACACGGCTCCGCCGAGCAGAGGACCCGTCTCCTCAGGCCGTTGTTCACGGGAGAGGAGATCTGGTGCCAGCTCTTCTCGGAGCCCGGCGCCGGATCGGATGTCGCCGGACTGTCGACCCGGGCATCCCGAGATGGCGACGAGTGGATCGTCAACGGCCAGAAGGTGTGGACGACCGTCGCACAGGTCGCTACCTGGGGAATGCTCGTCGCCAGAACCGACCCGGACGCCCCGAAGCACCAAGGGCTCACCTACTTCCTGATGGACATGCGCGCCCCAGGGGTGGACGTGCGCCCGCTGCGTCAGATCACGGGAGATGTCGAGTTCAACGAGGTCTACATGACCGATGTGCGCATCCCGGACTCGATGCGCATCGACGACGTCGGCGCCGGTTGGCGAGCGGCCCTCACGACTCTCATGAACGAGCGGGTCGCCATCGGCGGGAACGTCCAAGGCCGGGGAGAGGGCGCCATCGAAGACTTGGTCACGGTCTGGAAGGAGCGAGGCGGGACGCCGCGGCAGCGGGACGACGTCATGAAGCTGTGGGTCGAGGCCGAGGTGGCGCGACTTACGAACCTGCGGGCCAGCGTCAACCGGTCGGCCGGTACACCGGGCCCCGAGGGCTCGACCGCCAAGCTCGTCTACGCAGAGCTGAACAAGAGGATCTACGAGCTGGCGACGGAGCTCATGGGACCGGAGGCCATGCTGTACGACCTGTACGACAAGGTCCACGACGAGGCGGCCGACGCCGACCTGCGACGCCGCTTCTTGAGGGTGCGGGCGAACTCGATCGAGGGCGGCACGTCCGAGATCATGAAGAACATCCTCGGCGAGCGGGTCTTGGGACTTCCCGGCGAGCCGCGCGTCGACAAGGACCTGCCATGGAAGAGCGTCCCCCGCAGCTGAGCCGGCGCCTCGCCGCCATCGGCAGCAATCCGACGGACGTTCGGCAACGACGACCTCCAACGCGCACGGGCTCAGTTAGCACACCGGACCTACTCGATGCGCCCAACCTTCTGATCCGTAGATCTCCAAGCCGTATCCGTCGCGGCCCCCGCTTGTGTCCGTGCAGCCCGACAAAACGGTTCTACGCGTTGGAGTGGGGAGATCACACAGTCCGACGTGAAGGTATCAGTAGGGAGGCTCGATGGCGTCGAGCGGATCATTCGATTCGACGCGGCGTGGGCCTGGGCCCATGAAGTGGCCACGAATCAGGTGTTTCCGGACGTCTCCGTTGCCTCAGCTAATGCGTCTCCGCACCGGTCGCGCCCCTCCGAATCGGCAACATCGTTGCCACCGGCTGGTTCTCGAGGAAATCGAGCACGATGCCGTTGAGGAGGTCGGGCTTCTCCATCAGGACCGCATGAGAAGCGCCGGGGACCACGGCCAGCTGCGAATTCGGGATAGCCCGGAACAGCTCGGCGGAATGCTCGATGGAGATCATGTCGTCGTCGCCCACGATCACGAGAGTAGGCGACGAGATCAGGGCAAGCTCGTCGACCTGGATGTGTGGCTCGCGCTGTGTCATCTCCACGAACTTTCCGAACACGACCGGCCAGTGCTCGGGCCCGTCAGGTGAGTGCGTCTCATACAAGCCGCGAAACATCGCCATGTCAGCGCTGTCGGGGGCCATGTTCGCGAACATTTCCTCCACCTCGGGAGCGACGCCCCTCGTGTCGTAGTTCGTGCCGATCACGACCAGCTTGCGGACGAGGTCGGGGCGTGCGATTGCGACCATCAGACCCACGATCCCACCGTCGCTCCAGCCGACCAGATGCGCAGGCCCACCGACGACCCTGTCGAGGAACCCAACGGTGTCGGTGGCCATGTCGGCATATGTCAAAGGGCCCTGCGTATCGGCCGTGTGACCGTGACCACGCCGTTCCGGCGCCAGGACGCGGAAGCGCTCCGCGAACATGGGAGTCTGCGCCGACCAGGTCTCGTTGGTACAGAGCCCGCCGTGCAGCAGGACAAGGGGCTCGCCGCCTCCGTCCTCGTCGTACCACGTGTTGAGGCCGTCGATGTCTACGTACCCACCCATGTCGTTGACTCCTGCGTCTGCGTTCCCACAGCGGTGGCTGATTCGCTACCGCCCACGTGGAGACCCACCCGACGCTCACAAGCATCCCGGCTCATGAGTTGGAGATCTGCGACCTGGACTGTCGGCGTCAGCCGCTGCGGTCGCTTGGGCTTTGGCCCATTGGTGGAGGCTCTCCCCATTCCATTTCCGGGGCGCTGCGGAGATGATCGACATTCCGGTCGCCGATGCGGGCTCGGAACTCCGCTTCGAGATGGGCGAATGTTTGCAGCGCTACCCGGACTGCCTCCCGCGGGCGGTGGGACGGACCAGTTTGGCTCTACCACTCTCAGGAGGGCGCCCTCGCCGCCGGCCACCGCCCGACCTGACGCTCACCGCACACCCCTCCACCAGTCGGTTCGTCCGACCTCGCGAAACGATCGGCGGTAGAAGGCAACGGCGTCGGAGCGGTGCGCACCGGTTCCCACTCGCACGGTGTGCATACCGGCGGCGGCCATGTCTCCGGCCGCCCGGGCGAGGAGGGCGCGTCCCAGGCCCCGTCGTTGGTGATCGGGGTGGGTTCCCACCGGCTCGAGCTGTGCGACACCGGATGCCTCGTCCCCCCACCACACCAGGAACGCCGCCACTCGACCATCGGCGTGCACCGCCACCAGATCACGCTCGGGCACGTACACCTCGGACCGCATGAACCGGAGATACCGCTGGTGATGGAGCTCGGGCTCGAGGCTGGAGGCGAAGGCGGCGTGCGATGCCGCCCTCCGGCTCCACGCCTCCTCTTCCCCCGCCACCGGTCGGATGGTGTAGCCGTCGGGGACAACGGACGGCACGGCCACCTCGGCAACCGCGGCCTTGAACTCGAGCTCGAACGCCGGATCGGGCTCGAAGCCGCGGCCACGGAGCGCATCCGCCAGCTCCGTGTCTGTGTGCGCCACGAAACCGACCGTGGGCCGTTCATCCACCCGCTCCAATGCGGCGTCGAGGAGCGGCACCCGCTCGGCGCCTGGCCGGCCGAACACGGAGATCTCAGGCCCGTTGGCATCGATCACCGCGAAGGCATCGTCCTCGATGAGAGTCTCGAGCGGCGTCCGGCTGGGATCCTGGTGGAAGAACCACCAGCCGAGCTCGCCCGGATGGATCGTGTGTCGCGACCCGCCGGCGGCCAGCGATTCCGACAGCATCGCCTGCATCACGGCCAGTCGAGGCACCACAATCGGCGGCAGCGCAGGCACGACCCGATGCTACGGCCTCGTCGCTCGGGGCGCCGCAAGGGATCTCGGGTCCCCGCCTCCGAGTTGGAGCAAGGTCGGGCGTGCGCTGCGCTCTCAAAAGTTCAGCGAACCAACGTGCTGAGAAACGACCTTGGTTCGGTGCCGTCGAGCTCTGCACCGACATCCAACGACAATGCCGCCGTCTTCCTCTGTCGGCAGGCGTGCGGCCATCCCCTCGTCGACGGCAATCAACGAGCGGCGTGGGCGGCGCTGGTGAAGTTCATCGACCTCGACCACGGCACGTGGGATCCTGACCCGGCAGGTACCCTCAGCAGTGAGGAGGTTGCTTGGCCGGTGCAGACATCGCCGTCGTGCTGGACCGGCTCGATGGTGTGATCGCTGACACGGTTCGCACCGGTGGCCGCACCGGGTACTTCGCGGCGATGTATCGCAAGGTGACGCTTGCCGTTCAGGACGCCGTCGTCGCCGGTCGGTTCGACGACAGCGACAGGGCAGGGCACTTCCTTCGGATCTTCGCCGAGCGGTACCTCGATGCCTACCGCCAATGGCGAAGCGAAGAACATCCGACCGCGGCCTGGGAAGCCGCATTCGAGGCGAGCCGACGGTGGAGACCGATCATCCTCCAGCACTTGCTCGTGGGTATGAACGTCCACATCAACCTGGACCTCGGCATCGCCGCAATCACCGTGGCGCCCGGTAACGAGCTGGCCGGTCTCCGCGCCGACTTCGATCGCATCAACGCCATCCTCGCCGACCTCGTCGATGGCTTGATGGATGCGGTAGGCGCAGTCTCTCCTTGGGTCGGACTACTCGATCGTTTTGGCGGTAGGACCGACCAGACGCTGATCAGGTTCAGCATCGAGATCGCCCGGCACCGCGCCTGGGAGCTCGCAATGCAACTGGCCGCCGCTCCGTCCGATGAGCGGGGCGAGATCATCGCGACCCGAGACATGGCCACTGCTCGCTTGACCAAGACGATCCTGACGCCGGGGCCGTATCTACCAGTCGGTCTGCTCTTCATCCGCCTCCGTGAGAGCAACGACGTCCGGCAGGTGATCGACCTCCTCGGTTCCGATGCCTCGAGGATGTGAGCCGGCAGACCCGGCTCGGCCGAGGTGAGGCTCGCTGGTGCCCGGGGCCGCCTCCTACGGTACGCAGGAGTGGGGTGAGCCACTGGGCGCCCTCGATGCCGGCGACTGCGGAAAGACCTCGACGATCCACGCGTGCCGCCTGACAACCGCCTCGAGGCGCTCCGGCGGAGACCGTCAACGGCAGAACTGCATCCGGATCAACGATCAGAGGCGGATCTGCTTCCGATGGAGGGAATCGGGAGGTGAGGAGGATTTGGGCTTTCGATCAGAGCTCGCCGGACTCCAGGAGTCCCTTCAGCCTCTCGAGATTGGCCAGCTGCTGCGTCTTCAGAGTCCGTCCCATGAGGACGCC
>Ga0214471_10004557_pt1 | contig 10703 bp, 9 predicted proteins | sample RVTome_5_FD_207665 | JGI IMG/M metagenome (GOLD analysis project Ga0214471, IMG submission 207665) | Soil microbial communities from uranium-contaminated site in the Upper Colorado River Basin, Wyoming, United States - RVT142D155 | ecosystem: Environmental > Terrestrial > Soil > Contaminated >... | reverse complement strand
TGGTCGACGGTCCGGAGCTCGAGACGGACACGGGAGGCGCGACCATTAACCTCGGCACGGATCCCCAGGAGTGCTCGTTCGCCGGGTTCCCGCCGAGCGAGCACACCGTCTGGTACTCGATTTCGGGCGCTGCCGGATTCATCGAGGTCAACACGCTCGGCAGCGATTTCGACACGACGCTGTATGTGCTCGACGGCGACACGGTCGTCGCCTGCAACGACGACGCGGTCGGGCTGACGTCCCGTGTCGTGTTCGAAACCGTGGCCGACACGACGTATCACGTCATGGTCGGTTCGTTCAACGGTTCGCCCGGCGGATCCCTGGTCATCCTGGCGGTGACATCCGATGAACCGCCTCCGCCCCCGCCGGAACCGCTCGAGTTCGCATTCAGCGTCAACGACGTCGGTACGGTCAACACACGGACCGGCGAGGTCACGATCTCGGGCACCGCGACGTGCTCGCGCGAGGCATCCGGGTTCATGTTCGCCTCGCTTTTCCAGGAAGGCGGACGGTTCGCGGCCGACGGCTTCGCCGAGGCCGAGCTGGCCTGCGGTCCGGATCCGACGGCCTGGACGCTGACGCTGTTCGGGTCCAGCTCGAAATTCCAGGCCGGCGACGCGTTCGCGTTCGTTGACGCGTTCGTCAACACCGATGACGCGGGCGCGGGGACCTTTGTCGAGCAGGTCATCCGGCTGCGTCCAGCGGGCTCTGCCCGGTAATCCGTCGCTCGATCCGGGGCGGGTCGGCGCTCGTCGGCCCGCCCCGCGCCACCTCGTCTGATCGAGCGTCAGCCGCCCTCGACCCAGTACGTGTCGTGGCGGGCGTAGAACGCCGCCCGTTCGTCGTCGGTCATCGTGAATTCTTCGCCGACGCGCGCGAGCGTCTCGAAGTAGTCCTCGCGCGTCGCGCCCGGCGCGAACAGGATGAGCATCGACGCGGGCTCGTCCCCGTCGTTGCGGAAGCCGTGGATGCCGCCTTCGGGTACGAACAGGAAGTCGCTCGGCCGCGCGTCCGTCCAGGATCGGCCGTCGTACAGGCGGACCGTGCCGGACAACACGTAAAACGACTCGGAGATCGAACGATGGAAGTGCGCCGCCGGGCCGCCCTGGCGCGGGACCATCTCCCAGCGGTACAGCCCGAACTGGCCGCGCGTAGACGCGTGCGTCGCGAGGTAGTGGGCCGTCCCACCGGAGCGGTAGCGCACCTCGGGCGCATGGTCCGCGGGCCGGATCGTCGCGTTCACGAGCCCGTCGGACCCGTGGTAGACCGGATCCGGGTAGACCAGCTCCGGATGGGACATCACGGGCACCTCGCTGTGGCCGGGGATCGAAGCCTGCGCTATCATCTCCCGGCGGCGCGACGGAACCGCGTCGCATCGGGCGGCTAGCTCAGCTGGTTAGAGCACTTGCTTGACATGCAAGAGGTCACTGGTTCGAGTCCAGTGTCGCCCACCAACACCGATTCCGTGCCGAGTCATCGCGTGAACAGCGATTCCGGCCACTTCACGGGATAGCGCGCTCCCTGACGGTTAACGGCAGCGCATCGGCGTTGCGTGCTCGACATGACTGTGGGTCCCAGCCGATCATGGGCTGACCCATGACAGCTGAAATCATCGGCCGCGACGCTGAGCTCTCGGTCGTCCAGGCATTCCTTGATCGCCCGGCAGACGGTTTCAGGGCGCTCATCCTGGAAGGTGAAGCCGGCGTGGGGAAGTCGACGCTATGGCAGGCCGGCGTCGCGGCCGCCCGCGAGCGCTCTTTCCGTGTTCTGACATCCCGCCCGGCGGAGGCTGAGCGGACCCTCGCCTACGTCGTGCTGGGCGACCTGTTCGCAGACTCCGATCCACAGGTGCTGGCCGCGCTGTCAGCGCCGAGGCGTCGCGCCTTCGACGCGGCGCTACTCCGGGAAGAGCCCGACCTCGCGGTCGACCCGCGTGCGCTCGGAGTCGCGATCCTTACGCTCCTGCCTCTGCTCGCTGATCGCGGGCCGCTGGTGCTCGCGATCGACGATCGCCAGTGGATGGACACCTCGTCTGCGGCCACGCTCAGGTTCGCGTTACGGCGGTTGCTTCGCCAGCCGATCCTGCTGCTGCTCTCGCGGCGCCTCCACGCTGAGCCCTCGACACCGCTGGAGGAGACGATCGACACCGCCGAAATCGATCGACTGCGCATTGGTCCGTTGAGCATGGGCGCCATCGAGCTCATGCTGCGACGGCGGCTGGGGATCACGTTGTCGAGGCCGACGCTGCTGCGGCTCCATGAGGCCTCCGGCGGCAACCCGTTCTACGCGCTCGAGCTTGCCCGGGCGAGATCGGCGGATCCGACGCGCGACCCGACGGAGCGATTCGAGGTTCCGCCCACTCTGGAGCGGCTCGTCGTGGAACGGCTTGAAGTGCTTGATGGACCGGCTCGGCGCACGCTCCTCCTCGTCGCCGCACACGGTCGCTTGCCGGTCGCCCTGCTTCGAGCTCTGGACATCGCGCCGGAGGCGCTCAATCAGGCACGCGCAGCCAATGTGATCGACATCGCGGACGGTGTCATCGCCTTCACGCATCCGCTGCTCGCCTCCGCGGTGTACCAGGCGACGGACATGGCGGATCGTCGCGCCGCTCACCGCCTTCTGGCAACGGCGCTCGTCGATCCCGTGGATCGCGGTCGCCACCTCGCCCTGGCAGCGGACGAGCCCGATCACGACCTCGCCGCTGCCCTCGACTCGGCCGCGAGCACAGCTCGAGACCGCGGGATGCCGATCGCCGCCGCCGAGCTGGCGGAACATGGCCTCCGGCTCACGCCGCTCGACGCTGTCGACGATCGGCACCGACGCGCCATCGCGGGCGCTCGCATGCACCTGGAGGCAGGCGAGGGAAATCGCGCGCATTCGATAGTAGCCGGCCTGCTGGCCGTCGCCGAATCGGGGCCGCGACGGGCCGAAGCGCTCCTGCTCGGTGCGGAGCTCGAGGATCCGCGTTCCGCCGTCGCTCTGCTCCGCGAGGCAGTGGCCGAGGCCGCGGGGGTTCCCGCGCTCAAGGCCGCCATTCACGCAAGCCTCGCCAGGGCGGGCCAATTCACGGAAGGACGCGCCTGGGCGGAGCGACACGCTCGCGCGTCGCTGCGGCTCGCGGAGCGCCTCGATGACGATGGGCTCCGGGCAGACGCGCTCTCGATTCTCGCGAGCCTACGCTTCGACCGCGGCGATCCGCACGCGCTCGAGTTGGCTGAGCGGGCATATCGGCTTGCCACCCCGCTCGCCGATCTCCATAAGTGGAATATCGCCGGGTGGTCGGTGGGTCACGTGCTGGCGTGGTCGGGCACGCCCGAACGAGCGCGCGAGTGGCTGGAGCGCCAGCTCAACGAGTGGCGCGATCGCGACGAGCAGGTCCGGTCGGACCTCCTCTGGTATCTCGCGCTGGTAGAACTCTGGTCCGGCCGGTGGAGCATCGCGAGCGAGTACGCGGACCAGATGCGAGACATCCGCGCGCCGTATGGCTTGGAGCTTCCTCAAGATCATCTCCCGCCGGCGCTCATCGCGCTCCACCGAGGTCAGTTCGCGGTCGCCAGGGACCACTCGCGTCGCGCCCTGTCGCTGGCCAAGGGGCAGCTGCTGTCGCGCCAGATCGCCGTCCTGGGTGTCTGCGACCTGTGGAGTGGGAGTCCGGCGGCGGCGGTCGCGAACTTCATCCGCGCCGAGCAGGAGGCCGACGCCCGCGGCTGGGATGAGCCGAACCTGCGGGGGTGGCGCGCCGAGTACGCCGAGGCGCTGCTCCAGCTCGGTCGCGTCGACGACGCCGCCCGACTCATCGCGGATTGGGAAACCGCAGCAGCGCGGGTCAGCCGCGAATGGGTGCTCGCGCATGCGGTCCGCTGTCGCGGCCTCATCGCCGCGGCGCGCGGCATCCTCCCCGCGGCGCTCAGCCTCCTCCAGGAGGCGGTTGATCGGCACGATGCGGTCGGCGACCCATTCGGCCGGGCCCGGGCACTCCTCGCGCTCGGGGTCGTCAGGCGCCGCGCGCGGCAGAAACGGCACGCTCGGGCAGCGCTGGAGGCTGCCCTGGCCGGGTTTGAGGCCCTCGGCGCCGCCAGCTGGGCCACCGTGGCCCGCGCCGAGCTCGCTCGCATCGGCGGGCGTCAGCGGGTCGAGGGTCTGAGCCCCTCCGAGCTGCCGGTCGCCAGACTCGTCGCCGATGGGCTTACCAACCGCGAGATCGCTTCCGCGCTCTTCCTCAGCGAAACGACCGTGGCCAGTCACCTGAGCCACATCTACGCGAAGCTCGGGGTCCGCTCCCGGACCGAGCTGACGCGGCAGATGCGGACCGACGCGCAGCTGCCCAGCGGAGAGGCGCGCAAAGTTCACACGTCCTGAGGGTTCCTTCGCGCGCGCAGCGGTCCAGCCTGCGGAGTGTGCCGAGCTACCTCGTCGAAACCTTCCTCGCGCGCGGCGCCGCCGGCGAGCGCCGGGCGCGAGAGCGGCGCGCGAGCTCGGCTGCCGAAACACTGACGCGAGAGGGGACGCGCGTCCGGTTCGGTGGATCCATCCACGTTCCCGAGGACGAGATTTGCTTCTTCACCTTCGAGGCGCCGTCCGGCCGTGAGGCAGCGCTCGCTGCACAGCGGGCCGGTATCGAGCCGATCCGGGTGGTGGAGGCCTTCTCATCCGGAAAGGAGTAGGCAAAAGTGCGGACTCGATTCAAGCTCGCGTTTCTCGTCGCAATCGTGGGGGTGGCCGCGTTCGGCGGTACGGTGCTGGCGACGTCCACCCAGGATGAGCTTGCGCAGGTGCGACGCGCCACGGCCAAGTTCCACAGGCTCGAGGCGGCGATCGACGCCGGCTACACGCTCGGTTACGTGAACGGTGCCGGGAACACGATCATCACCGGCTGCATCGCGCATCCTACGGACCCGGTGAATATCGGGGCAATGGGCTACCACTACTTCAACAAGGCCCTGATCGACGATCTGGTCATCGATCCGCTGCGGCCCGAGGGCTTGGTGTACGCACCGGGCGCCGATGGGGGACTCAAGCTCGTCGCAGTCGAATACGTCGTCCCGGGTGACAAATCCAACCCGCCCGGCCCGGCTGATGGACCGACCGTGTTCGGCATGGACATGCACATCCTGGTCCCGGCGGTGGGCTTCCATACGCTGCACGCCTGGATCTGGAGTCATAATCCGGCAGGGATGTTCGCCCACTGGAATCCCGAAGTCACCTGCCCTTAGAGGTTGCACAGTTGGCGGTGTTGCACACCGCTAGCTCTCACGAAGTGCCGATGGATCGCGCCGGGTAGGTCTGCGGGACCGAGGTGGTTCGTGTACCTCCGCTTCCTGTGAAGCTCCAGTTCACCCACCACCCCTCCTCCCTGGCATTGCCGCATGCAGTCCTGCGTCGTGGTCCGACTATCGAGCAGCATGTGCCACCGGCCCGTACGATGCGCGGGTGACCCCGGAACCCGGTTCGTCCCGCGTTCGTCAGCTCCGCCTGGTCGTCGAGGCCGACGACTACGACGCGGCCGTGCGCTTCTATCGCGACGTGCTCGGGATGCGCGAGGAGGCGGCCTTCACCGCGCAGGGCCATCCCAATGCACGGGTCACGATCCTCGACGCTGGCCGGGCCACCCTCGAGCTCGCCAACCCGGAGCACAAGCGGGCGATCGACGAGGTCGAGGTGGGTCGCCAGGTCGCGCCGAAGCTCCGGGTCGCCTTCGAGGTGGCCGACACCGTTGCGGCGACGGGGGCGGCGGCCGAGGCCGGAGCGACGCTCGTGGCACCGCCGACGGAGACGCCGTGGCGCTCGCTCAATTCCCGCTTCGACGCGCCCGCCGGCCTGCACATCACGATCTTCGAGGAGCTCGACCCGACCGACTGACGAGGGCGGGCATCGCCGGACCCCTCGATGCACAGTAGGTCTATCGGCGCGCGCGATCCGGGGAGCGGCCCCGCCGAGACGCCACTCCGGACGTCGTTGCGGGCCCCTTCATGCTTCCGCCGACTCGCATGTCGCCTCGATGGCTCCGGCAGCAGACCGATGGGCACCGAATGCGTCCGAATAAGCCTTCTGTGACTCGCGGGGACCTGGGGGGTGGGCCTGCGAAGGTCGGGCCCAGCGCCGGCCGCGGCGCAGTCAGCGGGCAAACGCACACACAGAGCACCCAGCCACGGGGCTGCTACCATGCGATCAACACATCGATCGGGACACGCGACGGCCGCACGGAGTCGCCAGAGAGTCGGGCCCAGGCTGGAAGTCCGACGACCACCGCGGACGCCGCACCACCCGTGAGCGGCCGGCGAACCGGCCCGGGTCCGCCCGTTAGCGCGGCACGAGTGCGCCGCGGCACGCCGCGGCGAAGGCGGGTGGGACCGCGGGAGTGAACCTCTCGTCCTGTCGACGGACGAGAGGTTTTGCATGTGCGGGAGGCACCGATGGCTGACGAACGAGTGATCGACACGGGGGCCGACACCGGGGCCGACGAAGAAGCCGACGAGCTCGACCTCGTCGCCCCGGAGCGGGGATCTGCCGAGGAACTGCTCGACGCGCGCGCCGGCGACCCGCTCGACCCGATGCGCCATTCGGCCGCCCACGTCATGGCCGAGGCGGTCCTCGACCTGTTCCCGGGCACGCGGCTCGGCATCGGCCCGGCCATCGAGGACGGGTTCTACTACGACTTCGAGATCGATCGGCCGCTCCGGCCGGACGACCTCGCCGCGATCGAGGCGCGGATGGCCGAATCGGTTGCAGCCGACCACCCGTTCGTCCGCCGCGAGCTGCCGCCGGACGAGGGGAGGGCGTTCTTCGCCGAGCACGGCCAGCCGTTCAAGGTCGAGATCCTCGACGACCTCGCGGCGATGGCGGCCGCCGACGGCGCCGCCATGCCGCCGACCTCGGTCTACGAGCACGGGCCGTTCGTCGACCTGTGCCGCGGGCCGCACGTCGAGAGCACGGGGCTGATCGGCCCGTTCAAGCTGCTCGCCGTGTCGGGCGCGTACTGGCGCGGCGACCAGGCGCGGCCAGCGCTTCAGCGGATCTACGGGACGGTCTGGCCGACGCAGGAGGAGCTCGACCGCTTCCTATGGCGGCGGGAGGAAGCGCGCAAGCGCGACCACCGCCGGCTCGGGGTCGCGCTCGACCTGTTCTCGTTCCACGACGTCTCGCCGGGCGCGGCGTTCTGGCATCCCAAGGGCTGGACGCTCTATCGGACGCTGCGCGACGCGATGCGCGAGCTCCAGGAGCGGCGTGGCTACCAGGAGGTGTACACGCCGCCGCTCGTCCACCAGAAGCTGTGGGAGCGGTCCGGCCACTGGGAGCACTACCGCGAGAACATGTTCCTGTTCGAAGCAGAGGGCCAGACGTTCAGCCTCAAGCCGATGAACTGCCCGGAGTCGACATTCATCTATCGCTCCCGGGTGCGCTCGTACCGCGAACTGCCGCTCCGCCTCGCGGAGTACGGGGTTCTCCACCGCAACGAGCTGTCCGGCGTGCTGTCCGGGCTCACGCGCGTCCGGCACTTCGTGACCGATGACGCCCACATCTTCGTGCGCCCCGATCAGATCGCAACCGAGATCGAGGGGATCATGGGCGAGGTCCGCGAGGCGTACTCGTGGTTCGGGCTCACCCCGACCCTCACGTTCGGGACGCGCCCGGACAAGGCGCTCGGCGACCCGGCGGTCTGGGAGGAGACGGAGGCGCTCATGCGCGCCGAGCTCGACCGATCCGGCCTCGCCTATCGGGAGAAGCCGAAGGACGGCGCGTTCTACGCACCGAAGATCGACATCCAGATCGAGGATGCCCTGGGGCGCGAGTGGCAGACCGCGACGATCCAGGTTGACCGGGTCATGCTGCCCGAGCGCTTCGACCTCTGGTACACGGACGAGAACGGGCAGCAGCAGCGGCCGGTGGCGATTCATCGCGCGGTCTACGGTTCGCTCGAGCGGTTCATCGGCGTCCTGACCGAGCACTTCGCGGGGGCCTTCCCGCTGTGGTGCGCACCGGTCCAGGCCGTGGTGATCCCGATCGCCGATCGACACATCGAGGCGGCGCAGGAGCTGGCCGATGTCCTGCGCGGGCGCGGGTTGCGCGTCGAGGTCGACGACTCGTCGAACCGGATGCAGTACAAGATCCGCGCGGCGCAGGAGCAGAAGGTGCCGTACATGGTCGTGCTCGGCGACCGCGAGATCGAAGCCCGAACGGCCTCACCCCGGACCCGTGCCGGCGAGCAGCAGCCGGCCGAGCCGTGGGACGCGTTCGCCGATCGGCTCGCCGCGGAGGTGCGCGACCGACGGGTGAGTTGAGGCTCGACCCGCGTCTCCGCCGATGCGACCGACCTCGAGCCGGCGACGGCCACCCCACCACTCCGCGGGGCGGCGCGGCGAGCATCTTTTTCGAATAGTCGCCCCACGACCCGCCAACACACGCACGACGCCGAATCGAGGTCCCGTGCCCCCGATCTCCGCCTCGGCACGAGGCGATTCGTGCGTGGAGGCTCATGCAGCCAGGGTGAATCGGCTGTCGGACGCGGCATCGCCGATCGCGTGAGTCGTGGGGCGAATGGACGAGAAGTTCGGTCCAGGCTCGCTCGTGGACGGGGAGCCCGGACACGGCGCCGGTGCACGCCCGTAAACGCGGAACCGCTGCAGGCACCTTCGATTGCCTCTGATTCGGCCCCTGTGCTATCCTCCCGCGGCGACCGAAGCCGGGCGGCCGTTCGTCCGCGCGCCGTTCGCATCACCAGCCACGCATCGACAGAAGGGGCCAGCGATAGCACGAGACCTGCGCGTCAATCAGATGATCCGGATCCCTCAGGTTCGGGTGGTCGACGAAGATGGCAACCAGCTGGGCATCATGCCCACGCCGCAAGCCCTCGAGATGGCGCAGGAACGTGGGTACGACCTCGTCGAGGTCGCCCCGATGGCCACTCCTCCGGTCGCTCGCTTTCTCGATTTCGGCCAGTACAAGTACGAGCTGACGAAGCGCGAGAAGGAAGCGAAGAAGCGCCAGCGAGTCGGGTTCAAGGAGGTTCGCCTGACGCCGAAGATCGGCACGGGCGACTTCGAGACGAAGGTCCATCGGGCGATCGAGTTCCTCGAGGACGGCGATCGCCTGAAGGTGACGGTCCGGTTCCGGGGTCGCGAGTTGACCCATCCGGAGCTGGGCAGAAACCTGCTCACGAGGTTCACGGAGGAGATCAAGGAACACGGGATCGTCGAGCGGGCGCCGCTGCTCGAAGGCAAGGCGATGCACCTGACCGTCGCTTCGGTCCACAAGCCGAAGGCTCACGACGGGCAGGCACAGCCTCCGAAGGGCGAGGCGAAGCCGCCCGCGAGGACCGACGGGCGGGCGGACGAAACAGCCGACGCGAAGGCGGACGGCACGACCGACCGACCGGCATCCGCCGCATCGGCCGAGCAACCGATCGAAGCACCGCCGGCTGCCACGACAGCACCGGCTGCCACGACAGCACCGGTCGCCACAGCGGCGCCGGCACCGAGAGCGACACCGAAACCAGCCGAGCCGACGCCGGCGCCGGCCACGACAGGAGAGTGAGGCACACGTGCCCAAGATCAAGAGCCACAAGGCAGCCCAGAAGCGGATCGGCGCGACCGGCAGCGGCAAGGTATTCCGGGTCAACGCGTGGCGCGGGCACCACCTCGAGATCAAGTCGTCCCGGCGCACCCGGCGCTACGCCGGCAAGACGGTCATGCCGTCCGTGCATGCGAAGCAGGTCCGACGCCTGCTGCCGTACCTCTAGCATCCAGGAGCACGAACCCCGATGGCCCGAGTCAAGCGCGGCGTCACCTCGCACAAGCGTCACAAGCGTCTCCTCCAGGCGGCGGCGGGTCGGCGCGGCACGCGCTCGAAGCTCGTCAAGCCGGCCCGCGAGGCGCTCCTCCACGCGCTCGCATACGCGACCCGCGACCGCAAGCAGCGCAAGCGACAGATGCGTGAGCTGTGGATCGTTCGGATCAACGCGGCCGCTCGTCAGCACGGCGTGACCTACGGCCGCTTCGTCGCCGGTCTCAAGAAGGCGGATATCGAGCTGGATCGCAAGATCCTCGCCGACCTCGCCGTTCGTGACGCGGCAACATTCGGCCGCATCGTCGAGGTGGCTCGCGGCGCCTGAGATCGGCCGGCACGAGCCGCGCCCGGACGCAGCCGAGCCCTCGACGTCGCGGACGATCGGGGGCTCATGATTCCCGGAACGAGCAGCAGGGGAGCCAGGTGGATCTCGCAGGCCTGACCGGGGAGCTGCGTGCGCTGCGCGACGACGCGGTCGCTGCCGCCGCCGCCGCGACGACGAGCGACGAGATCGGGGCACTCGAGATCGACCTGCTCGGCAAGAAGGGGCGCCTGACGGGCGTCCTGCGCGGGATCGGCGCCCTGCCGGCAGACGACCGGCCGAAGGTGGGCGCGATCGCGAACGACGTCCAGGCGGACATCCGCAGAGCGCTGGCGGACGCGGCGGCCACGATTCGGACGGGTGAGCTCGCACGACGGCTCGCGACCGAGGCGCTCGACGTGACCACGCGCGGCCGGCCGATCCGCCGCGGAACGCTTCACCCCATCGTCGAGACGGCCGGCCGGATCGCGCAGATCTTCGGCCAGTTCGGGTTCGTCGTGTACGAGGGCCCGGAGGTCGAGGACGACCTGACGAACTTTCAGATGCTCAACATCCCGCCGGACCATCCGTCGCGGGACCTGTGGGACACGCTCTACGT
>Ga0214471_10004556_pt1 | contig 10704 bp, 4 predicted proteins | sample RVTome_5_FD_207665 | JGI IMG/M metagenome (GOLD analysis project Ga0214471, IMG submission 207665) | Soil microbial communities from uranium-contaminated site in the Upper Colorado River Basin, Wyoming, United States - RVT142D155 | ecosystem: Environmental > Terrestrial > Soil > Contaminated >... | reverse complement strand
CTGCTTGGACTCGTAGCGGGTGTTGATGCGAAGCTGGGGCCCGGGGATGGGGGCCGCCAGCGCCGGGAGCGCGAGGGCGGCGAGGGCGAGGGTCAGGCGGAAGGACGTCGAGGCTCTCATGCTGCGAATCCTCCTCGGAAAAGAACGGTGAGCCGGGGTGCTAGCTTAGCAGGGATATCGACCTTGGAGAATAGACGAGAACGGCGCTTTCGGCGAGCGCCGGGGATACCCCCCGGGGGAATGCCCATCCCCCGGCCGGCGGTTATCGTCCTGAACAGGTCCCTGCGGACCAGGAGCGTGAGAAACCGATGACCGCACTCAAGACCCTTCCCGTCCTCCCGCTGCGCGACTTCGTGCTCTTCCCGGGAGTGACGACGCCCATCAACGCCGGCCGCCCCGCGACCCTGCGCGCCATCGAGGCCGCGCTCGCCGCCCCCGACCGCCTCGTCTTCGCGGTCTCGCAACGGCAGAACCTCGAGGGCAACGAGGTGACGGCGGAGAACCTGCACACCATCGGCACCGTGGCGCGCATCGGCCAGCTCCAGCGCGGGCTGGGGAGCGTCCAGCTCCTCCTCCACGGCGACCACCGCGGCATCGCCATGCGGATCACCGAGAAGGACGACTATCTCCAAGCGGTGGTGCGCGACGCCGAGGAGATGGCGCCGCTCGACGGCGACGACGCGGCCTTCCTCGCCCTGCTGCGCGAGGCGCGGGCGCGCGCCGGCGAGCTGGGGCGCCGCTCCGGTCTCGCCGACGAGGTCGTGCAGCAGGTGCTCGCCGGCATCAGCGATCCGGGGCGCCTGGCCGACCTCGTCGCCGCCTACACCGAGCTGCCGACGGCGCAGAAGCAGATGCTCCTCGAGACCCTCTCGGTCGAGGAGCGCCTCCGCCGCGTGCTGGTGCACGTCGAGCGGCAGATCTCGGTCCTCGAGGCGCAGGAGGACATCAAGAGCAAGGTGCAGGAGGAGCTGGGGGACCGGCAGCGCGAGTTCTTCCTGCGCGAGCAGCTCAAGGCGATCCAGAAGGAGCTGGGCGAGGGGGACGCCGCCGGCGAGCTGGACGACCTGCGCGAGAAGCTCGCCGCCCTGGAGCTGCCGGAGACGGTGCGCAAGGAGGTCGACCGCGAGCTCGGCCGCCTCGGCCGCATGGGCCGCGAGGGGATGGAGTCGCAGGTCATCCGCACCTACCTCGAGACCGTGCTCGAGCTCCCCTGGAGCGAGCGCAGCGCCGAGAAGCTCGACCTCGCCGAGGCGGCCGCGATCCTCGAGGAGGACCACTACGGGCTCGGCGACGTCAAGGACCGGGTGCTCGAGTTCCTGGCCGTGCGCCAGCTCCGCGAGCAGGCGCGGCAGGAGGCCCAGCCCGCGGACGGCGAGGACGGCGCGGAGGCCGCGCTGCCCGGCAACCCGGACGACAAGCGCGGCGCCAAGGGGCCGATCCTCCTCTTCGTCGGCCCGCCGGGCGTCGGCAAGACCTCGGTCGCCAAGTCGATCGCCCGCGCCATGGGACGGAAGTACGTGCGGGTCTCGCTCGGCGGCGTGCGCGACGAGGCCGACATCCGCGGCCATCGGCGCACCTACGTCGGTGCGATGCCGGGACGCATCCTCCAGGGGATGAAGCAGGCCGGCACCCGCAACCCGGTGTTCCTCCTCGACGAGGTGGACAAGCTCGGCGTCTCCTTCCAGGGGGACCCGGCGAGCGCGCTCCTCGAGGTGCTCGACCCGGCGCAGAACGACACCTTCACCGACCATTACCTCGGGGTGCCCTTCGACCTCTCGGAGGTGCTGTTCATCGCCACCGCCAACTTCCTCCAGAACATCCCGGGGCCGCTGCTCGACCGGATGGAGGTGGTGCAGTTCGCCGGCTACACCGAGCGCGAGAAGCTGGCGATCGCCCGCCGCTACCTGATCCCGCGGCAGGTCGTCGAGAACGGCCTCTCGCCCGAGCGGCTCGCGATCACCGACGGCGCGGTCGCCGAGGTGATCGGCGGCTACACCCGCGAGGCCGGGGTGCGGCAGCTCGAGCGCGAGATGGGGCGGATCGCCCGCAAGGTGGCGCGGCAGGTGGCGTCGCGGAGCGCGGAGGAGCAGGCGGCCGCGGCGGCGCCGGTGGTCGTCGAGGCCGAGGCCGTGCGCCCGCTCCTCGGCCGGCCGAAGGTCCACCCGGAGCGCGCCTCGGGCGCCGACCAGGTGGGGGTCGCGACCGGCATGTACTACACGCCGGTCGGCGGCGACATCATGTTCGTCGAGGCCTCGACGATGAAGGGCAAGGGGGAACTGGTCCTGACCGGCCAGCTCGGCGACGTGATGAAGGAGTCGGCGCGCGCCGCCTGGTCCTACGCCCGCTCGCACGCCGACGTGCTGGGCATCGCGCCGGAGTGCTTCGAGCGCGACGTCCACGTCCACGTGCCGGCGGGGGCGATCCCCAAGGACGGTCCCTCGGCCGGCGTGACGATGGCGACGGCGCTGGTCTCGGTCCTCTCCGGCCGGCCGGCGCGGCACGACGTCGCGATGACCGGCGAGATCACCCTCTCCGGCCGCGTGCTGCCGATCGGCGGGGTCAAGGAGAAGGTGCTCGGCGCGGTGCGGGCCGGCATCCGGACCGTCCTTTTGCCGCGCGAGAACGAGGCCGACCTCGAGGACCTGCCGGCGGAGGTGCGCGACACGCTCACCGTCCACGTCGCCGGCGAGCTCGGGGAGGTGCTGGCGCTGACCCTGCGGGGGGCCTCCTTCGCGGGGGGGAGACTGCTCTTCCCGGACGTGACCAGTCCGGAGGCGCAGGGCCTGGCGCACTGACGAGCAACACAGGCTGGGTGCGGGAAGGCTGATGAAGAGGCTAGGGCGGCGCGGTGAGCAGGCCCGCGAGCGCGGGATCGCCGGCCGCCAGCGTCCGGACTCGCGGGTGCCTGCCCGCGGCCTCGCGCAGGACCTGGCCGGCGGCCTCGCGCTCTCCTCCGGCGGCGAGCAGGCGGGCGAGAGCGAGCCTGGCCTCGGGGTACTCGTCCTCCTCGTCGCGGCTCGCCGCGAGCCAGCGCCGGGCCTCGGGGGCGCGGCCAGCCCGGAGAAGCAAGAGACCCAGCGCGGCGCGGTGCGGGAAGCGCTCGGCGCCGAGGCGCTCGGCCAGCAGCCGGAGGTCGCGGATCGCGCCCTCGCGATCACCGGCGGCATGGCGGGCAAAGGCGAGGCGGGCGAGACGGTCGGGGTCCGCGGGCTCGAGCTCGAGGGCGCGCTCCAGAGCCCGCACCGCGTCGCCACCGCGGCCGGCGCGCCCGAGCGACGTACCGAGGTTGCTCCAGGCCGTGGCCCAGCGCGGCTGCTGGCTCACGATCACGGTCCAGAGAGCGATCGCCTCCTGGTCGCGGCCGGCGAGGGTGAGGGCCTCGGCGAGGGCGCTGCGGGTTTCCGCCGCCAGCGGGTCGGCGCGCGCCGCGCGCTCGAGACGCGGGATCGCCCGTTCCAGATCGCCTCGCCGCAGCAGAGCAACGCCGCTGCGCGAGAGGGCGAAACGATTGTCCGGCTCCGCCGCCAGCACCTCCTCGAAGATGGCGAGGGCGGCATCGACTCCACCCTGCTCCAGCGCCTCCTGCGCCGCGGTCAGGCGTGACCGCTGCTCGAGCCGGTCCTTGGGATCGGGGAGACCCGCCGCCGTGGCGACGGCGCCCGCGAGCGCCGTGCCGGGCGCCGCGGCGCCGAGATAGCCGAGAGCGCGCAACCGCTCCCGCGTCTCGGGATCGGCGAGCGGCGGCGCCGCCGCGACAGCGGGGCGGGCCTCGACCTCGCGCAGGAGCGCCGCCAGGCGCCGCGCCTCGGCGCGGTGCCGTTCGACCACGTTCGTCGACTCGCCGCGGTCGGCGGCGAGGTCGTAGAGCTCCGGGCGTGGCGCGGCGATGAGCTTCCAGCGCTCGTCGCGGACGCCGCGCAGCGGTGCCCAGCCATACGACGTCCACGGCTGGACGGTCTCGATGTAGGCCGCGGGCGGATCCGCGCCGCCGGCGACGAGACTCCCGCCGTCGGTGTCGGCCAGCGGCGGCTGGCGCAGCAGCTCGAGCACGGTGGGGGCTAGATCGACCAGCCGGGCCGCCCGAGCGCTGCGGCGGCCGGCGATCCTCCCGGGCCAGTGCAGGACCAGCGGGACCAGGACGGTGCTGTCGTAGATGAAGTAGCCGTGCGTCGCCTCGCCGTGCTCCCCCAGGCTCTCGCCGTGGTCGGCGGCGAAGACGGTGAGCACCTCTTGCCCGGCGAGCGCCGCCCGCAGGCGGCCGATCTCCCGGTCGACGAGCGCCACCTCGGCGGCATAGGCCGCGCGGCCGGTCGCCTGCGGCTTCCGGCCGTCGATCCCGGCCGCGGCGTACGGGTAGTGCGGATCGTAGTAGTGGACCCAGAGGAACCAGGGGCGCGGCGCGCGCTGCAACCAGGCGAGCACGGCGGCGGTCGTCGCCGGCGCGGGCCGCTCGAGCCAAGCGCCCTGGCCGGCGGTGAAGCGGTCGTCGTAATGGGAGAAGCCGCGGTCGAGCCCGAAGCGGGACGCCAGCGGGAAGCCGCTCACGAAGGCCGCCGTGGTCCAGCCGGCGGCGGCGAGGCGCTCCGCCAGCAGCGGCGGCGCGGCTCCTACCACGTGGCCGTTGTCGCGCACGCCGTGGCGGGGCGGCACGAGGCCGCTCATCATCGTGACGTGGGAGGGGAGGGTCAGGGGGGCCGGCGCGACCGCCGCCGGGAAGGCCAGGCCCTCGGCCGCCAGCCGGTCGAGGATGGGGGTGTCGCTCCTGCCGCGGCGCTCGCCCTTCGCCTGCCGCACCCAGCCCAGCGCATCCGGCCGCAGAGTGTCCACCGTCAGCAGGAGCACGTTGGCGGCGGCCTCGCCCGCTCGCTCTCGCGTTGCGGTGCGCCGGCCCTCGCCTTCGCCGCCGCGGCAACCGGTGGCGGCCAGCCCAGCCAGCGCGGCGAGGAGGAGCGGCGCAACGAGCTCGAACCGCCTCGACCCCATCGCCGCCATGCTACCGCCTGAGGGATCGTCCCCCCCTGTGCTGAGGGATTCCCCCGATAGCGCTTGCCTTTCGCTCCTTCGAGACTGGACGAGCAGCCGTCTCCACAAGGGGGGGGACCATGATCCACCGCACTCGCCGTTTCCACCTGGCCGCGGTCACCGCCGTGGCATTGTTGCTCCCAGCGACCGCGGCCGCCCTCGACCGCGCCTTCTTCTGGCAGTTCGAGGAGCTGGTCAGCCGCAAGCCATTCTTGCGCTGGTTCTGGGTCTGGGACCAGCGCGCCTACCCGCTGGACGAGATCCCGGCCGGCGCCCTCCAGCGCGGCTTCGCCGAGACCGAGGCCTTCGCCGCCACGCAGGCGACGGGCACCGATACCGCGCTGCAGTGGACCGCGATCGGTCCGTCGCCGGTCCTCGGCGGCCAGATCGGCCGCACCGGCGGCACGCGCGAGATGGCCGGCCGCATGACCGACATCGCGATTCACCCGGCCGACCCCAACCGCTGGCTGGTCGGGGGCGCGCACGGGGGGATCTGGGAGACGCGCGACGCCGGAGCGACCTGGGCCTCGCTCACCGACGACCAGCCGTCGCTCGCTACCGGCTCGATCGCCATCGCCGCGAGCGATCCGCAAGTGATCTACGTCGGCACCGGCGAGGCGGCCTTCTCCGCCGACGCCTACGACGGCGCCGGCCTCCTCAAGTCGACCGACGGCGGCGTCACCTGGAACGTGCTGGCGACGGCGACTTTCGCGGAGGCTTCCTTCAGCGACGTCAAGGTCGATCCGGCGAACGCCGACGTCGTCGTGGCGGCCACCAGCCGCGGCATCGCCGGGCGGGGCCCGACCAGCCCGCAGCGGCCGCCGCGCGGCATCTTCCGCTCGACCGACGGCGGCTCGACCTGGAGCCCGCGGCTGGTTGGCGCGACGGTGAGCGCCACCGATATCGAGCCCGATCCGACGAGCTTCAACCGCATGTACGCCGGCATCGGCGAGATCTTCGGCGACCCGGCGAACGGCGTCTATCGGTCGCTCGACGGCGGCGTCACCTGGACCCGGATCGAGGGCCTGCTCGTGCCCTGGCAGAACCCGCCGTTCGCCCAGCGCGGGGTCGGCCGGGTGGAGCTCGCGATCGCCCCCTCCCAGCCCGCGACCCTTTACGTGAGCATCCAGGATGCGATCAACAGCGTCCCCAACGACTCCGGGTTGCTCGGCCTCTGGCGCACCGACAACGCCTGGGATCCGGAACCGCTGTGGGTGCAGGTCCCTACCGGTGGGACCGACAACGGCACCGGCGTCTTCGGCTACTGCGGCTGGAACCGGGCGTTCGCCCAGCCGAGCGGGCAGTGCTGGTACGACCACGAGCTCAGCGTCGACCCGACCAACCCGGGCATCCTCTACGCCGGCGGGATCGAGCTCTGGAAGCTCGACGGCGCCGTGTGGACCGACGTCTCCCAGACCCTGGAGAACCCGCAGGGCGGCATCCACGTCGATCAGCACACCATGGCATGGGCCGGCAACCGGCTGGTGGTGGGCAACGACGGCGGCGTCTGGAGCACGACCGACGGCGGCGTCACCTGGAACGACCACAACGTCGGGCTCTACACCATCCAGTACTACGACGGCTCCGCCCACCCGGCGAGCTTGATCGCCCTCGGCGGCTCCCAGGACAACGGCTCGCACTTGTGGACCGGCATCCCGGAGTGGGACTGGATCGCCGGCGGCGACGGGGCCGACAACGCCATCTCGGCGACCGACCCGAACAACGACTGGGCGGTCTCCTCGCAGTTCCTCGCCATCTCGCGCACCACCAACGGCGGCGCGTCGTTCACCGCCGGCGACAACGGGATCGACGCCACCAACGCGCCCTTCATCGCCCGCTTCGAGAGCTGCCTGACCGACTCGAACGTGATGATCGCCGGCACCGATAATCTGTGGCGCAGCAACGACTTCTTCGACGGCGGCGCCAACTGGACCGCCAACGGGCCGGAGGAAGGAGCGACCCGCGCCAACCAGCTCACGGCGATGGCCTTCGCCCCTTCCGACGACACCTGCTCGACCTACGCCTACGGTAACGGTGCCGGCGTGCTCCGCCTGACCATCGACGGCGGCAACAACTGGCGCGACCTCGACCCATCCGGCGGCGTCCCCGGGCGCTTCGTCACCGACCTGGCGTTCGATCCGACCAACGCGGCGATCCTCTACGTCGCCCTCTCCGGCTTCGACGAGGGGACCCCGGGACAGCCGGGCCACCTGTTCAAGACGACCTCCGCCCTGGCCGAATCGCCGGCCTGGAGCAACGTCAGCCCGCCGGTCAACCTGCCGGCCAACAGCGTCGCCGTGAACCCGTCGTCGCCGAGCACGCTCTACGTCGGCGGCGACGTCGGCGTCTGGCTGAGCACCGACGGCGGCGTCACCTGGGCGCACTCCGGACCGCCGGACGGCATGCCCAACGTCGCGGCGTTCGAGGTGCAGACCGACGCGACCGGCGCCAAGATCTTCGCCTTCACCCACGGCCGCGGCGCCCTCACCTCGATCGGCGTCGAGGCGTTGATGGCGGTCGAGCCGCTGCCCGCCTCGGTCGCGAGCCCGGGAGGCGACGGCGACGTCTTCGTCGACAACTGCGATGTCGCCACCGCCAGCTTCGAGGTGGAGAACCTGGGGGCGACCGATCTGACCGCGGTCGAAGCGGTGCGGATCGAGCCGGTGTCCCATCCCGCGACCCAGGCGCTGACCGCGCTCCCGCTGCGGGTCGCCGACCTCCTCCCCTGCGGCCAGCTCTGCGGCAACCCGCCGAGCAAGGCGACCGCGACCTTCTCCTTCCGCGCTCAGGGCCTGGCCTTCGACGACGAGCTGGTCTTCGAGATCGAGGTCCGCGCCCTGGCCGGCGGCACGCCGATCACCGCCCTGGCGACGCTGCGCATCGGCGGCACCGAGAGCGACTTCGAGCCGCAGGCCGGCCGTACCTTCGACTTCGAGCAGGACCTCGAGGGCTGGAAGATCGCCCACGGCACCTTCACCCGCGGCTCGCCCGGCGCCGAGGGCACGGCCACCCACCTCGCCTCCTCCTCGTTGCAGGCCAACCAGTGCGACGAGGTGCGCTCGCCCGAGGTCCGTCTCGGCCCGACCTCGACACTGTCGCTCTTCAACCAGTTCTCGATCGAGCCCGGCACCCCGGCGCTGGGGTTCTACGACCGGGCCAACGTCGGGCTCCACGACGTCATCGCCGGCGAGCGCACCACGGCGGTGCCGGACGGGGGCCGGCTCTACGACGCTTCCGGCCCCAACGGCACCTGCGTGACCAACGGCGAGGCCGGCTGGTCCGGGGTCGGCGTCCCCTTCGCAGCGAGCAGCTGGTCCGCCAACGCCCTGGCGGCCTCCGGCCTCGCGGGCCGCCGGCTGCGGCTGAGCATCGGCTACGGCACCGATCCGAACTTCGAAGGGACCGGCTTCCAATTCGACCGTGTGACGCTCACCGACTTCGAGCTGCAGATGCCCGACGCGCGCTCCGACGTCTGCGTCATCGAGCCCTGCCGTGAGATCGACGACGCCGACCCGGCGGTCGAGTACGTGGGCGGCTGGCACCGGCGCACCGACGGCGGCTCCAACGGCGGCTATCATCGCCGGCTGGTCGGCGGCAACGGCAAGGAGGCGACCGCCCGCGTGGTGTTCAGCGGCGGCGCGGTGACCTATCACTACGTGCAGTCGAATCGCGGCGGCACCGCCGACATCCTCATCGACGGCGCGTTGCGCGAGACCCTCGTCTACGGCCCCAACCAGAACGGCGCGGAGAACCCGACCTTCGGTCACCAGCGCGTCTATTCCGGCCTCGGCCCGGGTTCGCACGAGCTCCGCATCGTCGCCCGTAGCGGCGCGGTCTACGTCGACGGCTTCGCCTTCAACTGCGCGGACCCGGCGGCGGGGGTCGATCCGACCGCGGCCGAGTTCGGCTCGGAGACCCAGGTGTCGAACGCGGCCGCCACCGAGGGCCCGGTGATCGAGCGCACGGTGAGCGTCGGCGCTGACGACGAGCAGATCTCGGTGGTGGTCGAGGGCAGCTTGGTGCCGCTGACCGTCCGGCTCCTCGACCCGGCGGGCGCCCTGCTCGCCACCGGCGGCTCGCTGCTCGGCGGCGCCATCTCGGGCCTCGACGCCCCGGTGAGCGTGCCGGGGACCTACACCGTGCGGATCGTCAACACCCCGGGCGCCTTCGGCACGATCGAGATCAGCGTGGCGCGCACGGTGCGCCGGGAGTGAGCGACGGCGCGGGTCGAACCGGCGGTTGCCGCCGGCAGTAGAATTCCCGCAATGCTCCTCCCAGCCGGCCTCAAGGGCGAGTGACGGTCCCGCCGGCTCTCCTCGCCGCCCTCCTCCTGCTCGCGGGGCCCGATCCGGCCGACCCGGCCGGCTGGCTCCGCCAGAGCGTCTTGGGGCGCCTCAACCAGGAGCGGGCGGCGGCCGGGCTGCGGCCGCTGGCTCTGGACGACCGTCTGGTGGGGGTGGCACAGCAGGAGGCCGAGGAAATCGCGCGCCGCGGCGTGCGCGCCTACGAGGAGGCGGCGTTGCGCGAGACCTTCCGCCAGACCCGCCACCGCCTGGCACGCGCCGCCTACGAGCCGCACGGCTGGAGCGAGAGCTGGGCGCTCGGCGGCGACGACGACCTGGAACGGATCGTCGGCGGCGCCGACGGCGTGCTGGCGCAGGCGCTGGACGGCGACTACTCCCACCTGGGAGTCGGCTTCAGCCGCCGCGACGGCCTGCCGGTCTACACTTTCCTCCTCGCCTGGCCGGAGGCGGAGTTCTTCGCCCGCCAGACCACCGGTCTCGCCGACCCCGAGGCGGCGCGCCAGGCGATGCTGGCGCAGGCCAACGCGCTGCGCCGGGCGGCGGGCGCGCCGCCGCTCGCCCTCGACCCGCGGCTCAACGCCGCGGCGCAGCGTCACGCCGAGGACATGCTGGCGCGCTCCTTCTACGCCCACGACACCCCCGAGGGAGAGGGCCCGGGCGAGCGCGTGCGCGCCGCCGGCTACCCGGCGCCGGCGCTGGTGGGCGAGAACATCGCCCGCGGCGCCCTCTCGGTCGAGGAGGCGCTCGCCGGCTGGACGCGCAGCCGCGAGCACCGCAACAACCTCCTCCACGGCGCCTTCACGGGCTTGGGCGTCGGCTACGCCGCCGGCCGCGACGCCGACGGCTGGACCGTCGTCTGGGTGCAGGACTTCGCGCGGCCGAAGACGCCCGGCACGTAAACGCCCGGCACGTAGGCCGGGCGCTACAGCGGTCTCTCCTTGACCATCAGCCAGGCGTCCAGCCCGCGGCGGTAGTAGCGCGGCAGGCGGCGGACGGCGCGGTAGCCGTGGCGCTCGTAGAAGGCGCGCGCGCCGGCCTCCCCCGCCGCCGTCTCGAGCGCGATCTCGCGGGCGCCCGCTTCCCAGAGCCACGCCTCGGCCGCCGCGAGGAGGCGGCCGCCGACGCCGCGCCGCTGCCGCTCGGGCGCGACGTCGAGAGTCGCCAGGTGGGCGAGCCCGCGCCGCTCGAGGCAGGCGACCGCGAAGCCCATGACCTCCCCCGCCGCTTCGGCCACCCACGTCCGGCACCCCCGGCTCCCGATCCAGAGCGCCAGCTCCCGCCGCGAGTAGGCGAGCTCCGGCGGAAACGCGGCGCGGTCGATGGCGTGCAGGCGCTCGAAGTCGTCCGGCCGCGCGTCGCGGATCAGGAGGGAGGACTG
>Ga0214471_10004555_pt1 | contig 10704 bp, 8 predicted proteins | sample RVTome_5_FD_207665 | JGI IMG/M metagenome (GOLD analysis project Ga0214471, IMG submission 207665) | Soil microbial communities from uranium-contaminated site in the Upper Colorado River Basin, Wyoming, United States - RVT142D155 | ecosystem: Environmental > Terrestrial > Soil > Contaminated >... | reverse complement strand
CGGCCGCGTACATGAACATTCCCCTGGCGCATGTCCAGGGAGGCGAGATCACGGGTTCCATCGACGAGAAGGTCCGCCACGCCGTGACCAAGCTCGCCGACCTCCACCTGGTTTCCACGGAGCGGGCGGGGGAGAGGGTCATCCGCATGGGGGAGAATCCCGACGCGGTACACGTCACGGGGTGTCCGTCCATCGACCTGGCCGCCGGCATCCTCGACTCCCCGGGGCTGGACTTCGATCCCATGGTCGCCTACGGCGGGGTCGGTGAGCCCGTGGACCTGAGCGGCGGGTACCTGGTGGTCCTGCAACACCCGGTGACCACCGAGTATCGCCTGGCGCGTCACCACGTGTTGGAGACCCTGCATCCCATCCGCGATCTGGGTCTGCCGACGCTCTGGTTCTGGCCCAACGTGGACGCCGGCTCCGACGGGACCTCCAACGGCATCCGCACCTTCCGGGAGGAGGAGGAACCGGACAACATCCACTTCTTCAAGAACATGGCGCCCGCGGACTTCCTCAGGCTCCTCTACAACGCGAAGTGTCTGGTGGGGAACTCCAGCGCCGGTATCCGGGAGTGCTCCTACCTGGGGGTGCCCGTGGTGAACATCGGCACCCGGCAGGCTGGACGGGACCGGGGCGCGAACGTCCTGGACGCGGACTACGATCGGACGGGGATCGCCGGCGCCGTCCAGGACCGACTCGGACGGGGGCGCTTTCCAAAGGACACTCTGTACGGCGACGGAAGGGCGGGCGAGCGCATCGCCGCCATCCTGGCCGAGGCGCCCCTGACCATCGAAAAGCGGTTGACCTACTGACATGCGTGTCGTTGCCCTCATCCCGGCGCGGGGCGGGTCGAAGGGAGTCCCGGGCAAGAACCTGAGGCTCCTGGGCGGGCGCCCGCTGGTGGCGCACACTGTGGAGCATGCCCTGGGAGCCTGCACCGCGTGGTCCTGAGCACCGACGACGCCCGCATCGCCGAGGCGGGACGGGAGGCCGGGGCCGAAGTGCCCTTCCTGCGGCCGGCGGAGCTGGCGCGCGACGAGACCGCGATGATCGAGGTGGTTCTCCACGCCCTGGACTGGCTGGCCGAGCGGGGTGACCCGGTGGACGCGCTGTGCCTGCTGCAGCCCACCACACCCTTCCGCCGACCCGATGACGTCGATCGGTGCGTGGAGCTGCTGGCGGGTTCTGGCGCCGACACGGTGCTGTCCCTCCGGCGCATCCCCGACGAGCACAACCCTCACTGGGCCTGGGAGATGGACGGGAGTGGGCGGGTGCGGCTGGCCACCGGCGAGGCCGAGCCCATCTCCCGGCGCCAGGAGCTGCCGGTCGCCTATCATCGGGACGGGGCCGTGTACGTCACGCGCGCGGCCGTGATCCGGCGGCGGCGGAGCCTCTACGGGGACGTGGTCGTGGGCTACGAGTCGCCCGAGCCGAGGTGGGTCAACATCGACACCGAGGAGGACTGGCGGCGGGCCGAGGCCCTCCTCGGACAAGGAGCGGCCGCCGATGCGTGACGGGGGAACCGGGGCTGGGCCAGGGGCCGCCCGCCCCACCCCGGCAACGCTCGGCAACGTCCGCCGCGCGCGGGTCTACGGGAGCGCCGGGTCCGCCGGACAGGGGGGCGGCGTCTTCTACGCGCTGGCGGTGGCGGAAGCCCTGGCCGGCACACACGAGACCGAGCTGCTCTTTTCAGGCCCCATCGAGGCGGCGGACCTGCGGCGGGTGTTCGGCATGGATTCCGGCCGGCTGCACCTGGGTGTGGGGCGCGTGCCGCGGGGCCTCGTGGGGGAGTTGGTGGCTCTGGCGGCTCACCCCGCCACCGACGTGACCGTGATCCACGGGGCCTACGTGCCCCGCCTCCCGGGCAGGGGGCGCACGTTTCTGCTCATCGACTTTCCCCTGCAGCGAACCGTCTCGACGCTGGAGAGGCTGCGTCTGCGCCGCTGCACGGTCCTGGCCAACTCGGCGTTCACGGCGGAGTGGATTCAGAGGCGCTGGGGCGTGCCTGCCACGGTTCTCCATCCGCCGGCGCGGACGGTGACTCCCGCCGCCAAGGAGCGCATCATCCTCTCCGTCGGCCGGTTCCACGGTGGCGCGCGCTCCAAGCGACAGCTCGAGATGGTGGCGGCGTTCCGTCAGCTCCGGGAACGGGACGGGACCGAGGGGTGGCGGCTTCACCTTGTGGGCTCCGCGATGGACCACGCCTACGTCGAGACGGTCCGGGCGGCGGCTCGGGACCTGCCCGTGGAGTTGCACCTGGACCTGCCGGCGAAGGAATTGGACGACCTCTACGGCCGGGCCTCCCTGTACTGGCACGCCACGGGGCTGGGCATCGACGAGGGTGCTCGACCGGAGAACGTCGAGCACTTCGGGATCACCACCGTGGAGGCCATGTCCGCCGGCGCGGTGCCGGTGGTCATCCGCAAGGGCGGCCAGCCAGAGATCCTGGGGGACCCTCCCACGGGCCTGCTGTGGGACTCCGTGGATGAGCTCGTGGAGGGGTCGGTGGGCCTGATCAGGGATCCGGGTGCGAGGGAGGACCTGGCCGGCGCGGCTCGGCGCCGCGCCCGCGCCTTCGACCTGGCCGGTTTTCCCGCCCGTGTGCGGGAGGCCATGGAGTTGGCCGCATGAAGCTGTGCCTCGTGATCCCCGACGGCGTGGGGATACGGAACTTCCTGTTCACGGAGTTCGTGGATCGCCTTCTGGATTCCGGGCAGGTGGTGGCCTGGCACGCACTGCCCGAGTCCAGCGTGGCGTCGGTGGCGCGTCGCTGGCCGGGCGTTCGGTGGGAGCGCCTTCCTGACTACCGGGAAGCGCCCGGTGAGCGCCTGCTACGGAACGCCAAGACGTACTCACAGATCTACTGGCGCCAGCCGAGGGATCAGGCCCGCGTCATGCTCTCTTTCCGAAGGCCCACGGGGTCCCTTCGCCGCCAGGCCTTCGAACACGCGAGCCGGTGGCTCGGCCGCGCCATGGGATCCCGTCAGGGAACGCTTGCGCTGCACCGGGCCCACGGGGCCCTGGTGGAGAGGCGGCCGTACTTCCCGGCTTTCGCGGTATTCCTGGAGCGCGAGCGGCCGGACGTGGTCTTCTGCACCCACCAGCGGGCCAGCCGGGCCGTGCCCGCGATGCTGGCTGCGCGGCGCCTCGGCATTCCGACCGCTACTTTCGTGTTTTCCTGGGACAACCTCCCCAAAGGACGCATGGCCGTGCACGCGGACCACTTCCTGGTGTGGAGCGACCACATGCGGGAGGAACTGCTGGGCTTCCACCCCGAGGTGGACGCGGAGGCCGTCCACGTGGTGGGGACGCCCCAGTTCGAGCCCTACTTCGACGAGGACCGCCTGCTTTCGCGCGAGGCTTTCGCGGCCTCGGTGGGACTGGATCCAGCCCGGCGCATCGTGTGCTTCTCCGGCGATGATCGGAACACGTCCCCGGCGGACGATAGGTACCTGGAGGACCTGGCGCGGGCCGTGGCGCAACTGCCCGAGGCCGGGAGGCCCCAGCTCCTGTTCCGGCGCTGCCCCACCGACTGGAGCGACCGGTACGACCGGGTGCTCCAGGCCTATCCGGACATCGCCGTGTGCGACCCCCTCTGGCTCCACGGCGAGAGGGACTGGACGCAGGTCGTGCCCACCGCGGAGGACGCGGGTCTGCTGGCCAACGTGGTGCACCACTGTGACTTGGTGATCAACTTCGCCTCTACGATGGCCCTGGACTTCGCCATCGTGGGCAAGCCCGCGGTGTACGTGGACTACGATCCCCCTGGCGTGCCGTTCGATGGATGGACCTCCGAGGCCATCTACAGGCTCCCCCACTTCTCGACGGTCCATGACCTGGACCCCGTGCACTGGGCCCGAAGCCCCGGGGAGATCGCCAGCGTGGTGTCCCACGCGCTGGCGTTTCCCGACGACCGCCGGGAGGCTCGCGAGGAATGGGTCTCGACCATCGCGACCCGGCCCCTGGACCAGGCTTCCCGGCGCTGCGCGGACGCCCTCGCTCGCATCGCGTCCGGCGGCGTTCAGCCCGGGGCGTCGCCCGCCGCCCGCCACCGGGCCTCCGCGGGTCCGGCCCGCTAGGCGCGGCGCCCCACGTGCACGTCGGCTTCCTGTGCAACGAGTACCCGCCGCTGCCGGCCGGTGGAATCGGAACATCGGTCCAGAACCTGGCACGTGGCCTGGTGGACCTCGGACACCGTGTCACGGTGGTCGGATGGCACGCCCGTGGGGAGGCCTTCGACGACGGCGGGGTACGGGTGATCATGGTGCCGGAGAGCCGGGTGCCCAGGACGGGCTGGCTGATCAACCGCCTGCGGGCCCGGGCAGCGCTGGCGCGTCTGGTGAGGGAGGAAGCCCTGGACATCCTCGAGGTGCCCGACTGGGTAGGGCCGGGCGCCGGGATCCGTCCCGGCTGTCCGGTGGTCGTGCGTTGTCACGGCACGGCCACCTACTTCGGACACCTCACCGGGGAGGCCGTGCGCCCTTCCGTGCGTTGGGCCGAGGCCCTGACATTCCGGGGCGCCGACGCGCTGGGAGCCGTGTCCCGCTTCACGGCGGACGTGACCACGCGGCTCTTCGGACTGTCCCGCCCATTCCAGGTCCTCTACAACGGCCTCGATACGGAGCGGTTCACGCCCGGGGACGCCCCGGCTTCGCGGGAGCCGACGGTGCTCTACTTCGGCACGCTGGTGCGCAAGAAGGGGGTCCTGGATCTGCCCGCCATCTTCTCCCGGGTCGTGGAACTCTGGCCCGACGTCTGTTTCGCCCTCCTGGGGAGGGACTCGCGGGACCGCCGCACGGGCTCTGCCTCCACCTGGGCCCTCCTCCGCGACGCTCTCAGCCCCGCGGCCCGGGAGCGCACTGAGTACCTGGGCCGACTGCCGCCCGACGAGGTCGCGGCCCATGTGGCTCGGGCTGCGGTATGTGTCTTTCCGTCCTACGCCGAGGCCTTTCCCATGGCGTGGCTGGAGGCCATGGCGTGTGCCAGCCCCCTCGTGGCCTACGACATCGGCTGGGCACGGGAGAGCGTGGAGGACGGAGTGTCGGGCGTGCTGGTCCCTCCGGGGGACGCCGGGGCCGTGGCCCGGGAGGTGACGGCGCTCCTGGCCGACGCCGGCAGGCGCGCCGTGATGGGGGCCGCGGCGCGTCGGCGGGTGGAGACGCTCTTCTCCACCGAGGCGGTGGCCCGCCGGAGCATGGATTGGTACCGCTCGACCCTGGAGGCCCACCGTGCCCGGTGAGCCCCGCATCGCTCTGGTGATCTGTACCTACCGGAGGCCCGCGGCGGTGCTGACCCTGCTGCGGGCGCTGGCTGATCAGACCCGGGGTCCCGACGAGGTGTTGGTGGTGGACGGGTCCCCAGGGCCGGAGACCGCCAGGGTGCTGGAAGGGGCGGGCCTCCTCGAGGCGGACGGCTTCGCCTACGCTCAGGTGGGGGAGGAGGACCGAGGCCTCACCCGGCAGCGCAACTGGGGCGTCGCCCACACGCGTTCCGAGATCGTGGCGTTCCTGGACGACGACACGGTCCCGGAGCCCACCTACTTCGAGGAGGTACGGGCGTGCTTCGGGCGCCACCCCGATGCGGTGGGAGTGGGCGGGTATATGACCAATGAGGTCGCGTGGAGAGCCCCCGGCGTGGTCCGGGGCCCGGCGTCCATCTCCGTCTTCCGTCTGGACGGCTGGGAGCGCCGGGAGGACGTCCGCTGGCGGCTGCGGCGACTCCTGGGCCTGGCCAGCCCCCAGCCTCCCGGACGCATCCCCCGGTCGGGGCACGGGCGCCCGGTGACCTACTTTCCTCCCTCGGGGGAGGACCGCGAGGTGGACTTCATCGTGGGAGCAGCTTTCGCGTGGAAGCGGGACCTCCTGGAGAAGGAGAGCTTCTCCCGCTTCTTCGAGGGCTACGGCCTGTACGAGGACTTCGAGTACTCGGTTCGGGCCAGCCGGCATGGTGCCCTCGTCCTGTGCACGGCGGCCCGGCTGGGGCACCACCACGCGGAGGGAGGACGGCCCGACGCCGTGCGCTACGGGCGGATGGTGGTCCGCAACGGCTGGTACGTGTGGCGCAGCAAGTGGCCGCGCCCGTCCCTCGGGGACCGAGCGCGCTGGTGGGCCACGACGTTCCTGTTGGCCGGGTGTGTGGTCGCCGACGCGGTGCGAGGCCGGGAACCGGGACAGGCCCTGGCCCAGGCCCTGGGGAGGATCCAGGGTGCCGTTGGCGTCCTGCTGGACCCTCCCTGCGGACCGGCGGAGGAGCGGGATGGCTGACCCGCGGCCCGTGATCCGCGCGCGCCTCCGTGACGGGCTCGTCGTCGGGATCGACCGGTTCGCCGCCGGAGGCCACGAGGCTCTGGCGGTGGCGGACGCGGACCCCACCCGCGCCTTGCCAGCGCTGGCCCGGGGGCACCCGGGGGCGGCGGTGGCGTGGATCGACGAAGTCCTGGTGGAGCGGGTCGCGTCGCCGGACAGCTGGGCCGGCCGCCTGCGCCATCCCCTGGAGGTCCTGCACCTGGGCCGGACGTTCCGGGAGGCGGAAAACGCTCCGGACATGGGGCTTCTTCACTGGGACGCGCCGGCCCTGGTGCAGGCGCCGGAGGAGGGCCGCTTCCCCACCTGGCTGGTGTCCTCGGCGGCGGGCGTCACCTCCGCGGAGCTGCTCGCGCATCTGGACCTGGACGAGGGGGCGCCCTCGTTCAGAGCAGCGCTGTTGGATTTCGGCTACCGCGGATGGCGGGCGGGGGCGTTCGCGTACCACGAGCCGGCCCTCCTCGCGAAGGCGGTGCCTGCCGGCGCGCGCGCGTGCCTCCAAGGCCGCCTCACCGACGCCGAGGCTGCCTGGCTCGTCCGGCGCATGAAGGGCCGCAAGTGGATCCCCTTCTGGGCGTTGGCCCGTGCCAGGGCGGGGCTGGGGCTGCCCGTGAAGGCGCTGGTCTGCGGCGTCCTCGATGGCATGACCGGGCGTGGTGGGGGAAGCCCCGCCCCGGTGGCGGATCCGTCCGCCCTGGCACCGGGTCCCGCCTCAGCCGGTGCGCCGCCAAGGGTGGACGCGCTCATCCCCACGCTGGGCCGCCCCACGGAGCTTGCCGACGTGGTCCGGGATCTGGCGGCGCAAACCGTCCCGCCGACTCGGGTGCTCGTGGTGCATCAGGATCTCCCCGGCACCGGCGTCACCCGGGCCGCGGTGGAGGAAGCCCTGGCCGGCTCCTGGCCCTTCGAGGTGGTCCTGTCGACGTCGGACCGGGTCGGGGCGTGCAGGGCCCGCAACCTGGGACTCGCCAGGGTCGAGGCGGACTGGATCTTCCTGCTGGACGACGATGTCCGGCTTCCGCCGCGGTGCCTCGAGCACCTCCACGGTACGGCTGTCGCGTACGGTGTGGAGGCGGTGTGCGCGGCGGTCTACATCCCCCGTCTTGAGTCCGTGCCAACGGACATACGGGTCAGATCCTGGCCGAGCCTACCCTCTGGAGCCGCGTTTGTGTCCCGGCGAGCGGCTCAGGAGGCGGGTGGCTTCGACGAGCGGCTGGAGCACGGCTGGGGGGAGGACTACGAATGGGGCATCCGCCTGCGCCTGGCTGGGACCGAAGTGGCATTGACCTCTCACGAGCCCGTCCAGCATCTCAAGGCCGAAACGGGAGGCTTTCGTGCCCCGATCCGCCGGCCCTGGGACGACGATCCCGTCCGCCCCCGGCCCGCCCCCACCGTCGTCCTCTCCCGCCGGCTGCACGCGTCCCGGGAGATGCGGACGGGCTACCGGCTCTTCTACGCCCTGTCCCGCCTCGGCCGCACCGCCTGGTGGCGGTGGCCCCGGGAGGTCGTGCGCATCCCCGGGGAGTTCCGGCGTGCCCTCCACTGGGCCACGGAGTTGGAGGAGGGCGGGGTGAGGGACACCGGAGGACGCGGGTGAGCTCCGTGCGCCGCCTGTGCGTCGTGACCCACGTGATCCACTACGTCCATGAGGGGCGGCTGTACGCCTACGGCGCCTACGCCCGGGAGATCGAGGCCTGGGCCCGCCTGTTCCCGGAGGTGGTCCTTGCCGCGCCCCGTAGCGATGAGCCCCCACCGGGCGAGGCGAGAGCACTGGCGGCGGACAACATCACGCTCGATCCGCAACCCAGTTGGGGAGGCGTGGGCCTGGGGGCGAAGATCCGGGGCGCCTTGAAAGTGCCCGTGGCCGCCGTGGGCTTGTGGGCCACGGCCCGCCGCTGCGACGCCCTCCACATCCGGTGCCCCGGGAACCTCGGGCTACTCGCGGCGCTCCTGGGCCGGTTGCTGGCGCGCCGGCGGGTGGCCAAATACGCGGGGCAGTGGGGTCACTACGAGGGGGAGCCCGCGACCTTCCGGTTTCAGCGCTGGCTCCTTCGGTCGCGCTGGTGGGGCGCGCCGGTGACCGTCTATGGCACATGGCCAGGCCAACCCCCCCACGTCGTCCCCTTCTTCACGTCCATGTTGGACGACGCTCAGATCCGCCGGGGCGTGGAGGTCGCGTCCGCCCGGCCGCATGGCGCGCCCCGAGCCCGGATCCTCTTCGTGGGCCGACTCACGCCTCAGAAGAACACGGACGTGCTCCTCAGGGCCGTGGCTTCCCTGGACTCCGCCGACCCGGTCGAGGTTACTCTGGTGGGGGACGGGCCGGAGCGAGGCCGTCTCCAGCAACTGGCCCGGGAGCTGGGCCTGGAAGGGAGGGCGCACGTCGTGGGAGGCGTGCCCTTCGAGCGCGTCCTTGACGCCTACGCGAGTCACGACGTTCTCGTCCTGCCCTCCCAGACGGAGGGTTGGCCGAAGGCCATCGCCGAAGCCATGACCTTCGGCCTGGTGTGCGTGGGTCCGGATCGAGGCATGGTGCCGGAGATGCTCGGGGAGGGCCGGGGCTTCGTCGTACCCCCGGGGGACGAGACGAGCCTCGCCGCGCTCCTCGGCGACATCCTGCGCAGGCCGGAAGTCACCGCTGGTGTCGGCGCCCGGGCGTCGTCGTGGGCTTCCCGCCACTCCCTGCCCGAGTTGGAAGACTCGCTTCGCCGCTTGCTGTCGACCTGTTGGCGGGTGGACCTGGCCGCCTCGCCCACCGGGGGCGAGCCGCCGTCCCGTCAGGAGAGGGCACCGTGAGCGGAATCCCCGTCCTGCACGCGGTGGGCACCCTGGACCTCGGCGGGGCCGAGCGCGTTGCGGTCGGACTGGCCAACGCCTGGGCCCGGGCCGGTCAGGCGAGCCACCTGTGCAGCACGCGCCGGGAGGGTCCCCTGGCGAAGGAGGTGGACGGGGCGGTCGGCCGCCTGCGCCTGGACCGGCGTGCGCGCCTGGACCCCCGAGCCGTCCTCCGCCTGCGGAGCTATCTGGTCCGGCACGACGTTCTTGTCCTCCACGCGCATGGCCCCGCCGTCTACCTGAGTTGGCTCGCGTCCTGGCTGCCGCCGGGGGTGCCGGTCGTGTGGCACGCCCACCACGGTGCGCTGGCGGGTGGGCCCGCAACGCGCGCTCTGCGCGTGGTTTGCCGCCGAGTGGCCGCGGTCGTCGCGGTCACGCCGGAGCTGGCTCGGTGGGCCCAAGAGACCCTCCCCCTTGCGGGTCGCGAGGTCCTGTTCCTGCCGAACTTCGTGGAACCCGCGGCGGAGGGCGGCACTGTGGAGGAGTTGCCCGGGGAGCCCGACCGACGGATCGTATGCGTGGCCAACGTGCGCGAGGAGAAGGACCCCCTCAACGTCATTCGGGCCATGGCTCGGGTCGCCGCGCAGGAGCCCCGGTGGACCCTGCTGCTGGTGGGTGGGGTTGTGGACTCCGCGCTCTCGACCGAGCTGGATGCCGAGATCGTGAAGCTCGGTCTGGGGGGGCATGTGGCGCGCCTGGGCCTCCGCCAGGACGTGCCGGCGTTGCTGCGGAGTAGCCGGATCGGGGTTCTGCCCTCCTCGGCCGAGGGCTTTCCCCTGGTGCTTCTTGAGTACGGAGCCGCGGGTCTGCCGGTCGTGTGCACGGATACGGGTGCGTGCGCTGAGATTCTGGATGGTGGCGAGGCAGGGATCCTCGTTCCACCGCGTGACCCGGACCGGATCGCTGAGGAGCTTCTGGGCCTGATCCGGTCGGAGGAGCGTCGCCGCCAGCTCGGGCGGCGGCTTCGGCAACGTGTGGAGTCTGAGTACGGCCCGCGGCGGGCCGTCGGCTCACTCATGTCTTTGTACGAGCGGGTGCTCGCGGGGGGTTGAACCAACTTGGAGAATCAGACGCTCGCGCTGGAGACCCCGCGGGCCGGGCCCCGCCGGGCCGAAGCCGAGGGCCCCACGCTGACCGTGTTCGTCTCCGCATTGGGGGCCCACGCGCTGCTCGGCCTGGCCATGACACGGAGCCTGCTCCTGGCCCAATTCCACTTCTACACCGTGGCCGGAGTCGGTGTTCTGCTGGCGCTGTCGGGGCGCCGCGTCCGGGGCGTCCTCTACGTCGTGGCCTATGCGGTGGCCTCGGAGGTGCTGTGGCGGAGGACGGACGGGGCGCCGTTCTATGAGGGCGCCAAGTACCTGGCGGCGGGCCTGATGCTCCTGTCCCTCACTCGCTTCCCTGGCCGGGTGCGACTCAAGATACTGCCCGTCCTTTTCTTCATCCTCTTCCTCCCGTCCCTGACCGTGACCCTGTCGACGATGCCGCTGAATCAGGCGATCGATCAGACCAGCTTCTACCTGTCGGGCCTGTTCATTCTCGCCGTGGGCGCCTGGTACTTCCA
>Ga0214471_10004554_pt1 | contig 10705 bp, 10 predicted proteins | sample RVTome_5_FD_207665 | JGI IMG/M metagenome (GOLD analysis project Ga0214471, IMG submission 207665) | Soil microbial communities from uranium-contaminated site in the Upper Colorado River Basin, Wyoming, United States - RVT142D155 | ecosystem: Environmental > Terrestrial > Soil > Contaminated >... | reverse complement strand
TCGCTGTAGAGGTCGTCGAAATGGAGCCACTTGCCGTAGGGGCCGTAGGTGATGATGACCGGATAGCGGCCGTCCTCGATCGGGCGGTAGACGTCGGCCCGCACCACCAGGCCGTCCTCCATCGCGATCGGCACGTCCCAGTCGATACGCATGCCATCGCGGATTTCGCTGCGTTCGCGATATTCCATACTCTCTTATGTCGTAACTATCCGGATTGGTACAAAGTCGCAGACGGCCGATGCGCCGGCAGCCCGCGTTGGCAAACGGATACGCCGCTAGCTAACCTTGACCGGCTGTCCCGTCTGCGCCGACTTGACGAGGGCCTCGAAGACGGCGACGCCGTGTACGATCTGCTCGGCGGTCACCGGAAACGCGGCTTCGCCCTGCACCGCCGCGGCGAATGCCTCCAGGCCGGCTTTCACCGGATTGAAGCCCTTGTTCTCGATCACCTCCGGCTGCGGCCCCGGGCCATGTCCCGGTTGGCTCGGGCCCGGGATGAAGCGGAACGTGTCGAGGCCCGGTCTCGTGGTCTCGGCAATGCCCTGCGTGCCGAAGACCGCGATGCAATAACTCGCTGCGCTCGCCAAGGTGCAGAAATTGGTCGAGATCACGCCGTTCTTGTGTTTCATCGTGAATACGGTCGTGTCGTCCACGAGCGGCGCCGCGCGGCGGGTGTTGACGCAGTAAACCTCGTCGACTTCGCCGCACAAGTCGATGAAGCCGTCGACCAGGTGCACGCCCAGTCCCGTCATCGCGCCGGCCGGCGTCTCCTCCGGATTGGTGCGCCACGATTCCTTGGGCAGCGCGAGGCCGCTCGGGGAACTCACCTCGCCGACGCAGAACGAAATGGTGCCCAGGCGGCCGTCCCGAACGCGTTTGCGGATTTCGCCGATGGACGGGTGGAAGCGGCGCTGAAAGTCAACGCCGAGCACGACTCCCGCTGTCCTGACGGCATCGAGCGCGGCCCGCGCGCTCGCCACCGTGAGCGTGAACGGTTTCTCGACGTAGATGTGCTTTCCGGCCTGCGCCGCGCGCTTGATGTGCTCTTCGTGCTGGCTGTGCGGCGTGGTGAAGACGACGGCGTCGATCCCGCCGTCTTTCAGGACGCTGTCCAGATCGTCGCGCAGCTCGATCTTTCTATCGCGGCAGAATTCCTCCGCCTTGGCGCGGGTGCGTGTGTTGGCGGCGACGAACGCGATCTTGTCGCTCTTGCCCTGCACGGCGTCGACGATGGTTTTTCCCCACCAGCCCAGGCCAACGATTGCGGCTCGAATCATAGGTCCTCCTCACGGTTGGTGCTGCGTATGATCAAGACGAATGATACTTCACGGCGGATGTGACGTCCGTCATTTCCGGCCACCTAGTGCGGCGGCCCCACTCGAAATAGCGCCTTGTCCGCCTGATCGAGCTGGGCGATCAGCCCGGTTTCCCAGTCGAGGTATCGCTTCATCGCTGCGCGATTGCCGGCGTGGCGGTCATGCACGAAGAAGAGATAATCAATGCACTCGGCGTCGGGCGGGGTATCGGGCGAGGCGTTCGATCCCAAACCCGCGCGCGTCCAGGCGGCAAGGCCGCCGGCGAGCAAACGCACGTCTTTCAGCCCGGCTTCGATCAGGTCCGTTGCCGCAAGGCGTGCGATATCCGCATCATCCGCTACCAGCACGATGGGTTCGTTTGCGCTCTTCGCTGCGGCAGCAAGGCGGGGGCGTATGCTCCAGCGGCTGCCGGGTACATGTGCCTTGCGGAAGCGCATGCTCGGGCCCAGGTCGAATACCGTGCACGTTCCGGCGTCGAGCGCGCGCTTGAGATCGGCGGCTGAGAGGGCGGGCGGCTGCGGCAAGTGAGGCTTTGAAGGCTGGGGTGCAGCGAGTCCGGAACGGACACCGTCTTCGAGCACGTGGACCTCGAATCCCAGTTGCTTGAGCCAGCTCGCAACGACGGGCGCGCGAACGGTTTCACCGCCGTCGACCAGCACGATCCGGGCATTGCGCACGCCCACCCATTGATCCGTGGCCTGAATGAGCTGCCCGCCGGGGGCGTGCACTGCGCCGGGCAGGGAGCCGGCGTTGAATTCCTCCGGCGTGCGCACGTCGCACAGATAGGTGGTGCGGTTCCCGTCGTCAAACCACGCTTCGGCGTCCTGCGCCGTGACGGTCGCAATCGAGAACCGCGCCATCAGTTTCCGCGCAGCGGTTTGCTGCGCCGGTAGCGCGGCCTCATCGATCTTGTCCGGATATTTGCGCGAGGCGTTGTATTCAAGCTCGAAGTCGGCGAGGCGCCAGCCCTGCGTGCCGTTCTCCAGGGCGTAGACCGGATTGGGCACGCCGAAGTTGATCAGCGTCTGTGCGCCGAGTATGGAGCGGGTGCGGCCGGCACAGTTCACGACGATCGTGGTGCTGGGATTCCGGACCATGCTCGCAATGCGGTACGGCAGCTCCGCGTTCGGGCAGCAGGTGCTTCCCGGAATGGTCATTTTCTGATGTTCGTGCACAGGCCGCCCGTCGAAAAGAACAAAATCCTCGCCGGCTTCTTTCATGCGCACGAGTTCCCGTGCCGTGATGCGCGGCGTGTGGTAGGCGTGCTCGACCAGTTCACCGAAGAGCTTGCTCGGCACGTTCACACCGGCGAACAGCGTGTGGCCGGACTCGGCCCAGCCTGTCGTGCCGCCGTCCAGGATGGCGACATCGGTATACCCGGAATCTTCCAGGCGCCGCGCTGCCAACTCGGCGACGCCGCTCTCGCCGTCGTCGCACAGCACGATGCGCACCGACTTGCGTGGCGCCAGGGTGACGATGTCGAACTCGAGGCGGCTGTAGGGAAGGGGCGTCGCGAAGAGGAGGTGCGATTCGCCGAACTGACCCGCTTCGCGCACGTCGAAAAGCGCAATTTCCGCGCCGTCGTGGAGCATGGATTTGAGTGCCTGAGGGGAAACGCGTCTGGGGGCGGGCATAGTGGAAGAAGAGAGGATCGATATTTTTCAGCGCAGGAGCAGCGGCAGGCCGCTCGCGATCAGAATCGCCGCGACGAGGCGCTTGAATGCAAGCGGCGCGAGGTTGGCGTGAACGTGATTGCCGATGAAGACGCCGAGCGCCATCATCGGCAATGCGACAGCGCAGGCGATCATCACTTCACGGTCGAAGGCGCCGACGGAAACGTAGCCGGCACCGCGAAAGAACCCCAGGCCCAAAAGAATGCCGGCGACGGTCGCGCGAAACTCGTTCTTGCCGTGCTTCAGCAGATCGAGATAAATGGCGAAGAACATGCCCGCCATCGAGCCGAATATCGTGCCGACGAAGCCCGCTGTCGCACCGGCGGTGGGTGCGATCGCGATCATCGGCAACTTTACTTTTAGTGTCGGCCGATCGCTGGCCCACAGCGAGTACAGGCCATAGGCAGTCACGAACACGCCGAGCGCTGTCGCCAGCGTGCGCGCGTCAAGAACTTTGAAAAAGTAGAGCCCGGCTGCTGCGCCGAGGGCGCACCATGGCATCACCCGCCACAGGTCGCGCCACACGATATGTTTGTACTCGGTGCGGAGAATTACGGCCGAGGAAAGGATGCCCAGAAAGGTCACCATCGGCACCACGGTCTTGAGCGACATCACCCAGGCGAGCAGCGGCACGGTCACGCCGCCAAACCCGGCACTGCCGCGGATCGCATACGAGACGATGATGACAAGACAGAAAAAAAGCAGCTGCAGCAGGCTGAGCGTTTCCATCGTGACGCAGCCGTGCGCTGCCCTTACTTTTTGGACTTGTCGTGGACCGCTGGCCCTCCGCCCAGCAGGGCGGCCGTGGGCCGATGGGGCCGGTGGCGCCCCGGTAGCGGCGCCGCGTGCGTGGCCTGTGGCCCGCCGTCAGGCGCCGGTTCGTACGGCTTGCTGAAGTCGAATGTCGATTCCGGGTTGTGATTGACGACCGCGTCCGATGACAATCGCGACTGGGGTTTGCGGTCACGGCGATCAGGGGCGCCCCCGCGCGGGCGCGGTTTTGCGGTGGCCGGCGCGCGATCGAAAGCAGGGGCCGCCATGCGCGGCAGCGTGCGCTTGAGCAGCTTCTCGACTTCCACCAAAAGCTTGTTCTCCTCCGGACTGACCAGGGAGATCGCTTCCCCCGCCAGGCCGGCGCGCCCCGTGCGGCCGATGCGGTGCAGGTAGTCTTCGGGCGTGTAGGGCAGCTCGTAATTGACGACAAACGGCAGCTCTTCGATGTCGAGTCCGCGCGCCGCGATGTCGGTTGCAACCAGCACGGTGGACTTGCCCTGCTTGAATTCGGCCAGCGCCAGCTCGCGCTCGGTCTGAGTGCGGTCGCTGTGAATGGCGGTGGCGGCAAGGCCGTCGCGCACCAGTTCGCGCGCGAGCCGGTTGGCATCGCGTTTCATGCGAACGAATACGAGCACCTGCTTGATCTCGCGGCTGCGGATCAGGTGGGCAAGCAGCGCGCGCTTGCGCGGCGCCGGGATTTCGAAGACCTGGTGCGATACCAGGTCGGCCGGCGCGTTGCGGCGCGCGACTTCAATCATGGTCGGGCTATGCAGGAGCTGGTCGGCGAGCCTGCGGATCTCGTCGGAGAAGGTTGCCGAGAACAGCAGGTTCTGCCGCTGGCGTGGCAGAACCGCGAGGATGCGCTTGATGTCCGGCAGGAACCCCATGTCCAGCATGCGGTCGGCCTCATCGAGCACGAGAATCTCCACGCGCGACAGGTTGACGCTCTTCTGCTGCAGGTGGTCGAGCAGCCGACCCGGGGTCGCGACCAGGATCTCGACGCCGGCGTGCAGCGCTTTTGTCTGCGGGCCGATGTCGATGCCGCCGTAGACCACGGTGGAACGAAGCGGAAGATATTTGCCGTAGGTGCGCACGCTATCCTGCACCTGTGCGGCGAGTTCCCGCGTCGGCGTCAGAATCAGCGCACGCACCGGATGGCGCGCCGGTGACAGGCTGGTGCTCGCTTGCGGGGCGAGCAGCTGGAGAAGCGGCAGCGTAAAACCGGCGGTCTTTCCGGTGCCGGTCTGCGCGCAGCCCATGATGTCACGCCGCGCGAGGATCGGCGGTATGGCCTGGAGCTGGATGGGAGTAGGTTCCTCGTAGCCCTGATCGGCCACCGCACGCAACAATTCGGGGAGCAGCTTCAGCGAAGCGAAAGACATCTCGACAATCTCGGAAACGGAGCAGGGATAGCGCCAGTACGAACGATGCGATTCTGCACTGAGACTACCGGCATCGGCCGCGGACAAGCGGGTGGACTGAAAGCGTCAAAGAACTCACGGACCGAGATTATACTCCGTGACGCGAAAGCGGGTTAACCGCGAGCCGTTGCCCGCACTTGCCGCCACCCTGCGCGGCAGCGCCTCCGCGCCCGGCTTCAAAACGACATAAAAATTCGGAAAAGTGGTAAATTGTTGCATCGCGCAGAGCGGTCATGGCGCAGAACGGCGCCCGACCCCTGGCAGAAACCGGAAGATAGATTGCTCGAACACATGCATCTGGCTGTTGAAGAAACCGCGTTACGCGGCGCGTACCCGCTGATACTGACGCTCGACACCCATGGCGTGCCGCACCGTTGGATCAGCTGGCAGCACGCGTGCTATTACCATGCGAAGCACCAGGTCGCGTGGAGCCTGGGGGAGGCCGCGTTCACCGTGTTTGGCGGGTTGAATCGGGTCACCGGCGAGCGTTCGAGCATCACCTCGACGAGCATCATCGCGATCAAGGGCAAGGCGATGGCGATGAAGGCGTTCAGCCAGGTCCCGCCGCTCAACAATCGCGAGTTGTTCCATCGCGACCGTCAGATCTGCGCCTACTGCGCCGGCATGTTCCCGATCTCAAAGCTTACGCGCGACCACGTCGTGCCGTTTTCGCGCGGGGGGCGGGACATCTGGATGAACGTGGTGACCGCATGCCGCTCATGCAACGAGAAGAAGAGCGACCGCACGCCGGAGCGGGCCGGGATGGAGTTGATTTATCTGCCGTACGTGCCGAACCGCGCCGAATATCTCATTCTCACCAATCGCCGGATCCTCGCCGACCAGATGGAATTTCTGGCGCAGCACGTCCCCGCGCAAAGCCGTCTGCATCAAAAGAACGCCTGAGCCCCTAGCCGCACGTGCGCAGCGCGAGCGCCTGGAGTATTTCGCCCGATACGCCGTCCTGTACGAACGCGCTGACGTGCAGGTCTTTCGTCTTCCAGCCCGCGCCGAAGCGGAAGGTATGGCTGAATTGCGTTGACCGCCCCTGCCAAGCGCGGAAGGGGCCCGCCAGTTCGCGCACCACGAAATCGTGCTGCAGGTGTTTGCCGCGGTTTTCGCCGCGCGTTACGCGGCTGGCGAGATTATTTTCGTAGAGCGCGACATAAGTCTGGACCGCATCGTGCGCGCTGCTGCCGTGGAGCGTGGCGGTGCCCGTGACCGAAAGCGCGCCTGCCGGATCCGGGTTCAGCGCGAGACGGAGGGAAGCGCCGGGCGGGCGCTGATTGAGTGCCGCGATCCGTTCCCCGCCGTCATCGCGCACGAGCCCCCGCCGGAAATCCCTGCCATCGAGCAGCAGCTGCGGGGTATAAACGAAGCGCGCCCGATTGCGTGCGCTCGCGGCCTGCTGGCGGTCGGTAAACTTCTTCTGCGCGTAGGGATCGGGCCAGCCGAGATGGTTCCAGTAATCCACATGGAAGCCGAGCACAACAAGGCGTTCCAGCCCGAAACCGCGTGCGGGCAGGGCGCTTACCCAGCGGTCCGTCGGCGGGCAACTGTCGCAGCCTTCCGAGGTGTACAGTTCGAGCAGCGCGACGCGACGCTCGCCGCTCACCGCGGCGCACTGAGAAGATAGCGCGCTCGGTGCGGTGCCCAGCATCGCAAGCAGGGCGACGAAAATATGCGGTTTCATGGCCTCTTTCTGTTCGTCATTGGTCATCCGCCGCGGCGGGAAACTTACAGATGCCCATGCGTGTCATTGAGAGACGCGCCAACTTTTCTGCTATGCTGCCGTCCTTTGCCCGGTATATCACGATGATTTTGATGGTCTTTATCTGATGTTCGATCTGCACTGCCACTCGACGCGTTCGGACGGCCTGCTGGCGCCGGCCGCGGTGGTCGCACGCGCGGCGCAGCGCGGCGTGCGCACCCTGGCGTTGACCGACCACGACGAAGTAAGCGGCCTGCGTGAGGCGCGCGAACGGGCGGCCGATGTTGGTCTCAGCTTAATCAACGGCGTGGAGATCTCGGTCACCTGGAGCGGTCGGACATTGCACGTCGTCGGCTTGCACATCGACCCTGAGAACCCTGAACTCACCGCCGGCCTGGAGCAAATTCGCGACGGACGCCAGCACCGCGCGGAGAACATCGCATCAGGGCTGGAGGCGGCGGGCGTCGAAGGCAGCCTCGTCGGCGCCCGTTCCTACGTGACCAACCCGGAACTCGTCGGCCGCACCCATTTCGCGCGTTTTCTGGTGGCGCTCGGGCGCGCGAGCGACGTGCAGTCCGTATTCCGAAAGTATCTGACCGCCGGCAAGCCGGGCTATGTGGCGCACCAATGGGCGAGCCTGGAGCAGGCAGTGTACTGGATCAGGGCAAGCGGAGGCATTGCGGTGCTGGCGCATCCCGGACGTTACGGGCTGAACAACGCCGAACGCGAGTCGCTGCTTTCGAGTTTCGTCGGGATGGGGGGCGGCGCGATCGAGGTGGTCACCGGCAGCCACACTCCCGATCAGTACGTTATATGGGCAGGCTACGCGCGGCGCTTTGGCCTCCTTGCCTCCACTGGATCCGATTTTCATGGGCCGGGAGAAAGCCGGCGTGATTTCGGCGAACTGCCCGGGTTGCCGGCAGGGTGCACGCCGGTATGGGAAAAATTCTAAGCGCGGAGTGATGAACGCCCGTTTTCCGGATTCAGGGATCGGCACTCTGTACTCGTCACTCATCGCTCGTCGCTGTTCTTCATGGCCCAGTTCTTCTCCATCCATCCCGACAATCCGCAACCGCGGCTGATCCGGCAAGCGGCGGAAATCGTGCGCGATGGGGGCGTCATCGTCTATCCCACCGACTCCTGTTATGCGCTGGGTTGTCACCTTGGCGACAAGACCGCGGTCGAGCGCATGCGCGCCATTCGCCAAGTGGGGCCGGGGCACCATTTCGCGCTGGTGTGCCGCGACCTGGCCGAAATAGGCGTCTACGCCAGAGTGGACAACCAACAGTTCCGCCTGCTCAAGGCAACCACGCCCGGGAGTTACACGTTCATTCTGCAGGCGACGCGCGAAGTGCCGCGGCGCTTGCAGCACCCGCGCCGCAAGACGATCGGGCTACGGATTCCCGACCACAAGGTGGTGCGGGCGCTGCTGGCTGAACTGGGGGAGCCGCTGCTCTCGTCCACACTGCTGATGCCGGGCGAGGAAGAGCCGCTCAACGATGCACAGGAGATTCGCCGGCGCCTGGAGCATCAGGTGGATCTCATCCTTGACGGCGGTTCGTGCGGCATCGAACCGACGACGGTGGTGAATCTCACCGGGGAGACGCCGGTCGTCACGCGGACCGGCAAGGGCAGTGTCGAGCCGTTTGCGCTCTGAAAGTTTACTGCGCATTCCCTGTTAAAATCAGCCTTTCCCCAAAACCATAATCCGCCGTGGCACTCCGGTCCACGCGGTCAATAACGGCATTCATGGATCTAAGCCTCGTCCAGACGATCGCCATCTACGCGTTGCCCGTCATCTTCGCGATCACGCTGCATGAGGCGGCACACGGCTACGTCGCGAAACATTTCGGCGATCTGACCGCTTATGCCGAGGGCCGCGTCAGTCTCAATCCGCTGCGCCATATCGATCCGATCGGCACCGTGGCGTTGCCGCTTGCGCTGCTCGCGTTATCGAAGCTTTTCGGCGGAGGTGGCATCTTGTTCGGCTGGGCGAAGCCGGTGCCGGTCAATTTCGCCAATCTGCGCCATCCCAAGCGCGACATGCTGTGGGTGGCGGCCGCCGGGCCATTCAGCAATCTGGTGATGGCCTTGTTATGGGCGCTCGCGGTGAAGATCGGTCTGGGTGCATCGGAAAATTCCTTTGCGCTGCCGCTCGCGCTGATGGGCGCAGCCGGCATATTCGTGAACGTGATCATCATGGTGCTGAATCTGATGCCGCTGCCGCCGCTCGATGGAGGTCGCATCCTGGTGAGCCTGCTGCCGCATCGCCTCGGTTATATTGTTTCGCGGATCGAGCCCTATGGATTCATTATTCTGATCGTGCTGCTGTTCTCCGGTGTGCTCGGTATGATCCTCTGGCCCCTGATCGGCACGATGATGTCGCTGATCGCGGCGCTGATCGACGTACCGGTCGTCGATCTGCTCAAGCTCGCCAACGTGATTTAGCTGAAGAAAACGATATGTTCATCAATCGAGTCCTGTCCGGCATGCGTCCCACAGGCAGTCTGCATCTCGGTCATTATCACGGCGTACTCAAGAACTGGATCAGGCTGCAGCACGAGTACGAATGCCTGTTCTTCGTCGCGGACTGGCATGCGCTCACCACGCACTACGACACGCCGGAGATCGTGGAGCAGAACGTATGGGAGATGGTGATCGACTGGCTGGCGGCCGGGGTGGATCCCGGGCAGGCGACCCTGTTTGTCCAGTCGCGGGTGCCCGAGCATGCCGAACTGCACCTTTTGCTGTCGATGGTCACGCCGCTGGGATGGCTGGAGCGTATCCCGAGCTACAAGGACCAGCAGGAAAAGCTGACCAGCAAGGACCTGTCGACCTATGGTTTTCTCGGCTATCCGTTGCTGCAAAGCGCCGACATCCTGATCTACCGCGCAAATCGCGTCCCGGTGGGGGAAGATCAGGTGCCACACATCGAGTTCACGCGCGAGATCGCGCGCCGGTTCAACCATATCTTCGGGCGTGAATCGGGATTCGAGCAGAAGGCGGAGGCGGCGGTCAAGAAACTCGGCGCGCGGCGCGCCCGGCTGTACCGCCAGCTGCGTACCCGCTTCATGGAAAAGGGAGATGTCGAGGCGCTCGCGGCAGCGCGCGCGCTGCTCGAAGAAACGCAGAACCTCACGCTTGGCGACCGCGAGCGGCTATTCGGCTACATCGGGGGCGGGGGCAAGATGATACTCTCCGAGCCGGAGGCTTTGCTGACCGAAGCATCCAAAATGCCGGGGCTTGATGGCCAGAAGATGTCGAAGTCGTACAACAACACGATCGCGCTGCGCGAGGACCCCGACAGCGTCGTCAAAAAGATTCGCACCATGCCGACCGATCCCGCACGCGTCAAGCGCTCTGATCCCGGAGAACCGGAAAAATGCCCGGTGTGGCAGCTGCACCTGGTCTATTCCGACGAGGCGCGCAAGCAATGGGTGCAGCAGGGCTGTCGTAGCGCCGGGATCGGCTGCCTCGACTGCAAGCAGCCGGTGATCGATGCGGTGCTCGCGGAGCTGCGCCCCATTCGCGAACGCGCCGAGGAGTACCTGGAGGACCCGACGATCGTCAGGAACATCGTCGCGGACGGCTGCGAAAAGGCCGGCAAGCTGGCGCAGGAAACGATGCGCGATGTGCGCGAGGTGATGGGGCTCAATTACACCTGAGTTTGCCCAGGTCGCAGCGCGCATGAGGCACGGCGGGCGGAGCGCATTTCCAGGTGCGTACCCGCCAGGTTTTTCTGTAGAATACCGCGATGCAGGCGCGCACAAGACGATACAGCCCGGATCCCCGGGTGCATGAGACCCGAAGGGC
>Ga0214471_10004552_pt1 | contig 10707 bp, 7 predicted proteins | sample RVTome_5_FD_207665 | JGI IMG/M metagenome (GOLD analysis project Ga0214471, IMG submission 207665) | Soil microbial communities from uranium-contaminated site in the Upper Colorado River Basin, Wyoming, United States - RVT142D155 | ecosystem: Environmental > Terrestrial > Soil > Contaminated >... | reverse complement strand
GCCATCGTCGCCGACGGCCGTCGCGAGTTCGGCCGCCGTCACCTCGCCCGGTCCGACCCGAATCGTGATCGTTCCGCGCCGCGCCGGGCGACCGGTGACCTCATCGCCCGCGTCGGCGATCGCCTCCGCGGCGTTCTCGACCAGGTGTTCCACGATGCGCCGGATCTCGAGTGGATCGCCGAGCACCTCCGGCGTCGCAGGGTCGAGCGCGGCGACGAGCTCGATGCCCGCCGGAAGCGCCGCCGCGAGGTCCGCTCGAAGGTCATCGACGAGCGCCGGTACCGCCACGTGGTCGGTCGTGAAGCGGGCCCCTGCCGAGTAGGCGTGCATGAGGCGGCTCAACTCCGCCGCCCGGTTCCCGGCGTCCCGGATCGCCTCGATCGTGTGGCGCACCGGAGACCCGGGCTCGATGTCGGCGATCGCGAGCTCGGCGTTCCCGACGACCGCGGTGAGCAGGTTGTTGAAGTCGTGGGCGACGCCGCCGGCCAAGGTCGACAGGCTCGCCACGCGCTGGGCCTCGTGCAACGTGCGGTCGAGTCGGCGCCGTTCGCGGTGCGCCTCGTCGAGCTCGTTCGTCGCCCGGACGGCACGTGCGAGGGCCACCCGCAGGCGCCACGAGTACTGCGACAGGAGGTAGAAAAACAGGCCAATCGCTCCACCCACGGTCGCGACGACGAACGGCTCATGGGCCCACGCCGGCAGCGCCGTCGGAACCGGCTCGGCGACTCCGATGAGCACGATCCCGAAGGACGACACGCCGCACACGAACATGAGACGTCGGATGCGTCGTGGCTCCGGCTCGAACGGAAGCGTGGCCGCGGCGGCGACGAGCGGGAGGATCGTGAGCGCCGGTACCGCCAGCGGCTGGAGCGCTGCGGCGAGCACCGAAAGGGGCAAGATCGGCATCCAGGCGGCCAGCACGATCCGACCCAGCGACCATCGGTCCAGACGGGACGCGACGGCGAGCAGCCAGCCGCCGTAGCCGAGGGTGATCAGGCCGACAACGACCGTTGGACCATCGGCCTGGGCAACCCCGATCGCGATCTGGAGTACGCCGAACATGACCGCCAGCGGGACGATCCGGCGCAGGAGTCCGCGGAAGCGATCCGCACCGGCCGCCCCGAACGTTGGGTCGAGCACGGGAGGCATGGCCATCGGGACGACGGTACGCGCGGCCGCGACCGCCGTCCCTGGCCCGGAAGGTCCGTTCGGCGCTACGTCGCCTGCGTGAGGAACGACGAGACGGCGTCGACGAAGGTGTCCGCGTGCGTGTGGTGGGCGGCGTGCGCGGCCCCCGCGATGATCGCGATCCGACCGTCCCGGAGGCGGGCGTCGAGCGCCTTTGTCGCCTCGCGGAAGACGCCACGGCTTTCGCCGCCGAGAACCTGCAGGACGGGGCAGGCGACCGCCCCGAGGGCGTCGAGCCCGGCGGCCGCCGAGCCCGCCCCGGTCATCTCGCGTGGAATCGTTCCAGCCGCCGCGACCCGGACCGGCCAGATCGGGTTGTCCCGGTACGCCGCCAGTTCCGACGCGTCCATCCCGACGACGTCGCGGAAGAAGGCCTCGAGCGCGTCGGCGGGTCGACCTGCGGCGAGGAGGCCTTCGAAGCGATCGACGAAGCCGGGCGGGTCGAACGATGCGCCCGCCGGCTCCGGCGCCCCTTCGTAGACGACGAGGCGCCCGATGCTTCCGGTGCGCAGCGCCGCACCGAGTCCGCACCGTCCGCCGAACGAGTGGCCGACGACCCCGATCGGTCGCCCCGATTCGTCGGCCAGGCGCTCGGCCACGGCAGTGACGTCCTCGAACTCGCGCTCGATCGCGTACGCCGGACCGTCACCGCTCGCGCCTCGCCCGCGCCGGTCCATCGCATGGACCGCGAACTGCCGGCCGAGCAGCGGATCGATCGCGCGGAACGCGGTGTGGTCGGCCGTCGTCCCGTGGACGAGCAGGACGGGCGGGCCCGTCGGATCGCCGGACGAGAAGACGGCGATCGGCGTCCCATCGGCCGATCGGACGGTTCGCGTGCTCATCGGCCGACATCCGCCGGCAGCCGGTCCGCCGCGGCGGCGTCGAGGATCCACGTCGCCCCGGCTCGTCGCGCGACCTGGGCCGGCCAGCGTCGCTCGTCCCGGTCCGGTCCGAAGACCTCGCCGAGGATCGCCGCCTTGCCGGCCCCGTGAACGATGACGAGGAGCTGGTGCGCCACGTCGAGGACCCGTGGGTTGAGGCTGACCCGCGCGACGTGCGGCTCGATGTGGGACGGGGCCGGGATGCCGAGGACCCACCCCCCACGATCGAAGGCGGTCGATCCCGGAAAGACGGACAGGAGGTGCCCGTCGGAGCCGATGCCGACGATGACGAGGTCGAGCACCGGCCATCCGTCGGCGACGACGATCCCGTTCGACCGCAGCTCCGCCTCGTAGCGCGCCGCGCACGCGTCCGGCCCTTCGCCCGCGGCGAGCGACGCATCGGTCGGAACGGCGTGAACGTGCGACTCCGGGACGCCGAGCGGGCCGAGCAGGTGCTCGCGTGCAGGCGCCGCGTTCGACAGGGCGTCGGTCGACGGGACGAACCGGTCGTCGCCCCACCAGGTGTGGACGCCCTTCCAGGGCACGCGGTCGCGCAGCGGCGACGATGCGAGAAGCCGGTAGATCGGGACCGGCGTCGAGCCGCCGGTCGTCGCCCAGTGGGCCCGCCCGCGCTCGGCCACGGCTTCGGCCAGCGCGCCGGCGATCCGGTCGGCCGCGTCAGCCGCGACTGCCGCGGGATCCGGCAGGATGATGACGGACGGCTCGCTCAACGGGTCGATGCGCCGCCGGCGAGGGCGCCGGCAGCGCGGAGGGCATCGCGCGCGATCGGGTCCGCGCCGCCCGTCTCGATCGCCTCGGCGAGCAGGTCGACGTCGGTTCGACGCGGTGCCTGGAACGCCCGATCGAGGGCCTCGACCCCGTCCTGCCAGACGTGGACGCGGACCGTCTCCGCCTCCGCCGTCACGTCCGCCCGGAGCTCGCTGCCGCGCCGTTCCGCGAGGAGCTCGACCCGGAGCGTCGTCCCGCCCGGCATCGGCGAGGTGACCGAACGGATGACGACGGCGACCTGTGAGCGGCCGGCGCGCAGGGTCGCCGCGAACCCCCGCGGCGCCGTCGCGCGCCTGGGGATGGGAAGCGCCTCGAGCGGCCGCGCGACGGACAGGTCGAGGCGCGACGCGAGCCATGCCACGTGATAGAGCGGTTTGACGATGTTCGTGGCCATCGGGTCGCCCGACTCGTCGTGGGTCGCATAGGTGACGGCGATTCGGCGAATCGAGCGGAGGAAGGGCATGAACGGCGGCATGTCGAAGGCCGACGCGATCGCCTCGCGCCAGCGAGCCTGGCGGACGAGCGCGAAGTCGAAGATCGACAGGTCTCGCTCGGACATGAGCTGCGCCATCCGCTCCAGCCGGGCGAGGCCGTTCTCGCTGAAGCTGGAGCCGTCGACGACGAGCCGGTCGGCGGTGGCGAACAGGTCCGTCGCGCCGGGTCGTCCGAACGGCGGGTTGCCCGGCCACCACAAGGTGACCGGCAGGTCGTGGATGAGCAGGGGCGCGACGACCGCGCCGAGGTGCCGGCCCGACTCTCCGCCGCAGGTGAGGAAAATCGTCTCGGCGCAGACCTCCGGGGCATCCTCGCGCGGCAGGACGCAGTGGGCGTGGATGTGCGCGTCGAGCCACGACGGACCGTCCGGGTCTGCCGGCGAGACGACGAGCGTCCGCGACGGGTGGCGCCCGGTGAGCGCCTGGATCGTGGCAGCACAACGCTCCGCGATCTCCGGCCGACGGGCGACGACGACGAGGTTCATCACGCTCGTCCGGGCGGCGACGTGGCGGCCCGGGGCGCCGTCGACCGTCGTGGTCAGGTCCGGCTGCGACCAGATCCGGGCGAGCTCCTTCTCGATGCCCTCGATCGTCCGCGCCCGTGACCGCCAGCGCAGGGTGGGCGCAGCGCCGCCCCCGACCGTCTCGACCGTCACCGGTTCAGATCCGTCGCCATCTCCGCCCGTCCCTTGCGAGGAGGTCGTCGGCCGCCGCCGGGCCCCACGACCCGGCCTCGTAATTCGGGAACTCCGGCGGCCCGTCGTCCGCCCAGACCGAGATGATCGGGTCGACGATGGCCCAGGCGGTCTCGACCTCGTCGGCCCGGGTGAACAGCGACGCGTCGCCCAGTAGTGCGTCGAGGATGAGTGTCTCGTACGCGTCCGGCGAGTCGACCGCGAAGGCGGAGCCATAGGTGAAGTCCATCGTCACCGACCGAACGTCGATACCGAGCCCGGGGATCTTGGCCCCGAAGCGGAGCATGATCCCCTCGTCCGGCTGGATCCGGATCGCGAGCAGGTTCGGCTCCGGGTCCGAGCTGGAGTCGACGAACAGCCGGTGCGGAACCTCCTTGAACTGGATCGCGATCTCGGTCGAACGCTTGGGGAGTCGCTTGCCGACCCGGACGTAGAACGGCACGCCGGACCAGCGCCAGTCGTCGATGCCGAGCTTCGCCGCGACGAAGGTCTCGGTCTCCGACTGGGGGTCCACCTTGGGCTCCTCGCGATAGCCCGGCACCGGCGCGCCGCCGACCCAGCCCGGTCCGTACTGGCCGCGCACCACGTCGTGCCGGACGATCTCCGGTGTGACGTCCTGGAGCGCACGCAGGACCTTGACCTTCTCGTCGCGCAGGGCGTTCGCCTCGAACGTGGCCGGGGGCTCCATGGCCACGAGCGACAGGAGCTGGAGGAGGTGGTTCTGGAGGAAATCGCGCGATGCGCCGGTCTCCTCGTAGAACGCCCCGCGGCCCTCGACGCCGATCGACTCGGCCACGGTGATCTGGATGTGGTCGATGTGGCGCCGGTTCCAGATCGGCTCGAAGATCCCGTTGCCGAAGCGGAAGACGAGCAGGTTGCGGACGGTCTCCTTGCCGAGGTAGTGATCGATCCGGTAGATCTGCGACTCCCGGAAGACCTTGCCCACGTCGCGGTTCAGCCGGCGGGCGGACTCGAGGTCATGCCCGAACGGCTTCTCGATGACAACCCGCCGCCAGCCGCCGCCATGCGTCTCGTGGTCGAGCCCGACGCGCCCGAGCTGGGCGACGATCTCGCTGAACGCGGATGGCTGGGTGGCCAGGTAGAACAGCCGGTTGCCGCCCGTCGCGTGTTCCTCGTCGATCCCGGTCAGGCGGGTCGCCAGCGCGTCGAACGCCCCGGCGTCGTCAAAGTCGAGTCGCTGGTAGAGGATCCGCTCGATGAACGCGGCGGTGACCGCCTCGTCGAGCGGCTGGACCCGCGAGAAGCGTTCCAGCGCCGCGCGAACCTCCGTCCGGTAGTCCTCGTCGTCCATCTCCCGCCGGCCCAGGGCGAGGACGACGAACTCGTGCGGCAGCAGGTTCGTCCGCCACAGCTGGTAGAGCGCCGGCACGACCTTGCGGGCCGACAGGTCGCCGGTTCCCCCGAACAGGACGACGACGCACGGATCCGGCATCCGCTCGAGGCGGAGGCCCTCGCGAAGCGGGTTGTCGATCGGCTTGGCGGGGCCCTTCCGGCGGCCCTCGTGCGCGAGCCGGAGCTCGCGCATCGTTCGATGGGCGTCCTTCGGGGCGAGCCGCGTCGTCATCGCGCGGCGGTTACTCGGTCTTCACCGCATGAAACCTCGGGCCAATGGCGTCGCGGAGCTCCGCCTTGGACCTCGGTGCGCGAGTGCCGGTTCGACATTGAGGGTGCCCGTTCATTCCGTCTTCACGGCGTGACCCCCGAATTCATTGCGGAGGGCGGCCAGGACCTTCGCGCCGTAGGAGTCGTCCTGGCGTGACCGGAACCGCGTCAGGAGCGAGAGCGTGATGACCGGGGCCGGGACGTCGTGGTCGATCGCCTCCTGGACGGTCCAGCGGCCTTCGCCGGAATCGGCGACGTAGCCCTTCAGGCTGGCGAGGTCCGATCCATTGGCGCGGAACGCGCGCCCGGCGAGCTCGAGCAGCCACGACCGAACGACGGAGCCCTGCATCCACAGCTCCGAGATACCGGCGAGGTCGAGATCGTAGTCGCTCGCGTGCATGATCTCGAAGCCCTCGGCGTAGGCCTGCATGAGGCCGTACTCGATGCCGTTGTGGACCATCTTCACGTAGTGCCCGGCGCCCGGTCCGCCGACATGGAGGTAGCCGTTCTCCGGGGCGAGTGAGCGGAATACCGGCTCCAGCGGCTCCACGGCTGCGCGCTCGCCGCCGACCATCAGGCAGTAGCCGATCTTGAGTCCCCAGATACCACCGGACACGCCGGCGTCGACGTAGTGGATGCCCTTCGCCGCGAGCGCCGGGTGGCGGCGCTGGTCGTCGTGGAAGTTCGTGTTGCCGCCGTCGACGATCGTGTCGCCGGGCTCGAGGTGCTCGAGCAGATCCTCGATCTGCGCCTCCGTCGCGTCGCCCGCCGGGACCATGATCCAGACCGTCCGCGGCTTCTCGAGCGTGCCCACGAGCTCGGCAATCGTGAACGCCGGGATCGCGCCTTCGCCGGCCATCTCGCGGGTCTTCTCCGGGGTCCGGTTGTAGACCGCGATCTCGTGGCCGTCCCGGATCAGCCGGCGGACCATGTTGGCGCCCATCCGCCCAAGCCCGATGAACCCGATGCGCATCGTCGTCACGCCTCCGTCAGCGGTGGAAGAGCGGCCGCCAGCGCCCGCTCGAGGGTGGCCAGGCCGGCATCCGGATCCGGACCCAGGTGGACCCGCAGGATCGGCAGGTCGTGCGACTCGATGGCCGCAAGGTCGCCTGCCGCCTGGGCATCGATGAGCCGCCCGAACGAGTACGGCCAGCCGGGGATGTCGACGTCGTCGGGGTGGTCGGCCGTCAGCTGGAGGAACCAACCGATCGGCGCACCGCCCTTGTGGAGTTGCCCGGTCGAGTGGAGAAAGCGCGGGCCGTAGCCGGCCGTGGTCGCGCGGCGGGTCCGGTCGCGGAGCAGCGTCCGGAGGCGAGCGAGCGCCGCGTCGCGGGCCGGCGACGAGGCGATGAATCCCTGGATCGCGAGGTACGCACTTGGGCGCATCCGGGCGGCGTGTCGGGCGAGCTCGCCAACGACGGTCCGGTCGCCGGCCGTCAGCCGGAGTGCCGTGTCGCCGTGCAGGGCGATGCCGTCCTCCTCGGCCAGCGCGGGTTCGGCGCCGTCCGCCGCCCCGGCCCCGCCGGCGAGGACGTCGCGGGTGAGCTGCTTCGCTTCCTCGACGTTTGGCTGGTCGAACGGGTCGATGCCGAGGACCGCGCCGGCGATCGCGGTCGCGACCTCCCAGCGCACGAACTCGGCCGCGGCGTCGATCGGGTCGGCGAGGCCGATCCGGATGACCGGATGACCGGCGGCCGCAAGCTCGGCGAGGAGGTCGTCGGGGGTGTGGCCAGTCGCGGCAGGCGCCGGGCCGACCGACCCGGCCAGGGCGATCCGCACGAAGACCCGGTCGGGTCCGTACGACGCCGCGCTTCCGAGAGGCTCGAGATCGACCGGCACGATCCCGACTCCGTGCTTGCCGGTGCTCTCGGCGATGAGCTGCTCGGCCCACGATCCGAAGCTCCCGATCTCCGGATCAGTGATGAACGTGAGCTTGTCGCGGCCGGCGGCGGCGAGGGTCCCGATGGCAAGGCCGAGTGAGACGCCCGGGTTCGCGTCCGGATCCGGCTCGCGGCAGGCGGCCAGCATGGCCGACGCGGAGGCGAGCAGCGCATCGAGATCGAGCCCGATGAGCGAGGCCGGCACGAGGCCGACGTAGGTCAGTGCCGAGTACCGACCGCCGACGTCCGGCGGGTTGAGGAACATCTCGCGCAGCTCGTCGTGGTGGGGAATTGCCTGGACGCTTCGACCGGGATCGGTGATCGCGGCGAAGAACTCGCCCGGCGACTGGTCGGAGCGGCCGCGCTCGAGTGCCTGCTCGACCGCCGCCCACGCGGCTGCCTGGAACGACAGCGGCTCGGTGGTCGTGCCGGACTTCGAGGCGACGAGGAAGAGCGTCGAGAGCGGGTCGACGGCGTCGAGCAGGGCCTGGACGGCGACCGGATCGGTTGAGTCGAGGATTCGCAGGTCGAGCCAGCCGTCGGCCGTTCCGAACGTCCGGTGGAGGACCTCCGGGGCGAGGCTGCTGCCGCCCATGCCCATCACGACCGCGGTGGTGAAGCCGGCCTCACGAATCCCCTCGCCGAAGCCCTCGAGGGCGGCGATCCGGTCCGTGAACTCCGACGGGGCGTCGAGCCAGCCGAGCCGATCCGCGATCGCCGCCTGGACGGAGGGATCCGTCGACCACAGGGTGGTGTCGCGATCGAACAGCCGCTCCGCCCACTGCTCGTCGCGGGCGCGATCGGCGGCGTTCGCGAGCGCGGCCGCCGCGTCCGCCGGGAGGGTCAGTCGCGCGAGGGTCGACGAGGGAGGGGCACTGTCACGCATCGTCACGGCGCATGGTAGTCGCTCCGGCGGGTTCCGCGACACCTGAATGCGCCCTCGTGGAGCCGAGAGCATGGCTCGTGGGGCGAGCAGCCGCGACAGGCGTGGTCCCGTACCCGTCGCGCTTGCTCGCGGGGCGAGCAGCGGCGTCGTGTCCGGCCGCGATCGGGTCCGGGCTGCTCGTGGGGCGAGCAGCGGCGTCGTGTCCGGCCGCGATCGGGTCCGCGCTGCTCGTGGGGCGAGCAGCGGGCAGCGACCCAGCCCCCTGCCTACCCTCGTTCGGCGGCCTCGATGGCCAGGACCTTGTCGAGGCGCCGGCGGTGGCGCGCCTCGCCGCTGAACGTCGCGCCAAGGAAGGCCAGCGCGCATTCGTACGCCGGCTCCGGCCCGACGACCCGGGCGCCGAGAGTCAGCACGTTCATGTCGTCGTGTTCGACGCCCTGGTGGGCGCTGTACGTGTCGTGGCAGACCGCCGCGCGGACGCCGCGGATCTTGTTCGCCGCGATCGACGCCCCCACCCCGGACCCGCAGATGAGGATCCCGCGATCGGCCTCCCCGTCCCGCACCGCCAGGCCCAGCCGCTGGGCGAAGTCCGGGTAGTCGTCGTCGGGGTCCGACCCGTCACCGCCCAGGTCGACGAGCTCGTGGCCCAGGCCTGCGGCCGCGAGCCGCCGAAGCAGCTCCGTCTTGAGCGCGGCCCCGGCATGGTCGGCGGCGAACGCGATGCGCATCGGGCGGCTCAGCTGTGACCGGGATCGGAATCCGGCGCCCGGTCGACCCCGGCCTCGCCGGCCCGGATCGTCGGGTGGCCGACACCGTCGTGGTGCCCGCCAAGCCCGGCTCCGAGGCCGGCCGGCTGATGGCCTCGGTCCAGGGTCTCGACCCGGCCGCGCACCCTCCCCCCGGCCACGGCCCGGGCGACCTCGGCCACCCGTTCGACGGTGAACCCGAAGCGCTCGAAGATCGTCCCGGCCGGTGCCGACGCCCCGAAGTGGTCGAGCCCGATGACCGCCCCCGCGTCGCCGACCCAGCGCTCCCACCCGAACGACACGCCGATCTCGATCGACACGCGCGCCCGCACGCTCGGCGGCAGGACGGTGTCGCGATACGCGGCATCCTGCGCCTCGAACGCCTCCCAGCACGGCAGGCTCACCACCCGCGTCGGCGTTCCGTCGGCCTCGAGGCGCTCGGCTGCCCCCACCGCGAGCTGGAGCTCCGACCCGGTCGCGATGAGGGTCAGCGCCGACGCCCCGCCGGACGCCTCCCGGACGACGTAGCCCCCGCGGCGGACGCCCTCCCGGGCGAGTTCCGCGGTGCCTGCCAGGGTCGGCAGCTTCTGCCGGGTGAGCGACAGCGCGACCGGCCCGCCGCGCCGCTCGACGGCGAGCGCCCACGCGGCGGCCGTCTCGTTCGCGTCGCCCGGCCGGACGAACCACAGGTTCGGGATCGCCCGCAGCGCGGCGTAGTGCTCGACCGGCTGATGCGTCGGCCCGTCCTCGCCGAGCCCGACCGAGTCATGGGTCCAGACATAGACGACGTGGAGGCCGGCCAGCGAGGCGAGCCGCACGGAGCCGCGCATGTAGTCGCTGAACGTGAGGAACGTGGCCGCGTACGGGATGAATCCGCCGTGGTAGGCGATCCCGTTGGCGACGCCGCCCATCGCGTGCTCGCGCACGCCGAAGCGGAGATTCCGCCCCGGATCGGCGGCCGAGAAGTCGCCGCCGCCCTTCACGTCGGTCAGGTTCGATTCGGACAGGTCCGCCGAGCCGCCGAACAGCTCGGGGACGGCGGACGCGAGGGCCTGGATCGAGTCCGCGCTCGCGTTCCGGGTGGCGACCTCCGATCCCGCCTCGTAGCGCGGCAGGCCCTCGTCCCAGCCCGGCCGAAGCTCGCCGGCCAGGCGCCGGCGCAGTTCGGCCGCCTCGGCCGGGAAGGCATCCGCGTAGCGCGCCAGGCTCGCCTCCCAGTCGGCCACGAGCGCCTCGCCTGCGGGCACCGCCCGGCGGAACAGCGCGGCCGCCTCGTCGGGCACGAGGAACTGGGCATCAGGGTCCCAGCCGTAGGCCTCCTTGGTCAGCCGCACCTCGTCGGGCCCGAGCGGCGCGCCGTGCGCCTTCTGGGTGTCCTGCTTGTTCGGGCTGCCGTGGCCGATGTGGGTCCGGACGGCAATGAGGGTCGGCCGGTCGTCGGCGCCCGCCTCCTCGATCGCGGCGGCGATCGCGTCGGTGTCGGTCCCGTCCGTCACCCGGAGGGTGTGCCAGCCGTAGGCGGCGA
>Ga0214471_10004551_pt1 | contig 10709 bp, 10 predicted proteins | sample RVTome_5_FD_207665 | JGI IMG/M metagenome (GOLD analysis project Ga0214471, IMG submission 207665) | Soil microbial communities from uranium-contaminated site in the Upper Colorado River Basin, Wyoming, United States - RVT142D155 | ecosystem: Environmental > Terrestrial > Soil > Contaminated >... | reverse complement strand
GCTCGAGCAGGCCGGTGGTGACGGCGATCGCCGCGTGCTTGGGGTTGCGACCAGTGGCGAACGCGTTGGGGGATGGGTCGTGGACGACGTAGATCCGCGGCTTGGGGAGGCCGCCTGCGATGCACAGACCCTCGACGAGGTTGTGCAGGCGCGGGTACTCCTCCTCGGAGGCCGGCTGCGCTCGGCTCACCGCCAGCGCGATGGCGTCGGACTTCCAGTACGACAGCGCCGCGGACCCGCCGGCGAAGAGGAGCGCGATCACGAGGAAGGCGGGACCGCCCTCGACGAGCAGGTTCAGCGCGGCCCCCACCGCCACGACCAACAGGACGAAGGCTGCGATGAGGAGGATGGAGCGTCGTTTGTTCTGTGCGACCTGGTCGTACACGCGGGGGTCAGGGTCCTTGGATCAGGTCGTGGGCGGGGCCGCGGGCGGCGCGGCCGGGGGCTCGCTGGCACCGAGGTCGACGGCGGGCGAGCGGTCGAAGTCGACCGCAACGGTGTCGCGCGCCTCGTCCTCGACCTCGAAGTACTCGCGCTCGTCGAACTTGAACTGATTGGCGATGATGTTGCCCGGGAAGGCCTGGATCTTCGTGTTGTAGCGCACGACGGTGTCGTTGTAGAACTGCCGCGCGTAGGCGATCCGGCCCTCTGTGCCGGTCAGCTCCTCCTGCAGGTTGAGGAAGTTCTGGTTGGCCTTGAGGTCGGGGTACGCCTCCGACAGGGCAAAGATCGACTTGAGGGCGCCGCTGATCATGTTCTCGGCCTGGGCCTGGTCGTGGGGCCCGGATGCCGACATCGCCGTGTTGCGAGCCTTGATCACGGCGTCGAGGGTCTCACGCTCGTGGGCGGCGTAGCCCTTCACCGTCTCGACGAGGTTCGGGATCAGGTCGTACCGACGCTTGAGCTGCACGTCGATCTGCGCCCACGCGTTCTCGATCCTGTTGCGGAGCGCGATCAGGCCGTTGTACGTGACCATCACGTACAACCCGATGACGACCACGATGGCCAAGAGCACGTAGACGATCACTGGGGCCTGCTCCTCGTAGGGGTGTTGCCCACTCTAGAAGGCGCGCTCACGATCGGACCATCACCTCGCGGTAGATCTCGGTGTAGCGCTCGGCGAGGTGGGTCATGGACAGCTCGTCCGCCCGTCGGCGCCCCCCGGCGACCAGCCGCTCCCGCAGGGGCGCCTCGTCGAGCACGCGTCGGAGCGCCTTGGCGAGTGCCGGGGCATCCCCGACTGGTGTGAGGAGGGCGTCGGTGCCGTCGGTGGCGACGTTGCGGTGCCCGTCCAGATCCGACGCGACGAGGGCACACCCCGCGGCCATGGCCTCGAGGAGCACCATGCCGAAGCTCTCCCCCCGAACCGAGGGCGAGCAGTAGACGGTGGCACCCCGCATCCGGGCGGCCCGTTCCTCGTCGCTGATGCGTCCGAGCCACTCGATGCGCCGGTCGGCGTGGTGCCGCGCTTGCAGCTCAGCGGTCTGGGGGCCATCGCCACCGACCCAGAGCCGCGCATCCTCCGGAAGGTCGGACAGCGCGGCCAGCAGGACCTCGAGGCCCTTGCGGGGCTCATGGCGGCCGAGGAAGAAGATCGTGGGGCGATCTGTGGGATGCGAAGGTCCCCGCGCGAACCGCTCCACCTCGACACCGTTGAACAGCAGCTCGTAGTCACCGCCCAACGCCGCACGAGCCAGGTCGGCCGCGTCCGGCGACACCGCAACCCGACGACCAAGTCGGCGGGCCATCCGCTTCAATCCCCAGCCGAGGTACTTGTAGGCGGCGCTCTCTCCGGCGGCGTGGAACGTCCCCACGAGCGGGGCGGGTGCGAACAGCAGGGCGGTCATCGTGGGACCGGGCGCGATCGGCTCGTGGAGGTGCACGACGTCGAAGTCCTCGTCGCGCAGGGCACGGATCGTCCGAAGCTGCGCCGAGGGATCGGGAGCAAGAGGGGCGACCGAACCGTTGGCCGCCGCGGGCACGCTGCTGCCGAGCGGCGTGACCCCCGCGTCCGGCGGGGGACCATCGCAGGGGCCCAGGACCCGGACCTGGTGGCCGAGAGCACGCAGCGACCTGGCCAGCCCCAGCACCTGACCCTGGACGCCGCCCGGGATGGTGAGGGAGTAGGGACAGATCAGGCCGATGCGCACCAGCCCACCCTAGGTGTGAGCCTCGCCGGGACGAACCGCCATGGCATCGCCAGCTAGGAGAACGGGATCGGCGCGCGGTCGCTCGGCCAGTTGGGCTGGAGGAGATGCCACTGCTCCGGCGCGCGTCGGATCAGCTCCTCCAGCGCGTGGGCGAGATCCTGGGTGACCCGCTGGACCTCCTCGCGCAGACCACCCCTGCGGACGGTGTCGATGGGTGGCAGCACCACGGCGTGGCGAGAGCCTGGACCATCGAAGTAGATCGCCGTGGGAAGGATCGGTGCGCCGGTGCGCAGCGCGAGCGTGGCCGGTCCCCCCGGCAGCGTCGTGCTCTCACCGAAGAACTCGACCTCTGGTCCCGTTCCTGCGAGGTCTCGGTCGCACAGCAGCGCGAGCGTGTGGTTCGCCTTCAGCGCCCGAGCCGTCGCGGTGCCGGCCTCAGGACCCAGGGCCACCACCTCGAAGCCGAACGAGCGTCGCAGGCCGACGAACCACTCGAACAGCCCCGGCGGCTCGAGGCGCTCGACGACCACCGTGACCGGCAGTCCCTTCACCTGCGTGAGCCAGAAGCCGGACCACTCCCAACCGCCCAGATGGGGCATCGCCATGATGGCGCCGTTGCCGGCCGTGAGCGCGGCGTCGAGGTGCTCGTAGCCCTCGTGGGTGAAGCCGGCGTCGAGCTCGGCCGGACTGGTTCCGGGGAGGCGGAACGATTCCTCGTAGTAGCGGGCGTAGCACTCGAAGGTCTCGCGCACCTTGCGGCGGATCGCCCGCTCGCTCATCGACGGGTCGATCCGTCGGAGGTTGCGTTCCACCTGGGCCCGTCGAGCGGGCGCGATCCGCGCCGCCGCCCGACCCAGCCCACGGGCACCGGTGGAGGCGGCCGGCTTCGGCAGCGCGCGCGCCAGCCCAGCAGCGGCCTTGTAGGCGGGCGTGACGAGATCGACCACGACGGCCTCGGGAACCCGGCCGCGACTCGGCTCAGTGCCTGCTGCTGCGGACCCGACGGCGCCAGGCGCGCTCCGTGGGCCGTGCGGCGCGGCGAGCCGTCCAGCGGCTGGGCGGGGCCACGGGCCGGGCCACCGACGCCTGTCGCCACACCTTCACGAAGCGCTGGATCGCCGTGACCAGCGTGGCCGAGAGCATGAGCCAGAGCACCGGGATGAGCATCGAGTCGAACAGCAAGCCCACGCCGAGCACGATGATCCGCTCCGCGCGCTCCATCAGGCCCCCTCGGGCGTCGAAGCCCAGCGACTCCGCCTTGGCCCGCTCATAGGAGATGAGCATGGAGGCACCCAGCACCGCGAGGGGCAGGACTGCGATGCGTCCGGGGTGGGTGGACGCGAGGTACCACGCCACGCCGCCGAGGAGCAGGCTGTCGGTGACTCGGTCGGACACCGAGTCGAAGAAGGCGCCACGGGGGCCTGCCGTGCCCGATGCCTTGGCGACCGCACCGTCGAGAAGGTCGGGGAGGGCGCAGAGCACGAGGAGCAGCAACCCGGCGCGCAGGGCGCCGTTGGCGATGGCGACGGCCGCGAACCCGGCGAACACCATGCCGCTCGCCGTCAGGTGGTCGGCAGTGATGCCCGTGCGGCGGAGGTTCGCACCGACTGGCTTGAGGCCTTCTTCGAAGCTGGAACGCCAGCGACCGTCGAACATCGGGGTCCCTCGTTGGGTCGGGGGCGGACGGAGTGCTTGCTAGAGGCTAACAGTTGGTGTCCGCGATCCTCGGGTTCTCAGCGACCGGAGCCGTCTCGCCGCAGTGCCCGGAGGATGCCCCGCCACCGGGGGAACAGCAGGTGGTGACCCCCGTCCGGTACCAGATCCAGTACGCATGCGTCCAGGTGCGACGCCAGCCAAGCCCCGACCTCCGGAGGAGAGGCGCCGTCCCGGCTGCCGTGGAACGAGCGGACCGGGGCCCGCACCGCACCCAGGTCGAGGCCGGCCTCGAACTGCAGGCTCAGGTCGTGCTGGACGCCCCCCACGCCACCTCGGACCGAGGCCTCGAGCGCGAGCGCGAGCTGTTCGGCTGCCCCGGGGACCGCGGCGAGCTCGCGGCGGCCGTCCTCCCCCGCCGTCTCCAGCACGTGCTCCAGCGCGAGCTCTCGCGTGAGCGGGACCGGCACCAGATGGGGCGTCAGCTCGGCGGCGAGCTCGCTCGCCGACAGCTCCGCAGCCAGGTCGACGACGTGGCGGCGTGCCGGGCGGAGCGCGTCTCGGACGGCCGGATCGGCGTACGCCTCGAGCGGAGGGAGGGTGCCCACCAGCCCCACCGCCAGCACGCGCTCCCCCAGGTCACTCGCCGCCGCGAGCGCGAAGAGGCCCCCGGCCGACCAGCCGAGCAGCGCGGATCGATCGAGGTCCAGCGCGTCGAGCAGACAGCGGAGGTCCTCGCCGATCGACCGGAGGGTCGCCGCGGGGTGGGGGTCGCTGTCGCCGGCGCCGGGCCGGTCCACGGCGACGAGGCGCACGCCCGCTTCTGCGGTCACCGCGTCGTCGGGGTGACGGGCGAGCCGCGAGTCAGGGGTGCCGTGCAGGTACACCACCGGCCAGCCCCGCGGGTCACCCACGTCGTCGTAGGCAAGGCTCCGACCGTCGGGCAGCACGAGCGATCGGGGCGCCTCCACCAGCACACGATACGGCGCGGCGATACCCTGCGGATCACTCGCCCATCGATGCGAGGGAGGACCACGTGCAGCTCTTTTCGTCCGAGAAGATCCGCAACGTCGCCTTGGTCGGCCACGGGGGCGCGGGCAAGACGACCCTGGCGGAGGCGCTCTTGCACCGCGCGGGGACGATCAACCGGGTCGGTCGGGTCGAAGACGGCACGACCGTGTGCGACCACGACCCCGAAGAGCAGAGCCGGGGACTCTCCCTCTCCCTCGCGATCGCACCCTTCGAGTGGAAGGGCCACAAGGTCAACCTCATCGACACGCCGGGGTACGCCGACTTCGTCGGTGACGTTGCGTCCGCGCTGTCGGTCGTCGATCTCGCTGTCTTCGTCGTGTCCGCCGTCGATGGGGTCGAGGTGCAGACCGAGGCCATCTGGCGACTCGCGGCACACCTCGGCGTGCCGCGGATGATCTTCATCAACAAGCTCGACCGGGAGCGCGCCAGCTTCGAGCGCACGCTCGACCAGCTCCGCGACCGCCTTGGTGCCGGTGTCGCGCCGCTCGAGCTGCCGATCGGTAGCGAGGCCGACTTCCGCGGCATCGCAGATCTCCTGACTGACACGGCGCACCTCTACGACCAGGGCGTGCCACGAACCGAGCCGATCCCCGACGACATGGCCGACCTGGAGCACCAGGTGCGGGACAACCTCGTCGAGGGCATCGTCGTGGCCGATGACGCGCTGCTGGAGCGCTATCTCGAGGGCGACGTCCCGTCGGTGGACCAGCTCGAGCACGCGCTAACGCTCGGCATCGAGACCGCCACGGTGTTCCCTGTTGTGTGCGGCTCGGCGACAGCGGAGGTGGGCATCGACCGGCTGGCGGACTTCCTGGTGGAGATCGGCCCGCCACCGGAGGATCGACCCACGAAGGTCATCGCAGGAGACGCCGACGTCGAGGTACCCGCCGATCCAAGCGGCGATCCCCTTGCCTTCGTGTTCAAGACGATCGCCGATCCGTTCGTGGGTCAGGTGTCGCTGCTCAAGGTGCTGTCGGGGACGGTTCGCAACGACGACCACATCGTGAACAGCCGCAGTGGCGCCGACGAGCGGATGCACGGCCTGTTCGTGGTGCGCGGTCGCGAGCATGAACCCGTTGACCTCCTCACCGCCGGTGACCTCGGTGGGGTCGCGAAGCTCGCCGGCACCACCACGGGTGACACCTTGGCCCCGCGCGGCAAGCCCGTCGTCGTCCCCCAGATCGACCAGCCGCCGGCGGTGCTCGCGGTGGCCGTGGTGCCCAAGACGCAGGCCGACGACGACAAGCTCGCCACCTCCCTGCACCGACTGCAGGCGGAGGACCCGGCGCTGGTGGTGGACCGCGATGAGGAGACGCACCAGACCATCCTGCGAGGCACCGGCGAGACGCACCTGTCGATCACGCTCGACCGCCTGCAGCGGAAGTTCGGGGTGAACGTCGACACCGAGCCGGTGCGGGTGCGCTATCGGGACACGATCACCAGGGCCGCCGAGGCCGAGGGCAAGCACAAGAAGCAATCCGGCGGCCACGGCCAGTTCGCCGTAGCGACGCTCCGCGTCGAGCCGTTGGAGCGCGGCGCGGGCTTTGAGTTCGTCGACAAGATCGTCGGGGGCGCGATCAGCCGCAGCTACATCCCCGCTGTGCAGCGGGGCGTGGAGGAGACGATGGCCAGCGGCGGTGTCCACGGCCATCCCGTCGTCGACATCAGGGTGACGCTGCTCGACGGCAAGGAGCACAGCGTCGACAGCTCCGAGATGGCGTTCCGCGTGGCGGGGCGGTTGGCCTTGCGGGCCGCGATGGCGGATGCGGGTCCGGTCGTCCTCGAGCCGATCGTGCGCCTGGACATCACGGTGCCGTCCGAGCAGCTCGGCGATGTGATGGGTGATCTCAACGCCCGGCGCGGTCGGGTGCAGGGAACTGAACCCGCCGACGCCGGCGAGCAGGTGATCTATGCCGTCGTGCCTGAGAGCGAGCTCCTCCGCTACGCCATCGATCTACGTTCGCTCACCGGCGGCCGTGGGCGATTCGTGGCCGCCCACGACCACTACGACGTGGTGCCCGCGCACCTCGTCGAGTCGATCCGTCGCGAGGTGCACGAGGCAGACTGACGTCGTGCCCCCCCGTTCCCCGTCTGACGCCACCGTCGCCCTGCGCTCCCTCGGGCGTCGCTTCCGCGAGGCCTTCGCGGAGCTGGACGACGCGACCGCCGACGAGCTCGCCCACCGTCACGGACTCGACGGTCACAGCGCGCTCGACCACGTCGTCGCGGCCACCCACACCCTCACGTTCGTCGGACGGGCGCTGGAGCTCGTCCTGATCGAGGACGACCCAGTGCTTCACCCCGCGGTCCTCGACGCTGCCGCCCGCGAGTGGCCACACGCCACAGGCGGGGTGGCCGACCGCCTGGCCGAGCTGGCCTGGGAGGCCGACGCGGTGGCGGAGCGAGCGGAGCGAGCAACCGCGCAGGAGTGGACTCGACGCGGCCGGGTGGCCGGTCACGACCAGACGGTGACCGCGGCCGACCTCGTGTGGGACGCCGTCGACACTGCCGTCGCCCACCTCAAGTCCGCCGAAGCCACGCTCGCGCAGGTGCGCTAGAGGTCGGACCAGTCCTCGGGGTTCTCCTCGGTGAAGTGGGCGACGATCTCGCCGTCGACCCCGTCGACGAGCACGAGGCCCCGGGTGCTGGGGGGCTCCTCGGCCGAGTAGAGCAGGATCCGCCAGGTCGGACGGCTGCGCACGCCGCGCCAGCCGAGTTGCGCCGACGCATGGCCGACGGCGAAGCCCACCTTCCTGGTGGCGGCGACGAGAGCGTCGCGCTCGTCGACGTCGAGGTTCCAGCCCGCCACGAGGTGGTAGGCGCCGACGAGCACGAGCAGGAGGCCCGCGAAGACGAAGCCGCCGTTGACGAGCACCCCCTCGCCCTGACCCGTCAGGGCCCACGCCACGACGCAGGCCGCGCCGAGCGCGAGGTAGAGGTAGCCCGGGATGCGACGGCGGTTGTTGTTGGGGAAGACGTAGGGGCCGACGAGCTCGGACGCGTTGAGGTCTGCGGGCAGCTCGTCTCGGACGTCAGCGTCGTTGACGGGCTCGGCGGGGGGTTCGTCGGCCATCTCAGTGCCGACCGTACCGGCAGGCCCCTCAGGCGGGCCAGGCGGCGCGCAACCGCTCCGCCGCTTCGCTCAGGCTGATCGGCAGCACCCGGGTCTCAGCGGCGACGCTGATGAAGTTGGCGTCGCCCTCCCACCGGGGCACGCAGTGCACGTGGAGGTGATCCGACTGCGACCCCCCGGCGGCAGCCCCTAGGTTCAGCCCGACGTTGACGGCATCGCAGTGGAACGCGGCGCGGAGCGCGGCGACCGCCGACCGCACGGCGCCCCAGAGCTCAGCGTGCTCCGTCTCGCTGAGGTCGTCGAGATCGGCAACGGCTCGGTTCGGGAGCACCATGAGGTGCCCAGCTGTGTACGGATAGAGGTTGAGCAGCGCAAAGCAGGTCGGTCCGCGCCACAGCACACCGGCTTCCTCGTCGCCCTCCTCGTCGGCCCCGGCGAGGATCCGCTCGAAGAGCGATCGGCCACCAGACTCCTCCGGTGTCGGCAGGGTACGACTGTCGACCACCGCGCCCACATACGCCGATCGCCACGTGGCCCACAGGTGCTCAAGCGGCATGGCTTCCACCGACCTTCATCGTCACGCGCGGGCCCGGACCTCGTCGGCGAGGCGCTGCACGAACACGTCGACGGAGACGTCGCGCTCTGGCTGCTCACTGCCTCGCGCGTTGACACCGACGGTGCCCGCCTCGACATCGCTGTCCCCCACCACGAGGACGTAGGGGAGCTTCTCCATCTTGGCCTTGCGGATGCGCGCCCCAAGCGGCTCGTCGGCCTCGTCGAGCGAGGCCCGGAAGCCGCCGGACCGCAGGCGGTCGGCGATGCGCTCCGCGTAGGCGTGGTGGCCGGTCCGCACGGGAAGGACGCGCACCTGCTCGGGCGACAACCAGATGGGGAACGCGCCCGCGTAGTGCTCTACGAGCACGCCGAAGAAGCGCTCGATCGATCCGAAGAGCGCGCGGTGGATCATGATCGGACGGTGGCGCTCGTTGTCGGCGCCGACATACTCCATCTCGAAGCGCTGCGGGAGCTGGAAGTCGACCTGGATCGTCGAGAGCTGCCACGTGCGCCCGATCGCGTCCTTCGCCTGCACCGAGATCTTGGGGCCGTAGAACGCACCGCCCCCTTCGTCGAGCACGAGATCGAGATCCTTGGCCGAGGCCACGGCGCGCAGCGCCTCGGTGGCCTCCTCCCACTCCGAGTCGGAGCCGACCGCCTTGCCCGGCGGTCTCGTGGAGAGCTCGAGGTAGAACTCGCTCAGCCCGTAGTCGGCCAGCAGGCCCAGCACGAAGTCGAGCAACGACGCCAGCTCGTCGCCCATCTGCTCCTTCGTCGTGAAGATGTGGGCATCGTCCATCGTGAGACCGCGGACCCGCGTGAGCCCGTGGATCACGCCGCTCTTCTCGTATCGGTACACCGTTCCGAACTCGAACATCCGCAGCGGCAGCTCGCGGTAGCTCCGCAGCCTCGACTGGAAGATGAGGATGTGGAACGGGCAGTTCATCGGCTTGAGGTAGTAGTCCTGCCCGGCCTCCCCGCCCTCGTCGTCGAAGTGGATGGGCGGGAACATGCCGTCGGCGAACCAGTCGAGGTGCCCCGAGGTCTCGAACAAACCAGCCTTCGTGATGTGCGGCGAGTTCACGAACTCATAGCCTGCCTCCACGTGGCGCTGGCGCGAGTAGTCCTCCATCAGCCGGCGCACCAGACCGCCCTTGGGGTGGAAGACGGCGAGGCCGCTTCCGAGCTCCTCGGGGAAGCTGAACAGGTCGAGCTCCACGCCGAGCTTGCGGTGGTCGCGCTTGGCGGCCTCCTCGAGCCGTTCGAGGTGCTCGTCGAGGGCCTTCTTCGAGTCCCACGCCGTTCCGTAGATGCGCTGCAGCTGCCGGTTCTTCTCGTCGCCACGCCAGTACGCGCCTGCGACGCGCATCAGCTTGAAGTGGCCGAGGTGGCTCTTTGTGTCCGCGACGTGCGGGCCGCGACAGAGGTCGATGAAGCCGGGATAGCCGACGAACGGAGGGGTGTCCTTCGGTGCCGTCGGCGGGTTCTCGTAGGTGCGGACCGACGTGGACGAGGAGGTGGCTGACATCGGATCGGTGGAGGCGTCATCGATGATCTCGAGCTTGAGGGGATGGGCGGCGAAGACCTCACGTGCCCTGGCGGCGGGTAGCTCATCGCGCACGAAGGGCTGAGACTCGGCCATGATCTCCCGCATCCGAGCCTCGATGCGCGGGAGGTCGTCGGCAACGAAGGCAGCCCCAGCGGGGAGCGCGAAGTCGTAGTAGAAGCCGTCGTCCACCGGCGGCCCGATCCCGAAGGTCGCTCCGGGAAAGAGGTCGAGCACGGCCTGGGCGAGCACGTGTGCCGTGGAGTGGCGGATCGTGAAGAGTCCGCGGGGGCTGTCGCCGGTGACGATGGCGACCTCGTCGCCGTCAGCCAGCGGCGTGCTGAGGTCGCGCTCCTCGCCGTTGACGAGCGCGATCACGGCCCCTTTTGCGAGGCGAGACCCGATGTCCGCCGCCAGTCCGGCTGCAGTAGCGCCAGCGGACAACGAGCGCGTTGAACCGTCGGGCAACCTGATCGAGATCTCGGCAGTCATGGAGCCGGAGGGTACCGGAGGCGACTCCCGAGCCGAGAACGCGATCCGCGGCGCAGGCGGTCACCCCGACAGCACGTCGGCGCTGGATCGACGTGGCGCATCGGCGGCGCTGTCCCCCGCGTCGCGACTCGCGTGGCCGTTCGCTGCGCCCGACTCGCCGCCGAGCGACACCGCGGCCGTCGAGTCTGCCGAGGGGAAGCGCTCGGAC
>Ga0214471_10004549_pt1 | contig 10710 bp, 2 predicted proteins | sample RVTome_5_FD_207665 | JGI IMG/M metagenome (GOLD analysis project Ga0214471, IMG submission 207665) | Soil microbial communities from uranium-contaminated site in the Upper Colorado River Basin, Wyoming, United States - RVT142D155 | ecosystem: Environmental > Terrestrial > Soil > Contaminated >... | reverse complement strand
CGGTGGGATCCTCGCTTCATCGGCTGTCCTCCGTTGTCGTTTCGTTGGACACCGACGATAGCCGCCGCCCTCACCGGCTGTCATGCACGCTTGCCGAAAGGACACGGATCAACGACAACAGCGTCGACTTGCCGCCGCCCGACGGACCCTCGAGCAACGTGCGCTCGCCGCGGCGGATCGCCACGTCGCACTTGCGCAGCACCGCCTCGCCGCGGTCACGGTAGCGGAACCTCAGCACCAGCCAGCCGCCACCGGTGCGATCCCCCAAGGTGTCCCAATCTACCACCCTGGGGTATGCGTGGAAGAACACGGTGGAACATATATTACGGCATGGCTGACCACGACTTGATGGACCGAGACCAAACCGACGTGTCTCCAGATTCGAAACCATCGGAGAAAATCCCAATCAAGCTACATTCGGAGCGGGCTGTCAACGGTGACGGAACTTGAACACACCAATCCGTTGCCGAGTCTGAATCCACAGAAACCATTTTGCGTCCTAGTACAAGGGTGCTCGCCGGAAAGGTAAGGGGCTCTGATTCGCTCCAAGACGTACCGCTCGGTACCAAGACCTCCCCGAGACCCCAACGGACATAGTCCTCGCCCCAGCCACTCCTGTCGAGAAGCGCTATCGATCCGGCCGACATAGCAGGAAGGTGAAATCCCTCGCCAAGGGGAATCGTCGCCTCGCCCCCATCCCTAGACGAAGCCATGGCTTGAACGAAACTACCTGGCGCGAGCGCAAAAGACGGCAATTCATGGCCTTGCCCGTCGCCTACCCACAAGCTCCAGCCCTCCAAATCCACCGTTCCAGAGCCAGAATTGTACAATTCCACATAGCCCGCTCCGCCCAGATCCACTTCGCTGACCAAGACTCCCGGCTCATTCGCCAGAACGAATTCAGCAACGACATCTTGATCGTGATAGAGCTCAAGGCTACAAGCACCCACTCCGCTGCAACCACTCCTCCAACCCGCGAAGACTGAGCCCGAATGAGCCATCGCCCTCAGAGCCACCGTCGACCCTGTTGGGTAGGTTTTCCTACAGTACTCACCACAGTCTACTCCGCCGTCTGTGCTTGTCACGTCACCTCCACCGGAGCCCGTCTTGAAAACCGTCATCTGAACGGAGGATGACGCCACGAGAATCGAAAACATCCTCGTCCCCGAGCGACCGTTCGAGTCTACCGCTTGAGCGACAAACCAATACGACCCTGCCCCCACAGGAACCCCTGAGACAACACCGGTGAACTCGTCCAACTCGAGCCCCGGTGGCAGATCTCCCTCGACCGCCAACCATCCGTAGGGTGGAGATCCGCCCGCCGCAGAGAATGCCATGGAGAACTCCTGCAGAACCGTCGCCATTGGAACGTTCGTAGCGAGTACTACTGGAGACTCAGCGTCGGTGGTGCTCACGTTCGAGGAATAGATCCCATCGCCGGACGTCGCCGCGAAGAAGGTCGTCTCGCTCAACGCACCCTCTGTTACATGACCGCCATCGTGAGTCAATTTCCTCACACGGAGCTCATGCAGTCCTGCATTGAAAGCGGACCATGCTCCCGTTAGGTTGGCGCCTCGATAGACTCCACCCTTCTCTTCAGAAAAGAGAGAAATCATCATTTCACCACTGTTTGGGTCTATCGCAATCGACGTAACAGGGACTTCACTCGGCAACCCTGATGAGAACTGAGACCAGGTAACCCCGTCGTTATCGGTAAAGAATATTCCGTCATCGGTCGCGATCCATTTCTTTCCGCCAGAATCTGGTTCAACGGCCAGATGATTGACGTTACGAGAGGTGAGGCCACTCCCCACGGCTGAGATCCAACTCTGGCCCTCGTCATCGGAATAGGCGACACCGCCTCCGTCTTGCAGGGTCACCCAGATCCTCTCGCCGTGCGCCGTCGATTCAACAGCCAGGCTCGTCGCTTTGAGCGAAGGGAGTCCGTTGTTGCGAAAATAAAAGGGATATCCTTCCCCTTCTGAGAAACCGACGCCACCACCAAAGGTCGTCATCCTCCTGCGCCTCGGTCTGTCGCCGCGATTCACCTTGATGTCCGTGATGACACCATCGGTACCGTCCGTCGCTTCCCAGGTCGCACCTGAATTGGCCGACCTGAAAAGTCCGCCGTCGGTGCCGGCGTAGAGGACCGCAGGATCTTCTGGATCAAAGGTCAACACATTAACATAGTAATTATCCAGTCCCTCGACGCTCGATAAGAACGTCAAGCCGTCGTCGATCGAAATCTGTACGCCAAAGCCTTCCGTGCCAACGTAGAGTATGAAGGGATTCACGGGATCCTGTACGACGACGTTGGCAAAATCGGCGATGGTCGCATACTCGTTCAGGTACTGCCAGCTGTCGCCACCATTCTCGGACTTGAACACGCCGAGTTCGGGAGTTGCCACATAAACGATATCCGATGAGGCCGGATGGATAGCGATCCATACGACGCTAAGCCCGTCGAGCAGTCCTGGAAGCCGTTGCCAGGTGTGTCCGCCGTCTACGGTTTTGTAGATTCCACCGATTCCTCCCGACGTTCCGGGATGTTGGAGTCCAGCGTATGCGATCCGCGGATCGTTGGCGTCCACGGCGAGTCCAGAGGCAAGTCTGAGAGAGGAATCGACGAGCCATTCGTTCGTGAAGGGATCCAAGGAGTACAACCCTCCATACCTGCTGACGTAGACATGTCTCGAGTCGGACGGCGCGACCACCATGCCGTTACTCGAACCCTTGGGGAGCTCCTCGGGGAGCTCCTTAACCAGGTTCCAGGTCTCGCCCTTGTCTGGCGAGGAATAAAGCCCATCCTTGGCGACAGCGAGGAGCTTCCCCTCAACGTCCCGCGCGAAAACCAGGCTACGGCCGCTGAAGATGCGCGGATCAGCGTCAAGGCCCGCAGCGATCTGCGCCCAGCTCGCGCCACCATCGAGACTTCTCCAGAAAGTCGAGCTTACCGAAGTGCCCGTTGACGTGTCGACCTTTGTCAGTTGAACGACCAGCACTTCCGAATCGAAGGGGTCACCCTCCAGAGTCCAGACAAAGCCATAATCGGAATTAGAGGTTCCAAAGCCAGGGTGAGGTTCGTACCACGATAAACCACCATTATCGGAGCGATAAAGACCTGCAGAGCCTGAGGTGACGTAGTACCGCCCTGGGCTCTCCGATGCGAGAACTGGAAACGTACGGAAGCCATTCGCCCCAGGGCCATTCAATCCTATTCCCTCGTTGGCAAGGACCCAACGTTGTCCTCCGTTTCGCGTAATATAAATCCCCCTTGTCGAAGTTATGAGCATGTGCTCCGGAGCGGTCGGATCGATTGCGACGGCTTCTACTCTACGATATGACAGCCCATTGTTCCTCCTTGTCCACTCCTGCCCTCCATCTTCACTGAAAAAGAGGCCGTCGCCAAAGACACCCACCCAGACCTGGTCTGGATCCGAAGACACTACAGTCATTGAATTCAGACGGTAATTAAGCCCGGAGCTGGTTCCAAGGTGCCACCTACAAACCTGTCCCTTAAGACCATCAATAACAATTCTTTCCCAGCTAGACCCATCGTCGACGCTCTTGAAGAATCCTTGGTTGCTTCCTAGCCAGATAATCTCAGGGCGCGAGTCGGGCCGGCTCAACAGACAGACTTCGTTCGCTCCGGGCACAAAGTAGGAAGTCCATGTGATCCCCCCATCTCGCGATCGGTCAAAATGATCAGATCGCCCGGTCAACCAGTCGTGAGGCATGGCCAACACGTCGAGCGGATCGACGCTCGACACGAGCAGTTGCTGATAACCCGGAGATCGATCGCCCAAGTGGGTCCAGGTCATCCCTCGGTCTGAGCTTGAGAAGAACGGATAGATCCTCTCCTCACTTGCCCCCGTTCCTCTTGCCTCGCCTCTCGCCACGTACATGATGTCTGGATTCGACGGAGCGATCGCCAAACTTCCATTGAGAACGGATCTCGCCTCCGCCGAGCTGAAGATCGGCGGGAACGAACCGACGTTGTCCCAGGACTGCCCGCCGCTGCTCGACTGAAGAAAACCAAGATATTGACTCTGTCCTGAATCCACTTCACAAATCAATCTATAAGGCAGCAGAAAGATATCTCCTTGCCCGTCGAAGCCGAGATCGTCCACCAGAGAGCCACCCCACCCCAAGCAGTAAGGCCAGACCACCCATTCCTTCTTCAGCGGATCGTAACGCCTCACGCTTGGGTAGGAATAATTTACCCCCCATAACGTCGAGGTCAACGGTTCGACCTCAAGCGACTTTATCAAGATACTTCCTCCAGCGTTGTTGTTGACAGAGATACTCTCCCAAGAATCGCCACGATTCTTGGTTTCAAATATCTCGCCTCCTTCCGGGCCCCAAGTGGCGACAAAAACGTGGTTTAAGTCGTTAGGATCTACTGCGAAGTCCGTAACACCTGGAGCGCCCGTGCCCAGGGGGTTCCAGACATCTCCCCTTTCACTGGAGACTACCAGCACGAAGCTCCGCAGCGTGGTCTCACCAGTGGAGTCGTCAACTCCGACGGTGAAGGGGAACTCGCCGAGAACACTGGGGGCGCCACTCAGGTGTCCGTTCACGTCGAGGGCGAGGCCATCTGGAAGATCCCGTGCGACGAGGGACCAAGAGTAGGGGGGCACGCCACCTTCGGCGGCCAAATCTTTCACAAAGGGCCTGTCAAGGCCACCTACGGGCAAATACGTCGTCACGATGCGGAGCAAATCGGAAGGCACGATCGCGATCTCAAACTCTACGAAGAGCTCGCGAGCCGGGATGGCCGCGTCGGTAAGTCGCAATGTGAACAGGAAGCCACCGGATTCCGTAGGTGTCCCCGTGATCACGTTCGACTGGAGCACGAGCCCGGGCGGAAGATCACCTTCAAACAGCGTCCAGGTGTAAGGGACGTCTCCTCCTGAAGCAGCCAGCGCATGGCTGTAGGTTTTTCCCAAGGTACCGGCAGGTAGGACCGTGTCCAGGGCGTAGAGCGTTTCGGGCAGGGCGACACCGGAGTCGACGGCGAGCCCCAGGTCGGCCTTGCCATATCCCCAGGAAGGACTGGGAACTCGGCCGGTGAACCCATCGGCGATGGCGGAGTTGATCAGCATGTTTCTAACCTGGATCGCATCAAGGGAAGGATCGATCGACAGAATGCGGGCCGCAAGGCCGGTGATGACAGGCGCAGCAAACGAGGTGCCCCGCAACAGTCCGAAGGAAAGGTCTGGAGCTTCTCTTAGGACGGAAGCTTCCAATTCCATTCCAGGAAACCTGTAAATGGAGGTCTCGGATCTAGTTGGATAGGCCTCCCGTGAAATAGCGCCCACAACGAACTCGCCCGGCGCGACCAGCTCTGGTTTGACCCGGTGGTCGAGCGTCCCCCCGGTAGACGAGAACGTAGAGAGGCTTCCAGGGACGAGCGATCGATTACCGTGGGGCAAGCCGCTGACGTCTGTCCAGGATGTGCGGAAGCGGCTCTGAGGATCGTGCGAGACAAAGCTTCCGACGGTGATCCCGTGACGCGCTCCCCCGGGGCTACCGATCAGATACTCATTGTCGGCGTTTGCCGAAAGAAAGGGTTCGATTTCCCCGATCCTGGAGTCATCGGCGAGCCAGCCATGATATTGACCAGAATCTTCGATTCTCTCACCCGAAATCCGGAGAATCCAATCGCCCGCCGCCGGCGGTGTAGCGGCCCGGTCGTAAACAAGAATGTTGACCTGCTTCTTTCCGTTCAACGGATTCCGCCCCCCCATGTTACCTACGAAAACGTCGCCGAAGGGCGTGGCCTTGAGAACGAACGTACCATGAGGTGCCTCGACTTGGGTGAGTTGGTCCGGAGCAATGATGCTGACCGTCAGGTCGTCATTCCCTTCGTACCACAGCTCAAGCGCAAAGAAGTCGTCACCGACGCCCGGATTCTCGGAGCTGTACTCCGGAACCGTCAGCGTATGTTCAACGGACAAGCCAGCATAGGCCTGACCTTGAAAATGATGATACCGCGAGCTGCCAGTCTCTGAAGAGTTTCCAGCCGCCAAGACGACGACCTTGCCTGATTTGCCAGGGCCGACCAGGCTATCAATCGCTAATTCCTCAAGAGAAAGTCCGTCGTGTGACGCGAGAATCGTACCTAGTGAAAGGTTCACAACATAGGGAAGGCTCAACGAAGAAGCCCTCTGGTCGATGAAACTAAGAGCGCTGATAATATCGACGGACCAGAAGTCGAGCGTACCGTCGTCGCGGGTTGCCTTAACCGCGATGATATCGGCGCCCGGCGCAATCCCAGGAAACTCCCGATCGTCGCCTGCCGCGATCGACAATACGTGAGTGCCGTGTCCGGTGCTGTCGACTGGCCGAGGGTAAATGCGGGCGAGGGCGTCATTGATGTCCGACTCGGTATACAGCGTTCCCCCGAAATCGTCAGGCCCGTCCAGGTCGCCGTCACCGTCGAGGTCACCAGGCTCCGAAAGATCGAGCAGGTATTTGATGCGAGTGGTCCCATCGGCTTTGCGAAAATCGTGATGGCCGATGTCGACGCCCGTATCTATGACGGCAACAATGACACCCTCTCCGCTCTCAGTCGCTTTTCCAGATATGTTTGCGTCACTCCATCGACCCTTTACAGATGAGACGTATAGAGGATCCTCCTGTTGATTCAAAGAGGAATAGTAGATCTCGTTGAGCTTGATGAAATGGATTCCGGGAACTCTTGTCAACTCGTCCAACAAGGAAAGATCTACCAATCCAGTGTAGATATCCCCGCTTTTGGTCTGAAATCCTCGACTTCGAAGCTCGTCCCCTTTTCCGGAGAACTTCACTAACACCGGCAGCCTGACGTCCGGGAGGTCGGCAAGGTTCTTCTGAACGTTCGTCGCCCAGTGGACGGCTTGCCGAGAACCTGCAACGACATGGACTCGCTTTCCTCCCTTCAGAGCATCTGCGGGTTGACCTTTCCGCGTCGTTTCATACTGGGCAAGCAAGAATCTCAGATTGCCATCAAGCCTATCCTGGCCATCCTGACCGTGGGCAGGTGCCCCAGCCAACGCAGCAAACGCCATTGTTGTGAGGAGCACAACTGCTGTAAATATATGAGCCTTGGGGATATTACGATTCTTCAAAGTTTCCTCCGTTAGTGGCAGGTCAAATTGCCAGTGAGGTAGGGTTCATAAAAGGGCGGCGAGACTGTCAACACATCCGACACAGATCATCTCCCTTTCTTGAAGATGAGAATGATGTTTTTGTGGATCCTGAGTGCTGGTCAAAGTTTCACAGAATTGTTCAAAACCATGTAAAGAAGAATCGTCCACGGCAATCGGACTACTGATCATTTCGTACCATGCGTCGCCGTAACTAGGAAGAAGTACTTGATCAATTTCTGCAATCAGGTCATCGAGCCAAGATTGTCGCTGTGATTTCTTGACCATTTGAGCCGCGACGACGAACAATCTTCGCGCCTCCTCTTCCTGTTCAAGGTCTGCGTAGAGTCTGGCGAATCGAATCAGCGTGTCCGCGAATCCGTTTTCGGTCAGTTTTTCCTTCATCTCATTCTCGGCTTCACCTAGCTCACAGCTCAGACTGATGGACTTAAAGTAATATTTCTTGGCTTCGGCCATATAATGTTGCTTCGGTTCGCTTCTCAGTCCGAGCGCATGATTCATGTAGCCAATATTACCGAGGGCTATCGCTTCGTCAAGTTCGGCTCCCATTTCACGAAAGCTTTGTAGCGCTTCGCGGTACATTCTCTTCGCTTCACCGAATTTTCCTTGCATGGCAGGGAAGTAAGCGCAATTTAGCTTGGCCGCGTCCCGGTTCATTGTCCCATATCGTTCGGATATTGATAACGCTGACTGGCAAAAAATTTCCGCTTCCTCCTCTTCTTCTACGGTCATCGATAGGTTTAGGAGTTGATCGACTTGCCCGCGGTAAAACGAGAGGGTCTTGAAGATCTCGAGCGCCTTATTGTAGTAATCTTCTGCCCTTTCATATTCCTCACGGTGGGCTAGACCATTACCGATACTTCCATACACTTTGCCCAGGTTTGTAGCATCACTTAGATTCTCGAACCGACTCTCTACTTCACTGCAAATGTGTTCCCATTCCGCTCCTAAATAAACCTGGGCCGCGCATTCGAAGAAACGCGCACGGACTAGGAGCAGGCCATCGGTAACACGGCTGGCAAGGGTGCTCGCTCTTTGTGCCGCACTATTTTGCTCCCTAAAATTGCCGACAACGAGCCATGCGTTAGCGCGTTCGATTTCTAGAAGTACCCGTTCAATCGGTGAAACCGCGATTTCCTTTGACGCCTCAAGTTTTTCTATTTGTTGGATTTCGGCGATTGCATCTTTGCCTCTACCCGAGAGACTTTGGGCTCTGATCAGAAGCAGGCCGTACTCGACGTAGTCTCTATATAGCTCTACGAGTTGAGTGTATACTGAAATCGATTTCTTCCACTGATGTAGTATGGAGTACGCATTTGCACGTGCCAGCATGGCGTGGCGCAGATGCCGGATGGTCGGTGGATCTGATTCGAGATGGGTCAATATATCCTTGGCCACCGATCTCGCTTCGATATCGCGACCCAACTCGTACAAAGTTCTGGCAAGTGCTGATTCTGCAAGTAGGAAGTCGGGGTCTTCCTCTGTCGATTCCGCAAAGAAGTCTCTCGCTTTCGCCAGTTCGAACCTGTTTCGGGAGCGTAGGCCTTGTAGATAAAGGCTCATTGCTAGAGGCGATGAGTATCTTTCTCCGGATTCTATGTCTTGTACTTCGGGGATTCCTATATACTCGCGGATGCTTTCGGTGGCCTTCGCTAAGGCGCCGGCCAGGTTTTCAGCTCTAATCTGTACCTCGTCGGTGGAGTGGAGGTCGGATGTCCGCTGGAGGCAGATATTCACCAGGGTCTTGTTTTCATCCTTCATCTCGTAGCGACCATTCACAACAAAGTTCGCGCCAGTGAACAAATACACTTGCTCGAGCAATTCCCGGCGGAGGCAGTGACCCGGGGCCAGTGGCAACGCTTCGAGCAATAGCTGAGAGAGACTTTCAGGAAGTACTCTTAGGAGGCTCTTATCTTGTGGAGGATCTTGGTCGAGTTGAATGGCAAGTCTGGGGCTGATGTCATCTAGAACGGACGATTGTGCGGTGAGTAACCCCTCAGCGGTGGGACCGGAGAACGGAAGCACGATGATTGAAGGTCTTCTGGATTGTATCTCGGTAGAGATTAGGCCAAGAGCGATGGCCCACGATCGCAGGCGGTTCTGTCCACCGGGGAACTGTTCTGTGATGACTAGTAGCATGATTAGAATAAAGAGCGAGATAATGGCGAAGAGCAGGAGATTTTTGAGAAATTTCTCGAAGAATCGTCCTTTATTCCTGGTAACATGAAGAAGTGGCAGGATAAACAATGACGAAATCACGATCAGACTTGAAATAAATGCCGCCTTCGGCGATGGGAAAAGCCAAAGAGTAAGACCGCAAAGTGTCAGCAAAGCGGCGATTCGAGCGAAGTCGGGATCCTGCATGACTTTTCCCATAGCCCTACTTTTTCCCAGCGCAGATCCTAGGAATCTAGAGAGGTTCTGAAGTGGGCTAAGAACCTTGGCCAGTGGTGAAGTCGCTTGATTTTGAACGGCGGTATGGAGAGCCTTCGCCAGTGCGGGGAAGTCGGGAGCACTTTCGGCGGCAAGCCCCTCCCTGGTCGAGAGATAGGTCGGTGCCTTCCGGGATATACCCGGCTCGGCAAAGATAGGGACAATCGTGGCACCACGGCTATCGGCGATACCGACCTCGTAGGGAGTGAACGTAGATTCGAGAAACGCAGACGTTACCCAGCAAACCGTGAGGTCTGAGCTGCCGGCGCGTTGGCGGAGAACCGCGAGCCAATCCTGTCCTGCGCTCAGGGACCGATAATCTTGAAACACTTCGGTTTGCGGATGCTCTTTCCGCAAGGCATCGTAGAGCCGGTCAACGTCGTCGCGGTCGGCATGGGCGTAGCTCAGAAAGATGCTGCGGGTTCCGGGACGCGTCGCAAGGCCGGACCCAATCTTGTTGGCCAGTTCGCTTAGCTCTTGGTTGCCCGGCACGTGCGATCCCACGGTCTGGACGAGGCGAGCTACTGAATCGGACCCGAAACCTGCGTCTGGGCTCGCTCCCGCATGAACTGCCCGAACGATCGTAAGCCACACGGCGGCGGATGCGCCAGCGAAGTTCAGATCTGCTACACGGAGACCGAGCTCCAACGCAATCGCCGCCGCCTGGATGCCGGCTTCGGTCGCAACGCTCGCCAATCGGTCGGCGACCTTTTCGATCTCCAATGACGTGAGCTTGCGGGCGTTGTCCATTACACCTCCTCGAACCAGCCACTTGGATACTCTACACTATTTCTCTTCACCTAGCTAGCCCAAGAGGGGCGGAATTGACGTCTGGCGACGTAGGTGTAGGGTGTTCCGGCATATCGTGTTCCTCGGCCTTTCGGTTGCGGCTGCCTCAGTATCCGAGGCATGGCTCTGGAGAGCTGGACTACCGTGGATACGGACGCGCCTACGGATGGGCGATCACGAGGACGGTGGGCGCCCGTTCGAGGACCGTCTTGAGCGCCCGATCGAGGTTATGGGGGTCCAGAGCGGCGAAGCTCTCGTCGAACGCCAGCAGGTCGGCCTGCTGGAGGAGGGCGCGGGCGATGTAGAGACGGCTGCGCTCGCCGTGGGAAAGCTGCCA
>Ga0214471_10004548_pt1 | contig 10710 bp, 7 predicted proteins | sample RVTome_5_FD_207665 | JGI IMG/M metagenome (GOLD analysis project Ga0214471, IMG submission 207665) | Soil microbial communities from uranium-contaminated site in the Upper Colorado River Basin, Wyoming, United States - RVT142D155 | ecosystem: Environmental > Terrestrial > Soil > Contaminated >... | reverse complement strand
ACGGCGGTCGGCTCGCGTCGGCGGGCGCGCTCGTCGTGGCAGGTCTCGTGGTAGCGAGCCACGCGGACGAGCGGCGCTGGCTCGCGGGCGCCGCGCTCGCGCTCGTCGCGTCGCTCTTCTGGAGCCGGGCGAGGGCCTGGCCGTCGGCGAGGCTCTGGCAGCTGGCGCGCTGCGGCGCCGCGGTGGCGGCGCTCGCGCTCGTCTTGCTCCTGCCGGCGTGGACGAGCAAGTACCGCCGGCTGCGGGCGCGCTACCAGCCCGTCGCGGCGGAGCTCGCTCGGCTCACCGGCGGCCGGTCCGTCCGGATCGCCTACGTCGGCGGCAACCAGCCGTACTTCCTCTTCGGCGACCGGCTCCAGAACTCGGTTCACGCGGTGCCGCCGGCAGGCCCGGTCGAGGAACAGTACTGGGACTTCGGGCGCACGGTGGCTTTCCCGCCCCGCCACCGGACCTCGCGCGCCTTCGCGAAGAATGTGAACCAGCTCGGCATCACCTGGATGGTCGTCGAGCGCAGCGGAGTCGAGTTCCCCGAGCGCTCGATGGTCGCCGATTGGCGCCATTGGCGGCTCGCGGCACGCGTCGATGGCGCCGAGCTCTGGCGAGTGCGGCCTTAGCCCGGCCGAGCGCGCGACTCGCAGCGGAGAGCCGAACCGAGCGAAGCCGGAGCTACTGCAAGTTGCTGCTCAGGACATTGTTGACGAAGCCGCCGCAGAAGCCCCCGGCCGGGTTGCGGAATTCGATCGTGCGTCCGGTCGTCGTGTCCGTCAGGAGGATCGTGTACTCGAAGTTCGAGAGCGCGCCGTAGAAAGCGAGGATCTTCTCCGGGAACTGAATGACCTTGAAGAAGACGTCGAGGTCGCGGGGATCGGGGGAGAAGTGGAAGCCGCCGGTGAAGAACGTCAGCGGCGCCGCGTTGCCCACTCCCTGCGTTCCGTTGAACTGATTGCGCCAGCTCGGCACGGTGACGGCGAACCGACTGCCCAGAACGCAGAGGCGCGTCGAGCTCGCGACGCAGGTGCCGCCGGGTGGCTGGGTGAGGCCGAGATCGCGGATCGTGGCGCCAGCAGCGCCAGAGAAGAGAGTGGGCGACGGCCCGCTCTGGGCGAAGTTGTTGTCGATGCCGCCGCAGTTGCCGGACGTGTTCCGGTAGGTCTTCGACGTTCCGGTCAGAGTGTCGGTGACGTGGAGCTGGAAGTTCGTCTTCGTCAATTCGCTGTACGAAACGAGGATGCGGTCGCCGAAGTCGACGATCTTGACGATGAGCTCGATGTTGCGGGGATCCGGGTCGAAGTAGAAGAAGCCGGCGAAGTTGCTGAACGGGGTCGGGTGGCCGGTGCCGCTGGTGCCAGCGAACTGGTTCTGCCAATCGACCGTGACGCGGAATCGCGCGTTGAGCAGGCAGAGCGTGCCCGCCGGCGTCCCGGAGGGGCAACCACCCGGCGGCGGCGGGGTGCCGCCGCCTCCGCCGCCTGCGCCGCCGACCTTGTAAAGCGTCTGCAGGGCCTTGATGTCGTCGCTGTTGAGCTTGGCGCCGCGGCCGTCGTCGTGGGCGAAGGCGTACATCAGGGCGTTCTTCAGCACCGAGTTCGGCTCGAAAGGCCGCTCGCTCGAGTGCCTGATGCCGAGGGTGTGACCGATCTCGTGGCCCGAGACCTCCTCGATGAACTTTGAGAAGCTCGGCGAGCCGCTCTTCTCGCAGTCGATGCCGTCGTTGAAAACGACGTCGCCACCGCTGATCGGGTGATACTGCTTGCCGTCGAACGTCCGCGTGCTCTCGTCGTCGTACCAGGGGCCGCCGATCGCGAGCGTGCCGCCCGCGCCGCACTGGTAGGTGCCGGCGATCTCCTGATTAGGATCGGTCCACAGCAGGACGTTCTGCCCGTCGAAGTTGTTGAAGCCCGCGGTGGCGCCGCTCGTGCCCGCGTACGTGAGCTTGACCGGCGTGGTCGATTCGTTGTTCCACGCGGCTAGGCCGCGCTTGAATTCGTTGACGCCGCCGCCGGAGAGCCCGGGCATTCCCGTCGTGTGCGTGCGCCACGGCACGGAGCCGCCGGTGTCGAACTGGAACCAGCGCAGCCTGAGCCCGGTGCCGCTGTCGGTGAACAGCGTGAACGGCGAGACGATCGTCTCGAGCTCGCTGCGCCGCGGAGTGACGACGTAGTCAGCGCTGCGCTGGAAGCCGTCGGCGCGGTCCTCGATCCAGTCGGCGAAGCGGTCGAACTCGCGCATCGGCTCGCGCGCGCCGACACGGCCCGACGAGACGACCTTCACCTCCGAGAAATTGCGCAGCGCCAGGCGGCGCTTGACACTGCGGGCGCCGAGAAAGACGCCCTGCGGGAAATCGGCCAACGCGTAGGAGCCATCGGCCCGTGGCTGGAGGAACACGATCGCCTCGACTCCCGGGGCGAGCGTCGGCGTGCCGTAGATGTGCAGCCCGACGCCGTCGGCGCGCACGCCGCCCGGCAGGCGCAGGACGATGCGTCCGCTGTTCAGCGCACCTTTGAGGACGCGGTCGACGACGAGCTGCCACTCGGTCGCTGGGCGGTCGCCGACGACGCCGAGCTTCGCCTCGACGGTGACGGCGGCGACGACGGCGGCGCGGTCCACGAGGTCGGCATCGGAGACGATCGCGATCGTCGTCGCGCTCGCCGGCAGGGCGAGGCACGAGACGGCCAGGGCGAGGCGGACAGCGGTGCGGGGATCGGACATGACGGGCTCTCTGGCCGGCGGGGTTGGCTCCGGCCTCCTCGATGGTATGCGCTCGGGCCGCGGATCGCCAGTGAGCGTTCCGATGCGGGCGCGCTTTCGCCATGGCGGTCCGCGCGCTGCCGGAGGGCTGGCGATCATCGCGCGGCGAGGGCGAGGACGTAGAGGCAACCTGGGGTGTCGGGCGGCGGACCGTAGATCTCGAGAGCCGCGTAGGAGGCGCGCCGCGGGAGGGTGAAGGCCGTCCCCACGAGCTCGTCGAAGTCGCTCCACCGGCCGGCGAGCGTGCGTCCGGCGGGAGGCGCGAGCGCGGCCGCGGGGTCGAAGACTTCGTGGCCGAGGCGGAGCTCGCGCGTCAGCGCTGCGCCGTTCGGCCGGGAGAGGACGAAACGTCCGACCGACCCGCTCGGCGCCTCCGAGCCGCGCCAGCTGAGGACGGCGGCGAGCCTCCCGAAGGCCGGCGACGTCCGCAAGTCGACGCGGGCGGACTCCCCTGCGCAGAGGCGAATCATGTTCCACCGTCCGGGGGGCAGGAAGCGGAATCCCGTCGGGTTCGAGGCGCCCAGGCTCCCGGGATCGAGCCGAGGCAGATAGAGGCGCCAACGCTCGACCTCCTCGGGCCCGGAGGGCCGCCACTCGCCGTAGTCGGCGTTGACCGCCGGCGAGATGTCGAGCTCCCTCCAGGAGGCGGCGTCGAAGCGCAGCTGCGCCGGCCGAAAATAGCCTTCACTCGGAGCCCGATAGGTCCAATCCGGCACGAAGGCGGCGGCGAGCAAGCTGTTGCGGACGCTGAAGAGAACCTGCGAGCTGCGGTCGAGGTCGACGATCTGATTCCAGTTGCGCGCGCGCCGGAAGTCGTAGATGCGCAGCTGCACTACCGACTGAACGCAGAGAAGGGCGACGAGCAGCGCGCGGACCGCGCGCGGCGCGAGCGGGAGCGCCAGCGCGCAGATCGCGAGCGCCGGGATCGAGATCTCGGCGAGGAGCCGGGGGCCGGTCGAATGGCCGCCCCACCAGTTCTTGTAACCGGCGGTGAGGAGAATCACCGCGACGATCGACGCGGCGCAGGCCGCGGCGATCGCGAGCTGCGCGCGCGACAGGCGCCGCCGCGCGACGAGCAGCGTGGCCGCGGCCGCCACCAGGGCCGGGAAGAACCAAGCGACCCCGCGGCTCGGGCTGAAGAGCACGCCGGCGAGCCGCGCGGGGAGGCCGGCGAGACCCCAGACGCGCTGGGTGGAGTAGAGCTGCAGGTACGCTCCGAGCGGGTTGCCCGCGAGCGCGTGATTGAGGGCCAGGCTGGCGCCGATGGCGATCGCCACGCCGCCACCGAACGGGCCGGCGGCGCGCAGCGGGCGGCGAGCGAAACACCAGGCGACCGGCAGGAGGAGGATCGCTGTCGGCCGGCAGAGGAAGGCGGCCCCGGCGACGCAGCCGCCGGCGAGATCGGTCGCGAATCCGGCGCCTGGTCGCGCGACGAGGAACGCCGCGAGAGCGAGCAGCACGAACTCCCCGGTCTGAGACCACAGACCCTGGCTCAGTGACGTGAGCACGGGCGTCCCCGTGGCCAGCGCCAGCGAGAGGAGCGCGCGCGCGGCGAGCCCCTCGACGAGGGCGACGCTGGCGAGGAAGAAGAAGAGGACGCCGAGCGCGCTCAGCAAGCTGGCCGCGTGCTTCTCGAGGCGGGCGGCGGCGCGCCCCTCCAGCTCGCCGGCCGGCGCGCCGAGGGCCCCTGCCAGAGCGTAGTAGGGAGTCGCCAGGAGACCGGTGCCGAGCGGGAACGCGCTGAGCAGCCCGCCGTCCATGGCCGCGAACGAATAGAGGCCGTGCAGCTTCGCGGGGACGACCGGCGCGAGATCGAAGCCGTGACCCGAGAGCAGCGCCTGCGGGATGGCACGATTCGGCAAGTTGTCATTGGCCGTGAGCGTGTCGTAGTTGGCGACGAACGCCGCGTAGGAGAGGACGAAGACCAGCGCTCCGACGAGCGTTGCGGTGTTTTCGGCGGCTCCTCGATCGCCGCGGGCCGCTCGCGCGCGGAGGAGCGCGAGCGAAAGGAGCAGGCCGAGAAGGAGCAGCCAGCCGAGCTGCCACGGCGCGCCGAACGGCTCCTGCGTCTCGTCGAGCGACAGGAACGGCAAGAGTCCTGCAACCGCGGCCAGCGCGATCCACGCGGTCGTGCGCGGGACTGCTGGCGGATTGCGGCGCATGGTCGCGGCGTCGATCTCGATCGTAGTCGCTCGGTCCGGCGAACGCCACGGAAGCCTGCGAGAGCAGCTGCCGTCGGCGCTCCGGCCCGCTGCGGATAGAGTTCGCCGCCAGTGCTCGAGAGGATTTCGATCGTCGTCCCGGTGTACAACGAGCGCGACACCGTCGCCGAGGTCCTGGCGCGGGTGGCGGCGGCGCCGCTGCCGGCGGGGCTCGGGCGCGAGATCGTGGTCGTCGACGACGCCTCGACCGACGGCACGCGCGAGCGGCTGCGCGAGCTCGCCGCGGCGGGCACGCCGGCCTTCCGCCTCGTCGAGCAGGCGGCCAACCGCGGCAAGGGGGCGGCGCTGCGCCGCGGCTTCGCCGTGGCGACCGGCGACGTCGTCATCATCCAGGATGCCGATCTCGAGTACGACCCCGAGGAGTATCCGGCGCTGCTCGCGCCGATCGTCTCCGGCAGGGCCGACGTCGTCTACGGCTCGCGCTTTCTCGCCGGGCAGCACCGCGCGCTGCTCTTCTGGCACTACGCTGGCAACAAGCTCCTCACCACGCTCTCGAACATGCTCTCGAACCTCAATCTCACCGACATGGAGACCGGCTACAAGGTCTTCCGGCGCGAGCTGCTCGAGGACATGCCGCTGCGCTCCAACCGCTTCGGCATCGAGCCCGAGCTCACCGCCAAGTTCGCGCGCCGCAAGGCACGCATCTACGAGGTGCCGATCTCGTACCACGGGCGCACCTACGAGCAGGGCAAGAAGATCGGCTGGAAGGACGGCATCGCGGCGCTCTGGGCCATCGTCCGCTTCAACCTCGCCGACTGACCGTAGAATGGCGCGATGCGAGCCGGCCAGAGCCCGCGCAGCGCTCTCGCCGTCGGCGCCGTCGCGGCGCTCGTCGCCGCGGCGTGCGGCGACCCGGCGCAGGAGATCGAACGGCGGCGCGCCGCCTACGAGGCGAGCCTCGCCGGCTTCCTGGTGCGCGACGACCCCGCCGCCGAACGCCCGACGATCGTGCTCGACGTGCTGGTGCGCGGCGCGGCGCGGCCGCCGCTCGCCGGCCTCACCCTCGACGTCTCGATGGCCGACGCCGCCGGCCGCGAGAAGGCGCACCGCCGCGCCTGGGTCGATCTCGCCGGCGTCGGCCCGGGCGGCGTGCAGACGGCGGTGACCCTCGAGGGACTGGAGTACGCGCCGGGTGACGGCTTCTGGGTCGAGGTGCGCTCGCCGGTGCCGCCGGCCGAGCGCGGCGAGTACCGGGAGCTCGGCGGAGGCGGCGGATGACCGTCGAACGTGCTGCGGCGCCGGCCACGGAGCCGGCGGCGAGCGAGGCCGCTCGCCAGCTCCGCCACCTCGAGGCGAACGTGGCGCGCGTCTTCCGCGGCAGCCCGGAGGCGGTGCGCCTCGCCGTCGTCTGCCTGGTCGCGCGCGGCCACATGCTGATCGAGGACGTGCCCGGCGTCGGCAAGACGACGCTGGCGCAGGCGCTGGCGCGCTCGCTCGACCTGCCGTTCCAGCGCATCCAGTTCACCTCCGACCTGCTGCCCTCGGACATCCTCGGCGTTTCGATCTGGAACCAGCACCGCGAGACCTTCGAGTTCGTGCCCGGACCGATCTTCGCCAGCGTCGTGCTCGCCGACGAGATCAACCGCGCGACGCCGAAGACCCAGTCGGCCCTGCTCGAAGCGATGAGCGAGCGGCACGTCACCGTCGAGCGCCGCCGGCTCGACCTGCCCGATCCGTTCCTCGTCCTGGCGACGCAGAATCCGCTCGAGTACCTCGGCACCTTCCCCCTCCCCGAGTCGCAGCTCGACCGCTTCGAGATGCACCTCCACCTCGGCTACCCGGCCCGCGAGCAGGAGCGCGACCTGCTCCTCGCCGGCGGCGTGGCCGCCGAGCTCGAGCGGCTGCAGCCGGTGCTCACCACCGCCGAGATGCGCGCGCTGCAGCTTCAGGCCGAGCAGGTCCGGGTGGCCGAGCGCCTGGTCGACTACGTGCTGGCGCTCGCCGCTCGCACGCGCCGCGACGAGCAGTTCCAGCTCGGCGTCTCGACCCGCGCCGCGCTCGGCCTCTGCCGCGCCGCGCAGGCGCTGGCGCTCGCCGAGGGGCGCGACTTCGTCACTCCCGACGACGTGCAGCGGCTGGCGGTGCCGGTGCTCGGTCACCGCGTCCTGCTGCGGCGCGGCGCCGCCAGCCTCGACGCGGCGCGCCGCGCCCTCGAAGTCGTGCTCGCCGAGACGCCGGTTCCGGTCTGAGGCCGGCGGGATGGGCGCGACCTCGGCTGCGACTTCCGGCGCCGCGGGGCGGCTGCGGCGCTGGAGCGAGCGCCGGGGCATCCCGGAGGCGATCCGCATCACCCGCGTCGGGCTCTGGTTCGTCCTCTTCACCGTCCTCGTCGGCATCGCCGCCACCAACACGGGCAACAACTCGCTCTATCTGGTGCTGGCGATGATGCTGGCGCTGCTCGTCGTCTCGGGCGTCGTCTCGCGCTGGAACCTGCGCCGGCTGGAGGTCGCTCTGGCGCCCCCCGGCGAGCTCTTCGCCAAGCGCCCGACGCGGATCGACTTCACGCTGCGCAACGGCGGGCGCCAGCCGCGGTGGCTGTTGCTCGTCGGGCTGAGCGCGAGCGGCCCCTGGCGGCTGGTGCCCTATCTGGCCCCGGGGCAGGCAGCGCGCGGCACTCTCGAAGTGCTCTTCCCGCGCCGCGGGCGGCACCGTCTCGCCGCCGCGCACGCCGCCTCGCTCTTCCCCCTCGGCTTCTTCCGCAAGGGGATGCGCTACGGGTTGGGCGACGAGGCGCTCGTCTACCCGGAGCTCTTCGCGGCCGGCGAGATCGAGATCGTCGCCACCGGGCTCGGCGGCGACCGCACCTCGGCGCGTCCGGGCTGGGGGCACGAGCTGCACGCCCTGCGCGGCTTTCGCGCTGGCGACGACCCGCGCGGCATCCACTGGAAGAAGAGCGCGCAGACCCGGGCGCTCGTCTTCCAGGAGCGCGAGACCGAGGAGACGCTCCGCCTGTCGATCCTGCTCGACAACGGCTGCGGCCCTCTCGCCGGCGAGGACGACGCGCGCTTCGAGCGCCTGGTGAGCGAGGCCGCGACGGCGGCCTGGGACCATCTCGAGCGCGGCTACGAGGTCGAGCTGGTGACGCGGACGCGGCGCATCCCGTTCGGCCGCGGCCGGCGGCATCGCGCCGAGGTGCTGGGCGAGCTGGCGCTGGTCGAGACGGTGCCGCCGGCGCGCGCCGCCCTCGTGGCCGGAGACGCTGGCGCGCGCGTGCTGCGCTTGGGGTTGGGCGACCGGCGGGAGGCGGCGTGACCTTCGCGCGCGAGAAGCGCTTGCTGCTCGGCGTCGCGGCGCTCCTCGTCGCCATGCCGCTGCCGCTCAACGACGCCCTCGAGTGGCCGGCGCTCGCGCTCTTCCTCGCCGTCGTCGCGCTCTTCCTGCGCCGCGCCTGGCAGGGGAGCGAGCGCTGGCTGTCGCACCGCGCCCTCAATCTGCTCGGCCTCGCCTACCTGCCGGTGCTGGTCGTCGACGTCGCGGCGAGCGGCCGGGTGCAGTTCGTGCGCCCCGTCCTGCACCTCATCCTCTTCTCCCTCGCCGCCAAGCTCTGGTCGCTGGCGCGCGAGAAGGACAAGTGGCAGGTGTGGATCGGCATCTTCTTCCTCTTCCTCGCCGCCATGTCGACGAGCACGCACCCGTCGGTGCTCGTCTATCTCGTCGCCTTCGTCGCTCTCTCGGTGGCGCTGCTCGCGCGCTTCGTGCACTTGCACGTGCTGTCGAGCCACGTGGCGCACGCCGCCGAGGCGCCGCGACTGCCGCTCTCGGCGCTGGTCGCTGCCGTGGTGCTGGCGGCGTGCGCCATCGCGGTGCCGCTGTTCGCTCTGATGCCGCGCGTGCGCACGCCGATGGTGGGCGCCCCGGCGGGATTCGGCAGGTCGCAGGCCTTGCCGCAGGCGGGCTTCTCCGACGAGATGAGCCTCGACCTCATCGGCCGCATCCGCGACAATCCCGCCATCGCGCTCCGCATGCGCCTGACGGGGCGCTTTCCCGAGCCGGCGGCGATGCGCTTCAAGGCCGCGGCCTACGACGTCTGGGAGGGGCGGCGGTGGCGCCTGGTGGCCGCCGGCCGCTGGGTCGATCGACACCGTGGCGTCGACGCCTTGCGGCTCGGCCCGGGGCCGGCGGTCGGCGCCGCCGAGATCGAGCTCGAATCGCTGCAGTCGCGCCACCTGGTGCTGCCGCTCGAGGCGATCGAGGTCGAGCTCGGCGGCCGCCGCGTGGCGCGCGACGAGGCGGGCACGCTCAGCTTCGGAGCGCTGCCCACGGCGCCGGTCGCTTACCGGGCACTGCTCGGCGATGCGCCGCGCTCGCGCGCGGAGCCGCCGCGCCAGGCGGCCGCCGACAGCGGGCCGCTCGATGCGCGCGGGATCGACGAGCGCCTGCGCGCGCTGGCGGCCGAATGGACCTCCGGCGCGCGCGCGGATCGCGAGCGGGCCGAGCGCATCGTCGAGCGCTTCCATCGCGATTACGCTTACACCACCGTCTTCGTCGGGCGCGGCGGCGCCGATCCGCTCGCCACCTTCCTCTACGACACGCGGCGTGGGCACTGCGAGTACTTCGCCTCGTCGATGGTGCTGCTCCTGCGCGCCGTCGGCATCCCGGCGCGGCTCGTGACCGGCTTCTACGGCGCCGAGTGGAGCGGCTGGGAGGAGGCCTGGATCGTGCGCCAGTCCTACGCCCACGCCTGGGTCGAGGCGTGGATCGCCGGCGAGGGCTGGCAGGTCTTCGATCCGACGCCGCCCGAGGGCCTGCCGGCGGCGCCGAGCCGGGATCTGCGGCTGTGGGCGCAGCAGGCGTGGGAGGCGGCTCTCCTGCGCTGGGATCGCTGGGTCATCTCGTACGACTTCGAGGATCAGGTCGGCGTGCTCGGCGGCCTGCGCACGGCGTGGGACGACCTGGTGGCGAAGCTCTTCGGGCGCGACGAGCGGCTGCGCGGCAGGACTGCGGCCGCGGGGAGCGCGAGCGCCGCGCCGGGCCCGAGCAGCGCAGACGAGCTCGCGTCCCGGCGACGGACGGTCTCGGCGGTGGCGCTCGCCCTCGCCCTCGCCGCGGCGGCGGCCGCCGCCTACTGGCTGCGCCGGCGGCCGCGCTGGGACGCGACGCTCGCCTACCTCGGCCTGCGGCGGACGCTCGCGGGCGTAGGGCTGGCGGTGCCCGACTCGCTGCCGCCGCTGGCGCTGGCGCACGCCGCTGCGAGCCGACTGCCGGAGGCGGCGCCGGCGATCGAGGGCCTGATCTCCGCCTACCTCGCCCACGCCTTCGCCGGCCGCCCGCCGAGCGCCGAGCGGCTGAGCGCGATGCGCGGCGAGCTGCGCGCGGTCGAAGCGGCCGCGCGCCGGGCGGGCCGGCCGCGCCGCGCGCGGGTCACCTGAGATAATCGGCGCTCCCGTCGCTCGTTCGCACGGTACGGAGCCCACGATATGACCCCACTCGCCAAGATCCAGTCGCTGCTCGGCGCCGAGGCCGAGGGCCTGCTCTCGCACGTCTGCCGCGGCATCCCGAAAGCGCGCATCCGGATTCCCGCTCCCGACCACGTCGATGCGGTCTTCGCCGACTCGGACCGCACGCCGCCGGTGCTGGTGAGCTTGCAGCGCATCCACGGCGGCGGACGGCTGGCCGGCACGGGCTACCTCTCGATCCTGCCGGTCGACCAGGGCATCGAGCACTCGGGCGCGGCGTCGTTCGCGCCCAATCCCGATTACTTCGACCCGGCGAAGATCGTCGAGCTGGCGATCGCGGGGGG
>Ga0214471_10004547_pt1 | contig 10711 bp, 5 predicted proteins | sample RVTome_5_FD_207665 | JGI IMG/M metagenome (GOLD analysis project Ga0214471, IMG submission 207665) | Soil microbial communities from uranium-contaminated site in the Upper Colorado River Basin, Wyoming, United States - RVT142D155 | ecosystem: Environmental > Terrestrial > Soil > Contaminated >... | reverse complement strand
CGTAGGCGAGGTAGGAGCCCCCGCGATTGACGTCGAAGCCCGACACGTTGCCCAGGTTGAGCGAGGTGCCCCGGGTCAGGTCGTGGACCACCAGGTCCGCGCCGTCGAAGCCCGCGTCGCTGCCCGCGCCACGCTTGCGGACGAGCAGGATGGCCGCGCTGTCCGGGAAGGAGAAGGAGGCCGTGTTGACGAAGATCGTGGAGTCCGCCGTGGCCAGGTGCCGCAGGACCAGCGTCCCGGAAGCGGCGGCGGCGCCACCCCGCCCCCCACCCTGGGGAGGAGCGCCCCGACCGGCCGCCGAGGCCCGGCCTCCCTCCGGTTCCGGAGGCGCGACGAGGTAGGCCACCCAGGCGCCATCGGAGGAGAACCGAGGGGACGAGCCCCTTGGTACCGCGTGGACGTCGTCCCGGTCCAGGGCCTTCACGAAGAGGGTGTCGTCTCCCTCCAGAGGGGCGTAGGCGTAGCTCATCCAGGCCCCATCGGGGGACAGGGCCACGGACGTGACGCGCTTCCACGGCCCGTAGTCGTCCACGACGATGGGCGGTCTGTCCTGGGCGGCGAGGGAGCCGGCCAGAATGAGGGCGGGCAGGAGCGTCGAAAGAGCCGACAGAACGCGGCCGGTGGGTCGCGAACGTCGCGGGATCGGAGACATGGTCGTCCTCCGGTTTCTTGCGGATGGATCGTGTGTCCCCGACCATACGCGGGGGCATGCTGGTACGCCAGGCAGGACGGGTCTTCCCCCACGGATGTCGTCAGGAAGGTCCCGACGGAGCGCGCGACCCGAGGCCCTTATCTTCGGGCATTCCTCACCTCGACATGCGAGTTTCCACCGTGCCCGTCAGCCTCCAGCGCCCGGAGCCCAGCCTGGATACCGGCCTTCCATCCCCTGCATCTCCCCGGGACGACACCCGCCGTCTGAACCCCAGAGAGCACGGCGCCTACGCCGAGCTGACGTTCCCCGTCCTGTCCGGTCTGATCCTGGGGGGCGTTACGCCGGCCGGCCTGGGGCTCGGCCTCCTGGTCGCGGCCCTGTTTCTGGCAAACGAGCCGCTGGCCGTCCTCCTGGGAGCGCGGGGTGACAGGCTGAGGGATCAGCTCGGCCCCGCCGCCCGCCGTCGTGTCGGGCGCCTGGCCGCGCTGGCCCTGACCGGGGGCCTGACCTTCGCGGTGACGGCGGGGCCCGCCGCATGGCTCGCGCTGCTGGCGCCGGTTGTCCTCGGGGCGCTGGTCGTCGTCGCCGTGGCGCGCCGCAAGGTCAAGTCGGTGGGCGGCGAGGTGCTGGTGGCCGGTGCCTTCGCGTCGATGCACGCGCCGTTAGCTGCTTCCGGAGGGGCTGCTTCCGGAGGGGCTGCTTCCGGAGGGGCTGCTTCCGTTGGGCCCGCTTGGGGAGGGGTGGCGCTGCTCTGGCTGTGGGCCCCGGCGGCCGTGTGGTTCGTTGGATTCGCGCTCGCCACGCTCGCCGTCCACTCCCTGAAGCACCGCTTCAAGGGCCGGGGCCCCGGGGGATGGACCGTGCCGGCGGCGCGGCTCCTCACCGGTGCCGTGGCGGCGGTCTCCGTGGCGGCGCCGTTCGCGCTACGGGCGGAGCTCCTGGCCGGGGAGAGGCTCCTCGCCCTCGCCGTGACGCCTCTGGCCCTGGCCGCGCTCGCCCTCTCGTTCGCGCCGGTCCATCCCCGACACCTCAAACGCGTGGGATGGAGCCTGGTGGCGGCCGACCTGCTGACGCTCGTGCTCCTCAGCGTCGCAGCCCATACTTCTTGATCTTGTTGTACACCGTGACCCGGTCCACTCCCAGGATGTCGGCGGCCCGGGTGATGTTCCAGCCGGTGCGCTGGAGCACCAGGTCGACGTGCCGCCGCTCGACCTCCGCCAGGGAGTCCGGCTCTCCGGCGGAGGCCCCACCGGGTCCTCGCAGGGGCAGATCCTCCGCCCGGATCTCATCCCCCCTGCCCACCACCATGGCACGCTCGATGGCGTTGGACAGCTCCCGGACGTTGCCCGGCCAATCGTGGGCCTCCAGGAGAGCCATGGCCTCCGGACTGATCCCCGAGATCCTGGTGTCCATCTGGCGGGCGAAGCGGGCGAGGAAGTGCCGGGCCAGCAGGGGGATGTCCGAGCGTCGATCGCGGAGGGGCGGGGCCTCGATGGTGAACACGTTGATGCGGTAGTAGAAGTCCTCGCGAAAGCGCCCGTCCCGCACCGCAACCTCGAGGTCCTCGTTCGTGGCGCACACCACCCGGAAGTCCACGTGAACGGACTTGCTGCCGCCGATGCGCGTGAAGTCCTTGGTCTCCAGCACGCGCAGGAGGTCCACCTGTGTCTTGATGCTGATCGAGCCCACTTCGTCGAGGAAGAGCGTGCCGCCGTCCGCCATCTCGATCCTGCCCTTCCGGCGGGCGACAGCGCCGGTGAAGGCCCCCTTCTCGTGGCCGAACAGCTCGCTCTCCAGGAGGGTCTCGGGCAGGCCCCCGCAGTTCACGGCGACGATGGGAGCGTAGCGGCGCGCGCTGTTGGCGTGGATGGCCCGCGCGATCAGCTCCTTGCCCGTGCCGCTCTCTCCGCGGATCAGGACCGTGGCGTCGGTTCGGGCCACGTGCTCCGCCAGCTCCATCACCTTCAGCATGGGCGGGCTCTCACCCACGATGTCGTCGGCGGCCACGAACCCGTCGATGGTCTCGCGGAGCTGGACGTTCTCCTCCGCCAGCCGGCGATGATCGAGCGCCCGCCGGATGAGATGGCTCAGCTCGTCCGGGTCGATGGGCTTGGTGACGTAATCGAACGCCCCCTGCTTGAGCGTGCGCACGGCGGTTTCCACCGAGCCGAACGCCGTGATCATGATGACGGCCATGTTGGGTTCGATGCGCTGGAACTCACGCTGGAGCTCCATTCCGTCCATGCCGGGCATCTTGATGTCCACGACCGCGACGTCCGGCCGGCTCCGTTCGAGGAGCTCCAGGGCCTCAGCGGCGTTGGCCGCCGACTGCACCTCGTACCCGTCCTTGAGGAGCCAGTTGTGGAGCGAATCCCGCACCGAGTACTCGTCGTCCACGACCAGCACGCTCGCCTTGCGCCGGGTCATCGGCCCGCCCCCTCCACCCTCTCGATGCCGGATGGTCGCCACACGTCACTCCCCTCGGCGGGGGGCGTGCGGGGTAGCCAGATGTGAAAGGTGGTGCCCGTCCCCACCTCGGACTCGACCTCGATGAAGCCGCCGTGGCGGTGCAGAATGCCGTAGACCACGGCCAGGCCCAGGCCCACCCCCGCCTCGTTGTCCTTGGTGGAGAAGAAGGGCTCGAAGATCTGGGGTTGGACGTCCGGGGGAATGCCGACCCCGGTGTCGCGCACCTCGACCCGCACGTCCATGGGGCCGCCCCGCAGCCGCACAGTCAGCGTCCCACCCTCCCGCATGGCCTCCACGGCGTTCACGAACAACGCCACCAGGGCCTGCTGGATCTGACCCGCGTCGGCGATGACCTCGCTGTCGGCGTCCAGGAACTCGGTCTCCAGCGCGATGCCGCTGATCTCGAGGTGGTGGCGCACCAGCATGAGGCTGCGGTCGACGATCTCGTTGAGGTCGACGACGGCCATGTCGGCCACCGTGCCTCGCGCGAACATGAGGAGGTTCTGCACGATCCCGCCACAGCGGGCGGACTCTCGCTGGACCAGATGCAGATAGCGCTCCAACTTGACGCGCACCTCGTCATCCAGGGGTTGCTCCTCCAGCTCGCGCTCCACCAGGCGCGCGTAGGTGAGGACCCCGCTCAGCGGGTTGTTGAGCTCGTGGGCGACGGTGGCCGACAGCTTTCCCAGTGAGGACATCTTCTCCATGTGCAGGACCTGTCGCTGAGCCTGCTGGAGCTCGGCGGTCTTCTCCACGACCTTCTCCTCAAGGGTCTGGGACCACCGAGCCACCTCCCGCTGGGTCCCGCTCAGGTCCTCCGCCATCCGGTTGAAGTCCGCCGCGAGCCGGGCCAGCTCGTGGCCGCCCCGGACTTCGATGCGGGTGGCCAGGTCCCCTCCAGCGATGCGACGCGTGCCATCCTGAAGCCGGGCGATGGGCTCGTGGACGAGACGCCGGACCAGCACGGCTGACACGAGCCCCGTGACCAGCAGGAGGGCCAGGGTCGTCCAGATCATCTGGCTCCGGGCCGACTCGAGGGCGCTCTCCAGGGGCAGCATGGACATCTCCACGTCCAGGATGCCCAGAACCGCCGCCTGGGCGGACTGGTCGTGACAGCCTCCGGTGGAGCACGCGGGCTCGTTCTCGATGGCGGACAGCCGGCGCAGGACCTCCTGCTCGCCGAACCGCGTCATGTCCGAGGCCTCCCGGTCCGCCCCTGCCAGAGGCTCCCCTTCGCCATGGCAGCTCGAGCAAGGGGCGGCGTCCACGGGGATCCGGCGCCCCAGCTCCCCCCGCTCGCTCGACAGGACCACGGTCCCCGCCTTGTCGTAGACGCGGATCGCCGCCACGTCCGACCCCTCGGCGATGCGCTCGATGGTGGCCTGGACTTCGTCCAGGCGGTTCAGCAGCATCCCGTCGTGGGTGGCCCGCCGGATGAGGCCGCTGGACCGCTCGGCCTCTCCCGCGACGTAGGCCAGGAAGTGCTCCTGGGTGGAGCGGAAGCTGGACAGGGCGTAGACGGCGAGCACCCCGCCGACCGTCAGGAAGAGAGGCACCAGCAGCCGGATTCCAAGAGAGGAGTACAGGGCCAGGAACCGAGCGCGCATGCGTTCCATCTCGAGCCTCGGGGCCCGCGTCCCGCCCGCTGCGGAGGCCGGCAGGCTGGCGGCGCGCCCCTTCAGCGTGTGGGTCGGGGGGCGAAGGTCGAAGTCGCTGTTGAAAAATCACACAGTGGCGGGAGAATCTCAACGGCGCGGGGCTGGACGATCATGCTGAGACGCGGGCCCCGCGTCCCTCCAGAGGGGCCGACTTCCGCCGAATCCGCCTCTCCCGGGGTGCCCCGCCGCCCTCCTGGTATCGCACTTGCACGGAGTATCGAGGCAGAGGGAGATGCCCATGTCGTTACACGTTCTCGCACCCGGTGCCCGGCCCTGCGTCTGGATGAGCGCAGGGGTGATTCGCTATCTCCTCTGCTCCCGGGACATGGACTGCGACGACTGCCCCCTGGATGCCGCGCTGAGGGGGGCCTTCCGCGCCGACGACATCGGGGCGGCGCACGACGACTCTCCCCCGCTGGGGGGGGACCCACCCGACGATCGCGTTTACTCCAAGGGGCACGTTTGGATGAAGTCCATGACCGGGCGGGCGGGGGTGTGGCGGGTGGGGCTGGACGGCTTCGCGGCAGCGCTGGTGGGCCGCCCGCGGCGCGTGCGCCTGGAGCCGTGCGAGCGCATGGTGTCCCGGGGGGAAGCGTTCTGCCACATGGATCTCGACGTGGGGACGCTGATTCTGGGCCTGCCCGTGGCGGGACGGCTCGTGCGCGGGAACGACCGAGTGGATGAGCTGCCGGAGCTCGTGGCGGCCGGCGCCTCGGGAGACGGTTGGCTGGTGGAAGTGGCGTCCCCCGACCCCTGTGACCTGCGCGAGTTGGCCTCGGCCGAAGGGGCGCGGGAAAGGGCGGCGCGGGACCTGCGGCGCTTCCGACGCTCCGTGGCCTTCCGCCTCCTGTCCGACGAGGGTTTGTGCCCCCCCGCCGCGAGCCTGTCAGGGGTGTGCGATCTTCTCGGGCCCACCCGCTACCTCGAGATCCTCCGGGACTTCGTCCACTGAGGTTGGGGGGACCTCGTCCCGGCCCTCTCACCCACTGTTGAGTTCTTCAGCGTTCGCCGTAGAGATGTTCAACGCCCTCGCGATTCCATGGGGCCCCGGTGGACGCGCCCATCCCGGCGAAGACCCTTCTCTCCCCTGGGGTTTCACGATGCGGCCCCTCTTGTGGTGCTCCTGGTGCGGCTCTTGCATCCTGGAGAGCGTGCAGAACCGAACGAACAACTTCGCCCCAACGCGGGGTGTGATCATGAATACAGAGCGACGCTGGGCCAAAGGAACGCTGGAGTACTGCGCGGCGGTCCTGCTCATTGCCATCGGCCTTCCCCTTCTCGCCTTTACCGCCCTGCTGGTTCGGGGCGTGCTGGTCTTCGTCGCCATGGCGGCGATCGTCGTCGGAATGGTCCTCTATTGCGCTCATCCGGGGTGTCGACGCTGGCTCACGCGGCTCGCGCCGGACATACCCGCCGGAAACCATCTGTCACAAGAAGGTAGGATCCCGGGGCGAGACTGACCGGGGCCCTATCCACCGGAATGGAGAGCGCAACATGGGACTCCCTGAAAGGGGTCCCGAGGGTGGTGCGCGCGGCGTAACGCGGCGCTTCGCCCTCGGTTCGCTGGCCGCCGCCGCGGCCACTGCCGCCCTGCCCTGCCGCCTGCGTGGCGACAGGACCGAACGGCCCGACGCCAAGGCCATCCTGTACGACTCCTCCCTGTGCATCGGATGCCGCGAGTGCGTGGCCGGGTGCGCGGAGGCCAACGGGTGGGACTCGGTCACGGCCTTCTCGATCGATCCGGCCCTGACCGACTCGTGCCTTACCGTAGTGCGGCGGTACGAGAACGAGGGAGAGAGCTGCTTCCTCAAGCTCCAGTGCATGCACTGCCTGGAGCCGGCGTGCGCGAGTGCCTGCATGCTCGGGGCCCTACACGTGGACGACGACGGCGCCGTGGTGTGGGACCCGGAGCTGTGCGTGGGCTGCCGCTACTGCCAGATCGCGTGCCCCTTCGGCGTCCCGCGCTTCGATTGGGACATGCCTGTGCCCGCGCTCCACAAGTGCGACATGTGCCGGAGCCGCCGGGAGGAGGGCCTTCAGCCGGCGTGCGTCGAGTCGTGTCGCCGGGGGGCTCTGACGTTCGGCACCCGTGACGAGCTTCTGGCCGAGGCCCATCACCGGATCGCGGCTCGGCCGGACCGCTACAACCCCAAGGTCTATGGAGAGACGGACGGCGGAGGCACTTCGGTCCTGTACCTGACGCGGCGGGGCGTCTCCTTCGCCCAGCTCGGGCTTCCTGAGCTCGGCGACGAGTCGCCGGCGACGTTGCCCGAGTCCATCCAGCACATGCTGTACCGCTGGTTCGCGGCCCCCACGGCGCTGTTCGGGCTCCTGGCCACGGTTGTGCACCGGAACAGCCGGTCGCTCCACGCGGAGGAGGCCGAGGCTCACGTCAGCGAAAAGCCCGAGCCGGTGGGGGGCCCGCTGTTGACCCGGCCGGTGCTCGTGCTCGCGGCCCTGGCAATCGTGGGCGTGGTTACCGTCCTGTGGCGGTTCGTGGCGGGCCTGGGAGCCACCACGAACCTGAACGACGGCTACCCCATGGGCCTGTGGATCGCGTTCGACGTGGTCACGGGAACGGCGCTGGCCTGCGGAGGCTACGCCATGGCCCTGCTGGTCTACGTCGCGAACCGGGGGCGGTACCATCCTCTGGTGCGGCCGGCTCTGCTCACCAGCGCGTTCGGCTACACTCTGGCGGGCCTGAGCGTCATGGTCGACATCGGTCGCCCCTGGAACGCGTGGCGCATCCCCACGAACGCCTGGCACTGGAACCTGAGCTCGATCCTCCTGGAGGTCGCCCTGTGCATCATGCTGTACACGGCGGTCCTGTGGATCGAGGTGTCGCCGGCCGTGGTCGACCGCCTGCGCGACAGCCGCGCGCGCTGGCTCCGGGAGGGCGCTGCCGCCGTCTCGCCCCGCTTGGAGCGAGCGCTGCCATGGTTCATCGCCCTTGGCATCCTCCTGCCGACGATGCACCAGTCATCGCTCGGGAGCATGATGCTGGTGGCGGGTGTCAAGCTGCATCCACTCTGGCACACGCCCCTGCTGCCACTGCTCTTCCTGGTGTCCTGCGTGGGCATGGGGTACGCGGCGGTGTCTCTGGAGAGCTACCTCTCGGCTCGCGCCTTCAATCGGCCGGTCGAGACGCCCATGCTTCGGGCTCTGGCGGTGCCGGCGGCTATCGTGTTGCTGGCGTACGCCGTCATCCGCATCGCGGATGTCGTCGCTCGCGGACGCCTGGGTCTCGTGACGCGGATGGACGGGTACAGCGCGCTGTTCCTGGTGGAGATGGTCCTCTTCGTCGGGTCCGCCCTCGGGTTGCTGCTGGTGAGGCGTAGGGCCGGAGCCGGGCTGCTCACGTCGCTCGCCGCCGTGGCGGCCCTCGGAGGCGCCCTGTACCGCTTCTCCACCTTCCTCATCGCCTACCGGCCGGTGGGATCGTGGAGCTACTTCCCCGCCCTGCCGGAGATCCTGGTGACCGTGGGGTTCGTCGCCATGGAGCTTCTGGGATACGCGCTCCTCGTCAAGACGCTCCCGATCCTGAGGGGGGCGACCGTCCCAAAGGCCCCGGAGCCGGCCTTGAAGCCAGCCATCGAGCCGGCCATCGAGCCGGCCATGGAGCCGGCCATGGAGCCGGCCGTGGAGCCGGTCGTGGAGCCGGTGTGGGAGCCCGAGGCAGTGGAGTCATGGGAAGCCGACGGCGAGGACGACGAAGCGCCGTCCTGGCCCGGCGGGCAGACCTCCGCGAAGGTCACGCTCGGGTTGGCCCTGGTAATCGCGCTGGCGGCGTGCCAGAGCTCCCAGCCCGCGGCGCGGCACCAGACGGCCGGCACCCCCTCCGACAGTCTGATGACCGGGGACATGAGCTGCCTCACGCGCCGGGCCGAAGACTGCCTCGATGAGCCGGTGCCGGCGGACGAGCCCCATGGAGGCGTGTGCGCCGTCTGCCACGATCTGTGGGATGTGGGCCGCCGGTCGGGCGGCCCGGTGGACGTGGGCGGCGGAACGATCCGCTCCTGCGCCAGCTCCGAATGCCACGCGGAACCCGAGACGCTGACGGTCTTCCACCGCTCGGTGGACGCCGCCGTCCTCTCGGACTGCGGCCACTGCCACGTTCCCCACGACTTCCGCGTCCCGGACGCCGGTTCGGAGTGCACGGCCTGCCACGACCGCGGTGGCCGGCCGGCCAGTTGGATCGAAGGACCAGAGACCGGAGCCCTGGCCGGGAGCCTGGGCTTCCTCCACACCGATCATGACGGGATGGTATGCGCCGACTGCCACCGCTCCCCTGAGGAGCACGGCACGCTGGAGAGGATGGCGGTCGAGGACTGCCGGGGCTGCCATCACGCCCCGGCGCGGGCCGATGACTGTCTCGACTGCCACGTTCGGGAGGACGTCCTCGCGGTCTCCCGTACGGTGACCCGCACCCTGGACATCCAGGTGGGGTCGCTGGACCTGCCCGCCAGGGCCCTGGCCTTCGACCACCGGGTCCACGAAGCCGTGGAGTGTCGCGCGTGCCACACGGGCGCCGTGACGCTGGGGGGGGCCGAGGGGGCCGACTGCTCGCGGTGCCACGGGGCGCACGATGTGGCGGGCGCCGACTGTTTGGCGTGTCACGCGCCCCCGGTGGACGGTGCCCACGACGAGCGGGCTCACCTCGGGTGCGGCGGGAGCGGCTGCCACGAACCGGTACCGGCGGGCCTCCTGCCCGTCCCGTTGACCCGGCCCACCTGCCTGCTCTGCCACGAGGACCAGACGGAGCACTGGCCCGGCGTCGAGTGCACGGCCTGTCACGCGCTGCCGACGCCTCCAAGGACCGGGCGGTAGCCGGGCGACGGAATGTGACGTCACGCGCCGTCGGCGTTGACGCGGTCATTCCGGCGTCATCGCCTCTCGCGCTACCTTGTATGTCATGCGATCCATCCATCCCTCCCGGGCCCTCCTCGCGCTGACGGCCGCCCTGCTGGCGGCCGTCGCCTATTCGTGCGGCGGCTCCGAGCCGAGCGGTCCCGACCCGCTGGACGCCGTCGCCACCGTCGACGTGTCTCCCTCTCCGGCCACGATCGACGTCAACGGCACCGTCCAGCTCACGGCCACCGCCCGGAACGGTCGGGGCGAGGTGGTGGAGACCTCCGTGGCCTGGAGCTCCTCGGCCTCCCTGGTGGCGACCGTCTCGTCGACCGGATTGGTCACGGGCGTCGGTGAAGGCCTGGCCACGATCTCGGCCCGGGCGGAGAGCGTCACGGGCGCGGTCGCCGTCACCGTGAACGACCCCTTCCCTCCGAGCGCCCCGTCCGGAGTCCAGGCCTCGCCCGTGAGCGACACCGAGGTGGACGTGACGTGGGTGGACGGTTCGACCAACGAGGACTGGTTCGCGATCGAGCGCGAGGTCGTGGCCGCAGCGAGCCCGGAGGAGGCCGGCCCCCAGGGCGCGGAGGCGTTCCAGGAGGTGGGCCAGGCACAGCCGGGAGAGACCTCCTACCGGGACGCCGAGCTAAGCCCGACGACCCTCTACCGGTACCGGGTCAGGGCGTGCAACGAGAACGGCTGCTCGTCGGCCGCGGGCGGCTCGGAGGGAAGCGACCAGGCAACCACGTACGCCACGCTGGTCATCGTGGAGCCCGAGCTGCAGCCGGGCTTCCGGGGTGAGGCCTACGAGGCCCAGCTCGTGGCAACGGGCGGCGCGGGCGACCCCTCGTGGTCGGTCGGTGGCGGCGCCCTCCCGCCGGGGATCTCACTGTCCCCCTCCGGGACCCTGGCCGGAGTCCCCACGGCGGGCGGCTCTTTCGACTTCACGGTGCGAGCTCAGGGCGCCGGGCAAGCGCCCACGCTCCCACTCACCCTGGAGGTGCTGGAGCACGAGCCCCCGGAGGTAACCACCGCTGAGTTGCCTCAGGGCGGGGTCGGCGCCCCGTACCAGGGCCAACTCGGA
>Ga0214471_10004544_pt1 | contig 10716 bp, 9 predicted proteins | sample RVTome_5_FD_207665 | JGI IMG/M metagenome (GOLD analysis project Ga0214471, IMG submission 207665) | Soil microbial communities from uranium-contaminated site in the Upper Colorado River Basin, Wyoming, United States - RVT142D155 | ecosystem: Environmental > Terrestrial > Soil > Contaminated >... | reverse complement strand
ACACCGCGCTCCCCTTCGACCGGCGCCCGCTGCCCGCCCGTCCCCTGGAGCGCCCCGCGTACCAGGGATCGAACCCGATCAGCGACGTCTGGTCGCTCCGAGCCCTCGAGCTCCTGGCGGAGTTCCTCCCCAGGGCGGTGGTCGATCCGAGCGACGACGAGGCCCGGAGCCAGATGCTCCTCGCCGCGGCGATGGCGGGCATGGGGTTCGGCAACGCGGGCGTCCACCTGCCTCACGGCATGTCCTATCCCGTGGCGGGCATGGTGCGCGACTTCCGGCCGCTCGGATACGAGGTCGACCACGCGCTCATCCCGCACGGCATCTCGGTGATCCTGAACACGCCCGCCGTGGTGCGCTTCACCTACGAGGCCGACCCGGGGCGCCACTTGAGGGCCGCGCAGGCGCTCGGAGCCGACGTCTCCGACGCCGCGCCTTCGGAGGCGGGCGAGGTGCTGCGGGAGCGCGTCGTCCACTTCATGCGGACGCTCGGCGTTCCGAACGGTCTCGCCGCCGTCGGATACACCGAGCAGGACATCCCGGCCCTCGTCGAGGGGACGCTCCCGCAGCACCGGGTGACCAAGCTCTCCCCGCGACCGGCGAGCCGGGAGGATCTGAGCGCGCTCTTCCGCGACTCGTTGCGCATCTGGGACGTCGCTTCGGAGGGGCGCGCGGCCGTGCGGGTGCCCGCCTGATGCTCACGCGCTGTCTCTTCTGCCACACGCGCCTTCCCGAGAACGGGGTGCTCGCGCACTTCCCGCAGGGGCGTGGAGTCGCCTTCGATCCGGAGCGGGGGAGGCTCTGGGCGGTCTGCTCGCGCTGTCATGGGTGGAACCTCGCGCCGATCGAGGAGCGCGACGCCGCGCTCCATGAGCTCGAGCGCCTCGCACGCGACCGCGGGCGCACCGTCGCAGGCACGGCCAACGTCACGCTCCTCGACGCGTCGTCGCTCTGGCTGCTCCGCATCGGGCGCGCCGGATTGGGGGAGCGCGCGGCCTGGCGCTACGGTAACGAGCTCCGCCGGCGGAAGAGCGTGCACGAGAGTCCGAGGTCGCGGATCACCGCGTATGCCTTCGGCGCGATGCACCTCGTGAGCGAGGCGGTCGGGCTCGCCGACCCCGACCTCACGATCGACTGGCGGGACGCACCCGTCGTGGACGTGCTGCGGTGGAGGCGCTTCGGTTGGGCGGCGTGGCACGGGCGGCAGACCTGCCCCTGGTGTCTCAGCACGCTGAGGGCGCTCCGGTACGACCTGGCGTGGTGGGTCTACCCGCTGCGTGGGGCCGACGGCCACCTGGGCGTCGGGGTCCCCTGCCAACGCTGCGACCCCTGGACCCCCGAAAAGGTCTACGAGCTGCACGGCGACGTGGCCGAGAACGTTCTGCGCAGGCTGCTCGCCTACGTGAACATCGCGGGTGCGTCGGAGCGCCGCATCGCGGATGCGGTGAAAGGGATCGAGGAGGTCGGCTCGGCAGGCGCCTACGCTCTGGGGGTGACGGAGGGTCGCCACTCGCTCTGGCGGCTGGGCTCCACGGGCACGGTCGGGCTCGAGATCGCGCTGAACGAATCGGTCGAGCGGCGGCTGCTCGACCTCGAGGCGCACGCTATCGAGTTCTTGTGGAAGAGGGAGGAGGAGCTCGCGCGCATCATCGATGAGGAGCTGACGCCACGGCGTCTGCTCGAGGCACACTTGCGGCGTCTCCCGATCAAGCTCCGGCCGCGTCTCGATGTCGCGGAGGTCGAGAGGGCCTGAACGCAACGAGCCGGGCCGCGGGAGCGGCCCGGCTCGGTCTTGGTCCGAACGGCGTGGCGACGATCAGCCGCCCAGGGGAAAGCCCACCCCGCCGAAGATGAGGAAGCCGGTCCCATCATGGATCTCGAACTTTGCGCCCGCGAACGGACGGAGCGACTCGGCGCGGAACGTCACGCCACCGCCCAGGTTCAAGCCGACGTCGGTGTCCGCGCTCGCGCCCGTGAAGTCGGGCTTGGTGCGGAAGATGTTGAGGCCGGCAAACGCGAACGGGAGCACCGGCGTGTCCTCGGAGACCTCGAAGGCGTACATCACGTCGCCGTTGACCTCGAGAGCGTCTCCCCCATCTGGGAAGTAGAAGACGAAGCTCGGAACGATCGAGAGGTTCGGATCGAGCGCCGGCACAGGAACGGAGATGAAGCCTCCGATGCCGAGGGCTTCCAAGTCGTCGTGATAGCCCGCCATGGGCCCGACGACCGTCTGCGCCTGGACGCTTCCAGGTACCGCCACCACCATCCCAACCAGGGCCACGGTGCAGAGCAGCTTCTTCATGTTCTCTCCCTTCGCGGTGAATTCGCGCCGCGCCCCGTCCGAGGGGCTCGGATGACCGCAAGTAATCTACGCTGTTTCCGGCGGCCCGCACCTCTTGCGCGGCGGCTGCGATCCTCAGGGGCGTCAGCGCCGTGCCTGGACCTTCGCTCTAGAAGGAGGCCCGGAAGACCTCGAGCCCCAGCGCCGGCCGCCAACGCGTGCCGGCGGGGCCGTCCGAGGGGATGAGCGTCGGGACCGGCACGGGCATGCCGAGCGCGAGCCGCCCGCCGTCGAGTCGGAGGAGAGCGCCGGCGCCGTCGTCGTCGAGTGCGCCGAGGCGCGTAGGGTCGTCGTTCCGGGTGGCGAGGATCCCCACACCGAGACCGAGGACGCTTCCGGCCAGCGGGATGCCGATCGTGACCTTTTCGTCGTCGGGCTGCACGATGAGGTCCAGCCCCGCACCCGCGATTCCCCCGAGGACGCCGGAGATGCTCACGAGCCGGGCGCGGCTACGGCTCACGTTCCAGCCCGGGGCGAGCAGCGCGGTTGTCACGAGCCCGGCGTCGCCTCCAGCCAGCGTCGCGGCCAGGAGGTCATCACCCCGGAGCCCGGCGAGCGTCCCGACCGCCACCCCGAACCACGTGCCCCAGAGCGCGCCGAAGTTCACGACCGTGCCGGTTCCGGGCGTGATGTCCCGCCCGGCGAGCAGCGCACCCGCCGTGATGCCGGCGAGTCCCCCGGCGATCATGGCCGCGAACGCCTCCTCCGAGGAGTCCTCGTCCTCGTAGCACACCTCTCCTCCGTCTCCGAACGGATCCGGCTGGCACGTCTCGTCGACACCGAAGTCGAACACCTCCCGCCAGCCGAAGCCCTGCCATGTGCCCCACGTGCCGCCGAGCGTGATCGCCCTCGCCTGCCCCTCGGTGAGGTCGAGCGCGCGCGCGAGCGTCCTTCCGGCCAGGAAGCCGCTCGGCCCGCCGAGCAGTAGCCCGACTCCGTACGCCTCGGGGGAGTCGGCGCCGAACGCACCCGGCACCGCGACGCCGAGCCAGGCACCGTAGAGCGTCATCCAGACCTGCGCCTCCACGGTACCGCTGCCGTATGCGATCTGCGCGGTGGCCGCGGCGAGGCGCTCGCGTGCCACCGCGGCCGCGGTGCTGGACGCGTAGCGCTCGAGGACGAGCCGGTAGAGAGCCTCCGCCACGTCCCACCGGTCCCTCGTCTCGAACGTGAGCGCGGTCTCGAGCAGGATGGCCGCGGAGTCGGCGGCCGTGACCTGGGCTCGGGCCGGGGACGGCCGCGATGCTGCGAGACAGAACGTGAAGGCGAAGACGATGGCCGCGGTCGCGACCAAGCGTGAGCGGATCCGCATTTCTAGCTCGGCTCCAGTCCCGCTGCGTTCAGCACGTCCTGAATGGAGTCGCTGAGCGCGTTGTGATTCTCGATGATCGACCGGCACGAGGCTTCGGCGGCGCGAAGCCGCTCCGACCGCGTCTCCCAGGCCGCCACCGAGTCGTTGTAGCTCTCGAAGACGCCGATGTATTCCTCGTACAGATCGCCAGGGACCCTGCCGCTGCCGAGAGCCTCGAAGCTGTCGACGCGGCTCCGCAGAGAGTCGATCGTACCGGTGAGCGTGAGCAACGAGGACTCGCTGCTCAGGAGCGAGCTCCGGCACCGGTCCGACGCGACCCTGGCGCGGTATAGACCCTCGCGCAGCCGGGTGATTTCGGCGGCGGTGCGTCGAGTCTCGACCATCCTGCGCGCACCGAGCGCGAGCACCGAGGTCGCGCTCACGACGAGCACCAGCACGAGAGAAAGGCGCGCCGGGCTCACCGCCGTCCGGCAGCGTGCGGCGCGTTTGCCGCATGGGTCATGCTACGGAGCCCGCTCGAGCGTGAAGCTGAACTCGCCCGTGACCTTCGAGAGCACGACATCGACCTGCCAGAGTCCGGGACCTCCCACGTCGGTCAGGCCATCGACCTCGTCCTCGATGAACTCCGAGTAGACGACCGCACCCGCCGGATCGCGAAGCTGGAGCCGCGCGCTCCCTGCGGTGATACCGGCGGTCACGTCCACCGTCGCTTGGGGTCCGGTGTTCGTGAAGAGTCGCGACCGAGTGTCCGTGACGTTGTCGAGGCCGGTGGCTTCGAACTCGAACCGGTCCAACAGGTTGACCTCGACGACCTGGCCGCTTTCCAACGTGTTCGGATCGGAGCATCCGACATGGACGAGCGCCGAGACGAGAAAGGACGCCGCCGCGATACGCTGTCTGAGAGCTGCCACAGGGGACTCCTCGACGGAGCGGGTGCGGGTCGATCCGAGCCCGCGAAGGGCCGCGGGCTGGCGTGCGGGAGGAATATACACACTACGAAGCCCCGGCCGTTCCCCCGCCGGCATCGGCGCCGTCCGTCGAACGCTCGGCACCTTCACATTGAAGGTCCCACGATGAAATATTGGATGTACATGCCGGTATCTGCGTATTGATACATAAGAAAATTAGACTATGCTCTTCGCACACCTATTTTCATGCTGAATCATGGCCGCCGTTCGTGTGTCCCGGTCGGGCCTCGGGCGCGGCCCCCCCAAGGAGGGCAGGACATGCTGTGGAGGATCGAGAGCGCGCTCGTGCTCCTAGCGGCGACCGCCGCGATGGCTGGCGCGCCCGGTGAGGGGCGTGGCCAGGGATCCCCTCCCACGAGGGGGTCCCGACGAGGAGAGGACCCCCGCGGCACGGCTCGAGTCTCTGGCTCGCGAGCTCGCCGCCGGAGATCGAGGCCTGTGGGCTCGGGCCGCCGCGCTATACCTCAGGGCCGCGGAGCTGCGCGGGGCGGGTGACGCAGGGGCCGCAGAGGACCTCGTCGTCGCCGGTCATCTGTTCTACTACGCGGCCGAGCACGACGCCGCCCTCTTCGCGTTTCGTCATGCGGCGAACGTGTATCTCGCCCTGGGTGACATCGCCGCAGCCGCCCGCACTCTGCGCGACGGTGCCTGGGTGGCGCACCAGGCGGGCCTCACGCTCCAGGCTCGGGAGCTCGGCGAGTGGAGCCAGGTGCTGACCCGTCCGCAGCCGCAGCCCCAGGGAGGCCAGCGCCAGCTGCTCTTCGGCGCGGCTCCCCGATCCTAGGGAAGCTCTGTGGAAGCAGGGAAGAGCTTTCCTAGAGGACCGTCTCGTCCCCGGGCTCGGCCACGAGGGGGATCGCGGCCGACTCCTTCGCCACGGAGAGGACCACGCTCGTCGTCGTCCAGTGGACTCCTGCCCAGGACTGGATCTCGGCGAGCAGGCGCTCGAGCGTCGTGGTGCTCGCGGTTCGCACCTTGAGCATGTGGGACCCGGACCCGGTGATCGCGTGGCACTCGAGGATCTCGGGGTGGGCGCGCGCGCGCTCCACGAACTCGGAATAGAATCGCGAGCCGTCGATCCCCACGGAAATGAACGCCGAGACGTCCTGACCGAGTTTCTTGGGATCGAGCAGGGCGACGAAGCTCCGGATGACGCCCCGCTCGATCAGCTTGCGCAGGCGCTCCCCCGTGGCCGGGGAGGAGAGCCCCACGGCCTCGGCGAGGTCGTGCTGGGACATCCGCCCGTCCACTTGGAGCAGATCCAGGAGCTCGAGGTCGATCGCGTCGAGCTTGGTGTCACGCATGGGCCCGGCGCCTCACTCCACTCCGCCTTGACTGATCGTCGTCGGCGCGGTCGCCTGCGGGCGACCGGCGCCAAGGTCGTTCCAGTTCAAGATCGCGTTGAAGCCCAGGAAGAACGTCCCCTGGGTCTGCCAGCGCCAGAACGGCCGGATCGAGAACATGACCACGTGGCCGTCACCCAGGGGGGCGTCGACGACCTGCGCCCTGCCGGCGAGCGCCTCGCCTCCCGAGAGCGTTCCGGAGAGCAGCATGTGCGCGGGGTCGTCGGGGAACGCCAGGACGACCCGCGGATCGCCGGCGTCGCGCCCCTCGAAGCGACGGGCGAGCGCGCGGAACGCCTCGAGGGCATCGTCGGTGGTGTGGGTCGAGTCGCTCGCGGTCGGTGGCTCGAGCGGCGCCAGGCTGGGCCGCGTCGCCATGGGTGTCGTGTTCTGCCAGGGGCTTGCGCCGCCCTGGGAGCCGCCGCGTCCACCGCCTGCATTCAGCACGAGATCGTTGCGGAAGAACACTGGCAGCTGCATGCCGTCGAAGCCGTACGCGATCGGGCTCGTCGGGTCCACGAGGACGCCGCGATGGATCGAGCCCGGAGCCACCAGGTTGGCCGGGCGTTCCACGCTGACCTCGGGGGTGAGGCCATACTCGGGGAAGATCGAGGAGGTCGACCCCTCAGTGAGGAGGGTCCCGCCCGCTTTCACGAAATCCGCGAGCGCCATCAGCCCCTCGAGGCCCATTCCGCCCCGGATGTCCTCCGACTCGTCGATGCCGCCGAGGTTCGGCGTCGCGTCCGTCCTTTGGTAGGGGAGCGGAAGCTCGCCCTCCACGACGACCCCGTTCAGGTGTGCTTCGGCGTCCCCTCCAACGTGCGGATAGACGAGCACGTCGTAGCGCGAGCGCAGCTCGCCCTCGAGCACGCGCTTCTCGTCGAAGTAGTCGTAGGGAATGCCGTAGTGGTCGAGCGCGCCGCGCACCCATCCCTCGTTCTGCGTGCTCCGCCACGAGTGGATGTACCCGATCCGCGGCACGTCGAGCTCGTGCGTGGGCACCTCGGGCACGCTGCCCGTGGCGCGCGCAGAGAGGCCCAGCTCCACGAGCGTCGGATCGAGCGCGGTCCGGTTGGCAGCCGGGATGATGAACGCGCCGGCGCGGTACGTTCGGCCGTCGAGCGTGAAGTCCTGCTCGGCGGCGAGCATCGGCACGTCGGCGTGGCGGAAGCGGAGGGCCATGAGGTTGTTGTCCGTCGTATGCTCGACGACGAGCACCGACCCGCGCCCCGACACGCCTCCCGGGGCCCTCGCCGGCTCGGTGAGCCGCGTCATGCGCTGCGACAGAATCGACGTGTCGCGCACTTCGTCGACGCGGATGTTCCTCATGAGCTGGAAGGTCCACCCGGTGTCGTCGTAGGGCCGCGGGCTCTCGAGCGAGAACTGCTGGAGCGAGAGGTACATCTCGGCGAGCGTGCGGAAGGGTTGGTCACCGCGAGCGATGTAGTCGCCCTCCGCGATCCGCACGCCGCCCGCGTCGAACGACCGGTCGGCGCGGTGGATCTCGAGGCCCTGCCGCATCAGCTCGTTGACGGCGTCGACCGCGTCGGCGCGCCTGCGCTGCTCGGCGGGAATCACCCACGCGTTCAGCGGACCGTCGATTCCACGCCGCACGGCGCGCTTGTTCTTGATCCAGTAGTTGTCCAGGAAGGTCGACGCGTGGTCGGCCAGGTACTTGAGCGAGACGAGGACGGCCGACTGCTGAATGTTGACGTTGTTCCTCGGGCCCCACTCGATCTCCGGGAGCGGTGGGTTCGGCCGGAACCACTCACGGCTCGTCCCCGTCTCGCCGACACGCAGCGTGCGGTTCTCGGGGCCGTAGCCCGCGACCTCGTAGAAACGACCCGCGGCGTTGTGCGTGTGCGCGATCGTGAACATGTAGTTGGGCGTCCAACCGTCGTAGAAGCCGTAGGTCCAGACGCCGGGCACGCCGCGCTTGGTCATCTCGAGCACGTCGTTTTCCGCGAACATCCACCACTCGGTGATCGTGATCGCGTCGAACGCCTCGTTGTAGGGGCCCGTGCCCGTCGAGGTGTAGAGGTAGTTCTGGGCCTCGTGCAGGTCGTGCATGACGGTCGGTGCCCATTCGAGCTGCACGCGGTTCACGTGCTTGGTGAGCTGGAGCATCTGGCCCATCGCATCGCGGTTGTTGTCGTGCGCGACGTACTTGCCCCAGTACATGAGCGGCAGGCGAGACTCGCCCTCGGGGCGGTCCTTGTTGAAGTAGTACGTGTCGACCTGCCGCTCGCGCCCGTCGACCTCGATGACCGGCGTGATGAACGTGATGACGTTCTCGCGGATCGAGCGCACGAAGTCGGACTCCTGCACGACGAGCCGGTACGCGAGCTCCTGGAGCATCTCGGGGCCACCCGTCTCGGGAGAGTGCATCCCGCTGATGAGCCAGTAGATCGGCTTGGCGACTCCGTCGATCAGGAGCTGCGCCCGCTCCTCGGAGGTCACGCGCGGGTCGGTCAGCTCCTGGAGGTAGCCGCGATACGTCTCGAGGTTCGCGATGGTCTCCTCGTCGGCGATCGCCATGAGTACGGTCTCGCGTCCCTCCTCGCTCGGGCCGATCGGCCAGACCATGGCTCTCGGAGAGACGTCCGCGATCGCCCGCAGGTAGCGGTGGATGTCGGACGCGTAGGTGAGCTCCCCTGGCGTGCCCACGATCCGGCCGTGGAAGTCGAGCGGGGTCGGGATCGCCTCCGAGGCCGGGAGATGATCGACGAGCTCGGTCGTGATGCGCGCGTCGCGCAAGTGCTCTGCGATGAGCCGCGTGTACTCCTCGTCGATTGCCTGGCCGCCTCCGGCCTGGCCCGCGGCCGCGAGCGGAAGCACGAGGACGAGCGGGAGCACGCAGGCGGCGCGACGCACGCTGCGGAACATGGGGCCTCCGGGGCAGATGATACGCGGCGGGGACGGCCGCCGCGCATCACCGGTCTAGTGCCGCCTCACCCGACTCGCAAGGGTGGAGGCCGTCTCACGTCACCCGGCCTCGTGCAGCACCTCGACGCCCACACCTGCTTCGCCGGCCCCCAGGTCCGTGCGCGGCTGCCAGCCGTGGATGGCGAGCATGATGAAGAATCCGACCACGTACGCGAGCGCCACGTGCCAACCGTGCCTCAGGTAGGCGCCGGTGTTCTTCGCCTCGGGATAGATGTTGGAGAGCGCCACGCCGGCGGAGGATCCGAACCAGATCATCGAGCCGCCGAAGCCGACCGCGTAGGCGAGCACGCCCCAGTCGTAGCCGCTCTGCTCCAGGGCGAGCTTGGTCAGCGGGATGTTGTCGAAGACCGCCGAGACGAAGCCGAGGCCGAGCGAGCTCACCCAGGAGGCCGCCGGCAGCTCGTCCACGGGCATCATCGAGGCGCACGTGACGAGCGCGAGCAGGAAGACCGAGCCCTTGATCGCGTGTGACAGCTCGCTCCAGGGGGTGCGGGTGAAGATGGCCCCCAGGAGAATCGCGATCCACACGCCGACCGCGGGGAAGTCGAGCAGGATGTTCGTGGTGATGGTGCCGGCGAGGATCATCGCGACCACGACGACGCGCTTCCACTCGATCTCGACGCCCGTGGGAGCGTCCCTCACGATCCGATTGAAGCGGTCCTGCTGGAGCGCGCCGACCACGCCGAAGATGAGCAGCGCGGGGACCGCCGCGAAGTAGGCCGGGAGCACCTCGGTCGCCGGCACGCCCTCGATCCACATCATTGTGGTCGTGGTGTCCCCCACGACGCTCCCCGAGCCGCCCGCGTTGCTCGCCGCGACGATGGATGCGAGGAAGCCGATGTGGACCTTCCCGCGGAAGACCACCATGGCGATGGCGCCCCCGATCATGGCGGCGGCGATGTTGTCCAGGAACGACGACATCACGAAGACCATCACCAGAAGCGTGAACCCGCCCTTCCAGTCGTTCGGGAGGAGCGCGGGGAGCACGAGCGGGATCTTCGACTCCTCGAAGTGCTTGGCGAGGATGGCGAAGCCGAGCAGCAGGCCGAGCAGGTTGAGAAGCGTTCGCCACTCGCCCTCGTGCTCGGGGGAGCCGAGCACGTGCTCCCCGAAGTGGAAGGAGGAGTCGAGGCCGAGCTTGAGCGCCAGGATCACGGCGAGCCCCGTGAGCGCGACGTGCATCGCGTACTCATGGAAGATCGCGACGCCGACGAGCGTCAGCGCGAAGAGAATGAACTCCACACGGATGCCCACCACCGCGGGCATCGACGCGGCGTCGGCGACGACTTGCAGAACAGGCACCGTCATCATCTATGGACCCCCGGGTGGCCGCTGCGAGGCGTGCCACCGGAACCAGATTTGGGAATTGGAGCGCCGGACGAGCCGGGCAGGAGCCCGGGTCAGGCCGCGCGGGGGGGTGCCGTGGCGCGGTAGGTGAGGAAGGAGCGCCGGCCCGTGTGCGTGCGCTTCGAGCGGGAGGGCTGGGCCGTGATTCGGCCGCTAGCCGGGAGGGCTCGAGCCGAGAGGTCCTCCATCCCGGCTTCGCCGTTGCCCTCCGAACCGTCCACGAGGAGGCCGGTCGCGATCCGGAGAGCCTCCGCCGAGCAGGCCTCGGCACCGCAGGAGGGGGCGCCGATATCGATCGAGCCCGCCGCCGTCGCGTAGGAAGCCGGCGCCCGCTGCTGCGTCGCGCCGAGCGGGTCGCCCGCGAGCGCCGCGGCCGCGGTCGTCCCGGCCAGCGCCAGCGCGATCCACCCGGCCGTCGTGAGCGGCGCGCGGCTCAGAGGGGTCTCGGCCGGATTTCGCTCG
>Ga0214471_10004543_pt1 | contig 10716 bp, 9 predicted proteins | sample RVTome_5_FD_207665 | JGI IMG/M metagenome (GOLD analysis project Ga0214471, IMG submission 207665) | Soil microbial communities from uranium-contaminated site in the Upper Colorado River Basin, Wyoming, United States - RVT142D155 | ecosystem: Environmental > Terrestrial > Soil > Contaminated >... | reverse complement strand
TCGCGACGCCGGCGGCCAGCCCGGTGCCTACGAGGCCGCGCTCGTCGGCCATACGCTGCACGACCCGAAGCAGCCGATCGAGATCCTGCGCACCATCCACAGCTTCGATCCCTGCATCGCGTGCGCCGTGCACGTACTCGGCGCGAACGGTGAAGAGCTGATTCGCGTGAAGGTGCAGTAAGCGCCGCACGACTGCGGACCGGACGGCGCAGTATTGCTCGCCGCGCGGTGTGCTCGGTCGCCGCCTCTCCTTCGTAGATACCCTCAGACAGCCTCGGAAACTACGTAGCCCCCATCCATTGCCCGTCTCCTGAAGGCGACTACACTTCGACCAGTGCCCACCATACGAGCAGCGGACGACAGGCTTGCGAGCGCCGCACAGGAGCTGCGGGCGCTCCTCGACGCCGCCGTCGATGCCATCATCGTCATCGATAGCCACGGCCATATCGAAACGTTCAATCAGGCTGCCGAGCAGACGTTCGGATTCTCCGCCACAGAGATCCTCGGCAAGAACGTCAGCCTGCTGATGCCCGAACCTGATCGCAGTGCGCACGACGGCTACCTGCGCCGCTATAACCTGACCGGAGAGGCGAGGATCATCGGCATCGGCCGTGAAGTTCAGGCGCAGCGCCGCGACGGCACTGTCTTCCCGGCGTCGCTCGCCGTCGGCCGCGTCGCAGGTACCGAACCGGCCCGCTTCGTCGGGTTCATTCGCGATATCTCCGCGCGCGTTGCCGCCGAGCGGGCCGCTGCTCAGGCCCAGGAGCGCCTCACGCATGTCGCGCGCTTGAGCACGTTGGGAGAGATGGCGGCGGGTCTGGCGCACGAGATCAATCAGCCGCTCGCGGCAATCACCAATTACGCCCAGGCCTGCCAACGTCTGCTCGACAAGGGCGAGGCGCTGGACGCCGCCGACATCCGCGACTCGCTGGTGCAAATCGGGCGCCAGGCGCTGCGCGCCGGCGAGGTAATTCGACGTTTGCGCTCCTTCGTCGCCAAGCGCGAGGTTCGCCGGGAACCGATTCGCTGCAACCAGCTGCTCGAGGACGTCGTGTCGCTCGCACGACCCGACTTGCGTGCCAACGATGTGCGGCTGAAACTGGAGGTCGCGCCGGGCCTGCCGGATGTGATGGCAGACGCCGTACAGTTGCAGCAGGTGCTGATCAATCTCTTTCGCAACGCCATCGACGCCACGCTGCAGAACGGAGCCACGCAGCGCGAAATCACGTTGCGCGCCCTGTCCACGCCGGGCGGCGTGGAGATTTCGGTAAACGACCACGGGCCAGGGCTGGAACCCGGTGCGCTTGCGAAGCTGTTCAACCCGTTCTTCACGACCAAGCCGCACGGCACGGGCCTTGGGCTCGCCATCAGTCGCACGATCGTGCAGGCGCACGGCGGCACGCTCGCACATCGTGAGGAGCCGGGCGGTGGAGCGTGCTTCCATTTCACGCTGCCGGCACTTTGACAGGGTGGAATCATGAGAGAACAGCCGGGGACGGTGTTCGTTGTCGACGACGACGAGGCCGTGCGCGGTTCAATGAAGCTGTTGCTGAAGACTCTCGGCCTGCCCGCGCAAGCGTTCGCATCGGCACAGGAATTTCTCGCGACCTTCGATACAGGTCGCAGCGGGTGCCTGGTGCTCGATATCCGGATGCCTGGGATGAGCGGCCTGGAGCTGCAGGAGGAACTCAACGCCCGCGGCGCAATGCTGCCGATCATCTTCATCACCGGTCACGGCGACGTGCCGATGGCCGTGGAGGCCATGCAGCGTGGCGCGATGGATTTCCTGCAGAAGCCGTTCCGCGATCAGGATCTGCTCGATCGCGTTACCAAGGCGCTGGAAAAGGATCGCGCCGGCCGCGAGCTCCTCGGCAATCGCGAGCGCATCCGCGCGCGTATCGCCGACCTGACGCCGCGCGAACGCGAGGTCATGGCCCTGGTGACGCAGGGCAAGGCGAACAAGGTCATCGCCGCCGATCTCGATCTGAGTCAGCGAACGGTCGAGATCCACCGCGCGCACGTCATGGAAAAGATGGGTGCGAATTCACTGGCGCACCTGGTACGCATGGGGATCGAGGCAGATCAGGAAACCCCACCGCGCCGTTGACGGCGGCCGTCTGTCGGGAGCTGCCGTTCTACCCTCGTTTGCCAGGATCCAGAGCCCGCCCATCTCTCACAGTGCCCCGGCTGCGTGCGCGAGCTGCAACAGCGTCAGCGCTTCATCGAGCACGGCGTCGTCGTGGTTGTTCGTTGCGGTGACCCGCAACGCAACGGCTTCCAGCACCTGCGTATTGGTTCCGAGATCCGCTCCGTAAAGCTCGCGCGTCATTCTGAGATTCTCTTCCGCCTGCGCGACCGCCTCGCGCGAGGCGCTGAGGCGCGCCCGTGCTGCCTGCACGTCCAGCCACGCCTCACGCACCTCCAGCTCAATGAGAGAACGTAGATCGCCGAGACGGTGGCGGGCGGCACGGCTGGCGTTGCGCAGCGCGGCCGCCCGATGGCGCGCCTGTCCCCCATCGAACAGGCTCCATTGCACACCGACACCGACCATCGAGAAATCCTCGCGATCGAGAAACTCGTTCTCGAGATGGCTGTACTCCCCGGTCAGCGCGAGCTGCGGGCGAAGCGAGGCAAGCTCTGCGCGGGACCGAAGGTCAAGCGCCTCCGCCCGGGCAGCCAGCCCATTGAGCTCACTGCGCGAGCCCAGCGCACGCTCGATCAGCACCTCGACCGGCACCGTGGCGGCGAGCGACGGATCCACCGGCAATCGCTCATCCAGGTCCGGGGCGCGATCCAGCGGCTCACCGATCCTTCGGTTGTACGAGGCGTGCGCAATCTGCACGGAGTTGGCTGCGCGGACGCGCCCCTGTTCTGCGTTCGCGAGGGCGACTCGAGCCGCCAGCAGATCGCTGGTCGGCACCAGTTCCCGATCGACCAACTGCTGAACATCGCCCACGTGCGCCGTCAGGCTGGTGACGCTCGATTCCGCGGCGTGCAACATCCGGCGCGCGCGGAGCACGTCGACATATGCGCGCGCCACATCGAGCCTGAGCGCGGACCGTGTGCCGCGTTCGTCCTCCTCGGCACCGACGACTGCCTGCCGAGCGGCATCGACGCCGGCGGAGATCTGCCCGCCCGTGTAGAGGGGAAGGCTCAAATGCACGCGGCCCGCTACGTAGTCGTCTTGATCGAAGATGGGTGCAGAACGGAAGGACAGCGAGGGACCCGACAGATCGAATGCCGGCGCCGTGGCGAAACGCGAGTATCCCCCGATCGCCTGCACCGTGGGCCAACGCGCCGCGCTCGCCGCGCGCTCGCCCTCGCGGGCCGCCGCCACCTCGGACGCCTTCGCCGCGAGCGCCTGATCGTGTTGCAGCGCCAGTTGCCAGGCATCCTCGAGGGTCTCGGCGCGTGCGACGCCGGATGCCGCGACCACGATTACCGCGATCACGACGCCAGGCGTCGATCTCATCACCGCACGTCCTTGAGCGGTACGATGCCCAGGGCCTTGAGCACGTATTTTTCGTATACCGGTGTGACGGAGCCGGTGCGTACCTTGCGCAGGAAGTACTTCTCGAACGCGATTTTCGCCACGTGCACCCACCTGCCGACCCTGGCCCACGTGACGTTGCGAGGCGGGATCTCGGGTATGGCAACGAACGCCACGCCAGTGTCGCCGAAATCGGCGAGGCAGATCGCGTTCCAGGTCGCCCGCGCGGCCGCGGGTTGCCCCTGGATCTCGGCCGTGATGTTGGCACAGATCGCGCTCACCATCGACTCGATCATGTAGCCTGTCTTCGGCGCCCCGGTCGGCACGGGCGTGGCCTCGACGGGCGGGATTGCGACGCACACGCCCGCCGAGAAGATGTTGGGGTACTTCTTCGATCGCTGGTGCTCGTCGATCAGGACGAACCCTCGCGGATTGCACAGGTCCGGCACCGCTGCAACTGCATCGACGCCCTTGAATGCCGGGATCACCATCGCGTAGCGAAATGGCAGGACGTGCTCCTTGCGCAGCTTGCCTTCGTCGTCGTGCTCGGCGACCCGCATCTCGGCTGCCGTGACGGACGTCATCTTCGCGTTCGTGATCCACTTGATGTGCCGCTGGCGCATCTCCGATTCCATGAGGCTCTTGCTGTCACCGACTCCGCCGAGACCCATGTGTCCGACGTACGGCTCGCCCGTGACGAAGGTCATCGGCACGCGATCGCGCAGCTTGCGCCTGCGCAGGTCCGCATCGGCGATCATGGCGAACTCATACGCGGGCCCAAAGCAACTTGCCCCGCCCGCCGCACCGATCACGATCGGACCGGGATCGGTGAGGAACTCCTGGTACTTCTCCCAGGCGCGCAGCGCATGCTATGCGTGCACACGGACTGTGTGAATCCCTCGGGGCCAAGCCCCGGCACTTCCTCGAAGGCGAGCTGCCGACAGCTATCCAGGGATTGGAGGGTGTGAACTCGAAACGGAGACGAGCCGATGAGGGTCACCCGATGCTCCTTGCCGAGCCTGCTGCGCAGCTCGAACGCGCAGGGCACGCCCCCTATGCCGGCGCCGATGATTGCGATGTGGGCCATGACCGGGACTCCTGGCGCGCGGTGCGCGCCTGCTTGCGGCTCAGATATGCGAAGTACAGAACGGGAATCAGGACAAGCGTGAGCAACGTCGAGACGAAGATGCCGAAGATCAGCGAGACGGCGAGGCCGTTGAAGATCGGATCGTCGAGGATGAAGAACGCGCCGATCATCGCCGCGAGCGCGGTGAGCGCGATCGGCCGGGCCCGGATGGCACCGGCGCGGACGACGGCGTCATCGAGGCTTCGACCCGCGCGCACTTCCGCATTGATGAAGTCAACCAGCAGGATCGAATTGCGCACGATGATGCCGGCGAGCGCGATCATGCCGATCATGGAGGTCGCGGTGAACTGCGCGCCAAGGAGTGCGTGCCCCGGCAGCACGCCGATGATGGTCAGCGGGATCGGTGCCATGATGACCAGCGGCACCGCATAGGAGCCGAACTGCGCGACAACGAGCAGGTAGATGAGCACGAGGCCGACCGAATAGGCGAGGCCCATGTCGCGGAACGTCTCGTAGGTGATCTGCCACTCGCCGTCCCATTTCACGGCGCGGATCGCCGGGTCGTCCGGCGGCGACACGAAACGCTGCTCGATCGGGTCCCCGCCAGGCGGCACATCGCGGATGCGGCCGAGGATCGCGAACATCCCGTAGAGCGGGCTGTCGAGCCGCCCGGCCATGTCGCCGGTGACGAACGCCACGGGCCGCAGGTCCTTGTGATAGATGGCGCCGTCCCACGTGGAGCGCTCTACCGTGACGAGTTCCGAGAGCGGTACCCGCGCCCCGCTGAGGGAGTGCACCTCGAGCTCGAGCAGGTTATCAAGGTTGCTCTTGTCAGCCACGGGCAACTCGATGCGTACCGCTATCGGATGGCGCTCACGGCCAGCGTGCACGTAAGCGGCATCCGCACCTTGCAGGCCCACCGCGAGCGCCTGCACGACCTGCTGCTGCGACACACCGAGAAGCGCGGCCTTCTGCCGATCGACACCTACGGTGAGTCGCGGGACCGGGGCTTCGACACTGTCGTCGACATCGACGATGTCCGCCGTCGAATCGAACACCTTGCGCAGCGCGCTGGCCAGCTGCCGCTGATCCTCGTAGCGGGGGCTGTAGACCTCGGCGACGAGCGGCGCCTGCACGGGCGGCCCGGGAGGGACCTCGACGACCTGCACCGAAGCGCCGTACTTGCGGCCGATGGTGGTGAGTGCGGGACGCACGTCGAGTGCAATCTCGTGGCTGTGGCGATCGCGGTGGTGCTTGCCGGTCAGGTTGACCTGCAGGTCGCCGAGCTCGGGCGCGCGGCGAAGGTAATACTGGCGCACGAGGCCGTTGAAGTTGATGGGCGCGGCCGTGCCCGCATATGCCTGGTAGTCGGTGACTTCGGGAACCCGTTCGACGACGTGTGAGAGCTCGTCGAGCAGCCGCGCAGTCGTCTCGACCGGCGTGCCTTCCGGGAGATTGACGACCACCTGGAACTCCGACTTGTTGTCGAACGGGAGCATCTTCAGCACTACGAGGCGGACGAGCACCAGGCTGGCCGCGATCACGATCGCGCCCACGATGCCCCAGTAGAGCCAGTGGCGATGACGGCGGGCGGCCTGGCCGACGAGAAACGGACGCACGATGCGCTCGAAAACCCTATGCAGCCGCGCGCTCTCGCCCTGCTCCGCGCCCGGGACGTGATGCGCCCCGCCCAGTAGCTTGCGGCTGAGCCAGGGTGTGAACACGAGCGCGACGCCGAGCGAGATCATCATGCCCATGCTGGAGTTGATCGGAATCGGGCTCATGTACGGACCCATCAGGCCCGAGACGAATGCCATCGGCAGGAGCGCAGCGATGACAGTGAAGGTGGCGAGAATGGTCGGGCCGCCGACCTCGTCCACGGCGCGCGGGATGATCTCTGCCAGCGTGCCACCGCCCAGACGCATGTGGCGGTGGATGTTCTCCACGACTACGATGGCATCGTCGACCAGGATGCCGATCGAGAAGATGAGCGCGAAGAGGGACACGCGGTTGATGGTGAAGCCCCAGGCCCACGAAGCGAAGAGCGTCGCGGCGAGCGTGACGAGCACGGCGGCACCCACGACGGCGGCCTCGCGCCCGCTCATGGCAAGCGCGACGAGCAACACGACCGAAGCGGTCGCGAGGAGCAGCTTCTGGATCAGTTTCCGGGCCTTGTCGTTCGCCGTCTCACCGTAGTTGCGCGTGACCGTGATTTCGACCCCTTCCGGTATGAAGCTGCCGCGCAGGTGTTCGACGTGGCGGATGATCTGGTTCGCGACATCGATGGCGTTCTCGCCGGGTTTCTTCGAGATCGCCATCGTCACGGCCGGAGCGTGCGTGAGGGCTGGCAGACCCAATGTCGCGGCGCCGGGACCCGTGCCCATCCACACATAGGACTCGGGTTGATCGGGAGCGGCTGCAACCTCGGCCACGTCCTCGAGGTAGACGGGCCTCCCTTCCTGCACGCCGATGACGATTCCCGCGACATCGTCTCGATCCGCGAGGAACCGTCCGGCCTGCACCGGTGTCACTCGATCGCTGCCGACCAGCGCACCAGCGTGCTGCACCACGTTCGCGGCCTCGAGCTCTCGTACCAGATCAGCGACCGTGAGGCCGTAGCCTGAGAGCCGATGCGGGTCGAGTTCGACGTGTACGACGCTGTCAGGCCCGCCGATGGTGTAGACGTTGCGCGTGCCCGGAATGCGCTTGAGCTCGGCCTCGATCGAGCGCGCCACCTGACCGAGTTCGTGGGCGCCGCGCGTGGGATCCTGCGTCCAGAGCGTCAGCGTGACGATCGGCACGTCGTCGATGCCCTTCGGCTTCACGAGTGGCGGCAGGATGCCCAGGTTGGCGGGGCGCCAGTCCTGGTTCGAGTAGATCGCGTTATAGAGTCGTACGATTGCCTCGGTGCGCGGCTCGCCCACTTCGAACTGCACGGTCAGCACGGCGAGGCCCGGGTTCGACACCGAATAGATATGTTCGACACCCGAAATCTCGCCAAGTACCTGTTCCATCGGTGAGGCTACGAGGTTCTCGACCTGACTGGCGGAGGCCCCCGGCGCCGCAACGAAGACGTTCGCGAACGTCACGTCAATCTGCGGCTCCTCTTCGCGCGGCGTAACCAGCAAGGCGAAGACACCGGCGAGGAGCGCCGCGACAGCAAGCAGCGGGGTGAGCTCACTGGCGAGGAACCGTCGCGCGATGCCGCCACTGAAACCGAGCGGCTCGCTCATCGCGCCGACCCCGCGACCAGCGCGGCGGGCTTGAGCTGCTTCATTGCGGCGACGGGATCGACCGCGACGCGCTCGCCCGAGGCAAGTCCGGCGAGGATCTCGATCCTGTCGCCGAAGCGATGTCCGGTTCGTACCTGCCGCAAGGACGTGCGGTTGCCGGGATCGACCACGTAGACACCCGTCACCTCGCTGCGTTCGATGAGGCTCGCCTGCGGCACGAGGAGCCGATCAATCTCACCGACGACGAAGCCGACCTTCACGAACATGCCGGGGTAGAGATCCGCGGCGTTCTCGGGAAGGTCGAGACGCGCGCGGAAGGTGTTCGAGGGCGCTGCGGCGATGGGAAACACGGTGAGCCTGGTCGCCTCGATGCGCCGGCCGCTGACGTACACCGCCGCTTTCCTGATCCGTCGCACGCGCTCGACGATCGACTGCGGCACGTCCACCGTGACGCGCAGAAACTGCAGCGACAGGCCGCTCATGAGTGGTGTGCCCGGCCTCACGGTCTCTCCGACCTCGACGTGGCGCTTCGTGACGACGCCCGCGTAGGGCGCATGGATCTCCGTGTAGGCGACGCCCTCGTGCGCGCTCTCGACCGCGGCGCCCGCGGCGACAAGCCGTGCGACGGCCGCGTCGCGATTGGCCGTCGCCTCGTCCAGAGTCGCCTTCGGCACGACTTTCCGCTCGTACATGTCGTTGATGCGTCTGAAGCGCGTTTGCGCTTCGGCTTCGCGCGCCTGCGCCTCGCGCAGCGCAGCCTGTGCCTGCGCGAGGTTTGTGCGCTGCTCCGTGGCCCTCAGGCGCATGATCACCGCCCCGGCCGGCACGAAGTCGTTCACGTCGAACAGGATCTCGGTGACGCGCCCCGAAGTCTGCGCGGACACGGTGCCCTGATTCACCGCTTCGATCGTGCCGTCGAGCTCGCGCTCGAGCGGTGTGCGTTCAAACTGTGCCGCCACCGACTCCAGCGGCGGAGCCGGCGAAGGCGGGCTGGCAGGCCGCGGCCCATCGCCGCAAGCGGGGACCGCCAGCACGGCGGCGGCGAGCGCAACACCCGTGAAAATGCTTCGAAGCCTGGCGGATAGACCCATCTTCAGCGGAACGCGGAGCCGGGTGACACACCGGGCTTGCGCAGGATCATCGCCAGCGGACAGAAGCCGGTGAATGCCGCCTGGAGCATGTTCGCACCGACGAATGCCGCGAGCAGCAACCACCAGGGGCTGACGAAATAGCCGAGCAGAAGGCTTGCAAGAACCATCATGCCGGCGAATGCGAAGACGAGTCGATCGATGTTCATATGCACATCCCCAATTTGCGCCGTCAACGCTCCGTACGGATGCTCGTCTGAATCGAGGGACAGGGGAATTGCGGCTTTCCGAGAGTCACATCGTGTTCACTACGTAGGGCCGCCGGCGCATTTTCGGTAACAGCCCCACGAAGGCCATTGACCCGCTGCGCGGCGCCTGTCGTTTCGTCCATATCCATCCTGCGCGGCGGGGGGCGGATTCACGGAAGCATCTCAGGTTGCCGTGCTTCCCCCCGGCCTGATCTCCGCCTCGAGCGCGCGGGCGCCCCGCAACGAGTTGGCGATCAGGCAGCCGTGTTCAGCCTTCTCGAGAAGCCTGCGGGCCGTCGCCTCGTCCGTCCCGCCCGGAACAGTCAGTATTGCCCGGGTCGTATAGCGCGCGAACTGCGAAACTCCGTCGATGCGCTCGAGCACACCCTCCACACGGCACTCGACATGGAGCCACTGGAATCTGGCTGCGCGGCTGACCGCGCGCAACGTCAGGACGAAGCAGTTGGCGATCGAAGCGATGAGCAGCGTCTCGGGTGACCAGCGATCGCCCGGCCCGTCGAACTGCGCCGGCGGCGCCGTGTGCAACGCATCGAGCCCGGGCGATTCGGTAGTCACCAAACCGGCGGGTTCGGCACGCGCCGCCGCGACATATGTGTGCGGATATGGGTGCACGACCGTCCTTCGAACCTGCAGCAGTGTCGACGATGCGCTGCGCCGGCGGCATCCGGACTTCTACGGACGCGAGTGCGACAGGGTTGCTACCGTGTCACTCCCAACGTGAACATGACACGGTCAGGATGGGATACTCTTCGAGCACACGCCGGATCCGCCATGCTGTCGCCCGAACTCGTCCGCAGCGCCCTCGAGTCCGCGCCGGATGCCATAGTCATCGTCGATGGATCCGGCGTTATTCTCTTTACCAATCATCAGGTTAACGCTCTGCTCGGGCATGCCCCGGACGACCTGGCTGGCCAGCACGTCGAATGTCTCCTGCCGGAACGCTTCCGTGCCCGCCATGTGGGACACCACGAACGCTTCGTCATCGACGGCCGCGTGCGACCCATGGGGGCGGGCCTGGAGCTCTTCGCCCGACGTCGCGACGGCACCGAGCTTCCCGTCGAGATCAGCCTGAGCCCGATCCGGAATGGCGATCGGACGCTGGTCGCCGCCGCGATACGCGACGTCACGGACCGCAAGCGCATCGAAGCCGAACTCGTCGCTGCACGCGAAGCGGCCGATCGGGCGAATCAGGGCAAGAGCCGTTTTCTCGCCACAGCGAGCCACGACTTGCGTCAGCCGCTGCAGACGCTCGCCCTCCTCAACGGCACCTTGCGGCGCACGGTCACCGACCCGGTTTCTGCCGAGGCTCTGGCACAGCAGGAACAGGCAATCGGAGGCATGTCGCGGCTGCTGAACGCCCTGCTCGATATCAGCAAGCTCGAATCCGGGGCCATCAGGCCTGAGCCCACCGACTTCACGGTGACTGCTCTGTTCGAGGAGCTGCGTGCGGAATTCGCCGGCCTGGCGGCGAACAAGGGCCTTCAGTTCCAGGTCGACCCCTGCGTGGACTGCGTCCACAGCGACCCGTCGCTGGTGGAGCAGATCCTGC
>Ga0214471_10004542_pt1 | contig 10716 bp, 7 predicted proteins | sample RVTome_5_FD_207665 | JGI IMG/M metagenome (GOLD analysis project Ga0214471, IMG submission 207665) | Soil microbial communities from uranium-contaminated site in the Upper Colorado River Basin, Wyoming, United States - RVT142D155 | ecosystem: Environmental > Terrestrial > Soil > Contaminated >... | reverse complement strand
CCGGAAGGGGATGTCCGTGGTCGATTGGGTGCCATGATCACCACGAAGTGTCCACAGGAGCCCGGAAGGGGATGTCCGTGGTCGATTGGGTGCCATGATCACCACGAAGCGTCCACAGGAGCCCGGAAGGGGATGTCCGTGGTCGATTGGGTGCCATGATCACCACCGAGCGTCCACAGGACCACGGTGGTAGGGTCCCGTGGTCGATTGGGTGCCATGATCACCTCGAAGGCCCGGCCGCGTTGCCCCCCGCTGGAGCCGCTCCTCGGGGCGATTCGCAAAATCGATCCTCTGTTGCCGATCCAGGACCCTCGCGCTGTCGCGGACCAGCTCGACCGCGTCACGGCTGCGCAGCGCTTCGGCGCCACCCTGCTCGGCCTCTTCAGCGCGCTCGCCCTGCTGATCGCCGCCATCGGCATCTACGGCGTCGCCTCGTGGACCGTCGCCGCTGAGCGCCGCGAGATCGGGATCCGCATGGCGCTCGGTGCCCGCGCCCGGCGGGTGCTCGGCAGCGTCCTCGGCCATACCGCGTCCGCGACCGCCGCCGGAGCCCTGGCCGGGCTCGTCGCGGCCGCGGTCCTCGCCGGCCTGATCGAGGCCTTCCTCTACGAGGTCACGCCCCTCGACCCCCCGGCGCCTTCGCGGCCGCCCCGCTCGCGTTGGCGCTCGCCTCGGCACTCGCCACCTGGGTTCCCGCGCGCCGGGCGATCCGGGTCGATCCGGCCGAGACGATGCGAACCGAGTAGCGCCGGCCGGCGTGGCCGCTGCCAGGAGAGGCGAGCCGCACCGAGGGCTTCCGCCCGGAGCGCCTCGCCTACGGACGTGGCCCACTCCGACGGTTCCCAGGAATCGGTACCGGGCCCGCGGTCGACACGCGTCGACCCGGTGGTGGCGCTCCCCGTGCGCACGTCGAAGGAGCCCCATAGGTTGGAGCGTTTCCGGATCACGCCGCCGGACCTACTGTCGCCGAAATGGAAGGAACGATGGGGGGAAGCCGCTCCGACCTCAGGGAGCAGGTCCGCTTCACGATGCGGAAGTTGCGGCGGTCGCCCGGCTATTCGGCGTCTGCGGTCGGGCTCCTGGGGCTCGGCTTGGGCGTCGTCGCCGCAACCTACACGGTCCTCGATCAGGTCGTGCTTCGCCCACTACCCGTGCATGACCAGGACGGACTGGTCGTCGCGTGGGCGAATCACACGGTCCGTGGGTTCGATCACTACCCGGTCACCGCCGAGCTCTTCGAGGCGGCCCAGCAGGGTGGCGCCCCGGCTCTGTCGGGAGTGGCGGCCGTCGGCTCCTATGGGACGAGTCAGGTGGTGGTCGAACGGGGCGGCGGCCCGACGCCCGTAGCATGGGCTCGGGTATTGGGGGATTTCTTCGGCGTCCTCGGGGTCGAGCCTTCACTCGGACGGGCCCTGCGAGCATCGGATGACGTGCCCGACCCCGACGAGCGAGTCGCGGTAATCTCCCATGGTCTTTGGCAGCGCTTCTACGGTGCCGCCGATGACGCGGTGGGCGACGTGCTCCGCACGCGCATGGGGACCTTTACCGTCGTCGGTGTCATGCCTCCGGATTTCGACTATCCGAGGGGCGCCGATGTTTGGGCTCCGACACGACCAGAATACTCCCAATGGGCGTCGGAACGGCCCCTCTTGGAGCTGGACCTGGTGGCGCGCCTCACGACCGGCGCCACCATGGAAGCCGTTCGCGAGCAGCTCTCCGCCCTCGCTCGGTCGACATCGGGACTCACGGCCACTTACGAAGGCGCGGTACCGGTCGTCAGAACGTTCGAGGAACACGTCCTCGGAGACTTGAAGCCTACCCTCCTCGTGCTGTTCGCGGCGGGCGTTCTCGTCCTGCTGGTAGCCACTATGGATCTGGCCAACCTCGTCGTGGTCCGAGCGATTGGAGAGCAGCCGCAGGTAGCCGTGCGCCAGGCGCTGGGTATGGACCCACGTTGGACGTTCGCGGAGTTCATCATCGAGGCCGCGGCAATCGCCCTGTCAGCGACGGGATTGGGTATTCTCCTCGGCACCGTGGGGGTGCGGACCCTCCTTCCGTTTGCTCCAGATGACCTTGCCCGTCTCGGTTTGGTGCGCGACCTGGACTTGCCCGCCTATCTCATCGTGGCGATCGGAGCGCTGGTCGCCGTCGCCGCAGCGGTCGTGATCCCACGGTGGCGGATCGGCCGACGCCGTTGGGCGCAGCCCCTGAGAGGCGCGTTCGCGTCCGCGTCGGACCGGGCCGGCACCTTGCTACGGGAAGGAGCCGTGGTCGGCCAGGTTGCGATCGCGGTCTGGGTCCTCGTCGTGGGGGCCCTCCTGATCCGCACGGTCGCGAACCTCCAGGCTCTCGACGCGGGGTTCGATCCCGACGACCTCGCCGTGGTCGCCCTCGACCACGCGGACGGAGGGGTCTTCGTGGAACCGGCTGAGAACCGGCGACTCGCCGCGGCGGTGGCACGGCTCGAACGATACAGGGGCGTATCCGGCGCGACCCCCGTTCAGATGGCGCCGCTACCCGGGAACGGAGCGTGGCAGACGATTCTCAACAAGGAGGCGCAATCGGCCGAGCTGGCGAGCGAGGAGAACGCGTTTCTGTTCATGGACTTCGTCGAGCCGGATTTCGTGTCGGTTCTCGACGTGCCCGTCCTCCGCGGCCGGGTGTTCGGAGAATCCGACGACGCGGCCGCGTCTCTGGTCCTGGTCGTCAATGAGGCTGCCGCCCGCCTCTACTGGCCAGCGCGGGACGCGGTGGGTCAGAGAGTCACGGTCGGGTTTCCGGGCTTCGCGGACAGACCCTTCACGGTCATAGGCGTCGTCGGCGACACGAGGTACGGGGACCTCACCGACCTGAAGCCGACCGTTTTCTTTCCCGTGCGACAGCTTGACATCTTCGGTGCCAGATATCTTCTCGTCCGGACGACAGGCTCGGGCGTACCGCTCCTCCAGTTGGCCCGGGAGGCGCTTCGCGCTGAGGCGCCGCACTATCGCGCGACGTCCGTAGGTTCAGTCCGGGAGCGACTGGATGAGCCGCTCCTGCGCCCCCGGTTTGCCGCGCTTCTTCTCAGCGTTCTCGCCTCCACCGCCCTCCTCATGGCTGTCACGGGCGTGTACTCCGTGATGGCATTCCTGGTTCGCACCCGGCGGCGCGAGTTGGGCGTGCGGATGGCGTGCGGCGCCACGCGCGTCAACGTGGGTGGTCTGGTCGTTCGCCGAGGGCTCGTGGTCGCGACGATCGGGTCGGGTTTCGGCGCGGTAGCCGCGGTGTCGAGCGCCGGGCTCTTTCAGTCCCTGCTCTTCGGAGTACCGTTGGCGGATCTTCCGAGCCTGTTCATGGGCGTGGGGATTGCCCTGGTCAGCACGACGCTTGCGTGCCTGGCTCCAGCTCTGCGCGCCGCGACGACCCACCCCGCGACCGTACTGAGATCCGAGTGAGTGCCGTACCGCACCGGCAACCCCAGCGGATTGCCTTCACCACGACCCTCAACTGTTGGAGGATGCCATGAAACTCGAAGCGCGTAGCGCCGCCTCGCTCGGCGGGCTGGCTCTGGTCCTGGTCGCCATAGGCGCGTGGTGGATGCTCGGGTATGGTGGCGAACCGGAGAGCGCGCCGGCGCCAATGCGCGTGTCGGCCGAGCCGGATCTGGCCGCCGTACGGCAGGCGACGGAACGGTTCCAGGACGTCGACGTGGCTCTGGCGGCGGGGTACATCCGCGACCCCTTCGACCTCTGCGACACAGCCGAGATGATGGGCCAGCCGGCGGAGCTCGGCGCCATGGGCGTGCATTACTTTCGACCGGACCTTCTCGCCATCGCCGGCCCACCGGATCCTCGAGTGAGTGGAAGCGGCACGCACACGGACTTCCTTTCGCCCGGCGTTCTGATCTACGAGCCCCAGGAGGATGGTACGCTCGAGCTGGTGGCGGTGGAGAACCTGGCGTTCGAGGATGCCTGGAATGCGGCGGGTCACGCGGAGCCACCGTCGTTCCTGGGCGTGCCGTACGACCACATGGTTGACGATCCGGCGACCACGGTGGACGAGGCGCACATGTTCGAGCCTCACTATGATCGCCACGTGTGGCTGTACAGGGACAACCCGAACGGCCTGTTCGCCCAGTTCAATCCCGCGGTGACCTGCGAACACCACCAGGGGGCGACCCACCTCCATTGAATCGAGGGACGGGCGGCCGCCACGCGGCCGCCCGCTTCCACGGTTCTTTACGGCCGCATGGCCTCCACGGGGTCCGTCCTCGTGGCCGCCCGCGCGGGGACGAGGCACGCGGTGAGGCCCGCGAGGCCCAGTGTGGCCACGATGGCTGCGTAGAGGACCGGATCCGCCAGGTTCACCTCGTACGTCACCGCGGACAGCGGCAGGCCCATCCCGTAGCCGAGCCCCACGCCCAGCGCTATCCCGATGGCGAGTTGGACGCCTCCGCGACGCATGACCATCCCGACGATGTCCGACGGACCCGCGCCCAGGGCCATGCGCACGCCCATCTCCTGGCGGCGCTGGGCCACCGAGAAGGCCATGACGCCGTAGAGGCCCACGGCAGCCATGAAGAGGGCGGCGATGCCAAAGAGGGTGAAGAGCGAGCCGAAGAGGCCGAAGGCCCAGGTGGCTTCCCGGATGCCGTCCTCCAGCGTGCCGAGGTTGTACACGGGAAGGTTGGCGTCCAGAGCGGTGACGACCTCGCGCAGGCGGCGCGCCAGAGCCGTTGGCGGCCCCTGGCTGGCCAGCACCGCCGACATGAAGCGGACGTCCACGACGGCGGGCGGGATGTAGAGATACTCCGGGTCGAGCTGGTCGTCGCCGATACCCCCCACCCCGCCCCCTACGTGGAGGTCGGGCACCACGCCCACGATGCGCATCCATGGGAATTGTGAACCCTCCCGACCGAGGCGCACGCGCGTGCCCAGGGGCTCCCGACCCTTGAGAACCTCCCTCACGAAGCTCTCGTTCACGACGACCACGGGGTCGCCCATGCTCCACGCCTCGGACGGAGTGAAGTCACGTCCCTGGAGGATGGGCACTTCCAGCGTCTCGAAGAAGCCCGCCGTGACGGCGGCTCCGTTCGTGACCGGGTAGTCCCGGTCGGAAGGGTAGCTCTCCCCCTCGACCGCGATGACCCAACGGGAGCCCCCGAGGGCGGGCAGGCTCGTCGCCAGCGCCACGGACGTGACGCCGGACTCCGCCTCCAGGCGCTCCTCGAAGGTCTGGAAGAAACGGTCCCGGTCGGCGCGCTCCGGGTAGTCCGCCTCGAAGAGCCCCACGCGACCGGTGAGGACCCCCTCCACGTCGAAGCCCATATCCATGGTCCTGAGGTTGACCACGCTCTGGATCATGAAGCCGGCCGCCACCAGCAGCCCGCACGACACGGCGATCTCTCCCACCACGAGGGCGGTGCTGAAGCGGCCCAGCCGGAACGAGGACGACCCCCGTCCCTCGTCCTTCAGGATCTCCCCGATCCTCACCCCCGAGGCCCGGATGGCGGGCACGGTGCCGGCCACGACGGTGGCCAGGAGCGTCACCCCCAGCGCGAAGAGCAGGGCGGGTGTGTCCACGCGGATGTCGAGCCAGTAGGGCCGCTGGATGTCCTGGATGCGGGCGTTGAAGACGTCGACCCCCACCCAGGCCAGGGCAAGGCCGAGGGCACCTCCCACGGTGGCCAGGACGAGAGCCTCCGCCAGGAGCTGGCGGATGACCCGGCTCCGGCTCGCCCCCATGGCGGTGCGGATCGCGACCTCCCTGCTCCGGATCGCGGCCCTCGCCAGTAGCAGGTTGGCCACGTTGGCGCAGGCGATGAGGAGGACGCCGAAGGTGGCCGCCAGCATCAGGAACATCACGGCGGTGATCTGGGCCGGCATGTACCGCTCCGCATACGGCCCCAGGTTGAAGGCGACGCCCTCATTGTCCTCGGGATGGCGCCGCTCCAGCAAAGCGGCGATGCGGTCCAGGTCGGCCGCCGCCGTTTCCATGGTGACGCCGGGCTTCAGACGACCGAACACCTCCATGTAGCTGCCGTCACGCCGGGCCAGCGTGGCCGGGTCCTGCCGGTGCGTCGCCCACAGATCCTCCCGGAACGGGAAGCGGAAGCCCTCGGGCATGACGCCGATGATCTCGGCGGCCTGGCCGTTGACTCGCACCCCCTTGCCCACGATGGCCGCATCTCCCGCGAAGCGGTTCTGCCAGACGTGGTACGACAGGACCAGCAGGGGTGGCGCGTCGGGCGCGTCCTCGCCTTCGCGGAAGACCCTGCCCAGGTGAGGCGGAACACCCACCAGGGAGAGTGCGTTGGCGCTCAGGAAGGCCCCCTGGTAGCGCTCGGGCGGACCCTCGTCGCCGGCCAGATTGATGGTCCCCACGTGGCCCGCGGCGAGGTCGTCGAAGACCGCCTGCTCCCGCCTCAGGTCCAGGTAGTCGTGCAGCGGGATCGTGCTGTCCTCGATGCCCCGGATCTCCACGCTCTGCCTGAGCGACACCAGGCGGTCGTGGCCGGGAACGGGCAGCCCGCGGATGACGGACCCGTAGACCGTGCTGTACGTGTGCGTCGTGAAGCCGACGCCCAGCGCGATGGTCAGCACCGCGATGAGCGACAGGCCCGGCGTCTTCGCCAGCATGCGGAAGCCGAAACGGAGATCCGACCAGAATGTCGACACGTACTCCTCCCCACGTTCGTCCTGGTGATTGCGACCGGCTCCAGGATGGAGCCGCCTCACGCCGTAGCGAACGGCCAGCGCCAGAGCCTCCCGCCCGTACCACAGACGGGGGAAGCGCCGGCTCCCGCGCGCCGTCACGTCGGCGAACTCCTGGTGCAGGTCCGCGATGATGCTGAGTCCCGTCCGGCCTCCGAGGAGCGCCCATTCGAGAAGCGCGTCCGCCCAGCGGGGCGGCGCCGGTGGGCGCCGGTCCGCGCTCATGCGCTGAGCACCCCGTCCAGCCCGCGCCAGAGCTTGAGGAGGGCGGCCCTGGACTTCCGCAGCTCGGCCAGGCCCGCGCCGGTCACGGTGAAGTGGCGCCGCGGCAGGGACGAGCCGCCGTCCTCGGGCGCGCGGACCTCCCAGGTCAGGTAGCCCTTCGTCTCCAGGCGATCCAGGGTGGTGTAGAAGGCCCCCTTGGACACCGAGCGCCCCGCGCTCTCTTCCAGCTCGAGGCGGACCTCGTAGCCGTTGGCGTCCGCGCCCCGCTGGAGGATGGCCAGCAGGACCATCTGTTCGAACTCACCCAGGTACGTGGTGGTCGCCATCGGTCCGTCCTCCGTCCGTTCGGGGTCGCGCGCCGTGGGGTCCACATTGTAGACCGCTCGACGGTACACAAAGTAGACCCACCCAGTCAAGGACGACGCCAGGGCCGTCGGTGTTTCAGCGTGCGTGCCCCGCCGCGCGAAGGAGGGGCCCCGTGAACCGGCTGAGAAGCACGTTGGAGGCGGTGCGTCCCATGGCGAAGGCCACGGTCGCCGCCGTGACCCCCACGAGGCCCGCGCCCCACGCCGACACCGCGAACACGGAAGCGATGACCGCCACTTCGGTGGCGGTCGCCAGGGTGACCGGCCGGGTGCGGCGGCCCTGCATGAGGACCCCGCGCTGGAGCGTGAGCAGCACGGTCAGAGCCGGCAGAGGCACCAGGACCATCGTGGGCACGAAAGCGAATGCCGCCAGATCAGGCGTCAGCCCCGACAGGGTCTCGAACCAGAAGGACGACAGGGGCGTGAACGCCACCAATGCCAGGCCTCCCGTGGACGCGAGCCCGAGGATCGTGCCGAAGCGGGCCAGCTCCGGGTAGTGCTCGTGGTTCTTGCCGATGAGCGCGATGACCGCCTCCTGGAAGCTCATCCCCATGGAGCGGAACACGAAGGAGAGGGAGTTGACGACCGGGAAGACCGCGAGCGACTCGATGGGCGACGGCGACCGGCCCATGAAGAACGTCAGCATGGGCTGGACGGCCAGCGCCAGGAAGGAGGTCAGCGCCAGAGGATAGTAGAAGGCTACGATGTCCCGGTAGCCCAGGCGGTTGCCGGCCGCCTGGGGCATGGCCTTGAGCTCCCGAACCGTGGGCGCGGCCATGAAGTGGGCGGCCAACGCCTCCGCGCATACCGCGGTGGACAGGGCCGCCGCGCCCACCCACGCGCCCGGCAGGTCGGTCAGGACGAAGAGCGCCGTGGCCACGGCTGCCATGGCCGCCAGGCGGATGACGGTGCCCATGGCCACCAGGCGCGTGCGCCCGGACCGGATGAGCAGGCCCTGCAGGAAGCGGCGGTATCCGATGGCCGCGGGCCACGGCAGCAGGATCCACAGAGCCCCGTGCGTGAGCTCCGCCACCTCGGTCGGGAGGCCGATCATCCCCACCATGAGCCGCGTGTAGACCCCCGGGGCCAGCACCACGAGCAGCATGGCGGTGGCCAGGAGGTTGAGCCCCCCGGTGAAGTTGCGGAGCCGCCGGTAGCTCTCCGAATCCTCCACCAGCGCGGTCGCCGCGCTCATGAGCATGATGACCGGCGCTTCCACCAGAATCGCGAAGGCGAAGGCCACGCCGTACGCCGCGAGGTTGAACTTCGGGTCCGCCAGCCGGGCGATGACGGCGGCGAGGAAGGGCCCCTCCAAGGCCATCATGGCCCAGGTGGCGGCCAGGGGCAGCCAGAAGAGGAAGATCGTGCGGTTGGTGTGACGCACGCGTAGCGGGGGTCCAGGGCGACGGCTGGGAGCCTGCAAAGATAACGCTTCGGTGGAACCGCCTACCCCCCACCGGTGTCCTCCCGGGACACACCTCCCGCCGACAGGAGATCGCCATGGCCCGGACACGGTCCGCCTTCGCCGCAGCCGCGCTGTTGCTCGCCGCCACCAACCCGGTGGCCGGCCAGGACATCCACCGCTCCGCCCACCACGACTTCCGCCTCGAGGTGGTGGCGGAGGGTCTGTCGAACCCGTGGTCCATGGCGTTTCTGCCCGGTGGCGACATGCTGATCACCGAGCGGCCCGGTAGGCTGAGGATCGTGCGGGGCGGGAGGCTCCTGCCCGATCCCGTGTCCGGCGTGCCCGAGGTGTTCGCCCGCGGCCAGGGAGGCCTCCTGGACGTGGTGCCGCATCCCGACTTCGCCGCGAACCGGCTCCTGTACCTGAGCTACTCGAAGCCCCTGGACGACGGCTCCACCACGGCCGTGATCCGGGGGCGCTTCGACGACGACCGACTCTCGAACGTCGAGGAGGTGTTCGAGGCGGACACGCGAGGGGGTGGGCACTACGGCTCGCGGCTGGCGTTCGACGCCGAGGGCTACCTCTTCATCACCGTGGGTGAGCGCCAGGTGCCGTCCACGGGCGACCTGGAGGCCCACCCGGCGCAGGACCTGTCGAACCACCACGGGGTCGTGGTCCGCCTGCACGACGACGGCCGTGTTCCCGCCGACAACCCCTTTGTGGGCCAGGACGGCGCGCTGCCCGAGATCTGGAGCTACGGTCACCGCAACCCCCAGGGTCTGGCCATCCACCCCGAGACCGGCGACGTGTGGGCCACCGAGCACGGCCCGCAGGGGGGTGACGAACTGAACCTGATCCGACCGGGAGCCAACTACGGCTGGCCCGTCATCGGCTACGGCGTGAACTACCGCTCGGGCCTGGCCATCCACGAGGGCACCATGCGCCAGGGGATGGAAAGCCCGCCGCACTTCTGGGTCCCCTCGATCGCCACGTCGGGCCTCATGGTCTACACCGGGGACCGCTTTCCCGAGTGGAAGGGAAACCTGTTCGCGGGAGGGATGGCCGGGCAGCAGATCGCGCGTCTGGTCATGGACGGACAGCGCGTCGCCGCGGAGGAGACCCTCCTCCTGGGGTTCGGTCGAGTGCGTGATGTCCGCGAGGGCCCCGACGGCTACATCTACGTGGCCATCGAGGACCGGGGCGGCGCGCCCACGGCGGTCTACCGGATGGTGCCCGTGGGCTGAGGACGGCCGCGGTCACCCTCCCGGGCACACGACCGCGCCGTTGGGCCACCCCATCGTCGCGGTGTACCCGTAGGTCAGCACGCAGAACGCCCCCGTCGGCCGGTGCGTGATGAAGCCGGTCCAGCCCCGGGCGTGGCCTTCGATGAAGTCCACCCGTAGCTCGGCGGGCACTTCCAGCTCCGTGTCGCTCAGGTCCATGGTGTACGTGTAGTTGTGCGAGTAGTGGATCTCCTGCGCGGAGGCCAGGAACTTGAGCGAGCTCCTGAGGGTCGGCAGCACGTCGTCGGGGAGGTCGTCGGGCGCCCGGACGGGAAGAGGCGTGCCGCTCCGGCGTACGGCCTCCAGGCCCGGACCCGGCGCCGAGCCTTCCGGCCTCACCAGGCGGTACATGCGCACGTAGTTCACGTCGAGGTCGTCGAGCCACAGCCCCAGGACGTAGTCGGGGCCGATCTCGTGGGGCCGGAAGCGGGCCGGCGTGCGGATCCGGGCGCGCGGCGAACCGTCCAGGTCGTGGATGGTCCAGGTCAGGTCGCGCTCGACCGGGGGCACGGCATCAGCGACCCACAGGTGTCCCTCCTCGGTGACCATCACGAAGCGCACCCCGATGTCCTCCCGCACGGGAGGCAGCGCGTCGATCCCCGCGGCCAGCGTCCCGCGCACGGCGGGCTCGACCGGGCTGTCCACCAGGTTTCGCCCGTACAGCCACACGTCGAGCGGGAACGGCTCCGCCGGGTCCATCGGGATGGTCTCCGTGTTCAGGAGGGTGCCCCGGTCGTCGAACCTCG
>Ga0214471_10004541_pt1 | contig 10716 bp, 6 predicted proteins | sample RVTome_5_FD_207665 | JGI IMG/M metagenome (GOLD analysis project Ga0214471, IMG submission 207665) | Soil microbial communities from uranium-contaminated site in the Upper Colorado River Basin, Wyoming, United States - RVT142D155 | ecosystem: Environmental > Terrestrial > Soil > Contaminated >... | reverse complement strand
CGGACACGGTGCGCCGCGCGGCGCGGCAGGCGTGGGACGCGCCGGTGAAGGATTCCTACAGCAGCGAGGAGGCCGGCTACCTGACCATGCAGTGCCCGCAGCACGAGGTCTACCACGTGCAGTCGGAGAACGTGCTGCTGGAGGTGGTCGACGATGCCGGGCGGCCCTGCGGGCCGGGCGAGGTGGGGCGCGTGCTGGTCACCAGCCTGCACAACTTCGCCACGCCGCTGATCCGCTACGAGCTGGGCGACTACGCCGAGGTCGGCGCGCGCTGCGCCTGCGGCCGCGGCCTGCCGGTGATCAAGCGGATCGTCGGGCGCCAGCGCAACCGCCTGGTGCTGCCGGACGGCTCCAGCGTCTTCCCGCACCTCGGCGACCACGAGGACTACCTGGCGATCACCAGGGCGATCAAGCGCTTCCAGCTGGTTCAGCGCAGCCTGCACGAGCTGGAGAACCGCCTGGTCGTGACCGCGCCGCTGTCGGCGGAGCAGGAGGAGCAGATGCGCGCCGTCATGCTGCGCAACCTGGGCCATCCTTTCCGCATCACCTTCACCTATCACGACGACATTCCGCCCAGCCCGCGCGGCAAGTTCGAAGAGTTCATCTCCGAAGTGGCGGTCTAGACCCGACGTGAACGCAGGGGCACACACATGGGCGAGCTGACGGCAACCATCAAGCGGATCGGCGATCTCGGCGCAGCGACCCGCGCCGACATGTTCGGGCTGTACGACCAGTTCTATGCCGGCACCACCGAGGAGCTGTTCCTGCACGACCTCGCGGACAAGACCTACGCCATCGTCCTGCGTGACGCGGCGGGGGTTCTGCAGGGCTTCTCCTCGATCAAGGTGTGGGACGACAGCTTCGGCGGTGCGCCCGTGCGCATCATCTATTCGGGCGACACCATCGTGCACAAGGACCACTGGGGACAGCAGGCCCTGGTCGCGGCCTGGGGCCGCCTCACCGGCGCGGTGAAGGCGGATGCGCCGGATCGCCCGCTGTACTGGTTCCTGCTGGTGAAGGGTCACCGCACCTACCGCTACCTCAGGACCTTCTATCGGATCTTCTATCCGGCCCACAACCGGCCGACGCCGCCGGAGTTCCAGGCCCTGATGGACCAGCTCGCCAGCAAGAAGTTCGGCGAGTTCTACAGCCCCGCGACCGGCGTGGTGCACTTTCCCGAATCGCGCGGCCACCTGAAGGCGGACTTCGCGGAGATCCCCGACAAGGACAAGAACCGGCCGGACGTGCGCTACTTCCTGGAGCGCAATCCCGGCTACGTCCACGGCGACGAGCTGATCTGCCTCACCGAGCTCAGCCACGAGAACTTCAACTCCCTGGCCACGCAGATCTTCGCCGCCGGCTACGACGCCGGCCTCGCGGCGACGGTGCCGCCGGGCGAGGGCTGAGCGCGGCGTTGTCCTTCGCCTAAGCCGCCCGTCTAGGCCGGCTTGCGGGTCGCCAGGTAGATGCCCGGCAGCACCAGCGCGGCGCCGACCAGGTGATAGCGCTCCAGCGCCTCGCCGAGCAGCAGGTAGGCGAGCAGGCTGTTGTAGACCGGGATGAGATACATCAGCAGGCTGGTCGGCCCGGCGCCGAGGCTGCGCTGCACCAGGCCGTAAACCTGGTAGGCGCCGAAGGAGGCGAAAACGGCGAGGAAGCCGACGGTCGCGAAGCTGGTGGCGTTCCACACCGGCCGCTCGCCGCCGAGCCCCTCCGCCACCGTGAAGGGCAGCAGGATGAGGATGCCGCCGGCCACGATGGCGGCGAAGCGCGCCATCATCGGCAGCGCCGAGGGGCGGTGGCGCAGCAGGATGGCGTAGACCGCCCAGGCGGCCATGGCGGCGACGATCCAGAGGTCGCCGGGGGCGAAGCGGAGACCGGCCAGCACGGCGAGGTCGCCGCGCGCGACGATGGCGACGACCCCGACCAGCGACAGCAGGATGCCGGCACCCTGCAGCAGGGTCAGCGGCTCGCGGTAGAACACGCGGGCGAGCAGCACGATGAGGATCGGCGAGGCGGCATAGATGAGGCCGATGTTGGTGGCCGAGGTGGTGTCGGCGCCGACGTAGACGAAGGCGCCGCAGACGCCCATGCCGAGCGCGCCGAGCACCAGGAAGTCGCGGCGTTCGCGCAGGATGTCGTAGCGGTGGCGCCACAGCGCCGTCGCGGTGAACGGCAGCAGCAGGGCGAAGGTCGCCGCCCAGCGCCAGAAGGCGAGCGCGACCGGCGGGAAGAGATCGTGGGTGGCGCGTGCCGTCAGCATGTTGGAGCAGAACAGCGCCGGGGCGACGAACAGCAGGATGAGCGCGAGCCGCCGCTCGCCGAGGCCGAGCCAGCGTGGCGCTTTTTCAGTGTCGGGCTTGGCCGTCAACGTGCCGCCTCTTCTCCGCTTGTCACCCTCGGGCTTGACCCGAGGGCCCATGGTGGGGCTTGGCGCCCGGCCTCTGCCATGGTTCCCGGCTCGCGCTCGCCTACGCTCGCTTGGCCGGGATGACAATCTGAGTGAACGAGGGCCGCTCGCTTGTCCGGATGACAGCCAAGTGTGCGCAGAGCCTCACTCCACCGCCAACCCGCTGTAGAAGTCGGCGGGAAGGCCCGCCTGGCGCCGTGCCGCATCGTTGAACGGCGGCTTCAGCCGGCCCTTGAAGTGGCGGCGCACCAGCGCCTGCCAGGTCTCCAGCGGCGCGAGGCCGCGCCGCGCGCAGACGTAATCGAACCAGCGCTTGCCGATGGCGACGTGGCCGATCTCATCGGCGTAGATCACCTGCAGCACCGCGGCGCTCTCGTCGTCCTCCACCTGGCGCAGCTTGTCGATCATCACCGGCGTTACGTCGAGGCCGCGCGCCTCCAGCACGAGGGGCACCACCGCGAGGCGCGCCAGCAGGTCGTGCGCGGTCTCCTCGGCCGCCTGCCACAGGCCGTCGTGCGCCGGCAGGTCGCCGTAGGCGAGGCCGAGCTCGCCGAGCCGCGCGGCCAGCAGGAGGTAGTGCTTGCCCTCCTCGTCGGCCACCGTCAGCCAGTCGTCGTAGAAGCCACGCGGCAGATTTTCGCCGGTGAAGCGGGCGATGATGTCGGCGGCAAGATCGACGGCGTTCAGCTCGATGTGCGCGAGGGCGTGCAGCAGGGCGCCGCGCCCGGCGGTGCCGCGGTTGATCTTGCGCTTGGCCAGCTCGCCGGGGCGCTTCAGCTCGGGACGCGCCGGCCGGGCCGGGCGCGCCGGCGGCGGCGCGGCGCCGACCGCGGCGATCTCGCCGCGCCGCCAGGCTGCCGCCACTTCCCGCGCGCGCCGCGCCTTGGCCGCCGGGTCGGCGGTCTCGAGGATGGCGACGGCCTCGGGCGTGAGCTCTGCCATCTGCGCCTAGAGCGCCTTGGCCGCTTCGAGCACTTCCTCGACGTGGCCCTTCACCTTCACCTTGCGCCACGCGCCGCGCAGCACGCCCTTCCCGTCGATCAGGAAGGTGGCGCGGTCGATGCCCATGTACCTGCGTCCGTAGAGCGACTTCTCGATCCAGGTGCCGTAGGCCTCGCACACCTTGCCGTCCTCGTCGGAAGCGAGGGTAAAGGGCAGGCCGTACTTCGCCTTGAACTTGTCGTGGCGGGCGACGCTGTCCCTGGAGATGCCGATGACGGCGGCGTCGACCTTGGCGAAGTCCGGCATGGTGTCGCGGAAGCCGCAGGCCTCCGTCGTGCAGCCGGGGGTGTCGTCCTTCGGGTAGAAGTAGACCACCACCTTGCGGCCGCGCAGGTCCTTCAGCGCGATGCTGTCGCCGCCGTCGGTCGGCAGCGTGAAGGCCGGCGCCGGCTTTCCGAGTTCCACCATCGTCGTCGTTCCTCGTCGGTTGTCGAGCGAAGCTGCAATCTGCCGCACGCGCGGCCGCGGTCAAGCCTTCTCAGGTTGTCATCCCGGCCAAGCGAGCGCCAGCGAGTGCGAGCCGGGAACCATGGCAGAGGCCGGGCGCCAAGCCCAGCCATGGGCCCTCGGGTCAAGCCCGAGGGTGACAGCTGAGGGGTGGCGCAATTGGTGCGATCACGGCAGATGCTCTGTGAATCCAGTAAGGACAAGCCCCGGGACGACAGAGATGTGTGCAGCTGTTGCGAAACCTGGCCTGCGAGGATGTGTCTCCAATAGGTCAAGCGCCGCGCGCGAGCGGCAGGATGCCCTTGGCGGGCGCCTCGCCGGCGGCCGGGGCGGGCGCGTCGATCATCGCGACATAGACGCCGTGCGCCCAGGCGAGCGTCGCTTCCAGCCGGGTGCGCAGCGCCGCGAAGCTCTCGACGCCGACGCTGGCGGCGAGGGCCGCCTGCAGCGTCGGCGACAGGGTGTCGGCATCGAAGGCGGGCCCGACGGTCAGCCGCAGCGCCTCCTGCACCTGGCGCAGGAAGCGGGTCGCCTCGATCAGCCGCTCGGCCTGCCCGGCCTCCAGCACGCCGGCCTCGGCGAGCCTGGCGAAGGCCTGCTGCGTCGAGGTCGCGAGCACCGCCGGCGTCGCGGCGGCGTGGCGCAACTGCAGGTACTGCGCGAGGAAGTCGAGGTCGATGAGGCCGCCCTCGGCGAACTTCACGCTCCACAGGGTCGCGGCCGGATGCTCCCTGGCGATGCGCCGGCGCATGTCGGCGACCTCGGCCAGCAGCTTCGCCGGATCGCGCCGCGCGCTGCGGATCGCCAGCAGCTCCGCCTCGACGCGGGCGCAGAGCTCCGGCGGGCCGGCCACGGCGCGCGCGCGGGTCAGCGCCAGGTGCTCCCAGGTCCAGGCGTCCTCCTCGTAGTAGCGCCGGAAGCCGCTCAGCGAGGTGGCGATCGGCCCGGCGTTGCCCGAGGGGCGCAGGCGCATGTCGATCTCGTAGAGCGTGCCGGCCGCGGTCTGCGTGCTCAGTGCGTTGATCAGGCGCTGCGCCAGGCGCGCGTAGTAACGCTGCGGCTCCAGCGGCTTGGCGCCGTCGGACAGCAGGCCCTCCGGCGGCAGCTCGTAGAGGAACACGAGGTCGAGGTCGGAGGACACCGTCATCTCGCGGCTGCCGAGCTTGCCGAGGGCGACGACGGCAAGGCCGGAGCCGGCGAGCTGCCCGTGGCTGCGGGCGAGGTCCTCGACCACCGGCCGGTAGAGGCAGCGCAGCGCCACCTCGGCGATGTCGCTCAAGGCGCGCCCGCTGGCGTCGACGTCGCTCTTGTGGCGCAGGATGTGGACGCCGACCTGGAAGCGGCGGTCGTTGGCCCAGCGCCGCGTCATGTCGAGCACGTCCTCCAGCCCCTGGGCGTCGGTCAGCGCCACCTGCAGCTCGGCCTCCAGCTCCTCGGCCGGCGGGATGGGGTCGAAGAAGTCGGGCGCCAGCACCGCCTCCAGCAGATCTGGATTGCGGCTCAGCCGGTCGGCCAGCTGCGGCGCGCTGCCCATGATCTCCGCCATCAGCTCCAGCAGGTTGGGGTTGTTGTAGAGCATGGAGAACAGCTGCACGCCGGCGGGCAGGCCGGCGACCAGACCGTCCAGCTTCAGCAGCGCGCGGTCGGGGTCCTGGGTCTTGCCGAAGGTCTGTAGCAGCAGCGGCACCATCTCCGTCAAGAGCTCGCGGCTGCGGGTCGAGCGCAGCGCGCGGTAGCGGCCGTGGTGCCAGCCGCTCACCAGGTGCCACGCCCGCTCGCCGTCGCGGAAGCCGAGGCGGGCGAGGGTCGCGAGGGTGTCGGGGTCGGGCTCGCCGCCGGTGAACACCAGGTTGCCCGGCCCGGAGAGGCTCGGCGATTCCTCGAAGAGGTGGGCGTAGTGGTTCTCGACGCAGCGCAGCCGCCGCAGCAGGTCGGCGCGGAACGCGGCCGGGTCGTCGTAGCCGAGGAACACCGCCAGGGCGTCGACGCCCTCGTCGTCGGCGGGCAGCTTGTGGGTCTGCTTGTCCTCGATCATCTGCAGGCGGTGCTCGACGCGGCGCAGGAAGGCGTAGGCCTCGGTCAGCTCCGCGGCCACCGCCGCCTCGATGTGGCCGCTGGCGACCAGCGCGGCCAGTGCCTCGGCGGTGCGCGGCGTGCGCAGCGCCGGCTCGCGGCCGCCCCAGATGAGCTGCTGGGTCTGCGCAAAGAACTCGATCTCGCGGATGCCGCCGCGCCCGAGCTTCACGTTGTGGCCGTTCACCGCGATCACCGAGCCGCCCTTGTGGGCGTTGATCTGCCGCTTGATCGAGTGCACGTCCTGGATCGCCCAGAAGTCCAGATGCTTGCGCCAGATGAAGGGGCGCAGCTCGCGCAGGAAGCTCTTGCCGAGTTGCAGGTCGCCGGCGATGGGGCGCGCCTTGATCATCGCCGCGCGCTCCCAGTTCTGCCCCAGGCTCTCGTAGTAGGTGAGGGCGGCGTTCAGGCTGATGGCCAGCGGCATGGCGCCCGGGTCGGGCCTCAGCCGCAGGTCGGTGCGGAACACGTAGCCGTCGGCGGTGCGGTCGTCGAGGCTGCGCATGAGGTCGCGGGTCAGGCGCACCATGCCGGCCTGCACGCCGCGGGCGTGGCGGTAGTCGACAGTCTCGGGATCGAAGATGACGATGAGGTCGATGTCGGAGGAGTAGTTCAGCTCGTGGGCGCCCAGCTTGCCCATGCCGAGGATGGCGATGCCGCAGCCGCGGGTCGGCTCGGCCTCGTCGGCGAGGCCCAGCTCGCCGCGGGCGGCGGCCTGGCGCAGGGTTGCGGCGAGGGCGGCCTCGACCGCCGCGTCGGCGAAGTCGGAGAGGGCGCGGGTGACCTCAGTCACGTCCCACAGGCCGCAGATATCGGCAAAGGCGATGGAAAAGGCCGTGCGCCGGCGGCAGCTCCGCAGGCTTTTCATCAGGTCGGCCTGGTTGGCGGCTCCGGCGGCCCGGCTTGCCAGCTCGGCGAGGACTTTTTTGGCGACCGCCTGTGGGCCCTGCTTTAAAACCTCGGGCAGAAGGCCGATATCGGCAATCAAACAGTGGCTCAGGAAGGGCGAATTGGCGAAGATCGCCTGCAGCAGCCGTTCGCCCTTGGGATCCTGCGCCAAATCCCGCGCAAAGTCGCTGACCGCCGGATCGGCGGCCGCTGCCGCGGCGGCGCACCAACGCTCCATCCAGGGCTCCGCCCGCGACGAGTCATGGGCGCCCGGCAAGGCCGAGGCCTCTGGTAAGTAAGGGAGTTTAGTCATTTCTCGCCGCTCGCTTCAGGACCACACTGCTGAAGGCGCCCCCGGCGGTCAAGCACCGCCGCCTGGGAAGGCCGCCCGGGCGCGTCCGCGGCGGCGGCGTTCGCGGCTCGGCCGCGCGGTCCATATCGGCGTCGAGCTGCTGGGCGGCGTCATCGCCCTGGTGGTCCTGGTGGTCGCGGTCGCCGCCTGGCGCCTCTCGGAAGGGCCGATCCGCACCGATTTCCTGACCCCCTACCTGCAGGCCGCCGTGAACGGCGCCGGCGGCAACACCGTCGGCATCGGCAGCAGCTTCCTGGTCTGGGAGGAGGGTAGCCGCGGCGTGGTCATGCACGCTGCCGGCGTCTCCGTGCGCGACCCCGAAGGCCGCCTCATCGCCGCCCTGCCGGAGGTCGCCTTCGGGCTCAGCAGCAGCGCCATCCTGGACGGCACCCTGGCGCTGCACGAGATCGAGATCATCGCGCCGCGCATCCGCCTGCAGCGCGGCAGGGACGGCCGCATCAGCTTCGGCGGCGAAGCCGCCGCCGCGCCGCTGCCGGAGGGGGCGCCGGAAGCCGGCGCCACCGCGGGCACCGGCGAGGACCTCGTGCTCAGCCGCATGATCCGCGAGCTGCTGGCCGAACGCCGGCCGGGCAATGCGCTCTCCTACCTCGACGAGGTGCGCATCCGCGACGGCCAGGTCTTCGTGCGCGACGACAAGCTGGGCCTGTCGTGGGCGGCGCCGGCGGCCGAGATCTCGCTGCGCCGCGACGTCGCCGGCCTGGTCGGCGACGTCAGTCTCGCCTTCGCCGAGACCGGCGACCCGGCCAAACTCGACGTCGCCTTCCTGTTCGACAGGAGCGACGGCGTCGTCGACCTCGCCGCCACCTTCTCGGACATCAGCCTCGCCAACCTGGCGACCGCCATCCCGGAGCTGGCGCCGGTCGGCGGCGTGACCTCGCGGATCAGCGGGTCGCTCTACACCTCGGTCTCGCTCGAGGGCGAGGTCGGCCACACCGGCTTCGAGGTGGAGGGCTTCGCCGGCACCCTCGCGATCCCCGGCCTCGACATGCAGCCGGTGCCGGTGCGCGAGCTCACCATGCGCGGCCGCTACAACAGCACGGAAACCCGCTTCGATCTCGATGAGGCGCGCATCAGCCTCGGCAGCGACGGGTCGCCGGGCCCGGTGTTCGGCATCGCCGGCGTCTTCGACCACGACCCGCTGAGCCGCGGCTGGCTCATCGATGCCGACGCCACGCTGGAGGACGTGCCGGTCGCCGACCTGGCGACCTACTGGCCGGAGTCGGTGGCCCCGGGTGCGCGGCCCTGGGTGGTGGAGAACGTGACGCGGGGCCACGTCGGCAAGGCGACCGCGGCGCTCGACGTGACGGTGCCCGAGGGCGACTTCGAGGCCGCGCAAGTGACCGGCTTCAGCGGCACCCTGCAGTACCGCGACGTCGAGGTGCACTACCTGCGGCCGCTGCAGCCGGTCGAGGCGCTGACCGGCACGGCGACCTTCGACCTCGACTCCCTGGTCTTCGCGGTGCAGTCCGGCAGGCTGCAGGGCCTCGCCATCGGCGCCTCGCGGGTCGACATCACCGGCTTCACGGCGGCCGATCCCGATAAGGGTATCTACGAGCGGCTGACGATCGACACCAAGGCGGCCGGACCGGTGCACGACGCGCTGGCCATTCTCGACCACCCGCGCCTCGACCTGCTGTCCGAGCTCGGCATGACGGCCGACGGCAGCAGCGGCACGGTGGACGCCGATCTCGGCTTCCAGTTCCCGCTGAAGAAGGACCTCGACTTCGACGACGTGACGCTGCAGGTCGCCGCCAAGGTGAAGGACGGCGGTCTGCGCAACGTGCTGCTCGGCCAGGACATGGCGGCCGCCCAGCTCGAGGTCGGGGTCGACGCCGGCGGCATGCGGCTCTCCGGGCCGCTCACCCTCGGCGGCGTGCCGCTCACGGCGCGCTGGCAGGAAAGCTTCGCCGAGGCGCCGAAGGTGCGCTCCGTCATGGAAGCGGAGATCCACCGCATCGACGATGCCGAGCGGGCGCGCTTCGGCCTCGACATCGGCGACGCCGTCGTGGGGCCCATGAAAGCCTCGGTCTCCATGGTGCGGCTCGACAATGGCCTGGCCACGCTGCAGGTCTCCGCCGACCTGCGGGATGCGACGATCGCCCTGCCGGAGGTGCACTGGCGCAAGGAGCCCGCCACCGAGGGCAGCCTCAGCCTGACGGTCGAGCTCGATGACAACGGCCCGCTGGTGTACCGCGACATCGTGCTGCAGGCGGGCGACCTGGTGGCGCGCGGCAAGGCGACACCGGGGCCCGGCGGCGAGGGCTTCTCCGCCATCGAGCTGGAGCGCGTCGCCTTCGGGCGCAGCGACCTGCAGGACGTCACCGTGGCGCTCGGCGACGACGGCATCGACGTGGCGATCGGCGCGGGCACCCTGGACGCCGAGCCGTTCCTCGACGGCGACGAGGACGCAGCCGGGGACGAGGCGGCGCCGCCGGCCGAAGTACGCAGCGCCGGGGCGCGCAGCTTCGAGCCGCTCGGCGTCAGAGCACCGAACCTGCGCGTGCTCTACTTCGCCGAGGACCGTCGCCTGGAGGGGGTGAACCTGGAGCTGCGCCGCGGGCGCCGCGGCTGGGAGACCATCCGGCTCTCCGGCAGCATCCCGGAGCAGTACTGGTCACCGCGCGAGGCGCCGGCGGAGACGGCGGCAGCGCCCGTGGAGGCGGGCGGCGCCGCGCTGCCACCGCTGCCGCCGGCGCTCGACCGGCGCTATCTGCAGCTCTCTTTCGCCTCCGACGCCGCCGGCAGCGGCCAGCAGCTGCTCGCCCAGAGCGACGACCTCGGCGCCCTGCTGCGCGCCACCAACATCACCGATACGGTGGTCGGCGGGCGCATCCAGGTGACCGGCCGCAGCGACGGGCCGACGCCCAGCCATCCGATCATCGCCAAGGTGCAGGCCCGCGACTTCATCATGGTGAAGGCCCCCGCCCTCGCCAAGCTGCTGACCGTCGCCTCCTTCACCGGCGTGCTCGACCTGCTGCGCGGCGAGGGCATCGGCTTCCAGGGCATGGACGGCGAGTTCGTGCTGGACGACGGCGTGGCGACCACCGAGCTGATGCGCATCTACGGCGCCGCCCTGGGCCTCACCGCCAAGGGGCAGATCGACTTCGACGAGGATGCCATCGACCTCGCCGGCGTGGTGGTGCCGGCCTACTCGATCAACAACTTCCTCAGCAAGATCCCGCTGCTCGGCACGCTGCTGACCGGCGGCGAGGGCGAAGGCCTCTTCGCGGTCGTCTACACCGTGGAGGGGCCGGTCGACGACCCCGAGGTCTCGGTCAATCCGCTCTCGGCCCTGACCCCGGGCTTCCTGCGCAACATTTTCACCGCCGGCCAGCCCGGCGACGAGCCGCCCCAGGCGCTGCCCGAGCGCAGGAAGCGCATCGACAAGTAGACTCTCTCCCTCTCCCGCGAAGGGCTAGCAGGCTGCTGAAAAAGTCCTCGCGATAGTTTCTTGGTCGTGATTCCCTTTTTGAGAGGATTCGCGGATCAGGAGAGGTTGATGCGGGGCGAGGAACGCGAGAGC
>Ga0214471_10004540_pt1 | contig 10717 bp, 9 predicted proteins | sample RVTome_5_FD_207665 | JGI IMG/M metagenome (GOLD analysis project Ga0214471, IMG submission 207665) | Soil microbial communities from uranium-contaminated site in the Upper Colorado River Basin, Wyoming, United States - RVT142D155 | ecosystem: Environmental > Terrestrial > Soil > Contaminated >... | reverse complement strand
CGCGCCTTGGTACCCACGATGTCCTCCTTCGCATGAGGTCCCGCGGTCGAGGGAAGCATGGGGCGTGCCAGAGGCGGTGGGTGGTCGTAACACATGTGGCAACAACATGTTATACCAGATGGTCACCGTCGAGGTCTTGGGTGGCGCATGTCCAGGGACAGGGACATTCGGCGCGCTCGCCAAGGACACTCCTCGCTCTCTCCCCGATGCAGCGACGCACCCTCCGCGACAACGTCCGCCTTGCTCTGCGGCAGGGATCGTTGGACATTTCAGTGTCCAGCCGACGAGCAGTCTTCGTTGGCACCGGTGGGGCCTCTAGGCCCGCCGAAGGGGCTCACTACCGCGGGCGGTCGTTCGCGGAGTTCTCCAGACGGGCGTCTGCGAGCATCGCGTTCCGGTGGACGCCGTACCCGTCGCAATGGGTTGATACGTCGTGGAATCGTCAGACCAGCCACAGCCACAGTCACCGTCACAGCCGAGCGGCGAGGGCGGAAACAGCAATCGACAGGGCGGCGCTAAGCGCCCTAGACGCCGCGGACGTCGCCGCCGTCGCCCGCGTGAGCGCGAGCCAGAGGTCCGCAACGACGTCGATCTCATGGCCGGCCTGCCGGAAGATCCGGCGGAGCTCTTGGCGATGTCGCGCCCGCTCGGCCTCATCGAGGTCCTCGGGAGCGGTTCGGGCTTCGTCCGGCGTCGCGAGTCCGGCTACACGCCCGGCAACGACGACATCTATGTCAGCTCGAGGATCATCCAGCGCTTCGGTCTGCGCACGGGCGACGAGCTCATGGGCATCGTGGGCACGCAGGCTCGCGTGGGGAAGAGCCCGCCTCTGGCGTACTTGGCGCTGATCAACGACCGACCGCCGGAGGACGCCAAACGGCGTCCCGAGTTCCAACGGCTCACCGCGATGCACCCCGACGAGCAGCTCGTGCTGGAGTGCAGCCGGATGTTCCGGAACGAGCCCGAGCTCACCAACCGGGTGATCGACCTGTTCTGTCCGTTCGGTAAGGGACAGCGGGCGATGATCGTGGCTCCCTCGAAGGCCGGTAAGACGATGGTGCTCCAGGCCGTCGCCGAGGGGGTCGTGAAGAACCACCCCGAGTGTCACCTCCTGATCCTGCTGGTCGACGAGCGGCCGGAAGAGGTGACGGAGATGGAGCAGTGCGGCTACGGTGAGGTCATCGCCTCGACGTTCGATCGGCCCGCCGACCGGCACGTCCAGGTCGCGGAGATGACGCTCGAGCGGGCGCGTCGCCGGGTGGAGCAGGGCGAGGACGTGGTGATCATCCTCGACTCGATCACGCGCCTCGCGCGGGCGCACAACACCATCGAGGGGGGCAGCGGCAGGACACTCTCCGGCGGCCTCGACACGAACGCGCTCGAGAAGCCGAAGCGCTTCCTGGGCAGCGCGCGCAAGATCGCGCCGAACGAAGGTGGGGGATCACTCACGATCATCGGTACCGCGCTCGTGGACACGGGCTCGCGTATGGATCAGGTGATCTTCGAGGAGTTCAAGGGCACTGGAAACAGCGAGCTCGTCCTGTCCCGTGAGCTGGCGGATCGGCGCATCTTTCCGGCGATCGACCTCCAGGCCTCGGCGACGCGAAAGGAAGAGCTGCTGCTCGACGACGACAGCCTGTGGCTCTCCCGGGCCATGCGCCGTCAGCTCGCGGGCGGAGACGCCGCGACGCAGATGGTCGAGCTGCTCAACGCGATGAAGAAGACGAAGTCGAACCGCGAGCTCATCGACTGGGTGCGGAATCGAAAGGAGCGCGACTAGCGCGGCGCGAGTCCGGCGCCGTCCCCGGCGACGGTCGCGAGCCGCTCGAGCCCCTTGGCGAGCTCCTCGCCCTGGGCACGCTCCATCGACAGACCCCAGTATCCCATGAGCGGGTTGTTGCCGAGGTCGCCCGACTCGCGCCAGCTCACACGCACCCCGCCCGCCTCCGCGGTCAGCGCGATGACGCCATCGGTGCGCATGGCACCACCACTCACTTCCACGCGGTACTCGACGCGCTCCGGCTCGCGGACCGTCGTGAGCGTGAAGGACCCCGTTCCGAGCTCGAGGTCGTTCCAGGAGAGCCGAGCACCCTCTCCGCGCTGGGGCCCCGACCGCTCGACACCGGACTCGGGCCACGGAGTCCACTCGCGCCACCCCTCGGGCGAGTCGAGGAAGCGGAAAATCGCCTCCGGCGCCACGGGCATGACGGCGCTCGCCTCCGCCTTCCACTCCGTGGGGAGCAGCCAACCGACGGCGAGCAGGAGTGTCAGCAGGAGCGCTCCGCCGCCGAGGATCTTGGTCGCCCAGCTGAACGGACTCGCGCTCATCGAGTGGCCTCGAGCTCCGTGAGCACGGGCCCGAGGACCTCCCACACGTTCTCCGCCAGCACCACATGGCCCTCGGCGGTGGGGTGGATGAGGTCGCTCTGGTTGAGCGCCGGCACACCCGCGACACCATCGAGCAGGAAGGGGACGAGCGCCGCGCCTTCCTGCTCGGCCACCGCCGAGAAGATCGAGCGGAACGCGCTCGTGTAGAGAGGCCCGAGGTTCGGCGGAGCCTCCATCCCCGCGAGCACGACGCGCACGCCCGGGTAGCGGGTGCGCGTACGCCGCACGATCTCGGTGAGGTTGTTCTCGAGCGCGAACGGGTCCTGACCGCGGAGCCCGTCGTTGGCGCCGAGCTCGAGCACGAGGACGTCGAGAGGCTCGCGCAGGACCCAATCGAGGCGCCGGAGCCCTCCGGCGCTCGTCTCGCCCGACACACCCGCGTTCACCGCGCGGATCGGGGTGCCCGCGGAGGCGGCGAGTTCCGCGACGCGGGCCACGTAGGTATCCTCGTCACTCGCCAAGCCGAGGCCGGCCGTGAGGCTCGTGCCGAGGAAGACCACCACGGGCCGGTCGTCCGGAACCTCGGGGGACGTGGCGACCACCACCTGTGACCCGCCGGCCCCCCGGGGGCCATCCGAGGACGGTGGCGCCGAGCACGCCGCGGCCACCAGGGCGAACGCCAGAGCGAGTGAGCGCGGGATGATGATCGTGGCCGAGGGCCTCGAGAAGACATACCAGAGCGGCGGTCGGCCGCTCACCGTGCTGCGCGCGCTCGACCTCCAGGTACCGCCCGAGGCGTTCCTCGCCATCGTCGGGCCGTCGGGGAGCGGCAAGACGACGCTCCTGGGTCTGCTCGCGGGGCTCGACGAGCCGAGCGCGGGGCGGGTGCTCCTGGACGGTGAGGACATCTTTGCTCTTACCGAGGATGGGCGGGCCGAGTTTCGGGCGAGGAACGTCGGCTTCGTCTTCCAGACCTTCCATCTGCTCCCGACGCTGACGGCGCTCGAGAACGTGTTGGTGCCGCTCGAGCTGCGCGGCGAGTACGTGGGCGCACGCGAGCGGGGCGAGGCGCTCCTCGCCCGGGTGGGCCTGAGCGAGCGTCTCGACCACTACCCGGCGCAGCTCTCCGGCGGCGAACAGCAGCGCGTCGCACTCGCCCGCGCCTTCGCCAACCGCCCGAAGATCCTCTTCGCCGACGAGCCGACGGGGAACCTGGATCGGGAGACGGGCGGCGCCATCGTCGAGATGCTGGAGGAGTTGAATCGCGACGCGCGGACGACGCTCGTGCTGGTGACGCACGACCTGTCGCTCGCCGAGCGGGCTCACCGGGTCGTCGGCCTCGCCGGCGGTCGGCTCGTGGCCGATCGGGCCGGTGACAGACTCGGTGCGCCCGCGGGGGCAGGGCGTTGAGCACGCTCCGTCTCGGATTCGCCGTGCGGCTCGCGCTCCGCGAGCTCCGCCACGGCCTCCGCCGGGTCGGCATCTATATGGCGTCGATCTCTCTCGGCGTGGCCGCCCTCGTATCCATCCACTCGTTCCGCGACGACGTGGCGCGCTCGGTCCAGGAGGAAGCGGACGTGCTCATGGGCGCCAACGCGAGACTCGAGGACGACGTGCCGCATCCGCCCGCGGTCGAGGCGATCCTCGACTCGCTGCGCAATGCGGGTGCCGGCGTCGCGCGTGTCACCACGGCCACGTCGATGGTGTTCGCGCCCTCGTCCAACGCGGTGCGCCTGCTCCAGGTCCGCGGGCTCGATGAGGGGTATCCGTACTACGGGGCCGTGACGACGAGCCCGCCGGGACGGTGGGGCGCGCACCTGGAGCCCGGCAAGGTGCTCGTGGATCCCGCGGTGCTCACTCAGCTCGCCGTCGGCGTGGGCGACACGTTGGTGGTCGGGCTCACGCGCCTCGAGATCGCCGGCACGGTCGACGACCTCCCGACCGACCTCGCCTACCAGACCGCGATCGGCCCGCGCGTGCACGTGTCGCAGGCGACGCTCGTAGAGTCCGAGCTGCTCGTCGTGGGCAGCCTCGCGCGCTATGAGACGTTCCTCCGACTCCCCGACATCTCGGAGCGGCGCGCGGTGCGCGAGCGCTACGACTCGATCCTCGATGCCTCGCGCGTGCGGTACTCGCTCGCGGAGGAGCAGGCGCAGAGCCTATCCAACGGGGTGCGGTTCCTCGGCCGCTTCCTCGCGCTCGTGGGGCTCGGCGCGCTGCTCCTGGGAGGCGTCGGCGTCGCGAGCGCGATCCATGTCTACATTCGCGAGAAGCGCCCGGGCATCGCGGTCCTCCGCTGCCTCGGCGCGGGCCAGGCGACCGCGTTCATCGCCTACCTGATCCAGGCCGCCCTCCTCGGCCTCGTGGGCGCCGCGGCCGGCGTCGCGCTCGGGCTCGCGGTGCAGGCGCTCCTTCCCACGCTGCTCGCCGACGTCCTTCCGGTCGACGTCTCCACGCGCCTCTCGCTGGGGTCGGCGGCGGCGGGCCTCGGCATCGGTGTCTGGGTGGCCGTGATCTTCGCGCTGATTCCTCTCCTCCAGGCGCGCGACGTTCCGCCGCTCGCCGCGCTGCGTCAGGACTTCGAGGGCAAACGGTCGAAGTGGGATCCGCTCCGGATCGGAGCGTACGCGCTCCTGGTCGGCAGCGTGCTCATGCTCTGCATGATCGAGGCACCCGAGGCCGAGATGGGGCTCGGGTTCGCGGGCGCGCTCGCGGTGGCCACCGCACTCATCGCAGGCGCTGGCTGGCTCATGACCCGAGCGGCGAGACGCTGGTTCCCGGCACGGGCGTCGTACCCGGTGCGGCAGGGCGTGTCCAACCTCTTCCGTCCGCAGAACCAGACGATCTCGGTCACGCTGGCGCTCGGCTTCGGGGCGTTCGTCATAGGCACGATCGTCGAGGTGGAGCGGAGCATTCGCGAGGATCTCACGTTGTCGTTCGGCGACGGCCGTCCGAACGTGCTCCTCTTCGACGTCCAACGCGATCAGCTGGAGGGCGTGCTGGCGCTGCTGCCGCCTGCGGCGCGCCCGTCCGCCGACGTCACGCCGCTCGTCACCTCCAGGATCGCGAGCGTCAACGGCCTGGCGCCCGACGAGCTGCGGACGAACCCGGATCGTGAGGAGCGTCCGGACGGATGGGCGATCCGGAGAGAGTACCGGAACACGTACCGCGCGAACGTCGGCCGGGCCGAGGAGCTCGTCGCGGGCCGCTGGTGGGATGGCGCGCCGGGCTCGGAGGACGACACGCAGGTGGATGCGGGTGACCTCCCGCGTGTGTCCCTGGAGGAAGAGATCGCGCGAAGCCTGCGCGTCGGGCTCGGAGACACGATCACCTGGGAGGTGAGCGGGATCGAGGTGCCTTCTGTGGTGACGAGCCTGCGCCGCGTCGACTGGGAGCAACTCGAGCCGAACTTCTACGCCGTGCTCGAGCCGGGCGTGCTCGAGGACGCGCCGCAGACCATCGTCATGGTCGCGCGCATCGCCGACGCGACAGGCAGGGCGGAGCTCCAGCGCGACCTCGTGGGCGTGTTCCCGAACGTCTCGGCGCTCGACTTCTCGCGCGTGCAGGAAGCGATCGATACCGTGCTGTCCCGCGTGCGGCAGGCCGTCGGATTCCTGGGCGTCTTCAGCGCGCTCGCGGGCGTGATCGTGCTCCTCGGCGCGCTGGCCACGTCGCGGATGCAGCGCCTGCGTGAGGGCGCGCTCCTCAAGACGCTCGGCGCGCGCAGGCCACAGATCCTCACGGTCCTCCTCTCGGAGTACATCGCGCTCGGCACCCTCGCCACGGCGAGCGGGCTGGTGCTCGCGGTCGTCGGGGCCGCGCTCGTGGTGCCGCTCGTCTTCCAGATGGACTACTCGATCGGCGTCGGCCCGCTCTCGGCGATTTGGGCGGCCGTGGTCGCGCTCACAGTGCTCGTCGGCCTCCTCGGGTCCCGGGATCTGCTCACGCGGCCCCCGCTGCCGGTGCTCCGGGAGGCGCCGGAGTAACCCTCACGCTGGGCGGGACGGCTCCTCGAGCGCGCCGGCCGGAAGTCGCAGCGTGCTCTGGTCATGACACGCCTCGCACGCGAAGGCGTGCGGCATCCGGAGCCGCGCGGCCTTCACGCGGAGCGGCTCGCCGCACTTGGGGCACGCGCCCCGGATCTCCTCCAGCGTGAAGCGCTCGAGCCAGCGGCGCCGCGCGAAAAGATCCCCCGCGGTGACCGCACCGATGGCCCAGGGCGCGTGGGGCGGCACGATCGCTACGAGCGGCGTGAGCAGGAGGAACGTCACGAGCCTGCGCGCGGCGCCACCCGCCCTCCACGAGACCGCACGGCGGCGGATCCGCAGCTCGACCGGCGTCGCCGGGAACCCGAAGACGATCGCCTCGGCCGCGACCGTGAAGCGCTCGAGTGAGCCCGCCTCGGGGGCGCCAGGGCGGGCCGCCGAGCTCACCCGCCGTGTCCGGAGTAGTAGCGGAGTCGCGCGCCGGCCTCTTCGAGCGTCTCGATCTGCTTGCAGAAGGCGAAGCGCACCAGCGAGCGACCGCGCTCCGGTTCGCTGAAGAAGCTCGAGCCCGGCACGGCCGCCACGCCCGCTTCGCGCGCGAGGCGCTTGGAGAAGGTCGTGTCGTTGTCGGTGGAGAGCTCGCTGAAGTCCGCGAGGATGTAGTACGCGCCCTCGGGCATCTGGCAGTGGAACCCGACGTCCTGGAGCGCGGCGAGCAGGATGCGGCCCCGCTCCGCGTATCCGCTGGCGAGCGACGCGTAGTAGTCCGCGCCGAGCCGCTCGAGGCCGACCGCGCAGGCCTCCTGCAGCGGCGCGGGGGCGCCCACCGTGAGAAAGTCGTGCACCTTGCGGATGGCGTTGGTGAGGTCCGGGGGCGCGACGATCGTGCCGACCCGCCACCCCGTGATGCTGAACGTCTTGGAGAGCCCGCTCACCGTCACGGTCCGCTCGGCCATCCCCGGGAACGTCGCCAGGGGGATGTGCTCCCCTTGGTACAGGATGTGCTCGTAGATCTCGTCGGTGAACGCGAGGAGGTCGTGCTCCAGGCAGAGGTCGGCGACCGCCTGGAGCTCCTCCCGGCCGAAGACGCGACCCATCGGGTTGTTGGGCGAGTTCAGGACGATCGCGCGCGTGCGCGGCGTGACCAGCGCAGCGAGCCGGTCGCGCTCCAGTCGGTAGCCCGGCGGCTCGAGCGTGAGAAAGACCGGCTTGGCCTCCGAGAGGATCGCGTCCGGACCGTAGTTCTCGTAGAAGGGCTCCAGGATGATGACCTCGTCGCCCGGATCGATCAGAGCGAGCATGACCGCCGCCATGGCCTCGGTCGCGCCGCACGTGATCGTGATCTCCCGCTCGGCGTCGACCGCCATGCCGTAGCGCGAGCGGTACTTGCCCGCGAGCGCGCGTCGGAGGCTCGGCGCGCCCCATGTGATGGCGTACTGGTTGACGTCCCGGCGGATCGCGTCGGCTGCGGCTTCCTTGAGCACATCCGGGGCGGGGAAGTCGGGGAAGCCCTGCGCCAGGTTCACCGCGTCGCTCTCGCGCGCCACCCGGGTCATCTCGCGGATGACGGACTCGGTGAACGTGCGCGTGCGGCGGGCCGTGCGGTCGATCTTCTGAGCCATCGATGTCTCGGCGGGCGGGGACGGAGCGAACGGATGATGCCCGAAGGCCGAGTGAGGGGCAACGGCCGCGAGCGCCGAGGGAAAGCCCCGGACGCGCGTGCCCCGCACGACGCTCCGGGGCTTGGCGCGCGCCCGGGGGCTCGGGTAGCATTCGGCGTCGTCGTTCCGGCCCTCAGGAGCTCGCATGCCTTCGATCCCACGTCTCGCGACGCGCGCTCGGGTGCCCGTGCTCGCCGGCGCCGCCCTGGCCGCTTGGTCGCTCGCGATCGAGGTCTCGGGGCAGGGGTCGGCGCTCGTGCTCGAGGCGCACGCGGGGGCCTCGGTTCCCCTGGCTCACTTCTCCTCGGGGACGCGTGAGGGGGAGGGAACAGGCGCGGGCGCGAGCCTCGGCGTCGACTTCGCGCTTCCCGGAGGCGGACGCTGGACGCCCTACGTCGGCTTCAGCCAGCACCGCTTCGGGTGCGCCGACGCCGGCTGCGCGCAGGACGGCCGGTACGTCGCCACGGGGTTCCACGGTGGATACCGCATCGTGCCCCTTCCCGGACGCAGCGTCCTTCCGTGGGTGAGGCTCGGCGTGATCACGACCCGCGTCGAGACCGGCGCTCTCGGGGGCGCGAACGTCGGGGTGTCGAAGCTCGGCGTGGGCGGCGAGGTGGGCGCCGGCGTCCATGTGGGCGCCGCGAGCGTGATCGCCCTGAATCCGTCGGTCCGGCTGGCGGCCGTGAACACGAGGCTCCCCGGCGGTGCGCTGCTTCGCATGCGGTACCTCGTCGCGGACCTCGCGGTCGTGCTCTCCTTCTGATCGAGGTCGCCGACACGTGCTGAGGAAAGCGCTCTTGTGGGCATCGACGAACCGCGCGCTTCGCGAGCGCCTTCCGAGCTACGGGTTCGTGCGGCGCGCTACGAGGCGCTTCATGCCGGGGGAGGATCTCGACGACGCGCTCGAGGCCGCCGGAAACCTCGCGCGCGACGGCCTGACGACGACGCTCACGCTGTTGGGCGAGAACCTGGAGTCTCTATCGGAAGCCGATGAGGTCGTGGCGCACTACATACGGACGCTGTCCGAGATCCGCGCGCGTGGCTTGGACGCGGAGATCTCCATCAAGCTGACGCAGCTCGGCCTCGACTTCGGGGCGGACGCAGCGCGCGAGCGCCTCGCGACGCTCGCCGCGGCCACGGATTCGCTCGTCTGGGTCGACATGGAGGGCTCGGCGTACGTGGACGCGACGCTGGACATCTACCGCGGCGTGCACGCGGCGCACGGCAATGTCGGCCTCTGCCTCCAGGCCTATCTGCGCCGGACCGAGGCCGATCTCGAAGGCCTTCTCCCTCTGGGCCCCTCGATCCGGCTGGTGAAGGGGGCGTACAGCGAGCCCGATGACGTCGCCTACCCGAAAAAATCGGACGTCGACCGAAACTTCGTGCGCCTCACCACGCGCCTGCTCCGCGCCCGCGCGCGGGGTGGGAAGGGGAGGCCGGTCGTCGCGACCCACGATCCTGGCATGATTGGCGAGGCGAGCCGTCTCGGCCACGAGCTCGGGCTCGACCGCCGGGGCTTCGAGTACGCGATGCTCTTCGGCATCTCCTCCTCCGAGCAGCGGCGGCTCGCGCGGAGTGGCTACCCCGTGCGCGTCCTCATCAGCTACGGCCCGGCGTGGTTCCCGTGGTACATGCGGCGGCTCGCCGAGCGCCCCGCGAACCTCTGGTTCGTGGCCAAGCAGCTCGTCGGGTGACGACCGCGGAGGACGACCCGAGGCGCTGGCACACGCTCGCGCTCCTGTCGGGCGCGGTGCTGCTGTCGCTGTCGGCCTGGATGACCGCCACGGCCGTGGGCCCCGAGCTCCAAGCCCGCTGGTTCCTGACCGACGCGCAGGTGGGTCTCCTCACGACGAGCGTGCAGCTCGGCTTCGTCGTGGGTACGGCGCTCGCCGCCGTCCTGAACCTCGCGGACGTCCTTCCTGCGCGGGCGTACTTCGCCGGGTCGGCGCTGCTCGCCGCCGCGGCGAACGCCGCGCTCCTCGCCGTGCCCGGCTACGAGAGCGCGCTGTTCGCGCGCTTCCTCACAGGGGCCTTCATGGCGGGAGTCTATCCGCCGAGCATGAAGATGGTGTCGACGTGGTTCCGCTCGGCGCGTGGCTTCGCCATCGGGACGCTCGTCGGCGCGCTCACCGTGGGGAAGGCCCTCCCGTACCTCATCAAGGCGATCGGCGGCGCGTCGCCCACGGCGGTGATCGGCGGCGCGTCGGCCGGCGGCGTCCTCGCGGGGCTGATGGTGGCCGCGGCTTACCGCGACGGTCCGTTCTCGTTTCCCGCGCGGCCGTTCGCGTGGAGTCGGCTCGGACGAATCCTGCGCCACCGCGAGACGATGCTAGCGACCGGCGGGTACCTGGGACACATGTGGGAGCTCTATGCGATGTGGGCGTGGACGCCCGCGTTCCTCGCGTTCGCGGGGGCGGGTCGCGTGAGCGCTGTCACGGTCGACCTGGTGGCCTTCGGCGCGATCGCCGCGGGCGGATTGGGGTGCGTGTGGGGCGGCGCCGCGGCCGACCGCGTGGGACGTCACGGGGTGGTGAACCTGGCGATGGCGGTGAGCGGCGCATGCTGCCTCCTCGTCGGCTTCACGCTCGGCGCCCCCTTCTGGGTCGCCGCGCTCCTCACGTGGGTATGGGGCTTCTTCGTCGTCGCGGACTCGGCACAATTCAGCGCGATGATCACCGAGGTGGCGCCGCGCGACGCCGTGGGGACGGCGCTCATGCTACAGACTTCCCTCGGCTTCCTCCT
>Ga0214471_10004539_pt1 | contig 10718 bp, 10 predicted proteins | sample RVTome_5_FD_207665 | JGI IMG/M metagenome (GOLD analysis project Ga0214471, IMG submission 207665) | Soil microbial communities from uranium-contaminated site in the Upper Colorado River Basin, Wyoming, United States - RVT142D155 | ecosystem: Environmental > Terrestrial > Soil > Contaminated >... | reverse complement strand
GGGGCCCTGCCCCACCAGCCGTCCGCACGGTGGGGCAGGGCCCCACCCTACGCAGAGAGGATGCGCGGTGCTAGACACTATAGTGGCCTCCCCACGTCTTGGCATCTTGGCGTCAGTCCTTGGTCATCTTCAGAAAATTCGCCAGCAGCGCATGGCCGTGCTCGGTCAGGATCGACTCCGGATGGAACTGCACCCCCTCCACCGCCAGCTCCCGGTGGCGCACGCCCATGATCTCGTTGTCGTCCTCGGTCCAGGCAGTGATCTCCAGGCAGTCCGGCAGCGATTCGCGCTCGATCACCAGCGAATGGTAACGGGTCGCCTCGAACGGGCTCGGCAGACCCCGGAAGACGCCGGCGCCGCGATGATGGATCATCGAGGTCTTGCCGTGCATCAGCGTCCTGGCGCGCACGATGCGCCCGCCGTAGGCCTGGCCGATGCTCTGGTGGCCGAGACAGACGCCGAGGATCGGAATCTTCCCGGCCAAACCCAGGATCGCGTCGACCGACACGCCCGCCTCGTTCGGCGTGCACGGCCCGGGCGAGATCACGATGCGCGCTGGATCGAGCGCGGCAATGCCCTCGACCGTGATCTCGTCGTTGCGGAACACCCGCACGTCCTCGCCCAGCTCGCCCAGGTATTGAACGAGGTTGTAAGTGAAGGAATCGTAGTTGTCTATCATCAGCAGCATAGAATGATCCCGGCGGCGCGGCGCTTCAGCGCTCGCCCTGATGGTCCAGGCCCGATGCGGCCAGGCTCGCGGCGCGGAAGATCGCCCGCGCCTTGTTCATGGTCTCCTTCCACTCCAGCCGCGGCACCGAATCGGCGACGATGCCGGCGCCGGCCTGGATGTAGAGCTTGTCGTGGGCCAGCACCGCGGTGCGGATGGCGATCGCGGTGTCCATGTTGCCCGACCACGACAGGTAGCCGACCGCGCCGGAATACACACCGCGCTTGACCGGCTCGAGCTCGTCGATGATCTCCATGGCGCGCACCTTGGGCGCGCCGCTCACGGTGCCGGCCGGGAAGGTCGCGCGCAGCACGTCGATCGCGTCCAGGCCGTCCTGGAGCTCGCCGGTGACATTCGACACGATGTGCATGACGTGCGAATAGCGCTCGACCGCCATGCGCTCGGTCAGCTTGACGCTGCCGATGCGCGCCACGCGGCCGACGTCGTTGCGCCCCAGGTCGATCAGCATCAGGTGCTCGGCCAGCTCCTTGGGGTCGGACAGCAGCTCGCGCTCCAGGCGCAGATCGTCGGCCTCGTCGTGGCCGCGCCGCCGGGTGCCGGCGATCGGCCGCACGGTCACCACGCCGTCCTCGAGACGCACCAGGATCTCCGGCGAGGAGCCGACGACGTGCAGCTCGCCGAGATCCATGAAGTACATGTAGGGCGAGGGATTGAGCGTGCGCAGCGCCCGGTACAGGTCGAGCGGCGGGAACTCGAAGGGCGTGGACAGGCGCTGCGACAGCACCACCTGCATGATGTCGCCGGCGCGGATGTACTCCTGGGAGCGCTCGACCGCGGCCTCGAAGCCCTCCTGGGTGAAACCCGAGACGAAGTCGTCCTCGTCGAGATCGGTCGGCACGACGCGCGCCGGCGGCAGCGGCAGGCCCTCGCGCAGCCGCGCCACCAGCTCGTCGAGCCGGCGCAGGCCCTTCTCGTAGGCGTTGCCGGTCTCCGGGTTGACGTGGATCACGACGTAGAGCTTGCCGGCGAGATTGTCGAACACGACGACTTCGTCGGAGACCATGAGCAGGATGTCGGGACCGCCGATCTCGTCCGGCTTGTCGCAGTCGCCCAGCACCGGCTCGATGAGCCGCACCGTGTCGTAGCCGAAATAGCCGACCAGCCCGCCGGTGAAGCGCGGCAGGCCGTCGATCTCGGCGAGCTCGTAGCGGGCCCGGAAGCCGCGGATGAAATCGAGCGGATCGTCGACCCGGTGGCGCTCGACGATCTCGCCGTCGCGCTCGACGCTCACCTGGCGTCCGAAGACGCGCAGCACGGTGCGGCACGGCAGGCCGATGATGGAGTAGCGCCCCCACTTCTCGCCGCCCTGCACCGACTCGAACAGATAGGAATAACGCCCGTGGGCGAGCTTGAGATAGGTGCTCAAGGGCGTGTCGAGGTCCGCCAGGACCTCGCGCATCAGCGGGATGCGGTTGGCGCCTTCCGCGGCGTAGGCTTCAAATTCGGATTTTGTCAGCAGCATGAATCACCACCAGTTCATGCGCGCGGGGTTGCGAGGCCGGCGCGCGACAACACGAGCCCGGTAAAACGACAGCCGGTTGTCCCGACCATCGCTCCGCGGCCAGCGGCGTCCAGGGGTGGCTGTTGCGCGCCATGCTTGAATCCGGTGGTGTCAGTTTCGGTACGGCGTCAGATACCGCGGCAGCTCCTCGAGCGATTCGATGACGGCGTCCGGGTGGCTGTCGCGTATGTCGTGGCCGTGATTATACCCGTACGGCACGCAAATGACAGGCATGCCGGCGTCGCGCGCGGCCTGCACGTCGTTCGACGAGTCGCCGACCAGCACGCCGTGGTCCGGGGTGATGCCGAAGTGCCGGCAGGCATGCCACAGCGGCAGCGGGTCCGGCTTCTGCCGGGGCAGGCTGTCGCCGCTCAGGACCAGCTGGAAATACTTGCGCAGACCCAGGGCGTCGAGCAGCGGCAAGGTGAAGGCCTCGGCCTTGTTGGTGATGCAGGCGAGCGCGAAGCCGGCGGCGTTCAGCGCCTCGAGGCCGGCCGCCACGCCCGGGAACGGCCGGCTCAGGTCGGCGACATGGGCGCGGTAGTGCTTCTGGAAGATCGCATGGGCGCGCTCGAACAGCGCGGCTTCCGGCTCGGCCGTCATCTCGCCGGTCAGCGCGCGCTTCACCAGCCGCGGCACGCCGTTGCCGATCCAGGTGGCGACCTTCGCGGGATCGTGCTCCGGCATGCCCAGATCGGCCAGCATGCGGTTCGCGCAGGCCGCCAGGTCCGGCGCGGTGTCGATCAGCGTGCCGTCGAGGTCGATCATGACCATCTTCACGGCCAGCGGAAACTTCACGGCTCGATCGGGCGCCGATTCAGACATGACGGACTACGGTCACTTGGCCTTCGCCAGCTCGGCGCGCATCGCCTTGACGACCGTGTCGTAGCGGTTCGGGTCGGAGTCCTTGCCGGCGCCGAAGATCGCCGAGCCCGCGACGAAGGTGTCGGCGCCGGCCTCGGCGATCTCGCGGATGTTGTCGACCTTCACGCCGCCGTCGATCTCCAGGCGGATCGGCCGGCCGCTCTCGTCGATCATGCGCCGCGCCTCCTTGAGCTTGGCCAGGCTCGAGCGGATGAAGCTCTGGCCGCCGAAGCCGGGGTTGACCGACATCAGCAGGATCATGTCGACCTTGTCCATGACGTATTTCAGATGATCGAGCGGCGTGGCGGGGTTGAACACCAGGCCGGACTTGCAGCCCGACTCGCGCACCAGCGACAGGGAACGGTCGATATGCTCGCTCGCCTCGGGATGGAAGGTGATATAGGTCGCGCCGGCCTTGGCGAAATCCGGGATGATCCGGTCGACCGGCCGCACCATGAGATGCACGTCGATATCGGCGGTGACGCCGTGCTTGCGCAGCGCCTCGCAGACCAGCGGGCCGATGGTGAGATTCGGGACGTAGTGGTTGTCCATGACGTCGAAGTGCACGATGTCGGCGCCGGACTTGATGACCTGGTCGACCTCCGCCCCAAGCTTGGCGAAGTTCGCCGACAGGATGGACGGGGCAATCTTGAAATCTCGCATGTTCGTATCCTTAAAAAGAGTCGGGTGAATCGACGGCGGCGCGCCAAAGACGCGGACTTTACCGGATCGGGATGAAGTTTTCAGCCCTGGGCGAAGCTGTCCCGCGGCGGCGGCGCGCCGACACGAAACACCGGAAATACGGCGCCCCCGATCCCTGCACAGGATCATCCGGCGGTGCGATCCACTGCCAGCTTGAGTATATTTATCAATATTTACATATGGTTATATAAACTTTGCGGGTAGTGGTGGCGGTTTCCCGTAGCCCCGATATGGGCATGTATCTTGCTTCTATTCCGGCAGAGCCTGTCACCTTGAGACCGAACCGTCCCTAACTATGACTGAGCGCAGTTTCCGTATCTTACTCGGCGGCTTGCTGCTGGCCGGCCTGTTTTTCGATCTGGCCGCCGTGGTCTGGGCCGTCATCGGCCTACTGCTGTTCCAGGGGGTCACCAACTGGCGCATTCCGCGAGTGGTTTCGCGGCTGCGCTACGGCTCCTCGGTGGTCCTGCCGCGCTGCTGCGGCCACGCGCCGACGGCGCCGGCAGGCCGGATCAACTTCGAGTCGGAGCGCGCGCTGTGCCTGATCGTCGGCGCCTTCCTGGTCGTGACCTACGGCCTGTTCAACGCCGAGCTCTGGTTCCTGACCTGGCTCATAGGCTTCGCGTTGTTCGCCGCAGGCTTGAGCGGCGTGTGCCCGATGGTACTGGGGCTCAGGTACCTCGGATTCCGATGAATACCGACCGCATCATCCCCGACGTCAGCGAGGACCACCCCGCCACGCTGCCCGTCAAGATCACCGTCATCGTGTTCTGGGGCATGGTGGGCGTCGGCCTGCTGGCCTCGTTCTTCCTGCTGCGCGACGTCGAGAAAAGCATCCTGGCCGTCTACCGGGCCGACGCCGATCATGTCGCCTACGAGCTCGATGAGCTCCTGGAGAAACATCCGGACATCGGCGAGCCCGCGTTGATCGACGCATTGACGAGCGAGATGCGCGGGATGGCGGCGAACGGCATGCGCATCGCCATCGGCGGCCGTATCACGACCATCGGCCGAACCGAAGCGGATCTCAGCGTCCTGGACCGCGAGGTGCGCTACAAGATGCCCGGTCCGAACCAGTACCAGACCGCCGCGAAACTCAGCGTCTACCACCCGAAGGTCGAGGCGACCGTCGACGCGCGCCGCAAGGAGATCCTGTTCACCATGGGCGGGATCCTGCTGGTTTTCGGCATGACCCTGCGGTGGGTGTTGACGAAGGTGCTGACCGAACCCTTCGAGCGCATGATGCGCACCGCCGAGGCGATCACCGGCGGCCATCCCGCGCAGCGCTTCAACGAGGGCCGCAAGGACGAGTTCGGCTTCCTCGCGCGCTTCATCAACCGCGCGCTCGACTATGTCACGCTGCAGAAAGAGCAGCTGCAGCACGCCTTGACCCGCGCCCGCCATTCCGAGGCCGCGCTCGCCACCGAGAAGGAACGCGCCGAGGTCACGCTGCATTCGATCGGTGACGCGGTGATCACCACCGACGATACTGGCAACGTCGACTACATGAATCCGGCCGCCGCAACCCTCACCGGCCACGAGCCTGAAACGGTGCGCGGCCAGCCGCTCACCGAGGTGCTGAAACTGCTCGACGAACAGACGCGCGAACCGATGGAGAACCCGGCATCCTTGTGCCTGCGCCGCCGCGGTATCGTCGGCCCGCGCGATCACGTCGTGCTGGCGCGCGCCGACGGCAAGGAGATCGACATCACCAGCTCGGCGGCGCCCATCCACGACGCCGGCGGGCGCATGATCGGTGCGGTCATGGTACTGCACGACATCAGCCAGTCGCGCGCCATGGCGCGTCAGCTGTCCTATCAGGCCAGCCACGACGCGCTCACCGGGCTACCCAATCGACGCGAGTTCGAGCGCCAATTGCAGGCCGCGGTCGAAAGCGCGCACGACGATCCGCGCGGCCACAGCATGCTCTATCTCGACATGGACCAGTTCAAGGTCGTGAACGATACCTGCGGCCATCGTGCCGGCGACGAGCTGCTGCGCGAATTCGCTGAATTGCTGCACGGCCTGGTACGCGATACCGACCTGGTAGCGCGCCTCGGGGGCGACGAATTCGGCCTCCTGCTCAAGCACTGCGACCTGGCGCAGGCCCGCCAGGTCGCCGAATCCGTGCTCAAGAAGATCCGTGCCTACCGTTTCATCTGGGGCGGCCGGCCGCTCGACGTCGGCGCCAGCATCGGGCTGGTGGCCATCGACGGGCGGAGCCAGGACGTTTCCGAAGTCCTCGCCGCCGCCGACGTCGCCTGTTACGCCGCCAAGGACGCCGGACGCAATCGTCTGCACGTCTACCTGCATGACGACAGCGCGCTGCGCCAACGCCACGGCGAGATGCAGTGGGTGGCACGGCTGGGGCAGGCGCTCGCCGAGAACCGCTTCCGCCTGCACTCCCAGCCGATCGTGAGCGTGCAAACGGGCGCCGTGCATCATCACGAGATCCTGATTCGCCTGCTCGACGAGCAGGGCCGGATCGTGCCGCCGAACGAATTCATCCCGGCCGCCGAGCGCTACAACCTGATGCCGCAAATCGATCGCTGGGTGCTGGAACACACGCTGGCGGCGCTAAAGGCCCGGGGCAGCCGCGACGCCGTGGTGGCCATCGCCATCAATCTGTCAGGCCAGTCACTGGGCGACACCGAGTTTCTCAATACCGTGATCGACATCCTGGACGCCAGTGGCGTGTCTCCCGAGCGCATGTGCTTCGAAATCACCGAAACGGCGGCCATCGCCAATCTCCAGCGCGCCGCGCGGTTCATCTCGATTCTTTCCGGCATGGGCTGCAGCTTCGCCCTCGACGACTTCGGCAGCGGGCTGAGCTCCTTCGCCTACCTCAAGAATCTGAAAGTCGATTACCTGAAGATCGACGGCAGCTTCGTCAAGGACATCGTGACCGACGCCGTCGACCGCGCCATGGTCGAGTCCATCCATCACATCGGCCGCGCCCTGGACATCGAGACCATCGCCGAGTTCGTCGAGAACCCGAATGTCCTCAATGCACTGCGGGACATCGGCGTGCACTACGCCCAGGGCTACGGCATCGCGCGGCCGCAGCCGTTCGACGCGCTGTTCACTGAACCGGCGCGTCGTGCCACAGACGCTTGAGCAAGGCGCCGCCGGCCGCGGTTCAAACCCTCCCGGCACCGAATACCGCGCCCACCCGCTCCCCAATCGCCTCGAGCGGCTCATTTGGCGGACCGACGATCGCGACGCTCCCCGCACCGACCGGCAGAATCACGCCACGCCAGGGCCCGCGGCTGACCGAGCGCGACGACCCCGCCGCCTCCTCGGGCATCACCAGCAGCGTCACCGGCCCGTGATCACCGGCCAGCACCAGATGCGCACCCAAGCCGCGGCGCATCTTGCAAAGACCCGCATAATGAACCTCGCCCAAATCGCCGCGCAGCGTGACGCCGATAGTCTGCATGATTTCCCGGAGTTCGGCGACCGGCACGTCGAGTCGCTTGACGAGATGGTAGGGCTCGTTCTCGACGTGCTCGATCGCCACCAGATCGAGCGGGCGCGGCCAGAGCACACCGAGCGCCAGCGCGCCGCCGAGCGCCAGCACGGCCAACGACGCGGCGATCGCGTAGCGCCGCCGGCGCCAGGCGCGTCGCAGGCTGTGGTCGAGTCCGAGCCGCTCGGCGAGCCCGTCGGGCACGGGCAATCGCAGGGCGCGACCGAGCCGCTTTTCCAGTGCGGCGATCTCGCCTGCAAACGCCGCGCAGCGGGCGCATTCGCGCTTGTGCGACAAGGCGTCTGCGTCCGGGGCGGTCGGGTCGTCGCGAAGCCGGCGGCGGAACTCTAGACAATCCATGTCATTCACCCCGCGTGACGCGCCGTGGCGCCTCGAGCAATTTGCGCAGCTTCTGGCGCGCCCGCGACAGGCGCGTCATGACCGCGCCGGTGGATATGCCGAGCTGCACGCCGATTTCCGCGCAGTCTTCACCCATCAGAACTTGCATCAGCAAGGGCTCCAGGTAATCCCGCGGCAGCATCGCCAGCGCCCGACGCAAGGCCAGGATCTCGGCCGGGTCCAAGCCGCCCTCGGCCATCAAGTCGTCCACATCGACGTCCGCCCGGTCCGGCGGACGCCGCTCGAACTGCCGCAGATACTCGCGCCGTAGAATGCTGATGAACCAGCTCTTGGCCGCCTTGATCTCACGCAGGCTCGACCACGCGCGCAGCGCGCGGGCGAACGTCTCCTGGAGAAGCTCCTCCGCCATGCGCCGGTCGCGGCACAGCCACAGTGCGTAGCGATACAGGTCGGCGTGCAGGGCACGCACCAGCGAGTCGAATTCCTGCGCGGTCGGTCGCATGAGCAGTTAGACCGCCGCGCGGATCATTCCTGACGGCGGGACGTCCTGATCGGCGCGCACGCATTCCATGTCTGGAGGGACGCGTTGCCCGTTTGGCGGCTCAGAGCCGAACGCGGCCAGAAGCGACGCATGCGGGCGCCGGTGCCCATGAGGCAACGAGGTGCCACTCACTTCGACGCCTTACGGAGTATTGCGCGAATGTCCTGCTCCAGGTGGTCCTTCGTAATTCTGTCGATCGTCCGACCGGTCGCCCGGTCGACAAGCGCGAGGTAGCCGGTCTTTCCGGAATTCCGTTCATACAGCTCACCCACCCCCAGCGCCCGGGCCAGCAAACCGGCCTGGTGCGCGGTACGCTCGTTGGTGAGATCGAACCGGACGAACAAGATGTCGCTCTGACCGAACTCCGGCTGCACCGCCGTGAGCCTGGGGTCGAGCACCTTGCAGCTACCGCACCCGTCGGCGTACATCAGCACGCCCAGCACCTTCGGACCCGAGGGATCTGCGGCGTGGATCGTGGCGCTCAACATCAGGCCAATGACTGCCGCCGTGAATGTCCCTACCCTCCTTGCCCAGCGCGCGGAGTTGTTCATATTCCGACCTCCAGATGGCAGGCTGGATATCGAGATACAGCCCTGTGGTCGACGATCCAGCGGTTTTGTTGGCAAAACCGGCAACGCACCCGACCGTGCCGGATGCCTGAGTAGACCTGCTGCTCGGCAAAACCTTACAGGCTTCCGCCTGAACGGCTATACGGGCATTCAGGCGCTACGGCATCATGACTCTATGAAACGACCTGGTAATACAGATTCTGCGGATGATTCGCCTGCGCGAAGAAGAACCAGCGCTCGGCCATCAGCCCGAGGTACTGGACGGCGAACGCGACCAGAACGATCAGGGCCGAACCCTGGGCGATGCCGGCCCACAGCAGGATCATCGGCACCGGGAACACCAGCACCAGGAACACCCACTTGATGGCGCGGAACACGACCACCGGCGCGCCGTGGAAGAACTCGCGGGTATTGAACGAACCGCCCATGAAGCCCTGCGAGCGCTGGGTGACGCGCGCGTGGCGCACGCCGATGGCGGTCTGGAGGCTGGACTTGTGCTTGATGCGGGCATTGCGGATCAGCGACGCGGCGCGCGTCACGAGCGCCGCGGTGGTGAAGAGGATGGTCCAGATGCCGAAGAAGTTGACCAGCCCAGGCGAGCGGTAGGCGGCGAAGGCGGTCGCGAACAGGAAGCCCGAGGCCAGGCCGAACAGCGTGTAATTCACCACAGTGAGCCAGCTCGCCCACTCCTGCAGGAACTTGATGCAGGCGTAGATCATGCCGGTGCACAGAAACAGGCCGAAGGCGAACAGCACGCCGAAGGCGCCGATGCCGAGCGACAGGTCGCCGGGCAGCGGCGTGTCGATGCCGATGATCTTGAGGTCCCATCCCAGCCACTGCACCAGTGCATAGGCCAGGACCGCGCTAATCAGGGCCGGCAGCACGATCACCTCGCGCGACAGCCACGAGGTGCGCCACATCGCCGCCGATCGCCAGGCGCGCTCCGGATGGCCGAGATGGAAGAACGACGCCAGCAGGCCACCGATCAGGAACAGCGCCGCGAGCGCCGAACCCTCGGCATAGAACGCGCCGCTCTGCGCCGGCAACAGATCGAGCGCGGCGTACACCTGGACGGTGTACAGCGCCAGGAACAGGCCCTGGCCGACGCCTATTAGCGTCGTCAGGAATATTACTGATAATGCTGGATGCATATTTACCCCAGATACAAGAGGAAAGAGAAAAGAGAAAAGTAAAAGGCGCGGTCTGCTCTTGAACTTTTCTCTTTCTTCTTTTCTCTTTCCTCTGTAATTACCAACTCGTGACATCGTCCAACGACGGTTCGCTGATCGAAGGTTTAGGCAACTTGCGCTCCTTCTTGAGCGGATTGTCGGCGCGCACCAGCTCGTCCTCGTGGATCTTCATGCGGGTCTTGCGGCGCGGCAGGTAGTGATTCGCCGGCCTGGTGCCCCACTCCGGCATGAGCGCGTAGCCGCTCGCCTCGCGGATCGCCACCGACACCTGCGAGTCCGGGTCGTGCACGTCGCCGAACAGCCGCGCGTTGGTCGGGCAGGCCATGACGCAGGCCGGCTTGCGCTCGGCCTCGGGCAGCGCCTGGTCGTAGATGCGGTCGACGCACAGCGTGCACTTCTTCATGACCTTCTGGTGCTCGTCGATCTCGCGCACGCCGTAGGGGCAGGCCCAGGAGCAGTACTTGCAGCCGATGCACTTGTCGTAGTCCACCAGCACGATGCCGTCCTCCGGGCGCTTGTAGCTGGCGCCGGTCGGGCACACCGGCACGCACGGCGGCTCCTCGCAGTGCAGGCAGGACTTGGGGAAGTGCACGGTCTCGGAGTTCGGGAATTCGCCGACCTCATAGGTCTGCACGCGATTGAAGAAGTTTCCGGTCGGGTTTTCGCCGTACGGCCGGTCGTCGGACATGGTGCCGGCGATGCCGGAGGTGTTCCACTCCTTGCAGCTCGTCACGCAGGCGTGGCAGCCGACGCAGACGTTGAGATCGATCACTA
>Ga0214471_10004538_pt1 | contig 10719 bp, 9 predicted proteins | sample RVTome_5_FD_207665 | JGI IMG/M metagenome (GOLD analysis project Ga0214471, IMG submission 207665) | Soil microbial communities from uranium-contaminated site in the Upper Colorado River Basin, Wyoming, United States - RVT142D155 | ecosystem: Environmental > Terrestrial > Soil > Contaminated >... | reverse complement strand
TCGGCGTACCGGACACGGTCCAGCCGGCCCGGCTCGGGCGGTTCCTGCTCGGAGACCTGCGGTTCCGGGGCGAGGAGGTCGCGCGCAGCCCGATCGGCGAGCAGGTCGCGACCGGCCGGACGATCCGGGGCTACGCATCGCCGTCGGACTCCGGGTTGGGGAGCCCGTACGGGATCTTCGGGTCCGACCTGTTCGTCACCGACGGCACCGCGGGCATCGCGGAATGGTCGCGCAGCGACTTCGTGGACACGCGGCTCGACATGCAGGCCGTCGTCTCGCCGCGCCTCGACCTGCGCGTCGGCGGCAACCTCAAGCTCTACCGGATCGCGTCCTACCAGCACGCCACCGCCGGGCTGGCGGGCTCGGCGCCGAACGCGCTCCGGTTCTATCCCCGGACGGCCGCGGGCTGGATCCACGCGACCCTGTACAGCTTCGAGTCCGCGACCATTGACCTGGGGGTGCGCGTCGAGGGGTTCCTCCCGCAGCTCGCGGCCCCCACAGACCGGACCGACCTCACCGCGCCGGTCGTGCGGGCCGGATGGAAGGTGGTGGCACACCCCCGGGTGGGCTTTGCCATGCCGCTCGCGGTCCTCGGCCTCGAGCGGGTGGCGGTGCGCTGGAACTTCGGACGGTTTTCCCAGCCCCCTGACTTCCAGTTCTTCTTCGACCAGTCGCTGGACGACTCGCTGAATACGGCGGTGCGGCGGCAGGGCAATCCGTACCTCGGCTACGAGCGGGCCACGGCGTACGAGGCGGGCGTTGACTATCTCCTCACGGGGACCACGGCCCTCCGCGTCACGGGGTATCTCAAGGACCTCGCCGGCCTCACCACGAGCGGCATCGGCCTGAGCCAGTCCGGCACGACCTTCACCAGTCTCGACTTCGGGCGGGTGCAGGGGCTCGAGGTCAAGCTGGAGACGCGCCTGGACGAACGGCGCGGCATCGAGATCGGCTACGCCCTCCAGCGGGCCGTGGGGATGGTTTCGACCGCGTTCGACTCGGTCGTGACCGACGATCCCGAAGCCGGCCGCATCGAGATCCCGCTCCAGTTCGACCGCCGCCACGCGATTGACGTCAACCTGCTCTGGCCGGTGCCGTTCGGCTTCCTGGTGGCGGTCGGGGGCACCGCGGCTTCCGGTTATCCGATCCCGGGCGCGGCCGAGCGGCGGCTCCCGTGGAGCGTCGCCGTGGCGGCCCGCATCACCCGTACCGTCCGGATCGGCGGCGCGGCCGTCCGGCTGATGGCCGAAGGCCGGAATCTCCTGCGTCGGGCCAATCTGGTCACGGCGCGCCCTGGAGGTGGCGTGCTCCCGGACATGGGAGCCATCGAAGCGCGCGCCGCCGTCGAGACCGCGGGCGCGCGGCCCATTCCGCGCGAGTCGCCGTGGTACCTGGCGGGGTTCGACGCTGATGGGAACGGCATCCTCGAGCCGGAAGAGCAGACCGCCGCCCGCCGCGCCGCCCTGCTCGACGCGGCGGAACCCACCCTGTTCTACGGCGAGGCGCTGCAACTCCGGCTCGGCATCGAGATCGGGTTCTGAGACACCCGTTTATATTGAGGGCGACCCCCCTTTCAGGAGGACCCCATGGCGCACGAGCTGCCGCCGTTGCCGTACGCGCACAACGCGCTCGAGCCGCACATTGACGCGCGGACGATGGAGATTCACCACACCAAGCATCACCAGGCGTACATCAACAACCTGAACGCCGCGCTCGACAAGGCGCCCGAGTTGAAGCAGAAATCCCTCGAGGACCTGCTTCGCGGGATCCAGCAGGTGCCCGAGGCCATCCGGGGCGCCGTGCGGAACCACGGCGGCGGGCACGCCAACCACACGCTCTTCTGGCAGATCATGGGACCGAAGGGCGGCGGCAAGCCTGCGGGCCGGCTGGCGGAAGGGATCAACGGGGCGTTCGGCGGATTCGACGGCTTCAAGGAGCAGTTCGCCGCCGCCGCCGCCGGCCGGTTCGGCAGCGGCTGGGCGTGGCTTCTCGTGCAGAACGGGAAGCTCGCCATCGAGAGCACGGCCAATCAGGACAGCCCGCTCATGGAGGGCAAGACGCCCATTCTGGGCCTCGACGTCTGGGAACACGCCTACTACCTGCTCTACCAGAACCGCCGGCCCGATTACATCACGGCCTGGTGGAACGTCGTCAACTGGGCCGAGGTCGGCCGCCGATTCGAGGCCGCGTCATAGGTTTCGCATTGCGTTTCCCTTCGCGGTGTGGTAATTAGGGGCGGTTTCACACCCTTCCGGTGGGCCATGGACTCGACGCTCCGCTTCATTCCGCTGTTCTCCCTGCTCCGCGAATCCGACATCTGGCGCATCCGGGAAGCAACGATCGCTCGCTCCTATCCCAAGGACAGCGTCATCCTGTTCGAGGGGGAGCCCGGCGAGGCGCTCTACATCGTGCTCTCGGGCCGGGTCAAGATCGTCTACACGGCGGAAGACGGACGGGAGGTGATTCTCGGTACGCGGGAGAAGAGCGACTTCTTCGGTGAGACCGCGCTGCTCGACGAGAGTACCAACCCCGCGCACGTGATCGCCATGCAGGATTCGGAGCTGTTGATCCTCCGGCGGGACGAGTTCCGCCGCTGCCTCACCGACATGCCCGCGATGAGCCTGGGTCTCCTGCGACACCTGTCCCGCCGGCTGCGGCACGCCGACGACCAGATCCGGGGCCTGGTCCTGCTCGACGTGCGCGGCCGCGTGGCCCGCCTGCTGATGGACATGGCGGACCGGAACGACGGCATGAACGTCCCGAAGGGGATGACCCACAACATCATGGCCCAGATGGTGGGCGCGAGCCGGGAAACGGTGTCGCGGACGCTGCGCGAGCTGACGCTGAGCGGGCTGCTGTCGGTCACCGGGCGGCGGATCACCATCGCCGACCGGGCGGCGCTCGAGGCCGCGGCGCAGGTGGAGCCCGTGACCAAGTTCGAGCCGGTGCCCCCTGCCCCCGTGCCGGAGCCGGGCCGCCGCAGCACCGACCTCGCGCAGTCGTCCTGAGCCCGTCCGGACGCCCGACTTGCCGGCGCGACCCGGGGGAGCATCTTCCCCCGGGTCGCTTTACGAGGAGGCCCATGCGATTCCGTCACCTGCCGCTCGCCCTCGCCGGCGTGGCGGCGCTCCCGGCCCCGGGCACGGCCCAAACCGCGCTCGACGCGTTCCGCGGCAACGTGGCCGCCATCCACGCCCGGGACCGCGCCGCCTACCTCAGTCACTACCTCCAGAGTCCGGACCTGGCCCGCGTGGGGCCGGGCGGCGTGCAGCGTGGCTACGCGGATTTCGCCCGCGGGGCGGGCGGCGCCTGGCCGGACACCCTCGTGGCCACCCACTTCGAGATCGTGTCCATCACCCCGGACGTGGCCTATGGCGCGTATCGCTACCGGGTGGTGACGGGCGGCGCCAGCGACCGGGGCGTAAGCGAGCGGTTGCTGGTCCGCACGGACTCGGGATGGAAGGTGGCGGTCACGACGGCGTTCTCGACTCCCGGGGCGGCGCCCCCACCCATGGCCCTCGTGGGGGCGACCCTCATTGACGGCCTGGGCGGCCCGCCCGTGTCGGACGCCGTCGTCGTCCTGCGCGGCGGCCGGGTGGCCTGCGCGGGCCCGCGCAGCGCGTGTGCGGTTGGCGACGACGTGCACGTGGTGGACGCGCGCGGGCGCTGGGTCATGCCGGGTCTCGTGGACGCGCACGTCCACTTCAGCCAGACGGGATGGGTGGACGGCCGCCCGGACGCGCTCGATCTCCGGGCGCAGCATCCCTACGAGCGGACGGCGGCCCAGCTCCGCGCGCGCCCCGAACGGTACTATCGGTCCTACCTGTGCAGCGGTGTCACGTCGGTGTTCGACGTGGGCGGCTATCCCTGGACGTGGGACCTCGAGGGGCGGACGGCGGGCAGCACCGCCGCACCGCACGTGCGCGCCGCCGGTCCGCTGCTCGCGACCGTGGACTTCTGGCTCAACCTGCCGGCGCAGCGCCAGTTCATCCACATGACGGACGAGCAGACGGTGCGCGCCGCGGTGCGGTCGCACGCGGCCTGGGGTGCCGCGGCCATCAAGGTGTGGTACATCATGCCGCCCCAGCCGCCGGACACCGCGGCCATGGCCCGCCTGCTGATGGCGGCCGGTGACGAAGCCCGCCGGGCCGGCCTGCCGCTCATCGTGCACGCGACGGGCTTGCCCGGCGCCAAGGACGCCGTACGCGCGGGCGCGCGGCTGCTCGTACATTCGGTAACCGGGGGACCCGTGGACGACGAGTTCCTGCACCTCGCGCGCGCGGCGGGTACGTATTACACGCCCACGCTGACGGTCTTCGACGGCTACCGCCAGGTGGCCGAGCGCCGCGTCGAGCGGGACAGGCAGCCCCTGGCGTGCGTGGATCCGGAGACACGCGCCCGGGTGTTGGCCACCGACACGGTGGCGCTGGACCGGCGGGCCTCGGACGAGCGGCTGGCGCGGACCCGCGATGGCGTCGCCCGGCAGCATCGGATCGCCCTGGACAATCTCGCACGCGTACACGCCGCGGGCATCCCGGTGGTGATGGGGACGGACGCCGGGAACCCGCTCACCCTCCACGGGGCCTCGGTGTTCATGGAGCTGGAGGCCATGGAGGCGGCAGGGCTCTCGCCGATGGAGGTCCTGGTCGCCGCAACGCGCCGGGGGGCGGCCGCGATGGGACTGGACAGCGTGGGGACCGTGACCGCGGGTGCCGTGGCCGACCTCGTGGTGCTCGACGCCGACCCGCTCACGGGGGTGCGCAACGTGCGGCGGATCGCGCTCGTGGTGCGACGCGGCGAGATCTACACGAGGGAAGAGCTGGAGTATCGGGACGACGGCGCGCGGTGACCGCGAACTGCTCCTCCGGCTGGCGGGTGGCGCCAAGCGTGGTCCCGGGTTGCGCGCTTCCGCGGGGCCCGGGTATATCGGTTTGACGACTGACGGTCAGGCGTTCGGGAGGACGCAATGCGAATGAAAGCGATGCAACACCTCGCCGTGGGACTGGGCCTCGTCCTCGGCGCCCCCGCGGCGGCCGCCGCTCAGCACGCAGGGCACCACGAGGCGGAGGGCGGGCGGGCGATTGCGGTGCTCGTCCCCACCGCGGGTCACGCGGCACGGGGGACCGTGACCTTCGAGGCGGTCGGTGGCGGCGTGCGGATCACGGCGCAGCTCGAGGGCCTGCCGGCGGGCGACCACGGCTTCCACATCCACGAGCTGGGCGACTGCTCGGCGGCCGACGGAACGTCCGCCGGTGGGCACTACAACCCGGCCGGCGCCCCGCACGCGGGGCCGGAGGGAGCGCCGCGCCACGCGGGCGACTTGGGGAATATCACGGCGGACACCCAGGGGATGGCCACTTACGACCGCACCGACCGGGTGATTCGCCTGGACGGACCGGACAGCATCGTCGGCCGGGGCGTGATCGTGCACGCGGGCGCCGACGACCTCGCCACGCAACCTACGGGGAACGCGGGGGCGCGGCTGGCATGCGGGGTGATTGGAATCGCGAAGTAGTCGGGGCGGCGGGGCCGACCAGATCATGGAGCGGACGGGATTCGAACCCGTGACCCCCTGCTTGCAAAGCAGGCGCTCTCCCAGCTGAGCTACCGCCCCGGTGAAGGCTCAATTGTAACCGATTTCGGAGCGTTGCATCATGCCTTTCTACCGTTGCGAGATCTGCCAGGCCGACGGCACCACCGTCGCGCGGGACGTCATGGTGACCATTGACGAGACCACGCGGTCCGGCGGGCACGAGTGGTACGGCACGATCACCATCAGCCACCTGAACGCCCTGGCGGCCGGCCAGGCCTACCGCATCACGCTCGCGGACGGTCGGACGGGCGAGTTCACGGTCCGGCGGAACACGCTGGCCGGCGGGACGGACCGCGCCGTGGCCATCCACGGCACCAGTCCCCTGACGCCACCACGCTGACCGCCCTCGTCGCGACGGCGCATCCCGACCGTTGCGGTGGACATTGGCACTAGCCAAAGTCCGACCGCTCCCGCACTTTTGTGCAGCGTCGTACCCCCCCAGACCACCACAGGAGCCTCGATGTCGGCCAGCACCGAAGCCTTTCGTCATTCTATCAAGCCCGAGCCGCACCGGGCTCGTACCAAGCGCCTGCTCCGCGAGCACCCGGAGATCCGCGGGCTGATTGGTACGAACCCGGCGACGCTCTGGTGGACGGTGGGCATCGTGGGGGGGCAGATCGGGATGGCCTATCTCGTCCGGAACCAGCCCTGGTGGGTGGTGCTGGGCGCCGCGTACCTGATCGGCGCGTTCGCCAACCACGCGCTGTTCGTGGTCATCCACGAGTGCACGCACAAGCTCGTCTTCAAGAAGAAGCTCGGCAACACGCTGACGGGCCTCCTGGCCAACCTGCCGCTCGCCTTCCCCAGCTACATCGGCTTTGCCAAGTACCACCTCAAGCACCACGCCTTCCAGGGCATCTACGAGCTGGACGCGGACCTGCCCTATGTGTGGGAGGCGCGGCTGATCGGGCACTCCGTGTTCGGCAAGGCTCTGTGGCTGCTGTGCTATCCGTTCTTCCAGTTCCTGCGGCCGATGCGGATCAAGGAAATGCGGATGGTGGACGGCTGGACGCTCGCCAATGCGGCCATCCAACTCGCGTTCATCGTCGCCATCTGGGTGCTGTTCGGGCCCATGGCCTTCGTATACCTGCTCGCGTCGCTGTTTTTCTCGATCGGCCTGCATCCGCTCGGCGCTCGCTGGATCCAGCGGCACTACATGACGGGCGGGGACGAGGATCAAGAGACGTTCAGCTACTACGGACCGCTCAACAAACTGGCGTTCAACGTGGGGTACCACAACGAGCACCACGACTTTCCGTCGGTGCCGTGGAACAACCTCCCCAAGGTGTACAACGCGGCGCCCACGCTCTACGGCAGCCTGTTCTATCACCGGTCGTGGATGCGGCTCCTGTTCCGGTTCCTCACGGACAAGGACCTGTCATTGTACGCGCGGACCGTGCGGGCGGACCGGGGCAGCGTGGGCTTCAATGACGAGGTCAAGCCGGATCAGGAGACGGCGTAGGAGCGACCGGCCCGGGGGTCGGCGGTCCATTCGGTCTCAGCGGACGGTGGCGTTGTAGTGGGCCGGCGTCGTGCCTCCGGGCGTGAGGCTGGCCTGCGCGGTGTGCTCCCCGGGTACCGGGATGGTCCAGCGGACGCTCACGATGCCGTCGGCGCCGCTCACCGGCGTGGGCATGTCGAATTCTCCGGACCCGAAGACCACGCGGAAGTACACGGGGATCCCGGCGATGGGATGCCCGTACTTGTCGGCGACGCGCGCCACGAGCGGTTCGGGGAGCGGCTGGCCGGCGATGCCGTCCTGGAAGTCGCCGGACACCTTGGCGAACGATCCGGGACGCTGCTGGACCACCACCGCGGCGCTGCCCTCGAGGTTCTCCCACCGCGCGATGACGGTCGCCTGACCGTTCGCAACCGCCCGCACGGTGCCGGTCGAGTCCACGGTCGCGATGGTGGGCGTGTTGGACTCCCAGGTCACACGCGGGGCGTCCACGCGGCCGCCCGTGGCGTCGTACACGGCCGCCTCGAAGCGGAACAACTCGCCCAGGGCATCGAGCGTGACGCCGCCGGGCGCGATGGCGACGCGGGGTCCGGCCTCGACGGCGGGGCCGGCGGCGTCGCCGCACGCCGCGGCGGCGAGCGCGAGGGCACCCGCGGCCACCAGGTGGACCCTGCGGTCAGGATGGCGTCTCACCGATACGTATTGCGCAGAAATGTCCGCCCCGCTCCGGTCCGCTTCCCGCGCCGCTGCGCCACGAGCCCGCGAAGCCCTGCTCGTCCACCCGGAGGACCTCCAGCACGGTGTATCCTCCATCGAATCGGATGACCCCGGCGGCATTGGCCTCCGAGCCAAGCCGCAGGAGAATCGTGGGCCGCTCCTCGCCACTCCGCAAGAGCAGCACGCCCGGCGCCGAGTCGGCGGAGGTCGTGAGGCTGCCCAAGCGCAACGCGTCCACCGTCTCGACGGGCACATCCATGGTGCCAACCAGCGGGGCGTCCGGCCGCGCGCGCTCAACGAGTTCAAGCCGGCCGGCAGCAGTGTTGCCCGAGGAATCTCCGGTCGTCGCCACCATCGTGACGGCGAACCGGCCGGAGAAGTCAGCGGCCGACGTCCCAGCGTCGAGCGTGTAGGTCACCGAGGCGCACGCGGCCCGTATGTCGCCGCCGGGCGGGCGCGCGCAGGCAAAGGCCACTAGCACCAGACCACCACGCCTCACGGCTGAATCACGCGCACGACCCGGCCGTCACGATCGATCACGATGATCGGCCATCGGCCCACGTCGTCCTTCATTTCCAGCTCCCATGCGGTACTCACGAGGGCCGGGGGCGACGGCCACGCGAACGCGTCGGCGTCGGCGTAGTTGACGAGGTAGTTCATGTCCCAGAACGATCCCAGCGACACGATGCTGAGCGGGTTGGCGCCCGAATCGAGGAAGCCGGTCATCAGCTCGCGGTCGAACACGGACTCCCGCCAATGGCCGTCCCGGGTGCCGGCGCCGCCCGTGTTCTCGACCGGCACCTTCGGACTGGCGACGTACGCGGTTCCCCCGACCCGATCGAAGGCGGCGATGGCCTGCGCGCCCGTGAAGTAGGGGTCCGCACCTCCCGCGCCGGTGAGGAGGCTGAAGGGCGACTGGTTCCACAACGTGCCGTAGCCCAGCACGTGCGCCATCTCGTGCTGGATGACGAGATTCAAAGAGCCGTTACTCTCGAGGGTCGCCACGTCGGCGCTGTCGAACCGCATCCGGCCGACCGGGGGGAGCGAGGGATGCGTACCGCCGGATCGGATCAGACAGGGACCGGCCGAGCCCAGAATGCCACCGACGCCGTCGATCGTCTCGATCTTGGCGTAGATCACGACGTCGTCCACCACCTCGTTGATGGCGGGCAGCGTCGTATCGCACGGGATGTCGCCAGCCGCGTAGTTCACGCTCACGTTTTCGAGGTCGCCGAAGATGAGCGCCTCCCACCGCGCCTCGGCGGCGGCGAACGCGGCCTTGGCTCCGGCGGTGAACTTCGTGGTATCGCCGTACAGGCGCACGACGATGTCGAAGGCGGCGGTCTGTCCGGTGGCCGCGAACGACACCGGTGTCAGCGCTCCCGAGGTGACCTCCAGCGCATTGGCGCCCGCCGTGCCGCCGATCGTCCAGTCCGTTACGGTCGCGATGCCATCCGCGTCGGTCGTGGCGTTGGCCGAGGCGCCGCTCTCGACCGTGCCGCCGCCGTTCGTAACCGTGAAGGTGACGCCGACGCCGGCCATGGGGTTCCCGGTCTGATCCTCGACCTTGACGGCGGGCGGGATGTTGGTCGGCTTCCCGACAAGGCCCACCAATCCGTCCCCCGCGACCTTGGCGAGCGTGGTCGCGATCTGCTGGACGCCCGTCGCGGTGAAGACGGCCGGTGATCCCTTGGTCACGCCCACCGCGGCCGCCGTCGCGGTCTGGGGCCCGACCGTCCCGCCGAGCGTCCAGATGACGCCCGCGCGGCCCGACGCGTCCGTCAACACGGTATCGTCGCTGACGGCGCCCCCACCCGTCGTGACTTCGAACGCCACCGGATGACCGGGGAACGGGTCGCCAAACTGATCCAGCACCACGACGACGATCGAGTCATCGAGGGGCGCGTTGATCGCGCCGACCTGGCCGTCACCGGCCGCGACGGCCATGGAGTCCGGGACCAGGGCCGTCGCGTCGAACGCGTACGGCGACCCCTTGAGCCCGGCGGCCGTGGCGGTGGCGGTCTGCGCGCCAGCCGCGGGACCGAGCGTCCAGATGACGCCCGCCCGTCCGGAAACGTCGGTGAGGACCGTGTCGTCGGACGTGGCACCGCCACCCGTGGTGGCCTCGAACGCCACCGGGTGTCCGGCAAACGGATTGCCAAAGGCATCCACGACCCGGACGAGGAGCGAATCGGGGAGCGGCGCCCCGGCCGGTCCGGCCTGGTCATCGCCCAGCACCAGGTACAGGGAATCCGCCGGCCCCGCCGTGGCCGTGGCCCCAAAGGTCACACTGGCGCCGCCCCCCGCTCTCGACGCGGTCACGGTCTGCGGTCCCGCAGCTGAGCCCAACGTCCACGTGCTCGAGGCCCGCCCGTCCGTCCCGACGGTCGCGCTCGTCGGGTCCATGCTCCCCCCACCCGCGGCCACGGCGAAGCTCATCACGCTGTTCGCGACCAGCCCGCCCGTCCCGCCCGGCACCGGATTCCCGCGGGCATCCCGCTGCTCGGCCACCAGCGGCTGGCTCAACGGATCCCCCACCGCGCCCGACTGGGCGTCCCCCGAAATCTTGACGATCTGTGTCGCCACCTGGGTCACGGTCACGGTCACTTCCGCCGACAGCGAGCCGGACGTGACGGTGGCCTTGGTCGTCCCGTTCGCCACCGCGGTGATCGTCCCCGTGGCACTCCCCGAAACCGTCGCCACCGACGGATCCGCGGAAGTCCACGTGATCGTCTCGCTGGTCAGCGCCGCCCCGTCCTGGTCCTTGACACTGGCCGTCACGGACGCGGTTGCTCCCAGCGCCGCAAGCTCCACCGTGGGGGCGCTCACGGACAGGGACGTCGGTACCGGTGTCTCCGGATCACTCGTGCTCTTGCAGCCGAACACGGTCGTGCCGAGAAGCGCCAGGACGGCGAGCGGGCGGGTCAGACACATGTGCGGTTCCTGGAGG
>Ga0214471_10004537_pt1 | contig 10719 bp, 10 predicted proteins | sample RVTome_5_FD_207665 | JGI IMG/M metagenome (GOLD analysis project Ga0214471, IMG submission 207665) | Soil microbial communities from uranium-contaminated site in the Upper Colorado River Basin, Wyoming, United States - RVT142D155 | ecosystem: Environmental > Terrestrial > Soil > Contaminated >... | reverse complement strand
GCTCTCGGGATAGAAGGCGATCACCGTGTTGGGGAACAGGCCGAGGTACACCCAGGCGCGCTGGTGGCTCTCCGGCAGGTCCGGCATCTGCGGCAGGATCTTCTTGTAGTTGCGCACGCTCCACAGGCGGCCGGGGCCGGCGTTGAAGGGGCCGAAGGAACGGTTGGCGCCGCCGCTCAGCGGCTCGTCGAAGTAGCCGTGGCCGTAGAGATCCTGCAGGCCGGGGTGCGCCATCGGCACGTGGTAGCCCTCGTTGTCGACGTCGCGCACCGCCTTCCAGTTCACCGGCGTCTCCGCCTTCCAGTTGCCGCGGTAGGCCGGCACCATGCCGGCCGGCTTGTAGAGCGCCGCCTCGGCCTCGAAGGGCGCCATGATCTCCTTCACCGAGGGCTGCTCGCTGGGCTTGAAGCGAATGAACACGAAGCCCTGCCAGATCTCGCTCTCCAGCGGCTTCAGGCCGAACGCCACCGGGTCGAGCTTGGGCAGGCTCGCCGGGCGCGCCGGGCTCCGCAGCGTGCCGTCGAGATTGTAGCTCCAGCCGTGGAAGGGGCAGACCAGCGCCGAGCGGCACTGCCCCTTGGCTTTCACGGCGACGCGCGAGCCGCGGTGGCGGCAGACGTTGTGGAAGGCGCGGATGACGCCGTCCTCACCGCGCAGGATGACCGCGCGCTCGCCGCACATGTCGAAGCAGATATAGCTGCCGGGCTCCGGCAGGTCGCTCTGGTGGCAGGCGAGTTGCCAATGGCGGCGGAACAGCACCTCGGTCTCGAGGTCCAGCAGCTCTTTGTTGAAGTAAGTCCAGGCCGGCAGTCCGGAGCGATCCCACTCGCCCGGAATTTCGATTTTGTCCAATGAGTTACGCAAGGCGCGTCTCCATTTTTTATATGAGCGCTCAATTAAATTAGCATGCCGGCCGGGCTTTGTCACCTGCTCACCGGCGGAGCGCCAGAAAGAAGGCCGGAACAAGCGGTTAGCGGCCCTCGCGGAAAATCGCCGCGGGCTGATCTGGATCAAGCGGCGATCCCGCTCGGCCGACTATGCTGCTGCCATGAACAGGAGTCGCCAGGGCAAGGATCGCAGAGCCGGGAAGCGCGGAACATCCCGCGGCCTTCTGCGGCAACTGACCTTCGTCCTTGCCGTGGCGTTGGCGCTCACCACCTTCCAGCACCTGACCGGGACGCACGGGACCCACGCGCATGCAGAAGGCGCCTTGGCTGAAATGACCGCCCCGGATACGCCCGGGATTCCCTGCGATCAGGAAGAACGCCACCTTGGCGGACTCTGCCACGCGGCCGACAGCTGCTCCGTCTATGCGCAGGTCGTCGCCGCCACGGCCTTCGCGGCGCCGATCGCCGAGACTGCCGTGCCGACCCCGGCCGCCGCTGCCGCCAGCACTGACCTCTCCCCTCACCGCCACCCACCGAAGCTCCTCGCGAACGCCTGACTCGCCGGACGGCTCTCTGCCATCCCGCGCGAGCTCGAACGGCCCCTCGGGCCGCGCTTCCTTCGTTCGGAGAGCTTTCGTCATGCGATCTCATTTCCACTGCCCGCCATTGGCGCCAGCCGCCAGCGCCTGCCGCCGCCACGCGCCGTCCGTCGCCCTTCCCGCACCCCATCCCTGGCGTCTGCCGCTGCTCGGCCTCGCTGCGGCGATCCCCCTGCTCCTCGGCGCCGTGCTTGCCCAGGCACAGGTGCTCTACACCGCCGACGAGCACGGCAACTCGATCTCGGCGATCGAGTTGGCGAGCGGCCGCGTCACCACGCTGCCGGTGAAGATCTCGCCGCACAACGTGCAGATCACGCCGGACGGCACGCGGCTGCTGGCGGTCGGTGAACCGGTCGCCGAGGACCACGGGCACGGCCATGACAGCGCCGCCCCCGCTACGGCGGAAGCCGCCGGGCTGCTGCTGGTCTTCGACGCCGCGGCCTTGGACGCCGGCCCCGTGGCGGAGATTCCGGTCGGCGCACATCCCGCCCACGTCGTGGCCGATCCGCGGGGGGAGCGCGCCTTCGTCACCAACGCCGGCGACAACTCGGTCAGTGTGGTCGACCTCGCGAGCAATACCGTGATCGCCACCATCGGCACCGGCCGCTACCCGCACGGCCTGCGCCCGAGCCCTGACGGCCGCCAGCTCTTTGTCGCCAACGTGCAGGACGGCAGCCTTTCGGTGATCGACACCGAGGCCCTTGTCGAGCTGACGCGCATCCCGGTCGGCCGGGCGCCGGTGCAGGTCGGCTTCACACCCGACGGCGCCCTTGTCTATGCCTCGCTGCGTGACGAGAACCGCGTGGCGGTGGTGGACACGGCATCGCGCCGCATCGTCGCAACCATCGCCGTGGGGCGCAATCCGATCCAGGTGCATGCGACGCCTGACGGGCGCTTCGTCTACGTCGCCAACCAAGGCAGTGAGAGCGAGCCGGCCGACACCGTCTCGGTCATCGACGTTGCCAGCGGCCGCGTCATCGACACCATCCGCACCGGCGCCGGCGCCCACGGCGTCGCCGTCAGCAACGACGGCGACTTCGCCTTCGTCACCAACATCGTCGCTGCGACGGTCTCGGTGATCGACACCGCCACGCACCGGGTGGTGGCCAGCTTCCCGGTCGGACGGGGGCCGAACGGCATCACCTATCGCCCGGCAGCGGATGAGACCGGCGGCCAGCTGAAGCGGAAAGGAGAGGGCTCATGACCGCGGCGCGCCGCCTCGAAGTCGTTGCGCTCGGCATGAGCCTCGCGACCTTCTTCGTCATCACCTATCTGCTCTGCATCCTCTTCGGCTTCGTGCTGCCCACGGCGTCCATGCACCAGCTGCTGTCGCTGCTGCTTCCGGGCTTCGTCTGGCTTACCTGGCTCGGCTTCCTCATCGGGCTCGCCTGGGCCTTCGCCTATGGCTGGTACGTCGCCCTCGTCTTCGCCCCCCTCTACAACTTCTTCGCCGCCCGCACAGACCGGCAGAGGAGCGCCTGAGATGCTGAAGGCCATGCACCCAGCGCCGCCGGCGCCGCATACCGCCGGACCGGCCATCCTGCACGACCACCTGCTCTGGCTCTGCCCCACGGTGGGCTTGGTCGCCGGCGCAGCCCTGCTCTGGCTGCTCGGGCTTACCCTCTGGACGGCGCTCGCCTTTGTCTTCCTGGTCGCCTGCCCCGCTGTCGTGGCTTGGGTCCTGGTGAGCGAGCGGCGGCAGAACCCGACGGCGAGGCGGCAGCGGGCAGAGGCCGGCGACGCCTCCGCAGCGCGACCGCAGTCGGCAAGCCAAGTCACCCACCTCCTCGTCCCGGGCATGGGTAGCGATCACTGCGCCGGGATCATCTCGACGTCCATTCGGCGGCTGCCCGGCATCGTCGAGGTCGGCACCAACATCGCCAGCCACCGGGTGACGGTGCGCTTCGATGCCGCGCAGACGGCGGCGACAAGCCTGCGGCGCGCCGTCGAGCAGGCCGGCTACGACGTCGCCGCGGTCGAAGAGACGTCCGCCGCCTCCCCGGCCGTCCCGGAGGACGTCGAGGAGCGCTACCTGGCGCAGGCCTGGCAGCGCTTCCTGATCGCCGCCGTGCCGACCACCCTCATCATGCTGTTGATGGCAGTGCACATGTTCTGGTGGCCGGTGCCCGGCTATCTCGCTGTCGTCGCCCTGCTCGCCTTCCCGGTGGTCTTTCTCTACGGCGGCTTCGCCACGCACCGCTCGGCCTGGCGCTCGCTCACCAACCGCACGGCCAACATGGACGTGCTGATATCCCTGGGCAGCCTGCCGCCCTATCTCATCGGCCTCGTCGGCTTCATCTACCCGATGACCTCGTTCATCGAGATGGCGGCCACCATCACGACCTTCCACCTGCTCGGCCGCTACCTGGAGACCCGGGCCAAGGGCCGCGCAAGCCAGGCGATCAAGCGGCTGATCACGATGGGCGCCAAGACTGCGTCGGTGCTGCGCGACGGAGAGGAAGCCGAGGTTGCCATAGCCGACCTCCAGCCCGGCGACATCATGGTAGTGCGTCCGGGCGCAAAGGTGCCGACGGATGGCGAGATCGTGGAAGGCAACAGCCATCTCGACGAGTCGATCGCCACCGGGGAATCGGTGCCTATCGAGAAGGGGCCGGGCGACGCCGTCATCGGCGCCACCATGAACAAGGAGGGCCTGCTGAAGGTGCGCGCGACCAAGGTGGGAGCCGACACCTTCCTGTCGCAGGTCATCCGGCTGGTCGAGGCGGCGCAGGGCTCCAAGGTGCCGATCCAGGAGTTCGCCGACCGGCTCACGGCGAAGTTTGTCCCCGCCATCATCCTCATCAGCCTCGCCAGCCTCGTTTTCTGGCTGCTGTTCCCAGAAGAGCTGCGGCCGGTGCTGGACTGGGGTGCCGCCTTCCTGCCGTGGGTCGATCCCGCGCTCAGCCCGCTCATGGTGGGCATCCTCTCGGCCGTCGCGGTGCTGGTCATCGCCTGTCCCTGCGCCCTCGGCCTCGCCACGCCGACGGCGATCATGGTCGGCTCCGGCCTCGGCGCCGAGCGCGGCGTGCTGATCCGCTCCGGCGAGGCCATCCAAACCCTGAAGGACATCAAGGTCGTGGTGCTCGACAAGACCGGGACGATCACCAAGGGCAAGCCCTCCCTGACCGATGTCTTCACCGCCGGCGGCTTCGACGAGGCGGCCGTGCTCAGCGCCGCCGCCTCGGTGGAGGCCGGCTCCGAGCATCCGCTCGGACAGGCCATCGTCATCAGCGCCCGCGAGCGTCAGCTGACAGTGCCCGAGGTGCGGCTGTTCAAGGCGATCACCGCACGCGGGGTCGAGGGTGAGGTCGACGGCCGGCTGGTGCGGGTCGGCAGCCGCCGGCTGCTGAACGAGGCAGGCATCGAGACCGCCGACCTCGAAGCGCCCCTGCGGGCGCTCGAGAACCAGGGCAAGACAGCGATGCTGGTGGCCGTCGACGATCGGCTGGCCGGGCTGGTCGCCGTAGCCGACACCATCAAGGAGGACTCGCGGTCGGCGATCGCCGCGCTGCACGGGCTCGGCATCCGCGTCGTCATGATCACCGGCGACAACGAGCGCACCGCCCGCTATGTCGCCGCCCAGGTCGGCATCGACGAGGTGCTGGCCGGCGTGCTGCCGGAGGGCAAGGTGGACGAGATCCGCCGTTTGCAGGAGAGGTTCGGCCAGAAGGTCGCCATGGTCGGCGACGGCATCAACGATGCCCCGGCGCTGAAGCAGGCCAACGTCGGCATCGCCATCGGGGCCGGGGCCGATGTGGCCATCGAGGCGGCCGACGTGACCCTCGTGCAAGGCCAGCTCACCAAGGTCGTCGAGGCGATCCGGCTGTCCCGCGCCACCTTCCGCAAGATCGTCCAGAACCTCTTCTGGGCCTGGTTCTACAACATCGCCGCCGTCCCGATCGCCGCCCTCGGCCTGCTGCATCCGATGGTCGGCGTCATCGCCATGACCACCAGCTCGCTGTCGGTGATCGGCAACTCCCTGCTGCTGAAACGTGCCGGCCTGGAGGTCCGCAAGCCATGACCCGTCGCAACCTCACGCCAAAACACCCGGACGAGGATCAGGGCGACAAGCGCCCCTTCCTCAATACGCCCTTCGGCTGGGCGCTCTGCACCTTCCTCGCCGTCGCCGGCGTCCTGCTCTGGATCGAGCATCGCGCCCACGTGCTCGGCGCGCTGCCCCTGCTGCTGCCGCTGCTGATCTGCGTCGGCATGCATTTCTTCATGCACCGGGGCCATGGGGGCCATGGGGGCCATGGGGGCCATGGCGGCCACGGCGGTGACCGCGATGACCGCTGACGTGCCCGCCTACGGCCTGTGGCTGGTGGCAGCCGTGAATGCGGCCGTCTTCATCTTCTTTGCGTTCAGCTTCTTCAAGCCACGCACGGCACGCGACTGGCGCACCCTCGGGGCCTTCTCGGCCTTCATCCTCGCGCTCTTCGTCGAGATGTACGGCTTCCCGCTGACGCTCTACCTGCTGGCCGGCTGGGCCGGCAGCCGCTTCCCAGCGCTCGACCCGCTGTCGCACGACGCCGGGCACATCTGGCCGGCACTCTTCGGCTGGTCCCTGGACCCGCACTGGAGCCCCTTCCACCTGCTGAGCTTCCTGCTGATCGGCGGCGGCTTCATCCTGATTGCCGCCGCCTGGCGGGGGCTGCACGCGGCACAGCGCGAAGGCCGGCTGGCGACCAGCGGCCCCTATGCCCGCGTGCGGCATCCGCAGTATGTCGGCTTTGCGCTCATCCTGATCGGCTTCTTCCTGCAGTGGCCGACCCTGGTGACCGGCCTGATGCTGCCGGTCCTGCTCGTCATGTACTGGCGCCTTGCAAAGCACGAAGAACGCGAAATCGAAGCCGCCTTCGGCGAAGCCTACCGCAGCTATGCCCGTCGCGTGCCGGCCTTCTTTCCCCATCTCGCCAGCCTGTTCCGCGAAAGCTCGGCGTGACCGCAGCCTTGCGATCCATGCCCCCACAAGGAGTAGATACGATGAAGACTTCTTCCCTGCACGCCCTCGTCCTCGCCGGCCTCTTGCTGGTCGCGGCGCCGGCCGCCGCCCAGACGGACCCGCAGGAGCACGATGCGCATCATCCCGATGAGACGCAGGCCGCGCCGCAGCCTGCCGATCCCGGCGCGCCGCCAGCCGCCGGCATGCCGGGGGAGATGCCCGGCATGACGGGCATGATGAAGCCGGAGATGATGCAGATGATGATGCGCATGATGACGGGCCAGCCGGGCGGCGATGCCGCTCAGCCCGGCATGATGCGCCCGGAGATGATGACCGGCGACATGATGATGGGCGACACGATGATGGGCGACATGATGCGGGGCGGTATGATGATGCAGATGATGGGCGCCCTGCAGACGGGCGCCGCCCTGCACGGCATGATGGCCGGCCACGGCCTCGCCCTCGGCCTGCCGCCGGGGGCGCAGGAGGAGATGACGCCGGAGCGCGTGCGGGCCTTCCTCGAAGAGCGGCTGACCCGGCAGGGCAATGCGCGCCTCAAGCTCGGCGAGATCGCCACTGCCGAGGACGGCAGCATCACGGCCGAGATCGTGACGACAGACGGCTCGCTGGTGCAGAAGCTCGCCTTCAACCGCTTCCCGGGCCTCTACCGCCAGCTCCCGTGAGTTCTGCCTAGCTGCGATCCCCTGCCGGGCTGCGGGGATCGCGGTGGGCGCGCCGGTAGGCGCTGGGGCTGACCGCGAAGTGCTGGCGGAAGATGCGCGAGAAGGCCGAGTGCGAGCCGAAGCCGCAGCGCACGGCGACCACCTGCATGGAAAGCCGGGTGTCGAGCAGCAGCCGGCGGGCCGCCTGCAGCCGCAAACGCAGGCAGTAGGTGCCAGGCCCGATGCCGAGGGCCTGGCGGAACAGCAGCTCGAGGGTGCGCACGGAGATCTCCAAGCGCCTGGCGATGGCCGCCGTGGTGAGCGGGCTGTCGAGGCGCGATTCCATGAGGCGGATGGCGGCCGCGACGCGCGGCTCGTAGCCGGCGAGGCGGCCGAGCGAGACCAGCGGCTGGGCGTCGGTCGCCGCGTGGGCCTCGTCGTAGATGAACACGCTGGCGACCTCGAGCGCCAGGGGATAGCCGAAGCGGCTGCGGATCAGGTGCAGCATGAGGTCGAAGGTCGGCGAGGCGCCGCCGCTGGTGAAGCAGCGGCCGTCGATGACGAAGCGGTCCGGGCGCACGGTCACCTCCGGGAAGCGGGCGGCAAAGTCCTCGAGGTCCTCCCAGTGGGTGGTCGCGGCGTGGCCGTCCAGGAGGCCGGCGCGGGCGAGCAGCCAGCCGCCGGCCTCGACGCCGCCGAGGGCGCGGAAGCGGCCGGCGGCGCCGCGCAGCTGGGCGAGCAGCGCGCGGCCGGCATGGCGCTCCTGGTTGAAGCCGGCGACGACGATGAGGGCGTCGCCCTCCAGCTCCCTGCCGAAGCGGCCTTCGGCCGGCACCGGCACGCCGCAGGTGAGCGGCGCCGGCGCGCCGTCCGGCGTCACGATGCGCCAGGTGAACAGCGGGCGCCGCGCCACCCGGTTGGCCGCCCGCATGGGATCGAGCGTCGAGGCCAGCGACATCATCGAGGACTCGGGCAGCAGCAGCAGCGTGACCCGCAGCGGGTCGTCCGAGGGCGTGAAGATCGATGTTTCGCGATTCATCAAGAATTATTCGTAATCCGTCGAGCGGAAAACTGCAACGGCGTCATCATCGCCAGCCAACCAAAGGACAAAGACAGGGAGGTCCGTCATGGGGCTGCAGCCGAGCCGCGAGGTCTTCATCACCTGCGCCGTGACCGGCGCCGGCGACACCACCGGGCGCTCGAACAAGGTGCCGGTGACGCCGCGCCAGATCGCCGACGCCTGCATCGAAGCTGCCGCCGCCGGTGCCGCCGTGGTCCACATCCACGTGCGCAACCCCGAAACCGGCGGGCCGACCCGCGACCCGGCGCTCTACGCCGAGGCGGTCGGCTACATCAAGGAGTCGGGCACCGACGTGGTGATCAATCTCACCGCCGGCATGGGCGGCGACCTGACCCTTGGCAGCGTCGAGAACCCGCTGCCGCCGGCCGCCGCCGGCACCGACATGGCCGGCGCGACCGAGCGCCTCGCCCATGTCGCGAAGATCCTGCCGGAGATCTGCACCATCGACTGCGGCACCATGAACTTCGGCGAGGGCGACTACATCATGACCAACACGCCGGCCATGCTGAAGGCGATGGCCCTGCAGGTGCAGGCGCTCGGCGTGCGCCCGGAGATCGAGGCCTTCGATACCGGCCACGTGCTGCTGGCGAAATGGCTGAAGGACCAGGGACTGATCGACGACCCGGTAGTGATCCAGCTGTGCATGGGCATTCCCTGGGGGGCGCCCGACGACATGGCGACCCTCATGGCGATGACCGCGAACCTGCCCGACGACTGGGTGTTCTCCGCCTTCTCCATCGGCCGCAACCAGCTGCCCTACGCCGCCATGGCGGTGCTCGCCGGCGGCAACATCCGCGTCGGCCTGGAGGACAACATCTGGCTCGACAAGGGCGTGCTGGCGACCAACGGCCAGCTGGTCGAGCGCGCCGCCACCATCGCCCGCGCCATGGGCAGCCGGGTGATGAGCCCGGCCGAGGTGCGCGCGAAGTTGAAACTGCAGAAGCGCTGGTGAACCGATGACGCAGGTCAGGAAGGCCGCCGCCATCGGCAGCGGAGTCATCGGGGCCGGCTGGGTCGCCCGCCTCATCGAGAACGGTATCGACGTCGCGGTCCATGACCCGGCGCCGGGGGCCGAGCAGCGCATGCAGGCGGTGCTCGACAACGCCGAGCGCGCCTACGCCAAGCTGACCCTGGCGCCGCGCCGCACGAAGGGCAGCGTGAGGTATTGCGACAGCATCGCCGCAGCGGTGGCCGGCGCCGCGCTCATCGTCGAGTCGGTGCCAGAGCGGCTGGACATCAAGCAGAAGGTCTATGCCGAGGTTGAAGCCGCGGCGGCGCCCCAGGCGATCATCGCCTCCTCGACCTCGGGCATCCTGCCGACGGGCCTGCAGGCCAAGATGGCGCGCCCGGAGCGGCTGCTGGTCGCGCATCCGTTCAATCCGGTCTACCTGCTGCCGCTCGTCGAGCTGGTCGGCGGCAAAGAGACCGCGGCGGAGACCATCGAGCGCGCCAAGGCGATCTATACCGCCCTCGGCATGCACCCGCTGCATATCAAGAAAGAGATCGAGGCCTTCGTCGCCGACCGCCTGCTGGAGGCGGTGTGGCGCGAGTGCCTCTGGCTGGTGACCGACGGCATCGCCACCACCGCGGAGATCGACGACGCCATCCGCTACGGTTTCGGCCTGCGCTGGGCGCAGATGGGCATCTTCGAGACCTATCGCATCGCCGGCGGCGAAGCCGGCATGCGCCACTTCATGGCGCAGTTCGGCCCCTGCCTGAAGTGGCCCTGGACCAAGCTGACCGACGTGCCCGAGTTCAACGAGGAGCTGGTCGACCTCGTTTCGACGCAGTCCGACGCGCAGTCGGGCAAGTACTCGATCCGCGAGCTGGAGCGCATCCGCGACGACAACCTCGTCGCCATCCTGCAAGCCCTGAAGGTGAAGGACTGGGGCGCCGGCCGGACGCTGGCCGCCTACGAGCGCCAGCTGGTCGACGCGGCGGGCGCGGCGGCCGGCGCGGCCGACCTCGCGCAGCCGATCGTCACCCTGGAGCGCCGGGTGCCGGCCGAGTGGACCGACTACAACAACCACATGAACGAAAGCCGCTACCTGCAGTGCTTCGCCGATGCCAGCGACGCGCTGTTGCGGCTCATCGGCGTCGACGCCGACTACGTGGCCTCCGGCGGCTCCTACTTCACCGTCGAGACCCACATCCGCCACCTGGACGAGGTGGCGGCGCTGGAGCCGGTGACCGCGACCACCCAGGTGCTGGAGGCCGGCGGCAAGAAGCTGCGCCTCTTCCACCGCCTCTGGCACGGTGATGGGCGCCTGCTGGCGACCGGCGAGCACATGCTGATCCACGTGAGCCTCACGACCCGCAGCGCCGCCGACCCGGCGCCGGCCATCGCCGCCAGGGCGGCCGAGATCGCGGCGGCGCAAACCGCCCTGCCCTGGCCCGAAGAGGCCGGCCGCGCGGTCGGCCAGCCGCGGTAGCGGGGGAGACGGATCATGACTGCGCCACCTCTTGCCATATCCAAAGCCGTCATCCCGGCACTTGTTGCCGGGATCCAATACCCTGGCCGCTCCATCGATGTGAGCTTGGTAGGGCA
>Ga0214471_10004536_pt1 | contig 10721 bp, 7 predicted proteins | sample RVTome_5_FD_207665 | JGI IMG/M metagenome (GOLD analysis project Ga0214471, IMG submission 207665) | Soil microbial communities from uranium-contaminated site in the Upper Colorado River Basin, Wyoming, United States - RVT142D155 | ecosystem: Environmental > Terrestrial > Soil > Contaminated >... | reverse complement strand
GATCCACCCATTCCATCTGCGCTTCGCGTCGCCATTCGCCACATCGAATCCGCCGTCGACCGTCTCTGGCGCGATGCTGCCTGATGCCTTCGGACAAACTTGACCTGTTCATCCACGAAATCCTGGCTCAAGGGCTCTAGCCGGGCCGCGACGCGCCGCCGGAAACGACGGGCTCGGAATCGTCCCACGCGACGACACCCGGGTTCAACAATCCGTCGGGATCGAAGCGGCGCTTTCGCTCGCGAAACCAGTCCCACCGGTGGCGGAAGTGCAGCGCCCAATCTCGCGGACGCCGGAAGTCGAGAAAGCCCGACAAGTAGCGGACGCCGCCTGCCTCGCACCACGCTGCCGAATGCTCGACCATGATCGACGTCATGGGGTCACGCAGCTCCGATGACACCGCCGGGAACACGCCGAGACCGATCATGAGCGAGTTGCCCGGAGGGGTGACGAGGAGCGGCGCCGGGGTTCCCGAACGCGCGACGGGAATCACCGCGCTGGTGCCGAACCGGAGCGGCAGCACGCGCCCCGCGAGCATTTGCTCGAGAGGACCGACGGCTCCGTCCAGCGAAAACAAGTGATCGACCCACGGGTGCAGCGGAAGCTCACCGGGCGGCGGATCGTAGCGGCGGAAGAACAAGTGGCCGGGGACGCCGTCCCGGTTCCAAACCGGAACGTCGCTCGGCGGCAGCCGGCGCATGAACCCGAGATCCGCGCACAGCGACGCCTCGTCGATCTCGGCCTCGCTCGCGTACTCTTTGCCGAGCACCAGCGAGAGCGCCGACCCGGGCCGATCCGGATCAGGCTCCAGCGTTCCCGTGACGAATTCGGCGCGGCCGTCCATGGCCACCCGCTCGATGTCGCGCACGAAGCGCTCGGCATCGCGGTACAGCAAGCACAAGCAGCGCACGCGCGGCCGCGACGGCCGGATCGGGTAGACCGCGCGCAGAATAATCCCGCACTGACCCAAACCACCGCGCGCGCAATCGAAGAGCTCCGCGTTCAACGCGGGCGAGCAGCGCCGGACGTTGCCGTCCGGGGTGGCGACCTCGAGCTCGAGCACGCCGTTCACTTGAGCGCCCCGCCGGAACGACTCGGCGCCCACTCCCCCGATGCTGAGCGTGCCGCCTACCGTCGGGTTCGGAACGTGCGTGAGGCCCGCGGGGAGCGCGCCGCACTCGGTAGCCCGATCGATCAGGCTCCACCAGGTGGCCCCCGCGTGTACGTCGATTCGGCCCGCTTCGACGTCGCAGTCGATGATGCGATCGAGACCGCGCATGTCGAGCACGATTCCCCCGCCGAGGCATTGACCCGACTGACTGTGCCCGCTGCCTCGAGTCGTCACCCCGAGGCCGTGCTCTTTCGCCACGAGCAGGGTTTCGAGAACGCCTTCCACGTGCTCGGGTCGCACTACGACCCGCGGGCGGCGCTCGACCAGACCGCCGAAGTCCCGAGACATTGCGACCAACGTCTCGTCGTCGGTGCGCACCCCTCCCACGCTTCTTTCGTCGAGGGCCTTGGCCGCGTCGGATAACCGGCGAGACCCGTCGGGCATGGGCCGAGCGTGCCCGAAGCGGCGGAGCCGGGTCAATTGGAGCACCGGCTCGCGCCTCGCTTGACGGACAGAAGGATCCAGTATTAAGCACTCAGAACCCAGAATAAATTGCGTAATTTAACGGAAAGGTGATCGGTGCACATGGAATCCATCGCTGTCGTTCTATTCGCCATCGCCGCCCTGGGCGGCTTGGTCCTCGCGGTTCAACACTTCAAGAAGGCAAACCTCTCGCTGCCGTTGGCCGTCGTGCACGGCCTGCTCGCGGCGAGCGGCTTGATTCTGCTCTTGTTGAGCGTCATCGGAGGCGCCGCGAGCGCCAACGCGACGATAGCGCTCGTTCTTTTCGTCGTCGCGGCCCTGGGCGGGTTTTTTCTGCTTTCGCACCACTTGCGAAACAAGCCCCTGCCCAGCCCGGTGGTGGTGATTCACGCACTGGCGGCCGTCGTCGCGTTCCTGCTGCTGCTGGTCGGGCTGCTCGCGGCGAGTTGAGTCCGTGAGGCGGCTAACCCTGTTGGGCCATCCGCTTCACCCGCCGTTGGTGCACTTTCCAATGGCGCTGCTGCCGGTGTCCTTCGCGGCACGGGCTTGGGACCTTTTCATCGGCAGTCCCGCGGCGGCGAGCTTGGCGATGATGACGCTCTCGCTCGGCCTCATCATCGCGGTTCCGGCCATGATCGCGGGCTTTCTGGATTACCTGAGCATCTCATCGGGGCACTCGGGAGAGCGGGCCGCCCAGCTTCATCTGGGGGTCATGGCTGCCGCAATCACGGCTTATTTCGCGGCGTGGCTGCTGGGACGGCAGTCGCCGCAGAGCGGCGCCATGTGGGCGTCCTTCGCTTGTTCGGGGCTCGGAACCGTCGCGCTGCTCGCGGGTGGGTGGCTCGGCGGGCATATGGTGTATCGTCACGGAGTCGGACAAGGCTGAGCCGTCCGCCGAAAGCCGCCCGTGTCCCGGATCGAATCCCTCTCCGATCTCCAAAAGGCGATTCTGAGTCTGCTCAAACAAGGCAAGAGCACGCTGGCGGAGTTGTCGGAAACGCTGGATGTCAGTTTCGAAGCGGTTCGACGACAAGTTCATTGGATGCACCAGCAAGGCTTCGTCGACAGGAACCTCGATCGACGAAAGAGCGTGGGACGTCCGCAGAGCCGCTACACGCTCACGCCCGAAGGTGAGCACCTCTTCCCCAAGTCGTACGACGACTTGGCGGTGGAGCTCATCGATCACGTCGCGGAGCGCCTGGGAACGCCGGCGCTCGAGGCAGTCCTGGAATCGTTCATCGAAGCGCGCGTGCGACGCTGGGAGCCGGCGATGGAAGGCAAGAGCCTTCCCGAACGCTTGTCGGTGCTCCAGGAGATCTACCGCGAGGACGACCCGCATACCTCGGTGGAGTCCGGCCCCGACGGGTATCGCCTCATCGAGCGAGACTGCCCGTTCTTCAACATCGCCAACCGTCGTCCGGCGCTGTGCCAGGTCACCGAGGGCACCCTCTCGCGGCTCCTCGGTCACGAAGTGGTTCGCGAAGAGAAGTTCCAGGAAGGTCACGGCCGCTGCGTGTTTCGGGTGCTGGAGCCCTTACGGAAGGACCCTTCTCCCGTAGGCGAGTACAAGGACCCCTCATCGCCCGAGTAGGAGCCGCTCGAGGAACGGCCGTTCACCGGCACAGCGTGCCGGGACCGCAAGGGCGGGGAGTCAATCGCCAAAACGGGCGCGAGATTGGGCCAGAAAATCCAAGCTCGGAACGCCACCACGCCTTCGGCTGAGCGATCTCGCAACGGGGCAAAGCCCCAGCAAGCCCCGGGCGGAGTAGTTAGCAAGATTCCGAAACGAAGTTCGCGTACCCGGATGAATATCGTCTGACTGGACTTTGGCGAGAACACTCGAACACGGGGGAGCTCGGTCGAACCCGGGGAGCTCGGATCGAAGACGAATCCCGCATGAAACCAAAGCGCCCTGTTTGGTTTGCGTAGCGTACGGGACCGTCTTGCGTAATACTGCGTGACTGTCTGCGCGCTTTCCTGCGCCGAGGGTTCCGGAGTGCACATGAGCAATCGCTTAGGTCCTTATGGTCTGGTCTTCGCCGTGGTGCTGCTATCGGCCTGCGGCAATAACGGCGGCAACGGCACTCGCCGCGGCGGAAGTACTGGCTCGGGGAGCACGGGTACTGGAACCGGTGCCGCAGCCAGCGGCGGCATCGACATCGGCGACGTCGGCGGCTGCGATTCGGATTGCCTGATCGACGCGCCCGCCCCGGAGGGTTGCGGCAACGGCGTGCTCACGGAAGACGAGGCGTGCGACGACGCCAATCGCGTGGACGGCGACGGCTGCTCGGCGAATTGTCTGGTAGTCGCGCCAGGTTTCTCTTGTCACCCGGTGGGGCTGCCCTGCCGCAAGATCGCCCGTTGCGGCGACGCGGTCGTCGCCGAGTCGGAACTTTGCGACGACGGCAATCTCAACCCCGGCGACGGCTGTTCGCCGACGTGCAAGCTCGAGATCGGCTACAAGTGCGACGGAGAGCCCAGCGTCTGCACGCCCACCACGTGCGGCGACGCCATTCAAGAAGGAGCCGAGGCCTGCGACGACGGCAACGATCTGCCGTACGACGGCTGCTCCAGCACCTGCCAGGCGGAGCCGAATTGCGCGGACGGCCCTTGCCGTTCGGAGTGCGGAGACGGCCTCTTGCTCGGCGAGGAATGCGACGACGGCAATCGGAAGGACGGTGACGGCTGTTCTTCGACTTGCGTGAAGGAGGCGGGCTTCGAGTGCACGGATGGCTCGCCGCCGTGCGATACGCTGAACGGGGAGTGCGTGCTGAACATTCCCGTCATCTACCGCGACTTCACTTCGGCGCACTCGGACTTCGCCGTCACCTGTGACGGCTTGGTCGAAGGCATCGCGCAACCGATCCTCGATGGGAACGGCAAGCCCGTGCTCGCGGCACCGGCACCCGACGGCATCTGCGTCGCGTCGCCGAGTTCGTTCGGCGAGTGGTACACGGACGGCGCGGGCCGCACCACGGTTCCCGGCATCCTGACGCTCTTTTCCAAAGAGACGGGCGGCTTCGTGAACCGCTGGGGGCCGAACGGCGAACAGTGGCAAGGTCAGGCGAGCTGGCAGTACCTCGACTGGTGCGGTCCAGCGGGCACGGCGTGCGCCGGCCCCATGGCCACGGCGGCCAACTGCATCAATCCGCCCGCGGGCGCACAGTGCTTCGACCCCTGCGTCGTGATGCTGGACGGCGTCAACCAGAACGACCCGGCGTCAGCGTGCATGGGCATTCTCGAGACCGGAGCCTACGACGGCAATCCGGTGTTCTTCCCGCTCGACACGCTGCCCGGCGCCGGGATGGACTCCGAGGCGAAGATTCCGGAACAGTACGGCTGGCCCTGGCCGTGGGAGAAAGACGTGCCCGCCACGGCCGGCGCGGGCCTGCACAATTTCTTTTTCACGACCGAGGTCGTCTATTGGTTCCAGTACAACGCCGCGGGTACGGCGGCGCTCGACTTCACGGGTGACGACGACGTCTGGGTGTTCGTAAACGGCCAGCTCGCCGTGGATCTCGGAGGGGTGCACGTGCCGGAAAGCGGCAGCGTGACGATCGACGGCACCTCCGCCGCAACCTTCGGTATGACCGACGGCGAGGTGTACCAAATCCGCGTGTTCCAGGCGGAGCGCAAGGTCGAGGGCTCGTCGTTCCAGCTCACGCTCGAGGGCTTCAACAGTGCCCGTTCCGACTGCGTCCCCGTGTGCGGAGACGGCATCGTCTCGCTCGGGGAGGAGTGCGACGACGGCGTCAACGACGGCGGCTACGGCGAATGCGACGTCGGTTGCGTGCTCGGCGGCTATTGCGGCGACGGCATCGTCCAAGAGGGCGAAGACTGTGACGACGGCAACCGTTTCGACGGAGATACCTGCGGCTCGGCCTGCCGCATCCTGAAGCTTCGCTGAGCGGCCCCGCGGGCCGGCTCACGGGCGGGGGCGGGGCCGCCTGCCAGAAAGTCCGCTCAGTTGAGCCGGAGCACGCGCCCCACGAGTCGCATCAGTCCGCGCGACGCCGCCGAAATGCGCGAGCCAACGAGCTCGACCTCGCCGTCGGCGCGCAGCCTGAGGCCCGCGCGACCGCTCCTCAGCGTCAGCGAACGGCTGGCGTCGATTTCGACCTCGGCCGCCCGTAGCGTCACCACTTCCGGCAAGCGCGTTTGCAGCACGCCGATCAAGCACGGCGGCTCATCCGGCGAACAGTCGACGAGCACGAGTTGTCGCTCTCGTTCTGCCAGCCGCACGAGCTTCGGATCCACTTCGCTCGCGAGCTCCACTTCGACCACTGCGCCGCGGCGGAACCGTACCGTTGCGCGGCGACCGCTGACCGCCGTCACGCGCGCCGCAGCGAGCCCGAAGCGCGGGACCGTCGAAGGACGCACCGCAGCGGGTTCCCCGACGTAGTCGAGCAGACCCGCAACCTCCGGGTTCGACGGCGACGGCGCAGGCGCCGCTTCGAACGGCGAGTCTTCTGCCGACGGCGCTGCTTCGTGCACGGACGCCGGCTTCGCCTCGGGCGCCGACGCGGACTCAGCCATCGTTCACGTTCTTGGTCAGCTTGATGCTACTCGCGGAAAAATCCACGGCCGGGGATTGCACCGTGATTCCACCGCCGTCCACGACGACGCTGCTCGCGCCGCACTTGAACGTGATCTTCCCCTTCGCCTCGACCTTGTGCATCGCACCGACCAAGCTGATCATCGCCGACGATTCGACGACGTGGTTACCCTTGATGGTTTCGAGCACGGCGCCGCCGACCATCGCGTTCCTCGCGCCGTTCACGGTTTCCGTTTCGTCGCTCTTGGTGATGACGACCAGACCCGCCGAGGACTCCGACTTCGCCCCTTCGATCGACTCCGCTCGGTTCCCCATGACGAGCTCGATGTGAGCCGCGCCGGCGTTCTGACTCATCGTGGCCGTGACGTTGGTCATGATGCTGCTCGCGGCGGCGGTCAGTCTGAGTGCGCCGATCTCCTCTTTCGAGTCGCCCGTGATCTTGTACTGCGCGTGCCCCGGGCCCGTCGCCGTGTCCTCCGCGGAGAGCCCGCCGACATCACCGACGGGGCCGGCCACGTTCGCCGCGGACGCTCCACCGGCGCCCGAAGCATCCTCGCCGCTCGCCAGGCCGAGCGCCTGCTTGGCAGCGGCCAGGCCGGTGCCGGCCGCCTTTTCGACCGCCGCGTTCATGACGCCGGATAGCGAAATCGACGCGGCGCTCGGCCCTCCCGCGACGGCCGAGTCGAACGCCGCAGGCCCCGACCCCAAGGAGCCCGCGAACGACCCGGCACTCGGCAGCGACAAGGCGCCCGCGGTCAGGCCCGCCGACGCGCTGAGACTGCCGTTGGAGAGCGCCGCCATCGGCCCGCCGAGCTGCGCCGCCTGCTCCGTCAGCGAGTTGATCGGGCCCATCACCTGATCGACCGCGCCCTGCACCGCGCCTTGCACGGCCGCCATCGCCTGCGCCGCCTTGGCTTGAGCGGCCTCGGCAGCCTTGGACGCCGCCAGCGTGAGCAGCCCTTCGAGCGGATTGCCGTCCATCTCGAATTGATTCCCGCCGACGGAGGTGCTGGCGGCGCCGTTCACGGTCAGCCCGTACACGGCATTGACCTCGACCGAGCGATTGCCTCCCACGCTGACGCTCTGGTCGCCCTTGATCGTGTTCTCGAAGCCGTTCGTGACTTTGGTGTCCTGATTGCCTCCCACTTCGAGCGTCGCGTTGTTGCCGATCGTGAGTGTCTCGTTCTTGCCCACGGTCTTGTCGCGGTTGTTCGCGACGGCGATGACCGTGTTGTACTGCGAGTTCACCATGACCTCTTCGGACCCCGCCTTGTCCTCGAAGCGAATCTCGTTGGTGCCGCCCCCGCCCGGACTGCTCTGAGTCTGGATTGCCGAACGCGTCTTGCCTTCGGGCAGCTGGTACGGCGGCATGAATACGCCGTTGTAGAGCCTGCCCGTGACGAACGGTTTGTCCGGGTTGCCGTCCAAGAACTCCACCAGGGCCTCCCAATGGACGCGCGGCAAGATCATGGAGCCCGAGGTCTGTAGCTGCGTCACGCGCATCCAACACGACGCCTTGTCGTCCGTGACGCCGCTCGAGTCCCAGTGAAACAAGACCTTGGCGCGGCCGTGCGCGTCGGTGTGAATCTCTTCGTGCTGCGCGCCGGAGGGCGCGACGACCGTGGCCGTCTGGGGTCCGTGGAGCAGCGGGGCGGGGTGAACCCGCTCCGGCCTGAACTTGACGTCGATCGGAACGAGCTCCGCTCGTACGACGTAGCTGCTGCGCTCCGCGTCGGGCGCCGTTCCGCCGGCCTCGCGGATGAGCCGATCGTTTTCGAACTCGTGAACGACTTCCGTCACGAACAAGTCGAGCTGTTCCTCGCCGGTGTCGATGCCGAGCTTGTGACCGACGTGCACGAGCTTGCCGTCGCTCTCGAGCGAGAAGACGCGACGACGGCGTTGCTGCGCCTCCATCCGTGCTTGCGCCAAGCGTTGTCCGTCAGATGGCTCGACGTAATCGTCGGAGAAGTCGTAGAGCTCGAGGGAGTCGAAAACGTCGGCGCTGCTTTCGGACGTCAGATCGAGATCGGGACGCTTGAAATCGAAGGCGCGCAGCGTCACCTTGCCGCTCGCGACTCGCTCCGCGACGCTGAGCGAGTACACCGCCGAGCCCTGCGCGTGCAGCGCCGACGGGTCGCGCAGCGGCAGCACCTCGGTTCCGGACATCGGCGCCGCGGAAGGGCTGTCGTCCGCGAACACGAGCTTCTCGCCCGTGGCCTCGGGGTCGAGCTCCGAGTAGAAATAAATGCCCTCGCCCTCGAGCAACCGGCTGATGAAGTTCAGCGTGCTTTCCCGGTACTGAACGCAGTACTCGCGCTTGGGGTAGCTCTGACTCAGCCGCCATTCGTAATGGTTCGAATCGATGCCGTGACCCTCGAGGACTTCGGTGACGATTTCCTGCACGTCCTTGTCCTGGAAGATGATGCTGCCGACGCTGCGCTCGAGCAGCGCCAGCGAAGACACCATGTGGAAGCAATAGATGGGCGCCGCACGGTCCCGACCCACTTCGAGCGGTGTGGCCTCGACCTCCACCGACTCGACGACGCCCCAGAAGGAGCGCGGTTCCTCCGCGAGCGAGCTCACCCTGAGCTCGGCGAGGCTGCCGACCAGGCTTTCGAGCGGTACCGGCTGCTGAAGCGCGGCGCGGACGGTCGCCTGGGCGGGGAAACCGAGCACGTGCTCTTCCCGAAAGCTCAGCACCTTGTCGGTGACCGCGCTCGAGGTGCGCAACAGGACGTCGAGGGTCTGATCGGTCATGGCGGCTTCAGTTGTCGATCACCATGCCCGTATCGACGGTGTTGCCGTCGAGCTTGATCGACGCGCCGGCAATCGAGATGCTAGCCGGCGTCAGCGACATGCTGGCCCCGCCCATCGTCACGGTGAGCGCGCTCTCGGCCTCGAACACGACGTTGTTGGCCTTCACGATCTGGGCTCCCGCCGCCGTTTCCGAGTACGGGCCGTCGGCCTTGTCGACGCGGTCCCCCTTGATGTTCGTGATGACGGCGCCGCCCACCTGGGAGCTCATCAGACCGGCCTCCACGCCGCGGCCACCCTTCGAAATGATGACCTTGGCGGCGCCGGTAGTTTCCGAGCGCGCCCCGCCGACAATCAGCGACCGGTCGGCGGCCGCAATCTCGATCAGTGCGGCGCCCACTTCGTGCGTCATGCTGGCCAGGGTGTTGTCGCTCACGGAACCGACCACGAGATTGATCTCGTTCCCATCGATCTTGAGCGAGCTCGAGCCGCCGACCGTGTGCCTGTGATCGCCACCGACCATGTGCGTGCGGTTACCACCGATCGAAAGCGAATGATCGCCCTTTACGGCGTCGACCATCAGCTTCGCGACGCCGACCTTCTGGTTTCCGCCCACCGAGAGAGCATGGTTCGCCTTGACGACGTTCTCGACGCTGTCGGTTACGCTGATTTTCTGGTTCGCCCCGATCTTCACTTTGTGGTCGTTGCCCACGGACTGCGTCGTATTGTTCCCGACCTGAATCGACATGTCCCGCGACGCGTTGAGGAACATCTCCTCCTGCCCCTTCACGTCGCTTAGCCTGAGCTCGTTCGTGCTGCCTCCACCCGGAGTGGTGGCGGTTTGCAGCGCCATGCGCGCGGCGTTTTCCGGCAGCGCGTACGGCGGCGGCGTCTTGCCGTTGTACAAGCGCGAGACGACGAACGGTTGATCGACGTCGCCCTCGCGATACACGACGGCGACCTCCCAGCCGACGCGGGGTAGGAGCATCGACCCGCCCGTGGGCACCTGGCTCGTGCGCATCCATCGGCTCACGCTTTCGTCGGCCGGACTCAGGCGATCCCACTGGAACTTCGCCGTCACCTGACCGTCTTCGTTGGTGTGAATCTCTTCGCCGGAGGGCCCCGTCGTGAACGCCGTCTGCATGCCGGGAACGGGGCGCACCAGAGAGCGCCGCGGGGTTCGGTACTGGGTGCGGCCGGTCGGCACGGCCTCGAAACGGCAGGCGTAGCTGAACGCCCCCGCTTCGCCCGCTTCGACTCCACGCTCGAAGTGGAGCGCTTCGCTGCCGACGATGCTCGTTCCGATGACCATGTATTCCTGGTTCAGCGCCTCGTAGGGATGGTCCTCCACCGTAAAGCGGTACCCGGGGCGCATCGCGACGACGCCCGCCTCGCCACCGACCAGATCGCGATCGGCCTGGAGGGCTTCCAAGAGCACCTTGGCGAGCCGTTCGCCTCGGGGCTTTTCGGCGTACCTTCCCGGGTACGCATAAACCTCCAGCGCGTGGGTACCGTCGTCGACGCCCTCCGCGCTGACGGTGAGGTCGAGGCGCGGGTGCGTGAAATCGTAGTCCTTGAGTGTGACCTTGTCGGAACGAACCGAGTGGCATTGATCGAGCCTGAATACCTTGTCCTCCGCCCAACGGCCGCCGAAGTCGGCGAGAAAGCCGAGCGTGCTCGGCGAAGCGTCGCCCACACCGTGACCGTCGTCGGTGAAGACCAGTGTGGCGCGGCCGTCGCGGACCTCGGTGAGGAAGTAGATGCCCTCCTCGGACAGCAGCCGCAAGATGAAGTCGAGATCCGTTTCGCGGTACTGAA
>Ga0214471_10004535_pt1 | contig 10721 bp, 19 predicted proteins | sample RVTome_5_FD_207665 | JGI IMG/M metagenome (GOLD analysis project Ga0214471, IMG submission 207665) | Soil microbial communities from uranium-contaminated site in the Upper Colorado River Basin, Wyoming, United States - RVT142D155 | ecosystem: Environmental > Terrestrial > Soil > Contaminated >... | reverse complement strand
GGGTCGGGGTCGCCCACCGGCACCGTGATCGCCGAGTCGCCATGGAACCCCTCCACGATGGCGCCGCAGTCGATCTTGACCACGTCCCCCTGCTCGATCCGCCGGCCGCCTGGGATACCGTGGACGATCTCATCGTTCAAGGAAGTGCAGATGGTTCCGGGGAACGGTGGCCGGCTCCCCCCGCCCCCGTAGCCCTTGAAGGATGGTATGGCCCCCCGCTTGCGGATCTCACGTTCGGCGACGGCGTCGAGCTCGCCGGTGGTCATGCCGGGACGGAGCTGCTCGCGGATGATGGCGAGGGTCTCGGCAACCACCCGGCCGGCCCTGCGCATCTTCGCGAGGTCGTCTGGACCTTTGCGGATGATCACGAGACCCCGGCGCCCTCGAGAGCCTCGGCGATGCGATCGGAGACCTCGTCGACCTCGCCGACCCCGTCGATGGTGCGGATGAGCTCGCGATCACCGTAGAACTCGATCAGTGGAGCGGTCTGGCGATGGAACACGTCGAGCCGCTCCTGCACGACGTCCGGCTTGTCGTCCTCTCGCTGCACAAGCTCTGCGTCGTCGTCGTCGCAGATCCCATCGTTGGCGGGGGGGTTCGAGACCGTGTGATAGACGCGCTTGCAGACCGGACACGAGCGCCGGCCCGAGATCCGCTCGATGATCTCCTGGTCCGGCACTCTTATGGAGACGACGGCATCGATGTCGTGCCCGACCTCGGCCAGCATCACGTCCAGCGCCTCGGCCTGGACCCGGTTGCGCGGGAACCCGTCGAGGAGGAACCCTTTCTGGGCATCGGGCTGGGAAAGGCGATCGCGCAGCATCTGCAGCACGACGCCGTCGGGAACAAGCTTGCCGGCGTCCATGTATCGCTTCGCTTCCCTGCCCAGGTCGGTTTCCTGCGCGACGATCTGGCGGAGCAGATCGCCGGTCGCGATGTGGGGCACCTCGAAGCGCTCGGCGACGCGGGTGGCCTGGGTCCCCTTCCCCGCCCCCGGTGGTCCCAACAAGATCAGACGCATCGGCTACTTCAGGAACCCTTCGTAGTGGCGCATCATCAGCTGCGACTCGATCTGCTTCATTGTCTCGAGCCCCACGCCCACGACGATCAGCACGGCGGCGCCGGCGAACGGGAAGCTCTGGATGTCCCACGCACCCTGGGCGATGAAAGGCAGAACAGCGATCGTCGCGATGAAGAGCGCGCCCGGCAGCGTGATCCTGGTCAGGATGTAGCTCAGGTGCTCGGCTGTCGGACGCCCCGGCCTGATGCCCGGGATGAAGCCGCCGTACTTCTTCATGTTGTCCGCCACGTCGGCCGGGTTGAACGTGATCGCCGTGTAGAAGTAGGTGAAGAACACGACCAGGATGGCGTACGTGCCGATGTACCAGACGCTGCTGCCCCGGGCGAAGTTGCGGTCCACGAAGTCCCGGAACCACTGGTTCTGAACGATCGTGGATGCCAGCACCGGCAGGTAGAGCAGCGACGAGGCGAAGATGATCGGGATCACGCCGGCCTGGTTGACCTTCATCGGGATGTAGGTCGAGGACCCGCCGTATGTTCGCCGGCCCACGACGCGTTTCGCATACTGCACCGGGATGCGCCGTTGGCCTTGTTCAACCAGGACCACCGCCACCACGATCAGCAGGCCGAGCATGAGGAAGGCTGTGCCCTTCCCCGCGCCGGCGGTCTGCCACAGAGCCGTGGACTCGGCCGGGAGCGAGGAGATGATCGAAGCGAAGATCAAGATGGACATCCCGTTCCCGATCCCCCGTTGGGTGATCAGCTCGCCGAGCCACATGATCAATGCCGTCCCCGCCGTGAGCGTCAGCACGACCAGGAACGTCTTACCGACCCCGAGGTCCGGGAAGAGGTCACTGATGCCTTGGAACAGGTTGCCGCTGTTCGCCGTCACCAGGATCCCCAGCGACTGCAGCAAGGCCAGCACGACCGTCATGTAGCGGGTGTACTGCGTGATCTTCTTCCGTCCGACCTCGCCTTCCTTCTGCAGCGCTTCCAGCCGGGGGATGACCACGGTAAGCAGCTGCATGATGATCGACGATGTGATGTAGGGCATGATCCCGAGCGCGAACACCGCGAAGCGCGTAAGACCACCGCCCGAGAACAGGTTGATCAAGCTGAGGACGCCGCCGCCTTGCTCTGCCTGTTGCTTCAGCTGCTCGATCGCCGCGAAGTCCACGCCGGGCAAGGGCATGTGAGACCCGAGCCGGTACACCCCGATGATGAACAGCGTGAACAGGATCTTGTTCCGCAGATCGGGAACCCTGAAGGCGTTCCGGAAGGCGCTGAGCACTCCGACTTCCCCTCCTAGATGACCTCGACGTTTCCGCCTGCAGCGGTGATCTTCGCCTTCGCCGATTCAGAGAAGGCATGCGCCTTCACAGTCAGCGCGACGGTGACATCCCCTCGCCCCAGTATCTTGACCGGTTTCTTGATCTTGCGCACGAGTCCTGCCTCGCGCATAGCCGCGGGATCCACCGTTGCGCCCGCATCGAAGCGATTGAGGGCCTCGACGTTGACCGGGGTGAACTCCTTCCCCTTCCGGCTCGTGAAGCCGCCCAGCTTGGGCAGGCGACGTTGGAGCGGCATGGAGCCGCCCTCGAACCAGATCGGAACCTTGTTGCGCGCGCCGGTGCCCTTGGTGCCACGTCCGGCGGTCTTGCCCTTGCCGGCGGCCTCACCACGGCCCTTGCGGGTCTTGCTTCGATGCGCGCCGGGAGCCGGGCGAAGGTGATGCAGCTTCACGAGTGAACCTCCTCGACCTTGATCAGGTGGGCCACCGAGCGCACGGCGCCGCGGACGGCGGGCGAGTCCTGGCGAACGACCGATCCGCCTATCTTGCGCAGGCCCAGGGTCCGGACGGTCTCACGCTGCCGCTCGGTGCTGCCGATCAAGCCGCGCACGAGTGTGATCTTGAGCGATGCCATCAGGACGTCTGTCCCCGGATCGTCTCGATCATGCGACGCGGAGCCACATCCTCGAGCGGCAGGCCGCGGGTGTTCGAGATCTCCTCCGGTAAACGTAAGGACTTCAGTCCCGAGATCACCGCGTGGACGATGTTGATCGGGTTCCCGCTGCCCAGCGACTTCGAGAGTGCATCGCTCACGCCGGCGCATTCGAGTACGGCGCGCACCGCACCGCCTGCGATGATCCCGGTACCGGGCGCGGCCGGCTTCAGCATCACCCGTCCCGCACCGTGGTGTGCGAGCACCTCGTGCGGGATGGTATGGCCGACCATCGGGACGCGGAACATCGACCGGCGGGCGATGTCGACCCCCTTCTGGATGGCCGTGGGGACCTCCTTCGCCTTGCCGTAACCGATGCCCACTCGACCATTGCGATCGCCGACCACGACGAGCGCCGTGAACGAGAAGCGCCGACCACCCTTGACGACCTTCGCCACGCGGTTGATCGCGACGACACGCTCCTCGAACTGTGGCGCGCCCGGCTCCTGCTCCGGGCCCGACCTGCGACGCTCTACCATCCCATTCAGCTCCTCTAGAACTCGAGTCCCGCGCTACGCGCGCCTTCGGCGACCTCGCGAACGCGTCCGTGGAACAGGTACCCGCCCCGGTCGAAGGCCACAGAGGCGATGCCGGCCTGCTTCGCGCGCTGAGCGACCCGCTCGCCGACCCGCTTGGCGGCCTCGGCCTTGGTGCCGCCGGCGGCGCCCTGGTCCAGCGTGGACGCGGCCGCCATCGTGCGCCCAGTCACATCGTCGATCACCTGCGCATAGATATGACGGTTCGACCTGAACACCGCCAGCCTGGGACGACTCTCGGTCCCGACGACCTTCTTGCGTACACGCGCCTGACGACGCTTCCGCGCGACCACTTTGGTTGCAGTCTTCACTTCGCCGCCTTCCCTGCTTTCCGACGGACGTACTCGCCCTCGTAGCGGATGCCTTTACCCTTGTAGGGCTCCGGGGGCCGCACCGAGCGGATGTTCGCAGCGATCTGTCCGACGTGCTGCTTGTCGGACCCGCTCACGACGATCTTGGTCGGGGTCTCCACGGTGAACGTGATCCCCTCCGGCGCCTCGATGAGGACGGGGTGGCTGTAGCCCACGAGCAGCTCGATGTCCTTGCCCTTCAGCGAGGCGCGGTAGCCGACCCCTTGGATCTCAAGACCTCGCGAGAACCCGGTCGTGACGCCCTCCACCATGTTGGCGACCAGGCTGCGGGTTAGACCGTGCAGCGACCGGTGTTCGCGAACATCCGAAGGCCGGGACACGGTCAGGATCCCCTCGGCGAGCTCGAGCTTCATGTCCGGATGCACGCCCGTTTCGAGGCTGCCCTTCGGACCCTTCACCCGAACGTTCGCACCGTCGATCGAGATCTCGACCCCTGCCGGGATCGTGATCGGTGACTTGCCGATTCGACTCATGTCAGATCACCACACATAGCAGAGCACTTCCCCGCCCGTCCGCTGCTTGGCGGCTTGCCTGTCGGTCATGACGCCCGCTGAAGTCGAGATGATCGCTATCCCGAGTCCTCCCAGCACGCGCGGAAGCGCGTCTCGCTGCGCGTAGACGCGGAGACCGGGCTTGGAGATGCGCTTGATCCCCGAGATTGTCGTCTCGCGATTGGGACCGTATTTCATGGTGATGGTCAGTTGCGGACCCTTCTCGCCGGCGGTCACTTCGAAATCCGAGATGTACCCCTCGCGCTTGAGGATGTCGGAGATCGCGACCTTCAGCTTCGACGACGGCATGACCACCATGTCGTGCGTGGCGGTCTGCGCGTTGCGCAGCCGCGTCAGCATGTCAGCGATCGGATCGGTCATCGTCATCGCGTATCACCAACTCGCTTTCGTGATCCCGGGCAGCTCCCCAGAATGGGCAAGTTGCCGGAGGCACAGACGGCATAGACCGAACTTCCGGTAGTACGCGCGCGGCCGGCCGCAGCGGCGGCATCGGTTGTAGGCGCGCGCCGAGAACTTCGGCACCCGCTGCTGTTTCTCTCTCAGGGCTTTCTTCGCCATGCGATCACATCTCCCGGAACGGGAACCCGAGCGCGCGCAGCAGCGCACGGCCGTGCTCGTCGTTCTCTGCGGTTGTTGCCACCGTGATGTCCATGCCCCGGACCGACTGGACCTTGTCGTAGTCGACCTCTGGGAAGATCAGCTGCTCAGTCACGCCGAATGTGTAGTTCCCCCGCCCGTCCAGGCGGGTGGGTAGGCCGCGGAAGTCGCGGACGCGAGGCAGCGCGAGCGTCAGCAACCGGTCCAGGAACTCCCACATCCGATCGCCGCGCATGGTGACTTTCGCCCCGATGGCCTGGCCCTCGCGCAGCTTGAAGCCGGCGATGGATCTGCGCGCGCGGGTCACCAACGGCTTCTGACCCGTGATCGTGGTCAGATCAGCCGTCGCACCCTCCACCACCTTCGCGTCCTTCAGGGCCTCACCAAGTCCCATGTTGATGACTACCTTCGTGACGCGCGGGACCTGCATCACGTTCACCAGGCCGAGCTGCTCTTTCAGCGCCGGCACGATCTCGGACCGGTAGCGCAGCTTCAACCTCGGCGGCGGCGCGCCGTTGCGGGTGGCGGTCGCAGCGTCGGCCATCACAGCCTCCCTCCACAGCGGCGACAGATGCGTTCCTTCTGTCCATTGTCGTCGTACTCGTGGCCCACGCGCGTCGGGCGTCCGCACGAATCGCAGACCACGGCGACGCTGGAGATGTGGACCGGCATCTCCTTGGTGATGATGCCGCCCTGAACGCCTCCGCGGCCGCCGACCTGGCGCATGCGCTCGTGGCGCTTCACCTGGTTAACGCCCTCGACCATGACCCGGTCCGACTTCGGGTACACGTTGACGACGCGGCCGCGCTTGCCGCGATCCTTGCCGCTGAGCATCTCAACGGTATCGCCCTTCCGTATCTTCAAGGCGCGCATCTGTTACAGCACCTCCGGGGCCAGTGAGATGATCTTCATGAACTTCTTATCGCGGAGCTCTCGCGCCACCGGGCCGAAGATACGGGTCCCGCGAGGCTGGAGCTGCTCGTTGATCAGAACCGCAGCGTTCTCGTCGAAGCGGATGTACGTGCCGTCCGGGCGCCGGCGTTCCTTCTTGGTGCGCACGATCACCGCGCGAACCACGTCGCCCTTCTTGACCGGCGCGCCCGGCAAGGCAGCCTTGACGGAGGCGACGATGATGTCGCCGATGCCCGCATAGCGACGCCCCGATCCCCCGAGCACCCGGATACACAGGATCTCGCGCGCGCCGGTGTTATCGGCGACCTTGAGCCTCGACTCTTGCTGGATCACCTGGCCTTCTCCAGGATCTCGCTGACACGCCAGCGCTTGGACTTGGACAACGGCCGGGTCTCGGTGATCCGGACGCGGTCGCCGACACCACAAACGTTGTCGGTATCGTGAGCCTTGTAGTTCCGAGAGCGCCGCTGAGTTTTGCCGTACAGCGGGTGCTGGAACGTGTCCAGGACCGATACGACGACGGTCTTGTCCATCTTGTCGCTAACGACCACGCCGATGCGGGTCTTCCTGAACGTCTCCCGATCCATCACGCCTCCTCTGCCGTCGCGCCTTCGAGGACGGCGAGCTCGCGCTGCCGCATCACCGTCATGATGCGCGCGACGTCCTTGCGCACCTGCTTGATCCGCATCGGGTTGTCGAGCTGGCCGGTCACGAGCTGGAACCGGAGGTTGAACAGCTCTTCCTTGGTCTCCGCGAGCTTCCGCGCCAACTCATCGTCGGCCATGCCCCGCAGCTCCTCAGCTTTCATCTCCGCCCCCTCTCATCACTCGGTCTCGCGCTTGACGAAGCGCGTCTTCAACGGCAGCTTGTGCGCGGCGAGGCGCATCGCCTCTCGCGCGGTCCCCTCGTCCACCCCGGCGAGCTCGAACATCACACGCCCGGGCTTCACGACCGCGACCCAACCCTCGGGGTTGCCCTTGCCCGATCCCATCCGGGTCTCGGCCGGCTTCTTGGTGTAAGGCTTGTCGGGGAAGATGTTGATCCAGACCTTGCCGCCTCGCTTGATGTGACGGGTCATCGCAACACGAGCAGCTTCGATCTGACGGGCGGTGACCCACGACGGCTCCATCGCCTGCAAGCCGAAGTCGCCGAACGAAACGTCGGTGCCGCCCTTCGCGAGCCCGCGCATCCTTCCGCGGTGCTGCTTGCGGTGCTTGACTTTCTTCGGCGACAGCATCTAGCCCTCCGAACCCTTCTCGTCGCTCTCCTCGGGGGCAGCGGGCGTCTCCTCTGCGGCCGGCTTCTTGGGTGCGGCCGGCTTCTTGGCGGCCGGCTTCTTCGGTGCGACCGGCTTCTTGGCGGCCGGAGCTTCGGGTGCTGCCGCTCCTTCCGGTAGGGCCGGCGCCTCTGCCGCCTGCGGTTCCGGCGCTGCCTGCGCTTCCGGCGCTGGCTGCGCCTCCGGCCGCTCCTCAACTGGCGGAGCGGCCTCAACTGCTGGCGGCGCGGCCTCAACCGCTGGCGGCGCGGCCTCAGCCGCGGTCGATGCGGGCCCAGCCGGCGGAGCGGTCGCGGTGCGCGCGCGCGGCTTGGCGGGCGTGCGCCCCGTAGCTGGTCCGCGCGTGCTCTTCGCGCCGCCGCCACGCCTGGCCGGCCGGCCACGCTTGTCGTCGGCGCCCTCGCGCTCTCGACGCGGGATGATCGGCGGCACGATCTCGCCGGTCGCCGCAGCGCGCGCGCGCGCCTTCGCCAGCTCGGCTTCCTTCTCTTGGCGTGTCGGCATGACATCGCCGCGGTAGATCCAGACCTTCACGCCGATGCGACCGAACTGCGTCTTGGCCTCACGGAAGCCGTAATCGATGTCCGCCCGCAACGTGTGGAGCGGGACGCGACCCTCGCGATAGAACTCGCTCCGGCTCATCTCGGCGCCGCCCAGCCGGCCGCCGACCTGGACCTTGATGCCCTTCGCGCCGGCGCGAAGGGCGGTCTGCACACCGCGGCGCATCGCCCGGCGGAACGAGACGCGGCCGGCGAGCTGCTCGGCGATGCCCTGAGCGACCAGGGCGGCCTCTAGCTCAGCATCCTTGATCTCGATCACGTTGAGCTGGATGTTCTCCTTGCCGGTCATCTTCTTGAGGTCGTCTCGGATCCGGTCGACCTCGGCACCGCGTCGCCCGATCACGATGCCGGGGCGCGCGGTGTGGATGTCGACCTGCAGGCGGTCGCCCTTGCGCTCGATGTCGACGTGCGAGATACCGGCGTGCGCGAGACTTCCTTCGATGTACTTGCGAACCTTCAGATCCTCCTGGAGCCAGTCCTGGTACGTCTTGTCCGCGAACCAACGCGAGCGCCACCCGAAGTTCGGATTCGCACCGAGACGGAAGCCGTACGGATTGATCTTGTTTCCCACGGCTTACTCCCTCTCCTCGACCACGACGGTGATGTGTGTGGTCCGCTTGCGGATGCGGTACGCGCGGCCCTGCGCGCGCGGCCGCCAGCGCTGCAGCGTGGGCCCTTCGTCGGCCCAGCAGCGCGCGACGAACAGCGACTCGCGATCCGAGTTCAACCCGTGCTCGGCATTGGCGACCGCGGCCTCGAGCACCTTGACCACGTCCTCCGCCGCGCCCCGGCGCGAGAACTGCAGCACCCGGCGCGCCTCGTCGACGTGGAGGCCCCTGATCTGGTTCAGCACGAACCGCGCCTTGTTCGGCGACAGGCGCGCGTACTTCACGCTCGCTCGTGCTTCCTTCGTCGCGTTCGCCATCGTTATCGCACCGTCGTCGCTTTCTCGGCCCTGCCGCCCGCGTGCCCTCGGAACGTCCGCGTGATAGCGAACTCACCGAGCTTGTGCCCCACCATCGACTCAGAGACGAAGACGGGGACGTGCTTGCGCCCGTCGTGCACCGCGATCGTCAGCCCCACCATGTCGGGGGTGATCGTCGAGCGCCGCGACCAGGTCTTGATGACCTTGCGATCCCCGGTGGCCCTCGCGCGCTCCACCTTCTTCTGGAGGTGGTCGTCCACGAAGGGACCCTTCTTCAGACTCCGCGTCATCGACTAGCCTCTCTTCTTCGACTTCCGCCGGCGCACGATGAGCCGGTCGGACGACTTCTTCTTCCGCGTGCGGCCCTCGGGCTTGCCCCACGGACTGACCGGGTGCCGGCCACCGGAGGCCTTGCCCTCGCCGCCACCCAGCGGGTGATCGACCGGGTTCATGGCGACGCCTCGCGTCTGCGGCCGGCGGCCCTTGTATCGCGTGCGGCCGGCCTTGCCCCAGTTGATCAGCTCCCATTCGGCGTTGCCGACCTCGCCGACCGTCGCGCGACACCGAGCCTCGACCAGGCGAACCTCGCCCGACGGCATGCGCAGGTGGGCCATCTTGCCCTCCTTCGCGAGCAGCTGAACGCTGGTCCCCGCCGAGCGCGCGATCTTCGCGCCGCCTCCGGGGCGCAACTCGACACCGTGCACGACCGTCCCGACCGGGATGTTCTTCAGCGGAAGCGCATTCCCGGGCTTGATATCGACGCCTTCACCCGAGACGACCGAGTCACCCACCGCGAGCTTGTCCGGCGCCAGGATGTACCGCTTCTCGCCGTCGGCGTAATGCAGAAGGGCGATGCGGCAGTTACGGTTCGGGTCATACTCGATCGAGAACACCTTCGCCGGGACCCCGTCCTTGTTTCGCCGGAAGTCCACGAGTCGGTAGCGACGCTTGTTGCCACCTCCGCGATGACGCGAGGTGATCCTCCCGTACGTGTTTCGCCCGCCGGTGCTCTTGATGCTCTTGGTGAGGCGCTTCTCGGGTGTGCGGCGCGTGACCTCCGAGTAGTCGGCCTGGCTCGCGCCACGCCGGCCCGGCGTCGTTGGTTTGTAGCGTCTGATTCCCATGGTTATCCCGCCTGGAAGATCTCGATGGACTCGCCCTCGGCGAGCGTCACGATGGCTCGCTTCTGGGCCGCACGCTCGCCCCACGTGTAACGGGTGCGCTTGCGCTTCCCATGCCGCCACAGCGTGTTCACGCGCACGACCTTCACCTCGAAGATCGACTCGACCGCAGCCTTGATCTCGGGCTTGCTCGCATCGGGATGGACGACGAAGGTGTAGACCCCCGCGTCGAGCGAGCTGTAGCTCTTCTCCGACACGACCGGGGCGAGGATCACATCACGAGGATCCTTCATGCGCTCTCACCACCCTTGGCAGACGCTTTGACGCCCGGCATCGCGCTCGCGCGCTCCTGCAGCTTTTCGATCGCGGCTTTCGTGAACAGGATCCAGTCCCGCGCGAGGATGTCGTACACGTTGATCTGATCGACCGTCAGGAGATGCACGCGCGGCAGATTGCGGAAGGATCGGTCGACGCTCTGGTCCAGCTGCTCGACGACCAGGAGGACCTTGCCTTCCCCCAGACCGATCTCGTTGAGCAGCGCGACCGCCTCCTTCGTCTTCGGTGTCTCGAAGGAGATCGAGTCGATCACCGCCACCTTGTCGTCGCGCGCTCGGTCGGTCAGCGCCGAACGAAGGGCGAGCGCTCGCACCTTCCGGTTGACCTTCTTGTCGTGGCTGCGGGGGATCGGGCCGAACACGATGCCGCCGCCGGTGTAGTGCGGCGCGCGGATCGAACCCTGGCGCGCGCGGCCGGTGCCCTTCTGCCGGTACGGTTTCCGGCCGCCGCCGCGCACCTCGCCGCGGGTCTTGGTCTTGTGCGTCCCGCGGCGCCGTGCCGCCATCTGCGCGACCACGACTTGATGCATGACCGGGACGTTGACCTGGGCGT